>Ga0079037_100001153_pt1 | contig 13361 bp, 9 predicted proteins | sample Mud3Dept4metaG_FD_71479 | JGI IMG/M metagenome (GOLD analysis project Ga0079037, IMG submission 71479) | Freshwater wetland microbial communities from Ohio, USA, analyzing the effect of biotic and abiotic controls - Mud 3 Core 4 Depth 4 metaG | ecosystem: Environmental > Aquatic > Freshwater >... | reverse complement strand
GACGACGAGCTCACGACGTTCATCTTCACCGGCAACGACAGCCTCGACGGCGGGGCAGGAAACGACCGCCTGCTGAGCGGAGGCGGAAACGACACCCTGGTCGGCGGGACCGGTGATGATTCCCTGCTGGGCGGCGACGGGATCGACATCCTGTCCGGTGGGGACGGGAACGACACCGTTTCGGGTGATCTCGGGAGCGACTCGCTGGACGGCGGAGGCGGCAACGACTGGCTCTACGGTGATGGCGGGGGCAGCGGGGGTGGCGATGACAGCCTGACCGGCGGGGCCGGCAACGATTTCCTCGCGGGCGACGACGGCAACGACACCCTGAACGGCGGTTCCGGCAGCGACTCGATGCTCGGCGGGCTGGGCGACGATCTCTACGTGGTGGACAGCGTCGTTGACGTCGTGATCGAGGCGTCGGGTCCCGGGACAGGCGTCGACAGCGTGCAGGCGAGTATCAGCCACACCCTGCGCAACAACGTCGAGAACCTGACCCTGACCGGGGCGGCCGTCATCAACGGCACGGGCAACGACCTGGCCAACGAGCTGATCGGCAATGCGGCCGGCAACCGGCTGACGGGCCGGGGCGACGACGACACGCTGAACGGGGGCGGTGGCAATGACACCCTGATCGGCGAGACGGGTGACGACACCTACGTCGTCAACGGCGGCGACACGGTCACGGAGCTGGCGGGGGAGGGCACGGATCTGGTCAACAGCAGCGTCACCTACACGCTGGCGGCCAACGTCGAGAACCTTACCCTGACCGGCACGACGGCGATCAACGGCACGGGCAACGATCTGGGCAACACGATCACCGGCAACGACGCGGCCAACACCCTCGACGGCAAGGCAGGCGACGACACCCTGATCGGCGGACTGGGCAACGACACCTACGTGGTGGACAGTGCGGCGGACGAGGTCGAGGAAGGCGTGGATGGCGGTACCGATACCGTCAGGAGCAGTGTGAGCTACACGCTTCTCGACCACTTCGAGAAGCTGACCCTGACGGGCACGGGGCTCATCGATGGTGCCGGCAACGACCTCGCCAACACCCTCGCGGGCAACGGCGCGGCGAACGAGCTGGAGGGTGAGGCGGGCAACGACTCGCTGACGGGCGGTGCCGGGAACGACACCCTGGAGGGCGGACTCGGCAACGATAGCCTGACGGGTGGGGCTGGAAGGGACCTGTTCCGGTTCGACACGGTCCTCGATGCCGCCACCAACCGGGATGTCGTCACCGACTTCGTGGTGGTCGACGACACGTTCGAGCTGGAAAACGACGTGTTTGCCGCGCTCACGGTGACGGGGGCGCTGGAGGGAGCGGCGTTCTGGAAGTCGGCCTCGGCCACGGCGGCGCACGATGCCGACGACCGGATCATCTACAACACCACGACAGGCGCGCTGTACTACGACTCCGATGGCAATGGACCTGACGCCCAGGTGCAGTTCGCCACCCTTACCGGCTCGCCGGACGGGGTCACGGCAGCGGATTTCGTGATCGTCTGAGTCGGCCCTCGATCGCCGGAAGACCCGCGGGCGCCTTCGGGCGCCCGCGACCTTGCAGCCCCGACGGGCCGATTCCCCCGAACGAACGAGAATCGCAGGTTACCGCAACTTGTTAGCACCATCACAGTTTTGGGCCTTACACTTAACTACGTTTGAGCATTGCGGCAATCGCTGCTAGAGATTGACGGGAGACACTTGATGGCAAGTGCAATGAAGGCCAAGAAGCCCGGCTGGGTGGACTGGTTCGGCCTCGACGACACCAACGACATCTTTGCCGGCACCAAGGGCGCCGACTGGGCACGCGGCCTCTCCGGCGATGACCAGCTGTCGGGCGCGTCGGGGAACGACCTCCTCGAGGGAGGCGCGGGCGCCGACCTGCTGAACGGCGGCAACGGGAACGACGTGCTCTATGGCGACTCGATCGCGCCGATCGTCGTCGACCCGCTCGTCTCCTACGACGACGTGCTGTCCGGGGGCAACGGCAAGGACCTGCTGTTCGGCCAGGAGGGCAACGATACCCTCTTCGGCGGCAACGGCATCGACGCGCTCTCCGGCGGGGTCGGCGACGACGTGCTCGACGGCGGCAACGGCAAGGACTGGCTCGACGGTGGCGAGGGGGCCGACGTTCTCTCGGGCGGCAACGCCAAGGACGTGCTGAAAGGCGGCTTGGGCGCCGACGTCCTGACGGGCGGGCAGGGAGCGGACCGGTTCGTGTTCGACGCGCTGGACGCAGTGGACACCATCACCGACTTCCGGCCGAATCTCGACAGGATCGTGCTCGACGACGCCATGTTCACGGGCCTCGGCGTGACGTGGAAGGGCCAGCTCGCGGCCGGGAGCTTCTCGGTCGACCCGGCGACCGCGCCCCTCGACCAGGCCTACATCGGTTACGACGCGGCGACAGGGGCGCTCTACTACGACAGCGACGGCGTCATTGGCGAGGTCGCGGCGGTCCAGTTCGCCCAGCTGGATGGCGCGCCAGAGATCAGCGCGGCCGACTTCGCGATCGCCTGAATCGTCCACCCAGCCGCCTATCGGGGCGGCGTCACGACCACGGGCCCGGCACGCCGCCGGGCCCATTTTTTTCGGCGGCGGGCGTCGACCCGGTGCGGCAAGAGCGGCGACTGTGTTTTCATCGGTGACTGGCCGGATCCATCAGGTCTTCGCATGGTGCTCCGTCAGACCGCTGCCACCGTCGTCCTGGCACTGGCGCACCTCGGCGTGCTCGCCTGGTCCGGTGCGATCGTCGCCGGCGAGCGCGTGGGCGCGTGCGGGGGTGAGAGCCAGTGCTCGTGCAACATCACTCAGGCCGTGCCGGGCTGCGACCCGTGGCTCAGTGCCAGCGGCGCGGCCTGCGGCATCCTCGGCCTGCAGCGGACCTGCGTGGCGGCGCCCTGCGGCGCGCAGGACCAGCGCGGGTGCGAGCCGTTCGTCGATCACGGCTATGCGGACACCTGCAGGCCGGGTCTGTTCGCTCAGCTGGGCCTGGGCAAGGCCGTGGACGAGGGCGCGTTCCCCGCGGATTGCGGCGGCCGCGGGCAACCGGCCTGCACCCTCGACCAGCAGGTGGCACGAACCGTCACGGCCTGCAAACCCGGCCTCGATGAGCTGTACCTGCCGCTCGGGAGCTGCTACCCGGCGGAGGACCTGAGAAGGCGGTCGCCGCGGCCCTGGCCGGCGGACGAGGCCGCGCCCGGGCGTCGCAGCGTGTTCCTGGTTCACGGCATGACGGGCGGCCTGGCCAGCTTCTCGCCGTCCGGCGATGCGCTCGCGCCGGCGCTGAAGGCGCGTGGTCATCGGGTGTTCGCCGTGGACTACAACGCCGACGGGGAAGTGCCGCGCGCACTGAGCCTCTACGAGCTCTTGGGGGGACGGTGGCAGTTTGCCGGCGTCCACGGCAGGCCGCTCGCCGGGACCACGCTCAGCCTCACCGACGTGGCCGACAGCCTGAAGACGGCGATCCTCGCGACCCGTGGCGTTGCGGACGTCGCCATCGTCGGCCACAGCATGGGCGGGCTGGTCGCCCGCACGCTGGTCCAGAAGCATTACGACGAGCTGCGCCTCGCCGGCAGGCGGGTGGCGGATGTCGTCACGCTCGGCTCCCCGCACACGGGCGGCGGACTCGGGATCCCGGAGATCACCGTGGGACGCGGCGTGCAGGACGTGACGATGTGCTGGGGCCTGCGCGCAATCGGCGACCCGCCGCTGCGCCGCGTCAGCTATCAGGCCTGCACGATGGACCGCTGGCACCAGCAGCGGGAAAAGCTGCCGCCGGGACAGCACATCGACGACAGGGACTTCCCGCAGGTGCGCTGGGTCACCGTCGCCGGCGGCGGGCAGATCGTCCTCGACCAGTCCGTCAACGCGGCCTACGAGCAGATCCAGCGTTGGCTCAACGCCAACTTCGCGCTCGGCCTCGATTCCGTCATTGCGGAGGTGGACAGCGACAGCATGGTGGCCGTCTCGAGCGCCTTCGGCATCCAGGTGGACAGCTGCTTCCCGCATCGCCATGACGAGCCTGACGCGGCCCTGCCGGCATTGGTGCCGGACGGCGCCGCGGACGGGGCGCGGCTGCGCAGGACCATCCGAGCGGTGAACGGGCACCCGCTCCACAGTGCCCAGTGCTTCATGCCGTCGCATGCGCCGGCGACCGACGACCGGTACCCGCACCCGGAAAGGCTGGATGACACCGACCATCAGTACGAGCGCCGACGGGAAGTGATCGCCTTCGTTGCCGCGATGCTGTCACCGGCCGAGCCCGCCCCCGGTGCGAAGAAGAGGCGGTCCGCGGATCACAGGTAGGGGACAATCGTGCTCTGTGGCCACGGACTGATCGTCGCCGGGCTCCATTGAACCGGGAACCGGCCCCAGAAGGAGTATCGAGATGACGTGGGAGGGCTGGATCGCCGTCGGGGTTGTGGTGCTGGTCATCGGCCTGCTCGCGGCGACCCGTATCGCCGCCGACATCGTGCTGGTGGCGGGCGTCACGCTGCTGCTCGTGACCGGGGTGCTCACGCCTCCGGAGGCCCTCGCCGGCCTCGCCAACGAGGGCATGGCGACCGTGGCGGTGCTCTACGTCGTGGCGGCGGCCCTGCGCGAGACCGGCGCGATCGGCTGGCTCGTGCACGGCGTGCTGGGCCGCCCGCGCAACCTCTCCGATGCGCAGCTCCGGCTCATGGCGCCCGTCGTCGGCACGAGCGCCTTCCTGAACAACACGCCCGTGGTGGCCATGTTCCTGCCGGCGGTGATCGACTGGGCTCGGCAGAACCGGCTGCCGGTCTCGAAGCTCCTGATCCCGCTCAGCTACGCCGCCATCCTCGGCGGCACGCTCACCCTGATCGGAACCAGCACGAACCTCGTCGTGAGCGGCCTCATGGCCGCGCACCCGAGCCTGCCGGGCATGGGCATGTTCGACATCACCTGGGTCGGCCTGCCATCGGCGGTCGTCGGCATGGTCTATCTCGTCTTCCTCGGGCGCTGGCTGCTGCCGGACCGCAAGCCGGTGATGAGCGATCTCGACGACGCCCGGCAGTACACGGTGGAGATGATGGTGCAGCCCGGCAGCCCGCTCGCCGGCAAGACCATCGAGGACGCCGGGCTGCGGCACCTGCCGGGCATGTTCCTCGTGGAGATCGAGCGCGACGGGGCGGTGCTCCCGGCCATCGGCCCGCACCAGCGCCTTCGCGACAACGACCGGCTCGTGTTCGCGGGCATCGTCGATTCGGTGGTGGACCTGCAGCGGATCCGCGGGCTCGTGCCCGCGAGCGACCAGGTGTTCAAGCTCGGCGTGCCACGGCCGGAGCGCTGCCTGACCGAGGCGGTGGTCTCGGACAGCTGCCCGCTGGTCGGCAAGAGCATCCGCGAGGGCCGGTTCCGCAACGTCTACAACGCCGCGGTCATCGCGGTGGCGCGCAACGGCGAGCGCATCCAGCGCAAGATCGGCGACATCGTGCTGCGCCCCGGTGACACGCTGCTGCTTGAGGCCGAGCCCGGCTTCGTCGACCGGCAGCACAATTCCCGCGACTTCTTCCTGGTGAGCAAGCTGCCCAACTCCCGGCCGCTGCGGCAGGACCGCGCGTTCATCGCGGTGGCCATCCTGGTCGGGATGGTGGTCGTCGCGACGCTGGAGTGGATGTCGATGCTGCAGGCGGCGATGGTGGCGGCAGGTCTGCTGCTGCTGACCCGGTGCATCACCGGCGGCGCGGCGCGCGCCGCCGTCGACTGGGAGGTGCTGATCGCGATCGCGGCGTCCTTCGGCCTGGGTCACGCGCTCGAGAAGACGGGCGCGGCGCAGTTCATCGCCGCGAACATGATCGAGCTCGCCCAGGCCGATCCCTGGGTCACGCTCGCCGTGGTCTACCTCGTGACCATGCTGTTCACCGAGCTCATCACCAACAATGCGGCTGCCGTGCTGGTGTTTCCCATCGCGCTCTCGACGAGCGAGTCGCTCGGCGTCAACTTCATGCCGTTCGCCATCGCCATCATGATGGCGGCCTCGGCGAGCTTCTCCACGCCGATCGGCTACCAGACCAACCTGATGGTCTACGGTCCTGGCGGCTACCGCTTCACGGACTACTTCCGCGTCGGCGTCCCGCTGAATCTCCTGCTCGCCGTCGTCACGGTGAGCCTCGCGCCGCTCATCTGGCCGTTCTGAGTCGGTGACCCGCGATGGTGGGCGCCGTTGTATCCTTCCCCATTGATCTGAGGTTTCCCGTTTGACCGATTCCCGGCACCGCGACGGCCCGCGCGGACTCGTCGTGGTCGTGGCCCTGCTGTCGATGCTGGGGCCCTTCACGATCGACACCTACCTGCCGTCGTTCCCCGACATGCAGGCCGAGCTCGGCGTGGGCCAGGCGGCGATGGCGCAGACGCTCAGCCTGTACCTGCTCGCCTTTGCCGGCACGACCCTGATCTGGGGGCCGCTCTCCGACAGCTTCGGGCGGCGCCGCGTGGCGACCGTCTCGCTGCTCGGCTACGTGGTGGCCTCGATCGGCTGCGCCCTGGCGCCGAGCTTCGCCGCGCTCCTCGGGTTCAGGGTGCTGCAGGGGCTCGCGGCGAGCGGGGGCATGACCATCGGGCGGGCCGCCATCCGCGACGTGCATGCCGGTGCCGGCGCCCAGCGCGCAATGGCGTCGGTGATGCTGCTGTTCGCCGTGGCCCCCGCCATCGCGCCGATCATCGGTGGCCTGCTTCACGAGTGGTGGGGCTGGCGCTCGGTGTTCGCGTTCCTGGCCCTCTACGGCGTCGCTGCCCTGGCCCTGGTGCGGTTTGCCCTGCCGGAGACGCTGCATCGCGATGCGCGCCAGTCGATTCACCCGCTGCGGGTCCTGCGCTCGTACGGCCGCGCGCTCGGGCAGCCCCGCTTCGTCGCCCTCGTGCTCGGCATCACGTGCGCGTTCGGCGGCCTGTTCCTCTACGTCGCGGGCTCGCCGGCGATCCTGTTCGATCACCTCGGCTACGGGGCCGGCGACTTCGCGATCCTGTTCGTGCCGATGGTTGCCGGCCTGATGCTGGGCTCGTTCGTGTCCGGGCGCATGGCGCACCGGGCGGCGCCCGATGCGACCGTCAGCCTGGCCTTCGCGGTGATGGCGGTCGCGGTGGCCGCGAACCTCGCGCAGGCGCACTGGCTGGCACCGGCCGCCTGGAACGTGATCGGACCCCTGGTCGTGTATGCCTTCGGCGCGTCGCTGGCGATGCCCGGTGTCACCGTGATGGCGCTGGACTGCTTTCCGCGCCAGCGCGGCATGGCGTCGGCGGCGCAGGGCTTTCTGCAGATGGTGACGATGGCCGCCATCAGCGGTGCCGTCGTGCCGCTGGTCATCGACGAGGTCCCGCACTTCGCCCATGGCCAGGCGGCGCTGTTCTGCCTCGCCGCAGCGTTGTGGGCGGCGGTCCGCCTGCTGTGGCATCTGGGAAGAAGAGACTGTGGCGAGTGACCTCGCCGCGGAAGGTCACGCACGTGCCCGAGGATCTTCCGATACCCAGCTTCTGCGCAGCGGACAGTGCTCGCGATCCGGGTAGTAGGTGCAGTCCGCGCAGCGCACCACCGCAGGCTCGTGCCGCAGGGCGGTCTTGACGACGAGGGAGGCCGCCTGCGTCGGCGAACGACGCACGCGGTGGCACTGGCCGGCCGGTATGGTAGCGACCGCGTGCTGATCACACGTCTGAACGTCGAGGGCGCCGTCGACGAGGGTCTCGAGCACGAGAGTCCCCTGGATCACGACATAGAGCTCCGTGCCGCCCGGATGGTACGCGGGCACCGCGGCCTTCGCGCCGTCCTCCGGCAGGACGGAGATCGCGAGCCCGAGGTCGAGGCTGCCGAAGGCGAAGTCGTTGTCCAGTCGCGAGCCGGACAGGTAGAGACAGGACTCGCCACTGCTCCGCATGCGCTCGAGGAGCCGGTCCAGCGCGCGGTTCGGCGTCGCGAGGACCTCGCCGATGATCCGGCTCTGCAGGTCGTAACGGCTCTGGCCGGCGGCGTTCACCGCGGTCCAGCGCTGGAAATCGCTCGGCATCGGGGCACCTCGATCCTCGTTCACTCGCTGCCCACGCGTTCCCAATAGGCGTCGACCTTCGCCTGAATCTCCGTGAGCAGCGCATCGTCGCGTTGCGGGGTGAACAGATGGGCGAAGCGTCCCTGCCGTTTCAGGTAGTCCTCGACGGGCAACCGCTCACGCGGCACCTTGGTGTGGGTCACCCTGCCGTCGACGTACTCCTTCAGCGGCCACACGCCGGTCTTCACCGCGAGCTGGCCGATCTGCACCGTCTCGCGCGGGTCGAAGTCCCAGCCGGTGGGGCAGGGCGAGAGCGCGATGAGGAGGCGCGGGCCCTTCAGCCCCTGCGCCGTCTCGACCTTGCGGGCGAGGTCGAGCGGCTCGGCGCCGATCACCGTCGCGACGTAGGCCGGCCGGTGCGCGGCCCAGATGTCGAACAGCGGCTTCTTGTCCCCCGGGTAGCCGCGCGGCCCGAGGCTGGTGGCCGTGCGGGCGCCGTGCGGGGTGGCGCCGGAGTACTGCTGCCCGGTGTTGCCGTAGCCCTCGTTGTCGTAGCAGAGATAGATGAAGTCGAGGCCGCGCTCGATGGCGCCGGAGGTGGCCGACAGGCCCATGCCGTAGGCCGCGCCGTCGCCGGTAAGAACCACGACGTCGAGGTCGTCCTCCGGCGGCAGGCGGCCCGATGCGACGAGGATGTCCAGCGCGTCGCGCACGCCCTGGGCCCCCGCCGGCGCGCTCGCCATCGCGGTGTAGAGCCAGGAGCCGCGGAACGGCGTGAAGGGGTAGGCCGCCAGCAGCGTCATGCAGCCCGCCGCATTGACGAACACGCTTCGGGGGCCGAGGACGTCGTAGAGCTCGTGCAGCGCCTCCAGGCCGCCGCAGCCGGCGCACATCGGCGTGCCCGTGCCGAGCAGGTGGGTCGACGGCATGTTCTTCAGGTTGCGAAAGCGTGTCTCGGTCATGGCTCGTTGCCCAGCGCGTGGCGTTCGACGTGCGCGATCGCCTGCAGCTTGCGGGTCTCGCGCAGCTCGTCGACCGTGTAGAGCAGCCGGGGCGGCGGCGTCTCGCCGCTGTCGCTCGCCGCGCGCAGGCGCCGGGCGATCTCGAAGAACTCCTCGGGCGCGATGTCTCGGCCGCCCAGCCCGCCGACGACGCTCGCGAGGATCGGGGGCGCGCCGGCGACGCCATAGAGCGCGGCAGCGAGCTCGGCATGCAGGATCCCGCCCTTGCCGATGGAGAGGTTCTGGTCGATCACCGCGACGGCGCGCCGGCCGACGAGCGCGGCGCGGATCGCCTGCTCGGGGAAGGGCCGCAGCAGGCGCGGTCGGAGCAGGCCGACGGGCCAGCCGGCCTCGCGCAGCCGGTCGACCGCGTCGCGCGCCTTAGTGGCGAACGAGCCGATCATCACGAGCACGTAGTCGGCATCGTCGCAGCGGTAGGCGTCGACGGCGGCATGGCGGCGCCCGAAGCGCGCTGCGAACTCGTCCGCTATCGCGTCGTAGCGCTGCAGGGCCTCGAGCGCAGCGAGATGGGTCTCGTAGCGGAAATAGGAATAGGTGCCGCCCGACAGCACCGCCACCGCCTGGCTCTCCGGCACGCTGGCGCGGAACCGCACGTTCTCCGCGTCGTACGGCGGCAGAAAGCCGCGCACCGCGGCAGCATCCGGGATCTCGACCGGCTCGCGCGTGAAGGACAGGTAGAACCCGTCGAGGTTGACGATGGCGGGAAGACGGACGCGCGGATGCTCGGCGAGGCGGTAGGCCATCAGCACGCTGTCCAGGACCTCCTGGCAGGTGGAGCAGTGGATCTGCAGCCAGCCGGCGTCACGCGCCGCGAGGATGTCGTTGTGGTCCGCCTCGAGCGTGATGGGGGAGGCCAGCCCGCGCGAGACATTGACCAGCACGAAGGGCGCGCGCCAGCCGGCGACGGTGTAGATCATCTCCATGCCGTAAAGCAGGCCCTGGCTCGAGGTGGCGCTGAACACCCGCACGCCGGTCGCCGCCGCGGCGCCGGCGGCGGTGATCATCGAGTGCTCGGACTCCAGCGTGACCATGCGCCCGCCCATCTCGCCGCGGTCGATCCAGCCGCCGATGGCTTCGATGATCTCGGTCTGCGGCGTGATCGGGAACGCGGGGACGTAGTCCACCTCCGCCAGGCGGGCGCCCCAGGCCGCCGCGCCATTGCCGGTCAGCAGCTGGCGGGTCATGCCGAGCCTCCCGTCTCCAACGCGGCAGCCGCCTGGTGCTCTGGCACGGCGGCGATGGCGTGCGGCGGGCACTGGGCGACGCAGACGAGGCAGCCCTTGCAGTGCTCGTAGTCGATTCGCGGGGTGCCGGCGCCGTCTACCGCGATCGCGCCGTCCGGGCAGAACGTGCTGCAGACCCACCAACAGCGGTTGCAGCGCGCATAGTCGATGATGGGGCGCAGGGTGCGCCACGAGCCCGTCTTGACGGCCTCGCTGGTGAGCGCGGCGTGGATGATCGGCGCCGAGACCGTCGCGTCCTCGAAGGGCAGGTCGACCCAGGCCGGCGGCTCCCACTGGCTCGCATCGGCCGGCGCGCCGGGCTCCACCGTGCCGGCGTGGTCGGCCATCTGCTCGTAGGCGGCGAGGGCGCGGTCGCGGTTCTGCGCCACGATCGCGGCGCCGAGGTGACCGAGCTCGCCGGCGATGGCCTCCTCGAGGGCGGGCGGCCCGATCACGCCGACCAGTCGTGCCGCCGCGCCGGCGCAGGCTGCGCCGACAAAGGGCTGGGCGGCGCGGTCGTCCGCCTCCGGAAGATCGGCGAGGATCAGGATCCGCGCGCCCAGATTCAGGCGCTGGCGCCAGGCGTCGGCACTGTCGGGGCTGGCGATGAGCAGCAGGGTTCGCGGGGCGACGCCGGCGAGGACGCCGGCGGCGGGCAGCGGGATCAGCGTGTCATCGGCCACGATCACGAGGTCCGGACAGCGGATGATCCCCCGTTCGTCGATCGCGGCGCGCGACGCCCGGACGTAGGCGAAGATCGGCGCACCGCGCCGCTCGGCGCCGTAGCGCGGCGCATCCTGGACCTCGAAGCCCGCGGCGAAGAAGGCGGAGCCGAGGATCCGGCTCGCCGTCTTCATCCCCTGGCCGCCCCGCCCATGGAACCGGATGCGATACGTCCGCGCCGCCATCGGCCCGCCCTGCGCCACCCGAAGCCGGAGTTGTGCAGCACCGGAAGGAAGCCCGGCGGGAACGCTCGGGTCGACCCTGTGTTTCGGCTGCCTGCCAGCGGAGTATTGCGGATGGGAAGCCGTCCCGCGACCTTGAACCGCGCCGTGCGACGAGGTTCTTGACGCCGTGCAGTCCTGCGCGCGCCGCGCTGGTTCGCCACGACCCCCCTGTCGGCATTAAGCTGGGCCGAGCCTGTGTGCCCCGAGGGCCCGATGTCGTCCGGATCTGCCTCGCTGTTCGACATGGTGGCGGTCACCGCCGTGGTGGTGGTCGTCGCCGTGGTGCTGCTCGTCGTGCTGATGCGCCGGGCGGCCGCTTACCCCTACAGGGGGGTCGGAGTCCTCCTGTCCACCGCGGAGGGCGAGCTGCTCGCCGCGCTCAGGCAGGCGCTCGGCAGCGACTACGAGGTGTACCCGAAGGTGCGGCTGGCCGACGTGATCGACGTCCGCAAGGGCTTGACCCGCAAGCAGCGGACCGAGGCGCTGGAGCACATTGCGGGGCGGCACGTCGGCTTCGTCGTCTGCGATCGCGAGACGCAGGCGATTCGGGGGGTCATCGAGCTCGACGCCGGCGGCGGCCGGCGTGCGGGCCGCCACGCGCCCCTGCCGTTCCTCGACGCCGCCCTCGCGGCCGCCCACGTGCCCCTGCTGCGCGTTCCCGTGCAGGCGACCTATGCGACGGCGGAGCTCCGCGACCGGGTGCTCGCGACACTGCAGCCGGCCGAAGGTCAGACGTCCCTGCCGCCCGGCAGCCTCAAGAGCTACTTCGGGCCCGCGGCCGCCGCCGAGCCGGCGGGGCGGTGGCGCGGGGGCGTGGTGGGCCGGACGCGGGTGGGGCGCGACCGCCGGGGCGCCGATGAAGGGCCGGGGTCCGCCGCGGCCTGGCTGCCGACCCGGGGAGTCCTCGCCATCGCGGCTGTCCTGCTCATCGTGGGGGCGGTGCTGTCCTGGTTCGTCGAGCCCAATGGCGCGCCCCCCAAGGTCGGGGCGACGGCGACGCCCGCCGCCGCGGCGCCCGCCGCCGAGGGTCCCGCCGCCGAGCCGGCGGCGCCCACGGTCGAGCCGCCGAAGGCACCCGAGAAGCCACCCGAGATCATCGGCTACCGCGATGTGCGGGTTCCCGGCAAACCGCTCGCGGAGTGCATGGGGCCGGACCGGGAGATCGGCCCCGAGGTCCTGCGCTGCCGCGACGGCTACACCAGGCGCGAGCCGATCTACCGTTGAGATCCTCGTCCAGCCTTTGCCGACGTCCTGATGAGCGGGGCTGATGGACGTGCTGGAGGAACGCCTGCGCCGGCACGTCGCCGTCCTCGCCGGCGAGATCGGTGAGCGTCACGTCTGGCGGCCCGGCGCCCTTCGGGCTGCCGCCGGGGCCTCCCACCCTGGGAGGCCTGGCGCGAGGTCCGTCTTCCGCCCGTCTAGCGCAGGTTCTCCTTGTACGACGGGATGTCCGCGTTCAGAGCCTGGGAGAAGTTGGCGAAGTCCATCGTCACCGTCGCCAGCTCGACCCCCGCGAAGTTGGCGCCCCGCACGTTCGCGCTGCGCATGATCGTGCCGCCGATGTTGGCGTGGCTGAGGTTGCAGTCCTGCAGGCTCGCGTGCCGCAGGTTCGCGTCCATCATCACCGTGTACTGCAGGTTCGCCCGGTCCAGGGTGGCCATCTCGAGATTGGCCATGTTGAGGACTGCGATCTTTTCGCGCGTGCCGCCGAGAATCGCGTCCGACAGGTCGGACTTGATCAGTTGCGCGCCGTTGAGATGGGAGCCGCGAAGATCGGCGGCGACGAAGCGCGATTCGCGCAGATTCGTGTGAACGAGGAGCGCGCCCCCGGCCTTCGCCCGAGAGAAGTTGGAGCGGACGCCACGGGCCTCGCTGAAATCGGCGTGCGCCAGGTTGGCGGAGCAGAAGTTGGATTCGCGGAAGTCGATCTGCCGCAGGTCGGCACCGCTCAGGTCGGCCCCGGACAGGTCGCAGTGCAGCAGGATGGCGCCGCCGGCATGGGTGCCGTCGCTGAAGCTCGCACCCCGCAGATTGGCGCCGCTAAGGGTCGCGTCGCAGAGGTGGGCGCCCCGGAAGGTGGTGCGCTCGAGCTTCGCGCCGGTGAAGTCCGAATTGCAGAGCTCGCAGTTGTCGAGCCTGGCGTGCGACAGGTCCTTGCCGCGC
>Ga0079037_100001152_pt1 | contig 13372 bp, 14 predicted proteins | sample Mud3Dept4metaG_FD_71479 | JGI IMG/M metagenome (GOLD analysis project Ga0079037, IMG submission 71479) | Freshwater wetland microbial communities from Ohio, USA, analyzing the effect of biotic and abiotic controls - Mud 3 Core 4 Depth 4 metaG | ecosystem: Environmental > Aquatic > Freshwater >... | reverse complement strand
TCGACGTGCTGGGCGACCTCTACCTGCTTTCGCGCCCCATCATCGGCCACGTGAATGCACGGGGCACAGGCCATCTCGAAAACATAGCGCTGGTAAAAGAACTGCGGCGACGGTTCAATAAAGCATAGGGTCCAGGGGCCGGGGTCCCGGAAGAGCCAACGCTCAACCGCGTTTCTCTTGTTTCTTTCGTTTCTTTCGTCTCTCTTGTTTCTCTGGTTTGTCTGGTTTCTCTGGTTAGCTTCGTCTGCCTGGTTTCTCTGGACCCTGGCCACTGGACCCTGGACCCTGTTTTATTGCCACTGGACCCGGGCCCCTGGACCCTTATCTTTTGCCTTTGGGTCTGGACCCAGGACTCGGGCCCCCGGACCCTAGTTTCAGCCGTTTCACGATTAAATCGACGATGGGCTCCGGTTCATCCCGCGAAAAGACCGGTACGTGAACGTCTATGAGTTCATCGACAGGTGCATCAGCCGCGATGGCGGGTCCATCCGTAGCGATAGCAATGATGTCAGGATCTTCAGTTGCAAGAGGCGGGGCGCCTCTGCCGTGCACGTAAAGTTCCACCTTGGGCATGCGCTCACGTTTGTAGCCCTCCGTGATGACCAGGTCGACTTCGTGCATGTATCGCTCAATCACCTCCGAGAGTGTAAGCTCCCGTGAAATGTCCTCCACCAGCGCAACCTTGGTCGGGGATGTGATCATGGTTGCGGTCGCTCCAGCCTTTTTGTGCCTGTAACTGTCCTTGCCTTCCCGGTCGATCTCGAACTCTCCCGCATGGTGCTTAACCGTGCCGACGCGGAGCCCTCGTGACCTCAACAGGGGTATTACTTTCTCGAGAAGCGTGGTTTTGCCCGTATTGGAACGACCCACAAAGGAGATCACGGGAACTTTTCGTTTACCCATAGCACGTCCACCTCTTGGCCCGATTTGATTTCTTGCGTGCCAGACTCCACCAAGAGAAGGCAGTCGGGCTCATCGACTTGTATGCGTTCCACTCTCAAAGGCTCCCCTTGTGAGCACGCTGCAGGGATCAACTGTATCATCTGCGGGTTTTCGTGCAACGGCACGGAAACGAGCGCCCTGCCGACCCTCCATGTTCCCTGCTTTCCCGCGAGCTTCATGAGACACGGCCTCACGAAAGCCTCGTAGAGGGCCCTCAGCGCCCTCGGGTTTCCAGGCAGAACAAAGAACGGCGTACGTCCCTTCATCCCGAAGGTCATGGTCTTGCCCGGCATGATCGGAAGGTCATGCAGGATGGTCCTTGCCCCGGCTTTCTCGAAGGCACGCAGCGTCATGTCCTTCCTCCCCTTTGCGGTGCCACCGGTCGCTATAATCAGGTGCGCGCTGGAGAGCCTCTCCAGGGAAGCCAGTATCTCCTCTTCGTCGTCCGATGCGGTGAGCGCGGACATGACCTCACCGCCGTCCCGCGTGATGAGTCCCATAAAGAGGTATCTGTTTGAATTTGGCACAACCCCCTTCTTGAGCTCACTGCCTGTCGAAAGAATCGCAACCGCTGGCTTCAGAAAGACCTCCACCTCCTCGTGGCCCGCAAGCGCGAGCAACTCCATAGTGCGCGGAGTGATCGGCTCGCCTCTCGTTGCCACGCGCTCGCCCTTTCTGATCCAGTATCCTTTCTGCCAGACCTTCTTCCTCTCCCCGGTCCAGTGTACCCGGATGAGATCCTCCTCCTCCGAAACATACTCCCGCGGAGCAAACCGCGTGCGGGGCGGAATCGCAGCCCCTGTCGGCACAAAGAGGGCCTCCCCTGCCCTGAGCCGGATAGCAGAGCGCTCTCCAGGCTCCAGCACACCCCTGACCGCGAACCGGCCGCCAGTGCCCTTGCACGCGAACCCGTCGAGAGCAGAGATATCGAATGCAGGCGCGTACCTCTCTGCCCTCAGACTCTTCGCCGGGATCCGTGCGAGCGCCTCTGCCACGGGGATCGATTCCACACCGACGGGCCATACCTTTTTTTCTACAACCCGCACCAACTGCCTAATCATGAAACCTCTACATATCTGTTGTTCCGGAAAATGATCATGAAGCCTCTGGACACCCGTTGTTTTGGAAAAAGAAGTGGAACGCGACAATGACTAACGCATGGTTGATCGTGCCGTCCTGGATGAGGGACGCCACCCTGGACAACGGCACCAGTTCCACCTCGATATCCTCGTCCGGCTCGAGCGATGCATCCGTGGTGCGCGTTGCGTCCTCCACCAGGTACGTGTAGCAAAGATTGTCGAAAATGGCCGGGTTCGGGTTTGTGGAACCAAGCAAGGTGACCTTGGAGCCTGAATAGCCTGTCTCTTCCAGGAGTTCGCGCAGTGCAGCCTCTTTCGCGTCTGCCTCATCCACCAGCCCGCCTGGTATTTCCAGGGTAACCTGGCGGGAGCCGTGCCGGTACTGTTTGATCATGACGACATGCCGGTCCGGTGTAAGCGGGATCACGTTGACCCAGTCTTTCGACTGGAGCGTGTAAAACTCGCCGGCCTTCCTGGTCCTGGGTGAGATAGCTTCGTCCACCCGCACCTTGAAAACCCTGTAATCAGCGCCTACTTTCGAACTGAGAATTTTCCAGGGTTTAATCATCTTTTGAACAGGGTTCGAGGGGCCGAGGGTTCAAGGGTTCGGGCGATTAACTTTAGGCTACTTGAAGCACCGGGTAAAGCCGGCTCAGTTGGGCTCTTCACTTGACCCCTAGATCCCTGGGACCCTTGATCACTTACTCTATCACGACCGTTTCATTATACGCCCGGGTATATGCACTGATGTTCTTCTGGGCAATGAGGCCAAAGCGCTCCCGTATCGGTTTGTCGAGCGACTCTATGCTGATGATCTTCGTTGCCCGTATGAGGCTTCCCAGCATCGTGGTGTTCGTTATAGGCACACCCATCTCTTCTTTAGCAATTTTAGACGCGTCCACTGCTGCGACCTTGAAACCGGCAAACTGCTTTCGTATCTCTTCAAGAGGCTTGTTGATATTTATAACCACAAAACCATTCGGCTTGAGACCGGCCGCCGGATTCGCCGAAAGAAGCAGGGTGGGGTCAAGGATCACAATAACGTCGGGCGTATATACCCTCGAGCGCGTCTTGATGGGGGCCGGAGAAACACGCAGGAAAGCCATGACAGGGGCCCCTCTCCGTTCCGGGCCGAAGTTGGGAAAGGCCTGCGCGTACAAGCCTTCGTTGATTGCCGCCTGCGCTGCGATCTCGGCTGATGTAACAGCGCCCTGGCCGCCCCTGCCGTGAAACCGCACCTCTATCATTTTATGCGCCACGTCGTACCTTGCGGCGTATCCAGCAGCGTGATCCCTTTTTCCAGCAGCATGTTCCGTATCTCATCCGCGGCCTTGTAGTCCTTGCCTTTGCGCGCGGCGGCTCGATCATCAATCGCCTTCTGCACAGCTGCTTCATCAAGGCCGACTCGGGCGAGATGGCGCACACCCTCTTCGCGGCTGTAGGCCGCCGCGTCCTGTTCCAGGAGTCCAAGCGCCGAGCCCATCGTACCGAGCAATGCCTCCCCACGCGCGACGAGAGGTTTGCTGCTCGCGTCCCGCTCATCGATCATCCGGTTCACAACTTTCGACAGGTCGAAGAGCGCGGACAAGGCCACAGCAGTGTTGAAATCATCGCACATCGCCTCGTGGAACTTTTTCTCCAAATCATCAAGCTCTGCATGGTTTGCGGGTGCGCTTCCGCCGGCATATTCGCGGCACCGCTCCACGGTGTAATAAAGCTTCTGGAGGGCGCTCTCAGCGTTCCTGATGGAGTGCTCCGAGTAATCAATAGGGTTCCTGTAATGCGTGGAGAGAAAGAAGAGGCGCAGCACTTCCGGGTGGTACTCCTTCAGGAAGTCCTTGATTGCCAGTATGTTGCCCAGGGACTTGGACATCTTCTCCCGGTCCATGGTCACGAAACCATTATGGACCCAGTAATTCACGAACGTGCGGCCGGTCGCGCACTCGGCCTGCGCGCGCTCGTTTTCGTGGTGAGGGAAGACGAGGTCTTTGCCCCCGCCGTGAAAGTCAAAGGGGCTGCCAAGGTACTTGATGCTCATGGCCGAGCACTCGATGTGCCAGCCTGGTCTGCCCTTGCCCCATGGGCATTCCCAGGAGGGCTCACCCGGTTTCGATTCCTTCCAGAGCGCAAAATCGAGAGGGTCTTGCTTCCGCTCATCCACCTCTATGCGAGCGCCCGCTATCATCTCTTCCAGGCTTCTGCCAGAAAGCTGGCCGTACCTCTCATACTTGCGCACAGAGAAATAGACGCTCCCGTCGATCTGGTACGCGTAGCCCCGCTCCACGAGCTTTTCTATGAACGCGATCATGTCGTCGATGTGCTCTGTCGCCCTCGGCTCGTACGTGGGCGGGGCGACGCCAAGGCGCGCCATGTCTTCTTTGAACGAAGCGATATAGGTCTCTGCTATCTCCTTCCAGTTTGCGCGCTCGGCATTGGCCCGGTTGATGATCTTGTCATCTATGTCCGTGTAGTTTCGCACATACGTGACATCGAGACCGAGGCTCCTGAGATAGCGGTAGATAACGTCAAAGACAATGACGCTCCGCGCGTGACCCACGTGGGAATGGTCATAGACCGTGACACCGCACACGTAACATTTCACCTGCCCCGGAGTGGCAGGGACAAACTCTTCTTTCTTGCCCGTAAATGTGTTGTAAATGGCGATACTCATAGAGCCTTTTTTTAACACAGCGCGCGGTTCCTTGTCAAAACGCACGTCTTTGACATGACACACGATTTGGTTTATCTTTGAGGCATGGCAGAGCTGCGTAGAGACCCGGTTTCAGGAGGTTGGGTCGTGGTCGGGTATCAGAGAGTCAAAGTAACCGATCACGCCATCTGTCCCTTCTGCCCTGGCAATGAGGGCGAGACCGGCACACCTATCCGGGAGATTACGGACGCGCAGGGCGCATGGCTCGTGCGCTGCTTTCCCGCGCTCAACCCCATCTTCATGATCGAAGCGGCAGAGAACAAAAGAGCAGACGGCATGTACGACAAGATGGGAAACGTGGGAGCCCACGAGCTGGTGGTTGAAAACAGGGAACATACTAAAACCCTCTCTGAGTTCACCAGAGATGAACTCGCGTCGGTCCTCCGCATGTGGGCGGAACGTATGGTCGACCTTAAGAACGACAAGCGCTTTAAACAGGTGCAGGTCTTCAGAAACCATGGCGAGCTTGCAGGTTCCTACATCTATCACCCCCATTCCCATATTCTGTCGACCGCTATCATCCCCAACGGCATCCAGCTTGAGCTGATCAACTCCAGAGACCATTACGAGCAGAAGCAGCGCTGTCTCCTGTGCGACATCATCACGCAGGAGCTCAGGCAGGGTAGACGCGTCGTCGCCTCGACCGAGAACTTCATTGCATACTGTCCGTTCGCCCCCAGGTCGCCTTTCGAAGTCTGGGTGGTACCCAGGACGCACAGCGCAACCTTTGAAACGGACCTTGGCGGCACGCTGACAGAGGAGTTCACTGGCCTCTTCATCGACGTGATGAAGAGAATTGAACGGGTCCGTAACGCGTACAGCGTTGTCGTGCACACGGCTCCAAACCAGGCCCAGGCCATAGAGCAGTTCCGGCAGGAAGAGGTGCAGGTGAGTGACTACTTCCACTGGCACATAGAAATATTGCCGCGGGATTTCAGGACATCCAGGTTCAAGCGGGATGACGAGTTCTACACGGTGTCGGTGACCCCGGAAGAAGCGGCAAACATCCTGAGATCGGAAAAGTTCTAGGAGAAGAGCATGCAGAGAGCACTGTTCTGGTTCGTGTTCGGAGCGATGATTACGTTCGCGGTCATGCTCATGGTCTTCGGCGTTCTTTTCATGAAAGACGTGTATGTGTCGATGGGCAGCGGGTCCGCGGAGGTCACCTTCACGTCCCTGCTTTTTGGCATCATCCTTCTCCTGGTCGGCGGTGGGTTGCTCTGCTCCACCATAGCCGAAACTATCAGGAAATTATTGGCAAAATAATTTTTCCTCCCCCGTCAAAATTATTCGTTGACAAGACAGCATACTAGATATAGTATTATTTCTATTCACGGCACTATATCTAGCGGAGGGGGTATATATGACGGAAACAACTGATCTGAATCTCTTCGTCCGGACTTCTGAAGAGACGTTGTCGGAGTGGAACAGGGAACGCATAGTCGATGCGATGATGAGGGAGACACTCATCGACCACGACACGGCAGCAGGCATAAGTAAGGACGTTGAGGCGCTCATCCGGAAATCAGGCATCAAGGTGGTGACAGCGCCGCTGATCAGGGAGATGGTCAATGCACGGTTGATCGAGAAGGGGCTCGAGAATGCCCGGAAGATGCACACCAGGCTCGGTATGCCCATCTACGACGTCGATACCCTGATCCTTCACCCGAACAAAGAGAATGCCAATGTTCCGCACGGGCCCGAGGCAACCAACCTGACGCTTGCCGAGCGCATCAAGAAAGAGTTTGCCCTGCTCTCCGTCTTCTCGCAGGATGTGTCGGACGCCCACATGAACGGGGATTTACATCTTCACGACCTGGGCTTCATAGACAGGCCATACTGCAGCGGCCAGTCGCTCGAGTACATCAAGAAGTTCGGGCTCGACCTGCCCCACTCGCTCTCAATGGCCAAACCGGCAAAACATCCCGAGGTGCTCCTCGCGCACCTCGTGAAGTTCGCGGCAGCCCTCCAGAGCCATTTTGCAGGAGCCATCGGCTGGGACGCGGTCAACATCTTTTTCGCGCCCTACCTCGAGGGGATGAGCGACAACGACGTGAAGCAGCTCGCCCAGATGCTCATCTTCGAGTTCTCCCAGCAGGCTGTAGCGCGCGGCGGCCAGGCCATATTTACCGACATCAACCTGTACTGGGAAATCCCTAAACATTTCGTGGACGTACCAGCCATCGGACCCTCCGGCAGGTTCACCGGCAAGACGTACGGCGAATACGAAAAAGAGGCACAACGCTTTGTCTGGAAGCTGTTCGAGGTGTTCAAGGAAGGCGACGGAGCGGGCAGGCCATTCTTCTTCCCGAAGCCGCTCGTTCACATCACCGAGAAGTTCTTCAAAACCCCGGGGTACCTCGATTTCCTCGACCTCATCTGTGACGTGGCTTCAGACAAGGGCAACACCTACTTTGTCTTCGACCGCGGCGAGACAGCAAAGATCTCCGAGTGCTGCCGCCTCTCCTTCAAGCTGGACGAGCACGACCTGCGTGATGCTAAAGAGCCCTGGAGAATGCGCTACTGCGCCCTGCAGAACGTGTCGCTCAACCTGCCGCGCATTGCGTACATGGCGGAGCAGGACGACACAAACCTCTTCAACCTGCTGAGCGAGCGGTTCATGTTGGCGGTCAAAGCCCACAAGGAAAAACGGAATTTCATCGAGAGGCTCCTCTCTACGGGCGAGAACGGCCCATTGGCTCTCCTCACCATGAACCGGGACGGCATGCCCTATCTCAGGATGAACAAGGCGTCTCACCTTGTGGGTATGGTCGGACTCAATGAGATGGTGCAGATCCATACGGGAGAACAGCTGCACGACTCGAAGCGGGCGCTCAAGTTCGGCCTCAAGGTGCTTGCACACATGAAACTGCTCTCCGACAAGATGCAGAGCAAGGAAGGCATGCGCCTCGTGCTGGAACAGACTCCCGCAGAGAGCACGAGCTACCGGTTTGCGCGGCTTGACATGAGGTACTACTCACCCGCATCCGGTCGGGTGGTCAAGGGCGATGTCTCTACGGGCGAGGTTTACTACACGAACTCCACACACCTCAACGTCAAGGTCCCGATGAACCCCATCGAGCGCGTGATGAATGAGGGGCTCTTCCACCCGCTCATCGAAGCCGGATCGATCTCTCACGTCTGGATCGGTGAGGCACAGCCGTCGAAGGGGGCGATCGCCGACTTTGTGCTGAAAACCTTCAAACATACATCGAGTGACCAGATCGCCTTCTCGCCGGAATTCACCACGTGCAACAAGTGTCACAGGACATCGAGGGGCCTCGAGGACAATTGCGTGTACTGCGGCTCCGAGGACGTGGACGGCATCACGCGCATCACCGGCTATTTCACAAAAGTCTCCAGTTGGAACAAGGGCAAACTGGGCGAGCTGAAAGATCGTTATAGAAACAGTGAGTATTTCACCTCGGAAGAGCTGGAGAAGAAAGCAGCAGCGGGCTGACAAATACAGGGTCCAGAACCAAGAACGCTGGGGCCTGGGTCCTGGGGCCTGGGTCCAACAAAGCAGGGTCGAGGGTCCAGCGGCCAGGGTCCAGAGAAACCAGAGAAACCAAGGAAACGAGAGAAACCAGAGAAACGAGAGAAACCAGAGAAACGCAGTTAGATGTTGGTCCTTTCGGGACCCCGGACCCGGGCCCCTGGACCCAACAATTATCGATTCCGGAGGAGGGACGATGGGTATAGTAAAAATTTTCTACAAAGATGATTGTCCTAATTGCCCTATGGCCAAGAACTTGCGGGATAACCTGAAGGAGAAGGATGTGAATGTCTTTGACTACAACGTGGAAACGGCGGACGGACTTGCCGAGGCAAGTTTCTACAGCGTCTTATCACTCCCCACCATCGTCGTTGAAGACGCGAGCGAGAACGGGCTCGGCGAGTGGCGGGGCGTCGTGCCCAAGATGGAAGAGGTGCTGCAGGTTGTCAGACGCGCGTAAGTTCCCGATCAAGGGCTTCATCGAAACGAGTTTCCTGGACTGGAAGGATCACCTTTCTTCTGTGATCTTCACGGGTGGCTGCAACTTCCGGTGCCCCTTCTGTCACAACAGCGAACTCGTACTGCAGCATGCGCGCCTCGCGGACATACCGGAGGAAGCAATAGTGGCGCACCTCAGGAAGTTCAGGAAGTGGGTCGACAGGGTGGTCATCACCGGTGGTGAACCGACCCTCCAGAAGGGGCTTCACCGGTTTGCGGCGCGCCTCAAAGAGGAGGGGTTTTGCGTGAAGCTGGACACCAATGGATCAAACCCGGAGGTGGTTAAGAAGCTCGTGAGAGAAGGCCTTGTCGACTATGTCGCAATGGACATCAAAGGACCCACCATGGTATACGAGAGGTGGTGCGGCATTCAGGTGGACAGGGAAAAAATCGAGGAGAGCATCGATTTCCTGCTGAGCGGGGAGATTGAGCACGAATTCAGGATGACTGTCGTACCGTTTCTTCACAGGGAAGACGATGTGTATGAAGCGGCAAGGCGGGTCCGGGGCGCCAGGCGGTTCACGGTTCAAAGCTTTGTACCGAGGAATACCCTGAACCCGGCATTTGCTCACATCAGACCACACTCGCCTGACCGCATCGGCAGGATACGACAGAATGTTGAAGGGATAGTCCGCGATGCCCAGGTCACTCGTACTTTACGCCAGTAACGAAACACTCCAGCAACTGAGAACAAGAATCGAGGAACTCTGTGCGGCAGACAAGGTGAAGCCGTATACTTTTTCCTTAGCCCACAAGACAGAGAAGACAGACAAGACACAAATCGATCTCCTGCGCGTGAGGCTGACTGAATTCCGCCCGTTCGGCCTTTCTCCCATCGTCGATGAGCTGGTTTCCAAAGGCGATGCGATTCCCGTCACCGCGGCTGACAGGGATCAGCGTGACACGTCTTACGAAGCACTCGTGGAAGATGCCGACGCAACGCAGAGGGCTGCGGTCATGCAGTTCTCCTCCCCCACCATTATCGGCCTGGGCGGCTACACCGTCTGCTTTCCTGTCCTGCCCCTGATGCTCAGCTACTACATTCACATGTGGAACACCTTCTCGGGGACGAAGTTCACAAGAGGGCCCGACATTCTCGACCATGTCAGGATGGGTGATTTCAAGGTCTCCTGCATACAGACCGAATACGGTGCCGGCTTCCAGGGATGGGCGGCGCTCGAGATGGGCACGGGAAGACCGGAAGAGGATATTCGGATGTTCAATGCGCTTCTTGATTTCACCTTCTACTGTGGAACAGGGCTTTACACGGACAAAGGTCTGGGGCAGACGGATAGGAAAAGGCAGTAATCAGTTGCCAGGGCCAAGTAAAAGTAAACAGTGAGCAGTGAACAGTAGCCAGTGGCCAGCAACCACCGATGGAGACGCGGAGAGAGGGAGACGCGGAGACGCGGAGATTAAGAAGTGGCCAGTAATCGGTAATCAGTGATCGGTAATCAGTCATCAGTGTAACGCCCCTGTAAACAGCCTTGTTCACGCCCGGTATGCTTGACAGTGCACACAAATAGAACAATACTTGATTAAGCCTATGGATTTAATCCTGTTGGAAGGGCCCTTTTCCCCAGCGTTCCCTGACTAGCCCTACAGGGCATCAAGGAGGTTTGGTCCATGAACGTCGACACCAAGCAGGTTGAAGTCTTCACGTCACTTGCCTACCAGTACGGCCCTTTCTTCTTCGCCATTCTCTTCAACGTAGCGATCACCTTGTGGGCCTACAAGTGGTATCACGGCGCACAGAGACCCGATGAGGTGAAAACGTACCGCGCCTATTTTGTCGGCACAGCGAGCTTCGGGATGCTGCTCGTCTGCCTTTCCATCTACTGGTGGTGGTCCCACCCGCCCTATTACGTGTACAAGGGCGTCATCAAGGAACTGGAAGATTATCAGAAGCTGACCTCGACCGATCTCTTCTTCAAGCGCGAACTCATTCCGCGGGCTGACAAGAATCTCGCGCAGATCTGTAACGACTATTTTCTTGTGGTGCGGGACAAACCTTTCAGCAACGCCGAAGAGTTTGACGTCTGGTTCAGCAGAGGCGGAGATCACCAGGAACGGCTAACCCTGCGGTACATGGCAGGTGAACCCAAGTTCAGGATCGAATTCGATCCGCAAACAGGCAAGAATACACTCAAGATGACCTCTCCAGGCTCCTCATCCAAGGCCCTTCTCCTGGGAAGAGCATACGCCCAGACAGCCCCCAGCGCGCCGTCAAGGGTTAGAGTCAAGGCCCCGGCGGCCGGTCCTGCGGTCGACATGGCACTAATCAACACATTGCAGGACGAGCGGGCACCCGTGGGCACCAAGATAGCAAGCATCGACAGGTTGGGTTCTCTGCCGGATCAGGACCTGAAGAGTTGTCTCGAATCCGTGACGCAGAAGGAGCCCATGATCCTGACCATCCTTGATCTTACACGCCACACCGACAAAGAACTCTCGTACAAGGCGAGGACTCTCGTCGAAAAGCGGTACAATCCGCAGCCATTCCTTTCTCAAAAGCTGCTTTCATCCAGTACCGCCGACCGGGACCTTGCAACGACGATCCTCTTCCGCATGGAGCCCGACAGGGCATCGCGCTACATCCCGGCCAGCGGCCCATCCTGGCTTAACGGGCTCCGAAACGATGTTCGCTCCGGCAAAAAATCAAGGGTGCTCATTCCCACCGGCTCTTCCGGGGGCGACCGCTATTACGTGAGGGCAACGTGGGATCCGAAAAACCAGCAGGTGGTCAACTGCCTGACCCAGCTATTCAACAAGAGTCTCATAAGCCAGAGGTCCACAGGCGATGAGACGGCGCTTATGAAAGGGCGAGGCGATCGCCTTGTCTACTGGTACTCAAAAGAATGGGCTCTGAATATCGCAACCGACATAGAACGATGCGGGGGCAGGGCAGCGTTCGTGGCCGGCCTGTGAAGCCACGACTCTTCCTTTTCTTCGGTCTTTTCTTGCCGTCACTTCTGCTTCTTGGAGGCTGCGCTTCCACCGAGAAGCCCGTTGCGCTCACGTACGAAAGGTTCGTGAACGCAACGGGAGGCACAGGAGAGGTCTACGTAACGCGTCCGCCAGAGAAACCGGATGCATCGGGGTCAACGGGGCCAACGGGGCCAGCAATGCTTCCCGGCGGCAGGCTGATCCTGGGCAAGTCGAGAGAGACGGATGCGGACGTAGTAACCCGGCAGAGCGTCACGGGCTGGATCGCGGATGCGTTGGCCGAGGAACTACGCGCTGCGGGGTATACTGTCAGGGTGGTAACGGAACTCCCGCGGGGCGCTGAGAAGGGCCTGAAGACCTCGATTCAGTCGCTCTCTGCGGATCAGTACTCCAAGGCATTGACTCTTTCAACGGTGGTCGAGATCAAGCTGGCGGTTGAAATCTGGAGGAGGGGCGACCTTCTCAAAACGTTGACCGCAGGCGCGCGGGAAGAGAGGGAGGGGTTCGACCGGTCTTCCGAGCCGATCCGGCAGACGCTTCAGAATACCCTGCAACGCGTGATGCAGGAACTGATACCGGACGTAGTGAAAAACCTTCGTTGATACCGGGGGACCTGCCAAGGCCTATTGGCCTGAGAATGCCTCCACCAGGTCCTCGGTTGTAGCAAGCCAGCCGAACATTGTCTCCACATTCCAGAAGGTGCCTTCCTGCGTCGCCGAAGGACCCGCGTTGTTGACGGCGTCGGTTACAAGGATGGGCCAATAATCCAGGAAGTATCCGTGGCGCAACGTCGACTCAACGCAGACATTTGTGGCAACACCCGTGTAGACGCAATACTTGATATTGTAACCCTTCAGTATGGTGTCGAGGTTCGTGGCGTGAAAGCCGCTGTACCTCGATTTCCTGATGACGATGTCCCCCGATTGAGGTGTGAGTTCGCTACAGATCTCCTCATCCCAGGAACCCTTCGTGACGTATTTACCCCACGAGGCAGGGTTCTTCCGCATCATCACGAGCCCCAGTTCCTTGTGCCAGTTGGGTGATTCGGGCCCGCCGCTGTCTGCATAGTTCAAATCATAGCTCATCATCAAAAAGATGATCTTGGCGCCCGCCGTGCGTGCAGCATCGATCAGCTTCTTGTTGTTGTCAATGACGCTGCGCGCACCCGAGATATCAAAACCAAACACGTCGAACATACCCCCCTTGCTGACAAACGCATTCTGCATGTCGACCACGATGATAGCCGTCCTGTTCACGTCGATCTTGAGAGATTCCGGCCTGGCACTTACCACGACCATCTTCACGGGCCGCACAAAGCCGGTCGGTTCCTGTGGCGTGTCGAACTGAGTCACCATAAACAGCACCCCTTCGTCTTTGAATGTCCGCCGAATGTCCGCCCCCGGCGGTGTATCTGAACGAATAGCAGAGGCACGGGTGGTTGTCAAGCAGGCGCAACACAGGCAGCAGGCGCAACACAGGAGAGGCCCTCCGGGCCAATCCCGGACGGTCGTCCCAAACGCCATTTGCCCGAGGATTCTTCTGGTTTCACAACGGAAAACTAAACATTCGATGTACTTCAATGTACTTCAATGTACTTTTAATACACTTAACAGTTGACTTTGGAAACGGCAGTCACTATGATACTGTCGAAGCGACCGGCAGACTCGTAGGTCAAACTATATAAAAATAGACCTGATTATT
>Ga0079037_100001151_pt1 | contig 13372 bp, 12 predicted proteins | sample Mud3Dept4metaG_FD_71479 | JGI IMG/M metagenome (GOLD analysis project Ga0079037, IMG submission 71479) | Freshwater wetland microbial communities from Ohio, USA, analyzing the effect of biotic and abiotic controls - Mud 3 Core 4 Depth 4 metaG | ecosystem: Environmental > Aquatic > Freshwater >... | reverse complement strand
GCTCATCTTCACGCGCACAAAAGACCGCGCCACGCGCCTCGCCACGCGGATGAAAAAGGCCGGGTTTCCTGTGGCTGAACTCCAGGGAGACCTGTCGCAGAAGCAGCGCCAAAAAGCACTCAACGGTTTTCGTGACGGTACGTACCAGATGCTTGTGGCTACGGACATCGCCGCCCGGGGCATTGATGTTTCGCGCATATCGCATGTGATCAATTACGACATGCCGGACACCGTGGATGCCTACACGCACCGCATCGGCCGCACCGGCCGGGCCACCAAAACCGGAGACGCCTTCACTTTTGTGAGTCGCAATGAGAGCGCGTTTCTGTGGAGCATTGAAAATGTTATCGGCGGAAAGGTGGAGACACGCACTCTCGATGACTTTGATTACACGGTGCCGGCTCCGAAAAGCAGCGGCGGGATCAGGGTTTCAAGAGCCCCGGAGGGCCGCCGAAGGCCGGCAGTTTCCTCGCTGGGAATCCTGTCCGCCTCAGGTCCAGCCAAAGGTTCGGGGAATCTTACAAAAAGAGCGCCTTTCGTCTATTCAGCCAGACCGAGAGGCCGCCGGTCCCGGGATATGCGGGCATTTTGAGTCCGGGCAAGGGGTTGCGATCTTTCGGGTCAGCCTTGAAAAATTTGATGCAGAAAAAAGTATAAAATTGTATAAATATCTGTTATGTTATCCTGAATTTTATGAGAGGAGAGGCGATGAACATTTACGTTGGGAATCTATCTTACAGTGTGACGGAAGACGATTTGAAGCAGGCCTTTGAGGCGTTCGGACAGGTTGCGTCCGTTTCCATTATCAAGGACAAGTTCAGCAACCAGTCCAAGGGATTCGGATTTGTCGAAATGCCCGGGAAAGAAGAGGCTCAGGCGGCCATCACCGGGATGAACGGCAAAGAGCTGAAGGGGCGAACGCTGAACGTGAACGAAGCGCGACCCCGTACCGATGATCGCCGGAGTGGCGGCGGCGGCGGAAGGCGGCCTGGGGGCAGATCCCGTTTCTAGCAAGCGGTCTTCTCCCTCATAAGCAGACAGGAAGTTGCTTCTGCCCTTTTCCCTTTTTCTCTGATCAAGAAGCGGCAACACGTTCTTGACAGGATCTTCGAGGCCATCACAGGCCTCGCAAGGATTACCCTCGTCATTCAGGGACAGGGAAGAGGGAAGAGTTTGTGCAAGACGAAGCCCTGCCGTTCAGGCGGGGCTTTTAAGCTCGGCGCAAGCCGGGTTTTTTTATTTTAAGGCATTCCAAACGAGTTTTTAAAGGAGTATCCGAGAAATGAAGATTGGACTCCTTGGTTTACCAAGGTCAGGAAAAACAACGGTTTTCAACGCATTGACAAAGGCGGAAGCCCCTGTGGCTCACTCAAACGGGAAGGCTGAGCCGAATCTTGCTGTGATCAGGGTGCTGGATGAGCGGGTGGACCGCCTTTCCGAGATTTACGATCCCAGGAAAACTGTTTACGCCACTGTGGAATTTGTGGACTTTGTCGGACTTGCTGAATCCGCTGACAGAAAAGACACTTTTTCTAGTGTCGCCATGGCCATGATCAAGACCATGGATGCTCTGGCGCTGGTGGTGCGCAATTTTAGCGACGACCTGCTTGGCGACCCAACTCCGATGGAGGATGTTCGGAAGCTCAATGACGAACTCACGCTCTCTGATCTGATCGTTGTGGAGAATCGGCTGGAGCGAATCGAGAATGGCTACAGGCGGGGCCAAACTACGGATGGATTGGTCAGGGAGGAGAAAACCCTTCGGAGAATCCTGGACCACCTGAACCTGAATCAGCCCATCCGGGACATGGAGCTCTCCGCGGAGGAGGGAAAGGCTGTGCGCGGCTTTCAGTTCCTCACCAAAAAGCCGCTCATGGTGATCCTGAACTCGGATGAATCTAGTTTTGGGAAGAACGGGTCACTGATGAGTGAAATCGAGAAGGCGCAGCGGGCCATCGAATTTGCAGGCAAGTTCGAGATGGAACTGAGTCGCCTAGAGGAAGAAGAAGCCGCGCTCTTCATGGAGGACATGGGTATCGCTGAATCCGCTTACCGCAGGCTGACCAACCTGGCCTATGAGATTCTCGGATATATCAGTTTCTTTACCGTGGGCTCTGATGAAGTGCGGGCGTGGAATGTTCGGCGGGGAGACACGGCCCTTGACGCTGCTGCAGCTATCCACTCGGATCTTGCAAGGGGGTTCATTCGCGCGGAATGCTTCTCTTATGAGGCCTGTCTGCAATACGGCTCTGAGAAAAGCATCCGGGAAAAGGGCCTCTTTCGCCTGGAAGGGAAGGATTACCGGGTTAAGGACGGAGACATCCTGAACATCCGATTCAATGTCTGAGCTGTTAGAACCTTTCAAAAGGGCTCTCTAGCATAGATTCAGAAGTGATAGGAGAGGCTGACCGAACCGTAGATGTCCCCGCTGTCCTGGCCGTCGAATTCTTTGGTTCGGAATATCTGAGTGTAGGTGATGCGAAAGCGGTTCCACTGGACAACCAACCCTGCCTGGAGATCCCCCACAAAAGGTTTCTTGTCTACCGAGTGGCTGTCCGTAAAGGTGTTCCCATCCAGAAAAACATTGTAGAGGACAGCGCGGCCTTCCAGCCCGGCAAACACATACCAGTTAAAGCCTTTCTCAGGACGGAAATACGCGCTGCCCGGCAGACTCGGACGAATCCGGGGAGGGCCGAAATCATCTTCCAGTTCTGAGCCGAGTCGGAGCGTGATGCCCGCGGCAGCGTAGGTGAACACATTCCCCAGAGCTCCACCGAAATGGGGGAGCACATCAACATCCAGACCCCATCCAATGTTCTGTCTTTCAAACCTGCGCGTTTGCTCATAGTAAAGCACTGCGCCCAGTTCGTTCTCCAACTGGTTATCCCACCCATTGGGCACTTGCAGTCCGAGAAGAGAATGCCAAAAGGTCTGTACATCTTCGGCGAAGGAATAGGGCCCGACCATGCCGATTTCCAGTTCAAGCTTGTCGTAACGTTCGGTGCCCTGGTTGGCCACCAATCCGAATCCCATATAGAGCCAACCCGCGTAGGGCCTGTCCTCCGTGATGAGCTGCGTTGCTGCGGTATCTTCGGGGGTGTACATGTTCTGCCCGAGCGAGAAACTGGCCCGTGCCTTGAATTCGTCTTTCGGGTTGCTGCGCGCCCTTTCGGTTTTGAACCAAGGGAGCTTATCCGCAGCATCGCTGATCCATTGGATCGGGCCGGTGAGGCATTCGATCCGTGTTCCGTGGGAAAAGTGGCGGTCTGTGTCTCCTCCGAAAAAATCATTCTCGAACTGGATGCTGATCACATAGCCGGGATCATCAGCATAAGACGGCTCTGCCCAGAACCCTATGCCCACTAAGACGACGAGAAGGATAGGGGCGAGCGGCAGGAAAACACGCCATATTCTTTGTGAGCTCCGTAAGAGATAGTGTTTCATTCCATAGCGACTTTTCGGCCCAGTTCATAAGCCTCTGCCATCAAGGCCTTGTTTTTCTTTATCTCCCCGGCTTTGGATGCGCTTCCATAGACCATTCCCACAAGTTCCGCCTCGATGAAGCGCAGCGCATCCTGAAAAGCGCGGAGAGCATTGACCGCACCCGAGAGAAAGGGATCTGCATCCGCATAGCTCAGGAGAATGGCAAACTTCTTCCCGGCCAGTGCATACCCTTCGTCACTGCCCAGCCCATACCACCGATCAATGAAAAGCTTGGTCTGGGCTGAGAAGGTAAACCAGTAGACGGGACTGGCAAGGACAATGACATCAGCGCTCCGGAGTTTTGGATACAGGATCTGCATATCATCCTTGATCACGCAATCAACGTGGGTTTTTTTGCGGCAGCCGTCACAGGCTGTGCAGGGCTTGATGTTCATGCCGTGGAGGTAGAATGTTTCCACCTGTGCCCCGCCGGCTTTGGCACCGGCAGCTACCTGCGCGGCCAGCGTTGAACTGTTGCCCCGTTTTCGTGGGCTCCCGACGGCGATCATGATTTCTCTTCCCATGTTTTTTCTCCTTTCGGCAATCCGGATGAATTAGGTGAGGCTGCTTTGATAACAAATCTACCCTGGAGTCCGCAACAGAAAATCAACCACTCTCTCCAGGTGGGTCACCGTGCTGCACTGCTGAACAAGAAAGCAGTACGGGGAATACCGTTTCATCTCCGAATCCCCGGTTCCCCAGTAAACAGGCGGCTCAGGGTTGAGCCAGAGGAGCCGCTTGCTCAGCTCATGAACTCTTTTCAGAATATCCGTTCGAGGTTCTCCGTAGTTGTTGCGGGCGTCTCCGAGAATAATCACGGTAGTTTTGTTGGTGACCCGATCCATTGCCTCCTCTTTGAAATCCTGAAAGGACTGACCATAATCCGTCCGTCCCAGGGTGAGTTCCAGGCCCACCCCGCGCTTCAGTTTTGCCAGAGCCTCTTCCGCCTCGCATTCCTCGAACACGTGACTCACCTCCACCAGGTTGGTGCAGAAAATGAACGAGCGGATTCGGGCCAGTTCCTCATGGAGGCTGTAAAGGAAGAGAAGCATGAACCGGGAGAAAGCTTGAACCGATCGGCTCACATCGCAGAGGACCAAAAACTCAGGCCTATCCAGCTTCTTCCCTTTCCAGCAAGGATCAAAAATGAGCCCTTGATAGGCAAGGTTTCTCCGGAGAGTCGCCTTTAAGTCCAGTGCCCCTCTGTTGGCTCTTTTGCGTCTTCGGGCGTAACGATCATTGAGCCGCTGGACCATCTTCTGGATAATGCGGCGCATGCGCTCAAAATCCCGCTGCTCCAGGTTGGAGAGACGGACTCGCCTGAGATAACTCTCCATGATCTGCTCAGGGACTGAACTTGCAAAAAGCCGGTATTGTTTTTCCACGAAATCCCTGATCTCCTCGAAGAGGCGCTCACGGCCGGCCTGTAGGGCCTCGAGGGACTGTTTTGACCATGAGCCTTCCTGCTCGGACATCCTGTGAATGTCCTGTTTCAATTCTTCCAGACCCATTTCCTGAAGAATCCGCTGGATGTACATGCTCTTTTGGGTAAAGAAGGAGATGGCGCTGATATCTACTCTTCTGGCAGCCCGGCTCATGGAAACGGAGAGCCCCGAGCGATCACCCGAAAGAATCATGGCTGTGAGAGGGGAGACATCAGGGACCGCAGATCGGTCCATTGGGGAAATGCTGCTGAAGCCTCTGATGCTTTCTGCAGAGAAAAAACGGTCAAAGCAATCGTCAAAGATCCGCTTTTCCCGATGAGACTTGGCCAGAGAAGCGGAAAGGGAATCTTTCAGAATCTGCCTGTCATCATAGCCGACGGTTTTTACGGTCGCCGCGGCATCCAGAGTCTCACTCATGGAAACCCGAACGCCGGAGTTCCTGAGGGATGCAATGAAGTCCTGGAGCACCGCTTCCACCTAAGGCACCTTCACCGCGTTCTGAGTGAACTCAAACACCCTCTCGCGGATGATCTCAATGTCTTCCTCGAATTTGAGGAAAACGTTCAGGGTCTCTGAGACCAGGTCCGGCTTCAGATCAGGGGCGTGAAGAAGGACAAGCACCCTTGCCCAGTCAATGGTCTCACTTACGGAAGGCAGCTTTTTCAGATCCAGTTTTCGGACCTGGTTGATGAAGGCCACAAGGTGAGAGCGGAGAGCTTCGGAAAGATCAGGGACGCGTGTTCGAAGGATTTCTCTTTCGATTTTGGGTTCCGGAAAGGGGATGTAAAGGTGAAGACAGCGGCGCTTGAGGGGTTCGCTCATCTCCCTGGTGTTGTTGCTCGTGAGGAAGACAAAGGGCTTTGAGGTGGCTGCAATCGTCCCCACTTCAGGTACCGAGACCTGATAGTCTGAAAGGACCTCCAGCAAAAAGGCCTCGAACTCAGGGTCTGACTTGTCCACCTCGTCCACGAGGAGCACGGCCCCTTGTTCCTGCTGGAGTGCTTTGAGCAGGGGCCTGGGTTCGAGAAAATCAGGGGAGAAAAAGATGTCGTCGTGCTGTCGCAGTTTTGACACGGATGCAGCCAGACTGTCGGATCCCTGGAGGATCTCGTTCAGGCGGTCCTTGAGGATCTGGGTGTAGAGCAACTGCTTTCCGTACTTCCACTCGTAGAGAGCTTTGGATTCATCCAGGCCTTCATAGCATTGGAGGCGAATCAGGGGTAAACCGAGGTAAGCCGCACTCGCCTTGGCCAGTTCGGTTTTCCCGGCGCCTGCCGGCCCTTCCACCAGCACGGGTTTGTCCAAGTGGAAAGCAAGGTACAGGGTCGTGGCGATTTGTTGGCTGCAAATGTACCCGGTCCCTTCAAAGCCTTTCTGGATACGGCCGATGGACTCAAATTTCTCTGATATCACCTTTTTCATAAATTCACTAAGCTAGTCTAATGTAAGCTTCTCAACCTGTCGAATTCTTTGCCCCAAGAACCTCTCACCAAAAAGTTTGAACCTCTCCGGATCATCGGTTGTGAAGTAAGTGACCTCTCCAGTCCTGGTGACTCTGCTTTCTATTTCAGGATGGCGATGAAGATAATCCTCCAGCCTGTCCGCGACGATCTCAGGGCCGTTCAGGACTTTGCAGTTTTTCCCCATGATTCTTTCAATGTCTTTCTGCAGGAAAGGATAATGGGTGCAGCCCAGAATGAGGGTGTCCACTTTCCTGTCCTTGAGGTAGCGGAGGTACTTTTTCAGGATGCGATTCGTTTCCGGTCTGCCAGCCCAGCCTTCCTCCACCAGAGGCACCAACAGAGGGCAGGCCAGGCCATACACTTTCAGATCGCCTTTTAGCTTGTCCAACTCCTGTTGATAGACCTTTGTCTCTATGGTTGCACGGGTGCCGATCACACCGATGCGGCCATATCGGGTCACGTGAACCCCAACCTCAGCGAGGGGAATGACCACACCCAGCACCCGTCTGTCCGGATAATGGGGTGGCAACCAGTCCTGCTGGATTTTCCTGAGAGCCTTGGCAGAGGCTGTGTTGCATGCGAGAATGATGAGGGCGCATCCGCGCCCAAAAAGAAACTCCACGGCCTGGCGGGTATATTCGTAAATCACATCGAGGGACTTGTTGCCATAAGGGGCTCTGGCATTGTCGCCGAGATAGAGGTACTCGTATTGCGGCAAACTCCTCTGGAACGCCTTCAATACGGTCAGTCCGCCAAGGCCTGAATCAAATACACCAATCATGACACGTTCAAAAGTCCTATTGACGAAAAGGTAAATCGAAAACCATAGAAAGGTAACGAAGAGTCGCCTGGATGAAGTGCAAGAGAGGGCGGCGAAGAATTCAAGATCCTCAAGCGCGTCTTTATTTCACTTCAAAGGACAGGGCATTATCCTCGTAGCCCAGCAGATGGAGCATCCTCTGGGAGAGCTCGACGACCTCCCTGGCGGTCAAGTTGACGTCCACGTACATGCCGGTCCCTGCAATCTTTTCACAGGTCAGAAGCTGATAAGGGTTCTTGCTGAAGTACTCTTTGCCCGGCTTGGACAGGGTGAACAAGACATCCAGGTCATCCTTGTGCTTTGGAAGAACCACCTCGCAGAACTTGAGGAACATGGCTTTCCATGACTTCACTTCGTATCTCGTTCCCTTGAGCGTAAAGGCCAGGATGGTTTTTCCTGTGTAGTCATCGGCCCGGACTGCGGTCCTTACAGGTTGCGGTTGAGCCGCGGGTTTTGGCTGAACCAGGCTCTCGAGATCTACTTTCTCCTTGAACTTGGACGAAATGAATTCCTCTATCACCTCCCGGTCCGGATTATATCCGCACAACTCTTCGGTCACGGAACCGAGGATGTCGGCAAGCCATTTCTTCGGGTCGCTCATGATTTGCGCCCATGCTTTGGGAAGAGTCTCTTTGATGAAGAAATCTCTCTGTCTTGCCGTGTAGATGTCCTCAGCCGCTTTTTCCGCCTCCCCTGAAAGGACGTTTTCTTTGGTGAGGAAATTTTCGAATGTCTCCGAGGCTTCCTCGGCTTTCTGACTCCCCATTTCTATGGTGAGAAACTTCTTCTCTTCCGCGCTTCCCTGAACAAGAGGCAGGAAGAACCACCAGGTGAGTCCGTTCGAGAGAATACCTATCGGAACCTTCCCCTGGACGCTCACGGAGAGGACCTTGTCCTGGTGCTTGGGGAAATCCTTCTCATTCTTTCTTACGAGGATGAAAACTTTGTTGGCCTTCTCCTTTTTCAGGCAAAAGTCGACCTTACTGCCCTGGATTTCATATTCGGGTTGGACCTCATCTACGTCAAACGGATCCCACTCCAGGAGCGAAAGAATCTTGAGAACAACCCCCTGTTTGATGGCGGCTTCATCAAAGGTGGCGAACCGGTCATCCGATTGAATTTTCTTTATGAATTCAACAAGCTTCTTCATTACAAACCCCTCTCTCTCCTGGCCCGTTTGGAGAAGGAAAGGAACACCCTCGCTCATTTCCCTGGACAGGATTGAGGCAGGGGTTCCTTCATGGCTAAAAAGTATACTGAAATTGAATGCTTATGTCAACTGAACTTCGAGGATGGCATTAAAACTGTCGTTGCGATGAAACAACCCTACTTGCAGGTTGCTCAAAAACGCTCAGATACAAGGCGCCAGGAAAAAGCAATGAGTCATGAGGACTGAGTAAAATAAAGAAAAAGATGTTTTCGGAAATCCACTCAGTCCTCATCACTCTCCGCTCAGTCCTTTCTTTCATAGGTACGTCGCAATGACTTGCCCTGTTAAATCGGCTCCGCCGTCCCGCACCGCGGGAATTTAACAGGGCGAGGATGAGGGCAACGCTGTAGGTGGGCGTTTTTCAGAAACCTGCTAAACCGTGTAATAGTAATCCAGCCCTAGGTGCGTGATCTGTTCTTCACCCATGAGGTAGCGCAGAGTGTTCTTCAATTTCATGGACTGGATAAAGAGGTCATGCTCGGGATAAAGGTTCGGAGCGCATTGAGGGCTCTTGAAATAGAAAGAAAGCCATTCCTGGATGCCCTCCATTTCCGCTCGTTGAGCAAGGTCCATGAACAGGAGGAGATCCAGGACCAACGGAGCGGCAAGAATGCTGTCCTTGCACAGGAAATTGACCTTGATCTGCATCGGGTATCCGAGCCAGCCGAAAATATCGATGCAGTCCCAGCCCTCTTTGTCGTCTCCCTTGGGCGGGTAATAATTGATGGTCACCTTGTGGTAGAAATCCCCGTACAGCTTCGGGTAGACCTGGGGCTGCAAAATGGTGTCCAGCACAGAGAGCTTGCTGGTCTCCTTGGTCTTGAAGGAATCCTTGTCATCCAGGACAAGGCCGTCTCGATTGCCGAGGATGTTTGTCGAATACCAGCCTGCCAGTCCCAGCATCCTGGCTTTGAGGCCGGGGGCAAGAATCGTCTTCATCAGGGTTTGCCCTGTCTTGAAGTCCTTGCCGACCACAGGCAGATGATTTTTGCTCGCCAGTTCCACCATGGCCGGAATATCCACGGTGAGGTTTGGGGCGCCGTTGATGAAAGGGATGCCGCTGGTCAGCGCCGCATACGCATAGAGCATGCTCGGGGATATGGATGGATCGTTCTTTCGCAGCCCATCCTCAAAAGCGCTGAGGGAGGAGTGGACCGGACCGGCCTGGAGAAAAGCTTCTGTGCTGGCGCACCAGACCATGACACAGCGTGAAACCTTCTTTTCCCTCTTGAAGGTTTCGATGTCGGCCCTGAGGGCGTCCACAAGCTCCAGATGGGTCTTTTCTTTTTTGACGTGAGGACCGTGGAGGTTCTTCACGTATTCCTGCTTGAATACCGCAGGCCAGGGTTTGATCTCCTGCAACTCTGTGTGGACAGGCTCGAGGTCTTCCTTCTTGAGAACCGCCGCCTGGAGAGCACCCTTGTAGCCATCGTCCGGGAAAACGTCCCAGCCTCCAAAGACAAGGTCGTTCAAATTCGCAAGAGGCACAAAATCCCTGATCATGGGGATTCGGAACTCGAACCTCTTTCCAAGGCGTATGGTTCCCATCTGAGTCAATGACCCAATGGGAAGAGCCAGACCCTTGCGGATGGCAGCCACTCCTGCCAGGAAGGTGGTGCTCACAGCCCCCCCGATTCCCGGGATAAGCACTCCCAGCTTTCCTTCTGCTTTATGAATTTCTTTCTCTCGTCTCATCAGAACACTCCTCACGCCGCAACGCTCAAAAAAAAGAGGTGCCGCAATCGTCGCTGTAGGCTAGACCTTCTCGCCTCATTCGGCAAGATTGTTTTTGTCTATTTCTGCCCGCTCGGTTTCGAAAATGCTTTGGCTTTCACTTTTCCGTTCAAGAACTGCACATTGATGGTCCCCTCTTTGCCCACCCATTTCAAAGAAGTTCCAGAGAGGCCCGCCACATTGATGCTGGATGACTCTGTCGGTGCACCGAGGAGGCTCTTCACCTGCTCTTCCGTCATGTCGATCTCGACTTTTGCGTAGTTGCTCTCCGTTGCTTTGGATCCACACGCGAGGAGGACGAAGAGCAGGAGGAACAGAGCTGTCGCCCCTTGGATGGTTTGAAGCTGCTTTACTCTCATACGGACACTCCTAGGTTTAACCGCCTATTTCTACTCAAAGGTGCTGAGGAAATCCTCCGCCTCCTTGATGGATTTGCCCATGTCCCCAATCAACTTCGTTACTTCCGTCTCAATATCCCCCACTTCCTGCTTGAGCGCGCCCACGGCCTGAGCGTTCAGATTGTGCTTCAGGTAAAGGACGTAGTCTTTCAGTTTTTTCAAGACAGGATTCATGCTTTCTTCAGCCCTGTTCATGGCCTTGTGAAGGCGGGCATAGCGCTCCTTGGTGCTTCTCAGGGAGTTGCTGCTCTTCGACTTGAGGCTCGGATTGCTGATCTCCTTGATCTCCGCTTCCCATTCCTTGAATAAATCTGCTGCAATCTGTTCCACATTGTCAATTCTTTTTCTGACCGCTTCAGCGCGTCCTTCGCTTTCCTCGTAATCAGACTTGAGCTTGTCATAGAATTGTTCCAGGTCTCCGCCTTTGAACCCGTACATCTCTTTCATCCGCGTCAACACATCCTTAAACTGCTGGGAGGCCTGTTCCTGCTCCTCTCTCGCCTTCTGCACTTCTTCCTTCAGGAGATGTCTTTTCTCTTTTCCAAGTGTCTCCCATAAGGAATAGTAAGCGGTCTGGCACCCTGAGACCAGGAGCACGAGCATGACGCTAGAAATTAAAAGACGGATCATAGGCAACCCTTTCATCAGTCTGCTACACCCTGATGGGTTGTTTCTCCTTCCCCTGTCTCCTTCGTTCCTCATCCCTGACCTCTCTTCGAAGGAGTTTTCCGACCTTGGACTTGGGAAGCATGTCACGGAACTCAACATACTGGGGCACTTTGTAGGCAGCAAGTCTTTCTTTGCAGAATTTTAGCAGCTCGGACCCGCTCACCCCTCGGACGTCCTCCTTGAGCACCACGATTCCCTTGATCCTTTCCCCCACCTTTGGATCAGGGACTCCCACCACGCAAGCGCCCACCACGGCCGGATGGTCCTGAAGCACGGCTTCTATTTCCGAACAGGACACCCTGTACCCTTTGTACTTGATGATGTCCGCACTTCGGTCTACGTAGTAGAGCTCCCCGGCTTCATCCATTCGCACGAAGTCCTTCATGCGGTACCATGTTTTACCGTCGATCTCCGCATAGGAAGCTGCGGTCTCCTCCGGTTTCTTCCAGTAGCTTTTTGAAATGAACTCCGAGGTGACGAGCAATTCTCCTGGTGTTCCCGGTGGGACGGGTTCGAGTGTTTCCGAATCCACGATTCGAGTTTCCCGGGAACTTAGGGGACGGCCGATGCTTCCGGGAACAGGCTCTTTGCCCAGGGGGCTCATGGCCGTGAACCCGACCTCCGTTGCCCCGTAGACCTGATGGATGGGGACCTTGAATTTCTGTTTCCAGCGGTGATAAACCTCCAGAGGCAGAACATCCCCGCCGCTCCAGCAATACCGCAGGGAGCTCAGGTCAAAGAGATCCAGCCGATCATTCTCTAAGATCATTCGATAAAGCGTGGGCGCACCCAGGAACAGGGTCCCCCTGTGCTTCTCAATGGCTTTCAGGATCGCATCCACAAGGGGAACCGGCATGAGCACGGCGGTGTTCCCCTTGGTCAGAACCATACCCAGAATCACGCCCTGGGCCATCTGGTGAAACAGGGGGTTCACCATAATGAAAACCTCTTCCCCGTCCCGGATAAATCCTTCCCCAACATTTCTGATTTCATTCACAAAGGAAACCATGCCCGTATGCGTGGCGATGCAGCCTTTGGGAAATCCTGTAGTGCCGCCCGTATAAAGAATGTAGCTCAGGTGGTCTCGCGGATTGATGTCTACCTTGGGCGGAGAGGGCGGGTATTTTAGAAGATCCGTGAAAGAATGAATTCCGTCGCCTTTTTCGATCACCCCGTTGGGCACCTTGTCGAAAAGGGCGCCGACAAGTCTCTTATAGAAAGGAAGGAGGTCCACGTAGTTTGTCACGATCGTTCTTTTCAGTCCTGTGTTCGGGATTACCTCCTTGATGTACCGGAAATTCGTGTCCTGGCACAGAACGGTTTGAACCTCAGAGTCCTTGATCAAATACCGAATCTCGTGAGGGGTGTAGATGGGGGAGACAGGAACCGGTATGGCTCCGATCTGCTGGGCTCCGAAATATCCGATGAGAAACTGGGGGCAGTTGGGGATGTATAGCATCACCTTGTCGTTGTCCCTTACCCCAAGGTCATAAAGGGCGGTTGCAAATCGATGGATGAGTTCCATCAATTTTCTGTACGAAAACTTCTGCCCAAGGTACATAAGAGCGGCCTTGTCAGGGTATTTTTCGCAGGCCCTTTCAATTCCTGCAATGACCATTTCATCGTACTTTGCCATGACCCCTCTCTTATCCCATGACTACCTTGTCGCCGAATGCCAACGGACACTACCACACCGATCCGGTGAATGCAACCGTACGATTAGACCACGTTATTTCGGTTTTGTTCGTTTCCCTTTGGTTGAGATACGGGAGAAAGGAAGCAAAGCGGATGAGTCAAAGCTATTGGATGTGTTCTACTGGAAACCGGAGCAGCGCTAAGGTTTCATGTCAGCCAGGATTTGTGCGGCATCCCGGACAAAGCCGGGGCACAGGGTGCGAAAGAGGTTATCCTTGATCGCCTTGTCTCTTCCCTCCGGGGTGCCCAGGTCCACTCCAAGCAGGTCCTTACAAAGGATCGTCCCGCGTTTTTCCTCAAAGAGCCGGACAAATTCCCTGGCCAGATCATAAACCCTGTATCGTGTTTCCTTCTCGCTCGTAGCCTCCTGAACCTTGAAGCCAAGGATCATCAGAGCTCCGGTCACCGCTCCACATTCGCGACCCATGCCCATACCTGACCCAAAAGCGCGAGCG
>Ga0079037_100001150_pt1 | contig 13374 bp, 11 predicted proteins | sample Mud3Dept4metaG_FD_71479 | JGI IMG/M metagenome (GOLD analysis project Ga0079037, IMG submission 71479) | Freshwater wetland microbial communities from Ohio, USA, analyzing the effect of biotic and abiotic controls - Mud 3 Core 4 Depth 4 metaG | ecosystem: Environmental > Aquatic > Freshwater >... | reverse complement strand
ATCGAGTCGGAGCTCTTCGGCCACGCGCGCGGCGCCTTCACGGGAGCCGACCGCGACCGGAAGGGGCTCGTCGAGGAGGCGTCGGGAGGGACCCTCTTCCTCGACGAGATCGGGGACCTCGCCCTGCCGCTGCAGGCCAAGCTCCTCCGCGTCCTTCAGGAGGGGGAGATCCGGCGGGTCGGCGAGACGAGGACGCGCCCCGTGGACGTCCGGATCGTCTCGGCCACGCATCGCGACCTGAAGGGAATGGTGGACGGCGGATCCTTCCGCCGCGACCTCCTCTACCGTCTCGCGGGGCTCGAAGTCGAGCTTCCGCCGCTCCGGAAGAGGGCGCGCGACCTCCGGCGGCTCGTGGCCGCGGCGCTCGGCGGCGCGACCCTCTCCGACGAGGCGCGGACCGCCGTCCTCGGGTACCCGTGGCCGGGGAACATCCGCGAGCTCCTGACGGCGCTCGAGGCGGGACGGGCGCTGGCCGCGCCGTCGACCGTCGTGGAGCTCGAGCATCTCCCCCCCGCCATCCGCCCGGTGCCCCATTCCGGTACCGCGCCTCCGGGAGCCGGCACCTACCGCGAGCGTGTGGCCGACGCCAAGCGCCGTGTGATCGCGGAGGCGCTCGAGGCGAACGGCGGGAACCGGACGCGAGCGGCGCGGATGCTCGGCCTCTCGCGCCAGTCCCTCCTCTACGAGATGAAGGTGCTGGGGCTCAAACCTTAGACTCCGGGGCGTGACGTCCGTCCGCCGGCTCGCCTCGGTCGCGCTCCTTCTCTGGGGCGCCGCGACGGTCGTCTTCTTCCTGATCCACCTGATCCCGGGCGACCCGGCGGCGGCGATGCTCGGGGAGGGGGCGGCCCCGGGAGACGTCGCGGTCCTGAGGCACGACCTCGGCCTCGACCGACCCCTCCCGGCGCAGTACGGGGCGTGGCTTGCGGGGCTCGCGCGGGGAGACCTCGGCCGCTCCCTTCAGACGCGGCGTCCGGTCCTCTCGGAGATCGGCCGGGCGATCCCGGCGACGGCGCTCCTCGCCGGGGCCGCGTTCCTCGCGGCGCTCGTGGTGGCGGTCCCGGCCGGGGTCGCCGGCGCCCTCTTCCGCGGCCGGGCCGCCGACCGGATCCTCCGCGTCGCGGCCCTCGCCGGCGTCTCGACGCCGAACTATGTCTCCGGACCGCTCCTCGTCCTCGTCTTCTCGGTCGGGCTCGGGCTCCTTCCGGTCTCGGGGCGCGAGGCGCCGGGCGCGCTCGTCCTGCCGGCGGTGACGCTCGGGCTCGCGCTGGCGGCGCTCCTCTCGCGGATGATCCGCGCCTCGTTCGCGGAGGAGCTGACGAAGCCATACATGCTGGCGGCCCGGGCTCGCGGCGAAGGGAGGCTGAAGGCCGCTCTTCGTCACGCCGCGCGGAACGCGCTTCCCCCCGTCCTCGTCGTGGCGGGACTCCAGTTCGGATCGCTCCTGACGGGGGCGGTCGTGACGGAGACGATCTTCTCGTGGCCGGGGGTCGGCCGCCTTCTCATCCAGTCGATCCAGCGACGCGACTACCCGTCGGTCCAGGGGTGCGTCCTTTTCATCGCCTCGGTCTATGTCCTCGTGAACGCCATCGTCGACGCGCTCGCGGCGCGTCTCGACCCGCGCGCGGCCGCCCGGAGGGAGGCGTGAGCCGGGGGGCGCGGCTCGGGGCGGCCGTCGTCGCGGGGGCGTTCCTCGTCGCCCTTCTCGCGCCGCTGCTGCCGGGGGACGGCGCCACGCGGATCGACCTCGGGCTCCGGCTCTCACCCCCTGCGGCCTCGCCGCCGCTCGGCACCGACGAGCTGGGACGCGACATCTTCCAGCGGCTCCTCCGCGGAGCCTCCATCTCGCTCGGAGTCGCCGGGACGGCGGTTGCCGTTTCGGCCCTGGCCGGCTCCCTGCTCGGCCTCGCGGCGGGGGAACGGGGCGGACTCCTCGACGCGTCCGTCGGTCGCGCCGCCGACCTCGTCCTCGCCTTTCCGGGGCTCCTCCTCGCCGTCGCACTCGCCGCCGTTCTCGGCCCTTCGGCCGGGAACACGGTCCTCGCCCTCTGCGCGGCCGGGTGGGTTCCCTACGCGCGGCTCGCCCGCTCCGAGGCGCGGCGGGTCTCCACGCTCGATTTCGTGGCCGCCGCGCGGGCGGCCGGCGCAGCGCGTCCCCGGATCCTGATCCGGCACCTCCTGCCGAACCTCGCGGCGCCACTCGTCGTCCAGGCGACTCTTCATCTCGCCGGCGCGATCCTCGCCGAGTCGGCCCTCTCCTTCCTCGGCCTCGGGGTTCCCCCGCCTTCACCCTCGTGGGGGGCGATGCTGGCCGGAGGCCGGACGCACATCCTCGACGCGCCCCACGTCGTCCTGGCCCCGGCGGCGGCGATCCTGATCGTCGTCCTTTCGACGAACGTCCTCGGGGACGCCCTGGTCGACCGGCTCGACCCGGCGCGCCGCGCGAGGGCCGGATGAGCGCCGACCCTCCGCCGTCCCGTCTCTCGCGCCCGGAGGCCCTCGCCCTCGCCTTCCTGGCCGTCCTGCCGTTCCTGAACGGGCTCCCCGCGGACTTCACGTACGACGACAAGCTGATCATCCGCGACAACGCACGGATCGCGGAGCCGTCGCGGCTCCGCGAGGTCTTCACGACGCAGTACTTCGGCGGCTCCCTGGCGAGCGCGCAGAACTACCGCCCGGTCGTCCTCGTCACGTACGCGGCCGGCCGCTGGGCTCACGGGAACCGGCCGGAGCTCTTCCGGGCCGTCAACATCGCGCTCCATGCCGGGGCGACGGTGGCGCTGGCGGCCTGGCTCGTCGCCCTCGGCTTCGCGCGGGAGCCGTCCCTCTCCGTCGCGGCCCTCTTCGCGGTCGTCCCGATCCACGTCGAGGCCGTGACGAGCCTCGTCGGCCGGGCCGAGACGCTCGCGGTCCTTCTCGTCCTTCTCGCCGCCCGGCTCTGGATCGCCGCGACGTCGGGAGAGAAGCTCCGGGCGGCGCCCTACGCCGGGGCGCTCGTTCTCTTCCTCGTCGCCCTCTTCGTGAAGGAGAACGCGGTCGTCCTTCCGGGACTCGTCCTCCTGGGAGAGCTCTTCCGCGGCGGCCGATGGCAGGGATTCGCGGAGGGCTTCCGCGGGATGCCCGTCCGGGCGCGGGTGGCGTTCCTCGGCTTTCTCGGGCCGATCGCGGCCCTCTTCGCCGCCCGCCTCGCGGTCCTGAAGGGATTCCTGATCTCGCGCGAGGCCGGGATCTGGGAGCTGGAGAACCCGCTCGTCCTCCTCTCCGTGCCGCTCCGGATCGCGAACGCCCTGACGCTCGCCGTCCGTTACGCCGCGAAGACTCTGGTCCCGGCCGGCCTCTCCGCGGACCATTCGGCTCACGCCCTTCCGCTCGCCTCGAGCCTCGCCGAGCCCCGTGCTCTCGTCGGGGCGCTCCTCCTCGCCCTCGCGGGAGCCGTCGCATGGCGGTTCCGGGCGGACCGGCCGCTCGTCCTCTTCGGCGTCTTCCTCTTCGCCGGGTCCCTCTTTCCGGTCTCGAACGTCCCCTTCGTCATCGGGACGATCTACGCGGAGCGGCTCGCGTACCTCCCGGCCGCGGGAGTCCTCGCAGCCCTCACGGGCCTTCTCACCGCCGCGCGTCGCGAGGTGCCGCGCCCTTCGCCCCGGCCCCTCCGGCCGGCCCTCCTCGCCGCCGCCGTCGTCGTCTACGGGGCTCTGACGGCGCAGAGGAACCTCGTGTGGCGCGACGACCGGGCCCTCTTCCTCGACATGGTCGCGAAGTTCCCCCGGTCGGCCAAGGCGCACTACAACCTCGCGTACGACGCGGGGCGCCGGGGCGAGACGGCGGAGCAGAAGCGCCAGCTCGAAACGGCTGTGGCCCTCTTCCCGCGCTACTACGACGCGTGGGCCACGCTCGGGAAGCTCGCCTGGGAGGAGCGCCGCTGGGACGAGGCGATCTCCTTCTACCGGAAGTCGGTCGAGATCCTGCCGGCCTACGAGAACGGCCGATGGGGGCTCGCGAAGACGCTCGAGGAGTCGGGGAGACGGGAGGAGGCCCGCGCGGCCTGGGACGAGGCCGCGCGGCTCGTTCCCGATTCGTATCCGGTCGCGTGGCATCGGGCCGCCTTCCTCTCCGCTGAGGGGCAGCTCGACGAAGCCGAAGCCGAGTGGCGGCGCGCGATCCCGCTCGGTGGCGGCGCGGCGTCGGCCCACCTCGAGCTGGCCCGGCTCTTCGCGCGGCGGGGAGGGCCGGGTGACGGGACGGCGGCGTGGAAGGAGGCCCGGCAGGCGCTCGTGGCGGATCCGGCCTATGCCGAGGCTCGGCGGTTCCTCGCCGAGCGGAACCGGCGGGAAAACCCGACGCCCTGAGGAGCGTCTCAGCGGGGGGGCGAGAGCGAGTCCTCCTCGCCGTCCCCGCCGGCAACGTGTCCGGGGATCGCCCCCGGCGGAAGGGCGGCTGCGGCGGCTTCCCGGGCGCGGCGGGCCCGGAGGATGTTCACGAGGAGGACGTAGGTCAGGGCGCCCGCGACGAACGAGAGGATGAACATCCCGGTGGCCCACTGGAGGCCGACCGCCCGCATCCGCGGTCCGGCCTGCGACCAGAAGGAAAGGCTCAGGAACTCCTTGAGGGGCTGGTGGGCCAGCGCCACCCGCTCGGCGCGGAGGATCGTCCGGCCGAGGGGAATGGCGAGGGCCGAAATGGGGGCGATCGTCAGCGGGTTGACGACGAGCGTGCCGAGGAGGATGTCGACTTTGTTGAGCTTCAGGAGGACGGCGAGCCCCAGCGCCAGAATCCAGTGAAAGCCGATGAGAGGCGTGAAGGAGATGGCGACGCCGAGCGCGAAGGACGCCGCGACGACCTCGGGCGGGTCGTTCCGTCCGAGCATCGAGAGGAAGCGGCTCCGGAAGGACTCCTTAGCGGTCAAAGTGGTCCCAGCCCGCGTCCGGCAGCCGGCGCTCTCCCTCCGCGCCGCGAAGCCACGCCGTCCCCGGCTCGTGCCGGTCGTCCACGATGCCGATCTGCCGGATCGGGAAGCGGGCCGAGAGCTGCTCGGCGGCTGCTCGCCGGCGGCGGGGGACGGTGAAGAGGAGCCCGTAGTCCTCCCCGCCGAAGAGGGCGAGGCGGAGGGGGTCGAGGCGGACGAGTCCCCGGAGATCCGCGAGCGCCGTGTCGACGGGGAGCCTTTCCAGGTCGATCGAGGCCGAGAGGCCCGTCGCGCGGCAGAGGCGGTGAAGATCGCGCGACAGGCCGTCCGAGAGGTCGATGGCCGAGGACGCGACGGGCCCCTCGGCGAGGGCCCGCCCCAGCTCCACCATCGGACGGGGGTCGATCTGGTGCCGGATCAGACGGGCAACCTCCGTGGAGCGTGGGGGAAGGAGCCGCGTCCGTCCCGGTGCTTTCACGCTCCGGTCGGCCTTCAGGCGGAAACCGGCCTCGAGAAGGAGGAAGCCGGCCGCGGCGCTCCCCAGCGTTCCCGAGACGAAGAGGGCGTCACCCGAGCGGGCGCCGCTCCGACGGACGGGACCGTCCGCCGGAGCGCGGCCGAGCGCGGTCACGGCGACGAAGAGCGACGGGGACGCGGAGAGGTCGCCGCCGACGACGGCGACGCCATACTCCTGTGCCGCCTCGCGGACCCCGTCCGCGAAGGCGTCGAGCCAGGCGGGGTCGGTCCGGCGGGGGAGACCGAGGGCGAGGAGCGCCCAGAGGGGCGAGGCCCCCATGGCGGCGAGGTCGGAGAGGTTCACGCTCACGGCCTTCCTTCCCAGCCGCCGCGGATCGGCGTCCTTCCGGAAGTCCTGTCCTTCGACGAGCGTGTCGGTCGTCGCGACGAGCCGCTCGGCGCCGGCCACGACGGCGGCGTCGTCGCCGACGCCGACGAGGACGTCGCGGCGCCGCGTGGCGAAGAGAGCCTGGAGCCGTCCCACGAGGACGTCCTCGGCCGGAAGCCGCTTCATGAGGCCCTCCTCTTCCCCCCTCTTCCGGAGGGGCGTTTCGGGGGCTTCGGGGCGGAGCGGCGCCTCCGTTCGGACGGGGCCTTCAGCGCCGCCTCGAGGACGTCGTCGACGGTCTCGGCGAAGACGAAGGCGAGGTCCCGGCGCAGCTCCTCCGGGATCTCCGTCAGGTCCCGCTCGTTCTCCTTCGGCATCAGGATCGTCCGGAGCCCCGCGCGGCGGGCCGCGAGGACCTTCTCCTTGACCCCGCCGATCGGAAGGACCTCTCCGCGGAGCGTGATCTCGCCCGTCATCGCGACGTCCTTCCGGACGGAGCGCCCGGAGAAGGCCGAGATCATCGCTGTCGCCATCGTGACTCCCGCCGACGGGCCGTCCTTCGGAATGGCGCCCTCGGGGACGTGAACGTGGATGTCGTGGGTCTCGAAGTAGTTCTCGGCGAGACCGAGGCTCTCGGCGCGGGACCGCGCGAAGGTGAGCGCCGCCTGGGCCGACTCCTTCATCACGTCGCCCAGCTGGCCGGTCATCTGGAGCTGGCCCTTCCCCCGGACGGCGCGGGCTTCGACGATCAGGACGTCGCCGCCGACGGCCGTCCAGGCGAGGCCGGTCGCGGCGCCGACCTGGTCGATCCGGAGCGCTTCGTCGCGCCGGAACTTCGGCAGGCCGAGGTAGGTCCGCACGAGCGGCGGCGTCACGCTGACCTTCTTCTGGACGCCGGAGGCGAACTTCACGGCCACCTTCCGGCAGCAGGAGGCGATCTCCCGCTCGAAGCCGCGGAGCCCGGCCTCGCGCGTGTACTCCTGCACGATCGTCCGGAGCGCGGCGTCCGAGAAGTCGATCGCCTCGGGCGAGAGCCCGTTCTCCTTCCGCTCCTTCGGGATGAGGTGGCTCCGCGCGATGTGGAGCTTCTCCTCCATCGTGTAGCCCGAGAGACGGATCACCTCCATCCGGTCGAGGAACGCGGGCTGGATCGTGTCGAGGATGTTCGCCGTCGTGATGAAGAGGGTCTTCGACAGGTCGTAGTTCACGCCGAGGTAGTGGTCCCGGAACGTCCGGTTCTGCTCGGGATCGAGGACCTCGAGGAGGGCCGACGACGGATCGCCCCGGAAGTCGGCGCCGAGCTTGTCCACCTCGTCGAGCATGAAGACGGGGTTCGACGTCCCCGCCTGCGAAAGGCTCTGGATGATCCGGCCCGGCAGGGCGCCGACGTAGGTCCGGCGGTGCCCCCGGATCTCGGCCTCGTCCCGGACCCCTCCGAGGGAGAGCCGCGCGAACTTCCGGTCCAGGGCGCGCGCGATGGAGCGGCCCAGGGACGTCTTCCCGACGCCCGGCGGCCCGACGAAGCAGAGGATCGGCCCCTTCGATTCGGGCGCCAGCTTCCGGACCGCGAGGAACTCCAGGATCCGCTCCTTCACCTTCTCGAGGTCGTAGTGGTCCTCGTCGAGGATCCGCCTCGCGCGGTCGAGGTCGAGGCTGTCCGTGGAGACGACGGCCCAGGGGAGGCCGGTGATCCAGTCGAGCCAGGTGCGGATCATGGCGTTCTCGGCCGAGTCCGGGCTCCCGCGCTCGAGGCGCTTGATCTGCTTCTCGATCTCCTGCGCGCCTTCCTCGGGGATCTTCTTCTCCCGGACCGCCTTCCGGTACCCCTCGATCTCCTCCGCGAGGTCGTCGGTGTCGCCCAGCTCCTGCTGGATCGCCTTGAGCTGCTGGCGGAGGAAGTACTCGCGCTGGCTCTTGTCGATCTCCCCCTTGGCGGCCCCGGTGATCTCCTGCTGGACCGTCAGGACGCGGATCTCGCGCCGGAGGACCTCAAGGACCGCCTTCAGGCGGTCGGCCGGAGCGGTCGTCTCGAGGACCTTCTGCGCCTCGTCCACCTTCAGCTCGAGGTTCGACGCGGCGAGGTCGGCGAGGCGGGCGGGCTCGTCGAGGCCGGCGGCGACGACCATCACCTCGGGGGAGATCTGCTTCCCGAGGGAGACCGTCTTCTCGAGGGCTTCCTTCACCGCCCGGACGAGCGCCTCGGTCTCCTCGGGAGGCGGCTGGGTCCCCTCCGGCTCCGGGATCCTCGAGACCTTCGCGCGGAGCGCGGGGGCGTCGGCGACGAACGACTCGATCTTCACGCGCGAGAGCCCCTGGACGAGGAGACGGATCCGCCCGTCCGGGAGCTTCAGCATCCGCATGACGGCGGCCGCCGTGCCGACGGGGAAGAGGTCCGGCGCCGCGGGCTCCTCGACGGACGCGTCCCTCTGGGCGACGAGGAGGAGGATCCGCTGCTCGGCGAGGGCGGCATCCACCGCCGCGATCGACTTCTCGCGGGAGATGGAGAGGGGGACGATGACGTACGGGAAGAGGACGACGTCCTTCAACGGAAGGACCGGCAGGATGTCCGGGATGGGGATGGTCTCGCCGCCCGGAGGGGCGTTCGGCTCCTTGGCGCTCACGGCGCCTCCGGCTTCCCGGGCCGGATCGGAATCTGCCGGCCCCGGGTCCGCGTCCGCCGGGGGACCTGGAGGACGAGGAGACCGTCCTGGTAGAAGGCGGTCGCCCGCTCCGGGTCGGCCTCCTCGGGAAGCTCGAGGGCCCGCTCGAAGGGGCCGGTCGCCCGCTCGAGGCGGAGGAAGACGCCCCCTTCCCCGTCGGTCGCGCGCCGCTCGCCGCGGACGACGACGACCCGCTCCTTCACTTCGAGGACCGTCTTCTCGGCGATCGCCCCGGGGACCTCGAAGACGAGCCGCCAGCCGGCGGCGGTCTCGACGACGTCCACGGGCACGGTCCGCGAGTCGGAGCCGGCCTCCGTGAGCGAGACGCGCCGGTCGAGGATGAAGGCGACGGGACGGCGCGGCGCACGGGGATTGGTCACGGTCGCCTCACTTCCGCCGCGCTCCGGGACGGCGCCCCAGGAGGGTCTTCAGCTCGTCGACGAAGTCGCCGAGGTCCTCGAAGCGGCGGTAGACCGACGCGAACCTCACGTAGGCGACCTGGTCGAGGTCCTTCAGGCGGTCCATGACCCGCGTGCCGACCTCCTCGGTCGTCATCTCGCGGGGCTCGCGGGCGTGGAGGGCCGACTCGATCTCGTCGCAGATCTGCTCGAGCATCTTCGTCTCGACGGGGCGCTTCTCGCAGGCCTTCATCAGCCCTCGCAGGAGCTTGTTCCGGTCGAACGGCTCGCGCCGGCCGTCCCGCTTGACGACGAGGACCGGAATCTCCTCGACCGTCTCGTACGACGTGAAGCGCCGCTCGCAGGCGCCGCACTCGCGCCGCCGCCGGATGACGGCCCCCTCGCGGCTCTCGCGCGAGTCGACCACGCGGTCGTCCGTGGCGCCGCAGTACGGGCATCTCACAGCCGAAGCATAGCCCGAGAGGGGCGGGGGTCTAGGATCGGAAGGTCCCGTGCACCCGCCGCGCCTCCCGCCCGTCCCTCCCGTCTTCGCGGACCGCCCGCGGCCCCTCGTGATGGCTCACCGCGGGTGCCGCGCGCGGGCGCCGGAAAACACCCTGGCCGCCTTCCGGCTCGCGGTCGCGGAGGGAGCCGACCTGATCGAAACCGACCTGCACCTGACCGCCGACGGGGCCTTCGTCTGTCTCCACGATCCGACGCTCGAGCGGACCGGCGGCGTCGCGGTCGCGGCCGCCGACGTCACGCTCGAAGAGCTGAAGAGCCATTCCGTCTCCTGCGGGATGCCGGGATTCGCCGGCGAGCGCGTCCCGTCGCTGGGCGAGCTGCTCGAGCTCCTTCCTCCGGACGTCGGCCTCGCTCTCGAGCTGAAGACCGACCGGTTCCTCGAACCCGGTGTCGGGAAGGCGCTCGGGGCCCTTCTTCGGCGCTCCTCGGCCCTCGACCGGACGGCGGTCCTCTCGTTCTCCTTCGCCCGCTGCCGGGCCGTGAAGCGCGAAGTGCCGGAGATCCGGTCGGGCTACATCACGATGAAGGGTGACCTGCCGCCGGAAGGAGAGGCCGAGATGGTCGGCCCGGCCTGGCCGGTCCTCCTCGCGAACCCTCTCTATCCGTGGCTCGCCCACCGGCGCGGCCTCTTCGTGGCGCCCCTCGACGAGACGCCCGACCGGCTTCTCGGCTACTACCGCGCAATCGGCTGCGACGCCGTCCTGACGAACGACCCGGCGGCCACCCTCCGGAGACTGGGCCGCTCTCCGCGCTGAGGCGCGTCAGCCGGCAAGCTGCGAGAGGCGCGCGAAGGCGGAGTCGAACGCGTCGAGAGACGGCCCCTTCCCCTGGAAGAGGCGGCCCGAGCCGCCTCCCTTGCCGCCGAGGAGAGCCGCCATCTCGCGTCCCGCGGCCTGCACGTCGAGCGGGGCGTCAGGGCCTGCCGCGAGGAGGAAGTACGCCCCGGACTCGTCCGACGAAGCGAGGAGGGCGACTTTCTCCCGTGCGGCCGCCTGGAAGCTCTTCGAGACGAGACCGAGGAAGGCGGCGCCCTTTCCGGGGAAGCGGGCACGGACGAGGCGCGCCGGTCCCGTCGCGAGCGCGAGGCCCTTCGCCTCCGCCTCCTCCTCTTCCTTCGCTCTCAGGATCCGGCCGGCCTCCTTCAGCCGTTCGAGCCGCTCCTCGACGGCCGCCACGAGACCGTCGTCGGGTGCGCCGAGGAGCTTCCGGAGCGCCGCGTTCCTCTCTTCGTGTCCGGCGAGCCGGGCCCGTGCCCGTCCGCCGGCCGCGAAGAAGAGTCGGACGCCCCCCCGGATCGCCTCCGTCCCGGTGAAGGCGATCAGCTCGATCTCGGCCGTCGACCGGAGGTGTGTCCCGCCGCAGGTGTTGAGGTCGACTCCCGCGATCTCGACGAGGCGGATCGACCCCGCATGCCCTTCGGGCAGGCCGCGCGTCCGGACGGGGAGGGCGGCGAACTCCTCCGGGGAGACGTGCCGTGCGGTGACGGGGCGGGCGGCGCGGATCTCCCCGGCGACGGCCTCCTCGAGGGCCCGGAGGCGCTCCGGCCCGGTCCTCGGAACCGCCAGCTCGATGTCGCTGACCGTCTCGCCGAGGTGGAAGGCGGTCGTCGGCCACCCGAACCGGTCCTGGGCCACGGCCGTGAGAAGGTGCTGCCCGGTGTGCTGCTGCATGTGGTCGAAGCGCCGGGCCCAGTCGAGGCGGACCGTGACCGGACCGGGCGCGACCGGCCGCCCGACGAAGTGGCGGATCACGCCCCCCGTTCTCTTCACGTCGACGACGGGCGTCTCGTCGAGGAAGCCCCGGTCGGCCGGCTGGCCGCCTCCCTCGGGATAGAGAACCGTGTCGGAGAGGACGGCGAAGAAACGACCGTCCTCGTCTCCCGACGAGACGACCTCCGCGCGGCATTCCGCGAGGTAAGGGTCGCGCTCGTAGAGGGGGAGGGCCCGCACGTCGGCCGGCTTCAGGTAGAGATCGAATCGACGAGAGCCATGTAGTCGTCGTTCAGCCCGATGACGTGGAAGGCGAAGCCCAGGGCGACGGACGTCCCGCCGGAGGACGACGAGCGTCCCGCGCGGACCACGGTCCCCGAGAGCTCGATCACCTTGCCGCGCGGCCCGTGCAGCCAGAAGATGGCCGGCTGGCCGACCTTCGGCATGGAGTCGGAGACGACGAAGAAGCCGTTCAGCGAGATGTCTCGCGTGAACGACATCCGCCGGTTCCCTCCCTCGTCGGTGAACTCGACGAGGAACCGGCCCTTCTTCCGTGGAAAGCGGTACGGCTCCATCTCCCCGATGATAAGGAAACCGCAGGCCTTTTCGCGCGAGAGCTTTCGGGTCAGTGACTGAGGTCACCCGTCCGCGCCGCGGGAGCGTCGGACGGAAGCAGGAGGTGGCCGTTCCGGAGCGCGGCGCCCCGGAGCGCGAGCGCGAGGGCCTCGTCGAGCGTCTCCACCGGGTGGACCGTCAGCTTCGCGCGGACGTCCTCCGGCAGGTCGGCGAGGTCCGCCTCGTTCGCCTTCGGCAGGACGATCGTCCGGATGCCGGCCCGGATCGCGCCGAGGACCTTCTCCTTCAGGCCGCCGATCGGGAGAACCCGTCCCGAGATCGTGATCTCTCCGGTCAGGGCGAGGTCGTGCCGGGCGGGCCGCTTCGAGAGGGCCGAGACGATGGCCGTCGCCATCGCGATGCCGGCGGAGGGGCCGTCCTTCGGGATCGCGCCGGCCGGAACGTGGACGTGGAGGTCGCGCTCGGGAGCCTCGTCTACGACGCCGAGAGAGGCGGCATGAGACCGGGCGAAGCTCCAGGCGGCGCGCGCCGACTCCTTCATGACGTCTCCGAGCTGCCCCGTCAGGACGACGTCCCCCTTCCCGCGCATGAGCGTCGCCTCGACGAACATGATGTCGCCGCCGGCGGGGGTGTAGTACATGCCGGTCGCGATCCCGACGCGGTCCTCGGTCTCCGCCTTCTCCGGGTGGACCTTCGGCCGGCCGAGGATCCCGGAGACGTCGGCCGCCCCGATCTCGGCCGTACCGATCTCGGCCGCGGCGATCTTCCGGGCGACCTTGCGGGCGAGGCGCCCGAGCTCGCGCTCGAGCTGACGGACTCCCGCCTCGCGCGTGTAGCCCGTGACGAGGGCGGCGATCGCCCCGTCGTCGAGGCGGAGCTGCCCGGCGGTCAGACCGTTCTCCGCAAGCTGCCGGGGGATGAGGTACTGCTTCGCGATGGAGAGCTTCTCCGCCTCCGTGTAGCCGGAGAACTCGACGGTCTCCAGTCGGTCGAGAAGGGGCGCCGGAATGTTCTGCAGGACGTTAGCGGTCGCGATGAAGAGGACCTCCGAGAGGTCGAACGGGATGCCGAGGTAGTGGTCGGTGAAGCTGTCGTTCTGGGCCGGGTCGAGGACCTCGAGGAGCGCCGCGGCCGGGTCGCCCTGGAAGGAGACGCCGAGCTTGTCGATCTCGTCGAGGAGGAAGACCGGGTTCTTCGTCCCGGCCTGGCGCATCCCCTGCAGGATCCGGCCGGGGAGGGCGCCGACGTAGGTGCGGCGGTGGCCGCGGATGTCCGCCTCGTCGCGGGCCCCGCCGAGGGAGATGCGGACGTACTTCCGCCCCATGGCGCGGGCGATCGACTTCGCGATGGACGTCTTCCCGGTGCCGGGAGGGCCGGCGAAGAGGAGGATCTTCCCCTTTCCGGCCGGCTTCCCGTCCGAAGGGGCCGCCCTCAGGAGCTGACGGACGGCGAGGAACTCGAGGATCCGGTCCTTCACGTCGGTGAGGGCGTAGTGGTCCTCGTCGAGGATTCTGGAGGCTTCCCGCACGTCGAGGTGGTCCTCGCTCCGGCTTCCCCAGGGCAGCTCGGCCACCGTCTCGAGGTAGGTGCGGAGGACCTGCGACTCCATCGAGTCGCGCCCGAGCCGCGAGAGGCGCCCCCACTCCCGCTCGACCTCGCGCCGGGCCTCCTCGGGGAGGGGGAGCGCGTCGAGCTTCGCCTTCAGCTCGCGGAGGTCCTCGGCATCCTTTCCCTCGCCCTCGCCCAGCTCCTTCTGGAT
>Ga0079037_100001149_pt1 | contig 13377 bp, 8 predicted proteins | sample Mud3Dept4metaG_FD_71479 | JGI IMG/M metagenome (GOLD analysis project Ga0079037, IMG submission 71479) | Freshwater wetland microbial communities from Ohio, USA, analyzing the effect of biotic and abiotic controls - Mud 3 Core 4 Depth 4 metaG | ecosystem: Environmental > Aquatic > Freshwater >... | reverse complement strand
TGGAGTGACGCCCTTGGTTTGCTCGGCCTGTTTCTTTTCTCCTTCGGAGTGTTTTACCGCACACTCTTAGTGCACGAGGGGCTTCTGCTCATGGGCCTCGCTTTCGCTCTGAGGATCAGAACCTTGGAAAAAGGCCTGTTGCGAGACCCTTTGCTCATCCTGAGCGCCGCTTTCCTTCTGTTTTTGTCGATCCGGACTTACTTCGCCGCAGTGGAGTTTAAAGAGTATCAATCCCTGATCTTAGAGGGTATGCTGAAATCGTTCCTGTTTGGTTTTTTTGTTGTGTTTGTGGTCGGCTTTTGGATGAATCGTTATCAGGGTCGATGGAATGAGCTTGTGATCGCTCTATTTTCCGGCCATGTTGTGAAGATTATTCGTTCACTTGATTGGGATACATTCTATACCGGATTTGATCTTATATGGAATGGTGCCACAAGACTCAGATTGGGATCCACCGTCAATCGCTTTGGTTTGTGGAGTGATGTCATATTGTTCGGGTGTGTTATTTTGTACAAGCACATCTGGGGCACACGCTCCCACAACAATAAATTCATTTACTGGTCGAGGGTTGTATTTTGGATGCTTGTGACCACGCTATCCAGTGCCGGGATAGTATTCTCTCAATCCAGATCGGCATGGCTGGCGGCAGTTTTGGTTCTACCTTTGATACTTTTTTATCAATTCTTTCAGATGAGAAAGCTGAGGCTCAAACCGGTAGTTATCATCGGAGTTTTATTGGTGCTGATCGCTCTCATGACCAACCTGCCGGCTGTAGTCGAAAAGAGGCTGTTATTGTCAGATGATCCATTTTACAATGAAAGCATTAAGATAGCAATTGATTCAAGGCTTTTGCTCAATCGACTTGCCTGGGAAAAATTGAAAGAGCGCCCCTTGGTTGGCTATGGCCCAGGGACGAGTGAAGTCATTATCAAACAAGCCGAAGACGAATTTCCCATTGTTAGAAATCATGACCATTTTCATAACGTGGTATTAAACATTATGGTTCATTTGGGAATTGTTGGGATGGCATGTTATGGATTAATGTTTTATTTGATTATGGATCAGCTTTTTCGTGCAAGAAAACTTGGGCTTATAGAAAGCCATTACTTTCTGTTTACTATAGCGGGGTTAGCTTTAATGATGATCTGTGGGCTTTCTGGAGAACCTTTTGGAGATTACAAGGGAGTTTTTCTTTTTGGGTTTTTAGGAGGCATATGTTATGAATCAAAATTTTCGAGTCATATTCCCTCGGCAAAGCCCAAGGGTTGAAATAACGAATCTGCTGAGCCCCGCCCGCAATTGATTTCCTTTGGCATCTTGACTTAATAAGCCCGATGTGCTTCATTGATAAGCGTTCAAAGATAGAAAATTTAGATTTCGATTAATTTTATATAGTTACAGCATGAGTTGACGCTGTAATCGACGAGGCGGAGCCTTAAGGTTAGGAAATTAGGAGGTGCGAAAGCTGGAACCGGTTTTTTGGGGGGAATTTGAGACTATCGCACCAGGGTTTTACCTTCTCGCTGCATGCCCGATAAATCGCTTTAATTCCGCATAGGTTTTTCCTCCTTGAAGTTTATTCCAGGTTATGTCGGAGGAAAAGCCTATTTCATTTCCAAGGCGTAGATTCAAAAAAAATGTATTACAGTGACGTGATATCGGGATTCGATCATCCTGGCAGGTCCAGTTCTGATCGTGCAACAAGCAGGAAGAGCACAACTAAACAGAAGGGGCTTTCAATGCAGTTTATAGACTTGGCATTTCAGCAACGGCGAATCCGCGAAAAGATTGAGAAAGGCATTCTTTCAATTCTCGACCATGGTCAGTACATCATGGGGCCGGAAATCAAACAACTGGAAACGAAACTTGCTCAGTATTGCGGTGTCAGCCATGCCGTTTCGTGCGCATCAGGCACCGATGCCCTGTTGCTCGCCCTGATGGCTTACGGGATCGGACCGGGGGATGCTGTTTTCACCTCTCCTTTCACCTTCATCGCTACGGCTGAGGTCATTCAATTGCTGGGGGCGACTCCGGTCTTCGTGGACATCGACACTGCTACGTTCAATATCGACCCAAATCAGCTATCGCTTGCTTTGGCAGCCATCAAAGACGGTCGATCAAAGAACCATCCGCTTCCGAAAAACAGCAAGGGGCCGCTCACGCCTAAAGCCGTTATCGCCGTTGATCTCTTCGGTTTGCCGGCTGACTATCATAGAATCAACCGCATCGCCGGTGAATTCGGGGCGATCGTCATCGAGGATGCCGCCCAGTCGTTCGGAGCGGAATTCGAGGGCCAAAAAGCATGCTCTCTGGCGGCCGTCGGCTGTACCTCTTTTTTCCCCGCCAAGCCTTTGGGATGTTACGGCGACGGCGGGATGTGTTTCACAGAGGACGCTCAATTGGCAGCCGTGATGGACTCCCTGCGCGTGCACGGCAAGGGCACTGACAAATACGACAACGTTCGGATCGGCATCAACGGCCGCATGGATACGCTCCAGGCGGCGATCGTCCTTTCCAAATTTTCGATTTTCCCCGAGGAGGTAGAACTGCGGCAGGAAGTCGCTGGACGGTATGAACGATTGCTCGGCGGATTGAACGGCTTAGCGGTGCCCCGCATGCCGGCCGGGTTTAAGTCGGTATGGGCGCAGTATTCGGTTATGGCCGCTTCGGCCGAAGAACGGCAACGTCTGCAAGAAGGCCTCAAGCAAGCTGGAATCCCCTCTGCAGTTTATTACCCGAAGCCGCTGCATTTGCAGACCGCCTTCTCCCATCTCGGCTACAAGGAAGGCGAGTTCCCCCACAGCGAGGATGCCTCGCGCAGAATTTTCAGCCTGCCGATGCACCCCTACTTGAAACCCGAGGAACAGGAAACCATCGCTGACGTCATCAAGCGTATAGCTGAGTGAGGTGCATCTCATTCATCAACGCGTTGCCGATGTTACCACCACCCATTTGATTTCCCCAGCGGACTCAAGCCCATCTCCAATTTTCATCGCATATTTTTTCCCCGGAGAGCCAATTTGGGTTGGGGGGTCGTTCCAAAAGCGAGAAAATCAATTTGGATGGAAATGTAAGTGAAAGCATATCAATCCCGCTAAATAGTACCTTTTTTGATTCTCAAGGAGGGGAGATCTGCCCATGCTCGAAGAAAAAGAAAAGACAGCCGATCCGAACCGAGAAGAGATCAACCTTCTCGATTTAATCATTGTCATACTGAAGTACAAGTGGATGATTGTTTCGATTGTGCTGTTAACTGGCTTTATCGGGTTTGGCTATTTTTACCTGGCCGGAAAGAGCAGTGAAGGCAAACCTGTGGAGGAGCTGGCAACCCCCATTTTGTATTATTCCGAGTGTATGATTGAGGGGCGTAGTGTTTCGACGGAAAAAATCAATCTGATGATCTATCGGCGTAATTTTGTTCTTCGGATGATGGAGGAAAATAATCTGCTAAATGAAATCCAACAAGCCATTTTGGCTGAGAAAAAGAAAGGAGAAGCTACCGATGAGCAGGCCACCCCGCAAGATGTGTACCGTTGGCTGAGGCAGAACCTGTTTTTAAGCACCTCAGGGGGTGTTTTAACTCTCGGGTTTGTTTGCGCTCAAAAGGATCTTCCCCCTAAAATTATTAATGCCTTTCTATTTAGCTTAAGTGAAGATTTTAGGAAGCGCGATCTTGAATCTTCAATGCTTAAGCAAAATCTGTTACGCCGTCAGCTGGCCGTTACTCAGGATAGTTTTCTAAAGGAAAGAATAGCTTTAGAACTTATCACACTAATGGAGGATGAGGAAAAGGCACGAAGCGGAAAATATTACGGATTTATTCTTCTCGATCCGCCCTCCATCACGGATAAAGTGCGGGTGGCCCGAAAAGGGAGTGAAAAACAGATTGAATCGCTCGAACACTGGGTTTCGGTTTCTCCCTCTTCGCCCCCGTCGTACGGCATAATGGTTTTTTTGCTGCTCCTGGCTTCCCTCGTGGTGGCCGTTTCGGTGGTTTTTTTCCTCGAGTCCATCGAAAAGAGCAGGCAGAAGAGTCCCGAAAAGATCGCATTATTGAAACGATATGCATCTCTCCGACTTAAATAGACCCGTTTTCCCTGTTTCCCATCCCATCCGTCAAAGCGAAGAAGAGGAATAAAACTTGAGCAACCAAGGATTGAGAATTTTAGAGCCTCCTCCGGGAATCGGAGTGATCGGCGCGGGCTACTGGGGGAAGAATTTAATCCGCAACCTTTTTCAGCTAGGGGCCTTGAAGACCGTTTGCGACAAGAATGAAACCGCCCTCCTTCCCTTCCAGAGAGATTATCCCCAAGTGGAATTTAGCGCCTACTTGAATGAGGTGCTGGACCGGGACCATATTCAGGGGATAGCGATCGCCACTCCGGCGGAAACCCATTTTGCCATCGCCCGAGAGGCCCTCCTTTCCAACAAACACGTATACGTGGAAAAGCCTCTGGTCCTTAATGAGGAGGAAGGCCGGGAACTCATCTCCATCGCCGAAGAGAAGAAACTGGTGTTAATGGTCGGCCACCTCCTGCAATACCATCCCGTTTTCGGACACCTGAAAAAACTGGCGCTCGCAGGAGAGCTCGGGCGGATCCAATACATTTATTCCCACCGTCTTAATCTCGGAAAGATCCGGCGGGAGGAGAATATCCTCTGGTCCTTTGCGCCCCACGACATCTCTATGATTCTCTCCCTGGCGGGCGAAGATCCGGAAAGCGTGATGGCTACGGGGGGAAACTACCTGCATAAGAGAATCGCCGATGTCACCACCACCCATTTAGAATTTCCCTCTGGCCTGCGAGCCCATGTTTTTGTCTCCTGGCTGCATCCTTTCAAGGATCAAAAACTAGTAGTGGTGGGCGATCGCAAAATGGCGGTCTTTGATGATACCCAACCGTGGGCGGACAAACTCCTGCTCTATCCCCACCAGATTAAGTGGCGGAACAATATCCCCGTCCCGGCTAAAGCCGAGCCGGAACACGTGGATCCCATACCCGAGGAAGAGCCGTTGAAGTTGGAGTGCGCGCATTTTCTCCACTGCATCGGCTCCGGGCAGACCCCGGTCACCGACGGACGAGAAGGGGTCAGGGTTCTGCGGATTCTGAACGCCAGTCAACGGTCCCTGGATGAAAGTGGGAAGAAAATCCTTCTTTCCTCTTTTAGGGGAAAGGAGACCACTGCCCCAGTATCTGTACTTTCCGCAGGAAGGCCCACAGCTTCATCCTCGGATGCATATTATGTCCACCCCACCGCAGCCGTCGACGACGGGGTGACGATTGGCAAAGGGACCAAAATCTGGCACTTCTCCCACATCCTTTCCAGATCCCAAATCGGAGAGAACTGCAACATCGGGCAGAACGTGGTGATCGGCCCAGAGGTAACCATCGGCCAAGGGTGCAAAATACAGAATAATGTCAGCATCTATAAAGGAGTGACCTTGGAGGACGGGGTTTTTTGCGGCCCCTCCATGGTGTTTACAAATGTCTATAATCCCCGGGCCGAAATCCGCAAGATGAGCGAGATTCGTTCCACCATAGTAAAGAGAGGAGCCACCATCGGGGCCAACGCCACGATCATCTGCGGAGTGACGCTGGGACAATACAGTTTCATCGGAGCGGGAGCGGTGGTGATTAAGAACGTTCTCGCTCACGCCCTGGTGGTGGGAAACCCTGCCCGGCAGGTCGGCTGGGCCTGCCGTTGCGGCGAGAGGCTGACGGATGAACTGGAGTGTCTGAGCTGCGGAAAGAAATTCTCCCGACAGGAGGACGGCCTCCTGGAAACGGAACTCCTCTCCAAATAATCGTCCATCCCAGGTTCCAAGGGGGCCGGATGTTTTTCCTTGGCTCCCTTTTTTATTCCTTAGGAAATTATAATACGTACTCTTTGTAACGCATGGAAATTGTTGTTATTATTTGGGCGGAACATAAGATTGTGGGTTGCGATGGTCAGTGGGTAGCCTTTTGGTATGAGAGTCATGAGGAGAAGAAGAGGGTGCACCGGCGTTTGGAGGCCCGGGAGTTTATGGAGCGATTGATTGATCATATACCTCTCAAAGGATTTAAGATGGTTCGTCATTATGGTCTTTATGCTCGGCGGAGCAAAGGGATAGCATGGGAGGTTCTGAGTAAGAGTCGTTATTGTTTGCAGCCAGGAGGATAAAAGCATGTGTGGGATTGCGGGGATTTTTCATTTTGATGGTCGAACACCCTCCCCCCAATTGACGGCCAGAATGCGTTCGGTTATGTCTCATCGGGGCCCGGACGACGAAGGAGAATATTTTGATGGCCCGGTCGCGTTGGCCGTGCGCCGTTTGAGCATCATCGATCTTTCACCGGCCGGCCATCAGCCGATGTGCAACGAAGAGGGCAGCGTTTGGATCTGCTTCAACGGCGAAATCTATAACTATGTCGAATTGATCCCGCAGTTAAAAGCCAAAGGTCACCGTTTTCATTCCCACACTGATACGGAGGTCATCCTTCACGCCTATGAGGATTGGGGCCCTCGATGTATCGATTTCTTGAATGGCATGTTCGCTTTTGCAATCTGGGATTGCCGCGCGCAACAATTGTTCATTGCCCGGGATCGGATGGGCGTCAAGCCGCTGTATTATACTCTGTATAATAACACGTTCCTATTTAGCTCTGAGATTAAAGCGATCTTGCAGGATGTGACGGTGCCGCGCCGTCCCAATCTTACAGCGATTCATGAATATCTGCAATATGAGTATAATCTGGACGATGGCACTTTTTTCGACGGCATCAAAAAATTGATGCCGGGGCATTACATGATCGTGCGTCGGGAGGGAGTCTCGATCCAGAAATATTGGGAAATCCCGCCTGTGAATCACGAAGAGGGAGCCCGGTCTGAACAAGAGTATATCGAACGCTGCTTCGAACTGCTTCAGGACGCGGTCCGTATACGTCTGCGCAGCGAGGTTCCACTTGGCTTTTCTTTGAGCGGAGGTTTGGATTCGAGCAGTGTTCTGGGGCTGGCGAGCCGGATGCTATCACGCACTCCCTTGACCTTTTCCGGCGCATTTGCCGAAGATCCCCGCTATGACGAGCGTCCCTACATCCATACAATGGTCAATCTTTTGGGCACCGAACATCATGAGGTTGTCCCGCATTTTCGCGATTTTCTTATGGAACTGGAAGATATCATCTGGTTCATGGATGAGCCCGTGGTTGGGCCGGGCGTTTTTTCTCAATTAGCCGTGTCACGCCTCTGCAGCAAACATGTCAAAGTCGTGCTTGGCGGACTAGGAGGCGACGAGTTGTTTGGTGGCTATCAACGATATACTATCAGTTATTTGCGCGATTACCAATACAATCTCCTGCGCGGCAAGCAGCCGATTGATGTGGCTGAATGGTTTAGGATGGCGACGAACCTCAAGAGCAAGGTGCAATACATTGGTTTGCAGAACACATGGGCCAAAATCGTGCGGCATTTGAAACGGGGATCGGATTCGTGGTTCACGCAAGATGCATTGGCGTTGGTTAAGAATGACGGCCATCGCGAACCCATCGTCGACGGGGACCGCCTGCATCAGGAAATGCTGTGGGATATGCGCTATTTCTTGCCCGGGCTGCTACACGTTGAGGATCGCGTCAGTATGGCTGTTTCGCTTGAGTCTCGGACACCGTTTTTGGATTATCGGTTGGTCGAGTTTGCAGCTCGCGTACCCTCCATACTTCAGCTCAGGAACCTGACGACGAAGTATCTCGTTCGCCAGGCGATGCGTAATGTATTGCCGGCCAAGATCGTGAACCGACGAGACAAATGCGGTTTTCCAACACCCCTCGACATCTGGTTCCGCCGAGAGTTAAAGGACTGGCTTTATGAGATGCTGATCAGTTCTCCCCGATTCCGGCAGCGCGGGCTGTTCGATCACTCCAAGATCGCCCGGCTTTATAATGAGCACCAAAACGGGCGGGATAACAGCATCGGGCTGTGGAGTTTGCTGTGCACCGAAATGTGGTTCCAGGTATTTTTAGATCAGCCGATGCGCTCGGCTTTTTTGCCAGAGACAAGGAAGGAGATGGCATAACCATTCTCTAAAGCCAGAGATGACGGCCGTGGTCCCGTGGTCCACAGCATCCCGCGTTATTTCAAAGATATCTTTATTCGCGAGATCAAGTCGCCAAGGCGCTGATCTGACGGCAGGGAAGAGGCGATCTTTTACACCGCGCTTTTTTATTCGTAATCTTTCCCTAACGTTCGTGTTTGTCCTTAATCCTATCGCCTTGATTCTTCCCGTTTATCCGCTCGACGTCCCATCGTTCCTTAATTATTTTTCAGCTTTTCTAACGTTTTTTTGATTCTGGCACTTCAATGAAAATTCTGTCGATCATCGGCGCGCGGCCCCAGTTCATCAAAGCCGCCCCCGTTTCCCATGCTATTCGGGCCAGGGAGCAAGCTGGGGCGTCCCTCCAAGAAGTTATCGTCCACACGGGGCAGCATTACGACGAGAACATGTCAGCGATCTTTTTTCAGGAATTGAATATTCCAGAGCCCCATTATCATCTGGGCGTTGGGTCGGGATCCCATGGGGTGCAGACGGGCCAGATGCTGGAGGGAATCGAAAAAGTTCTGGTTGCGGAAAAACCCGGTCTGGTTCTGGTATACGGAGACACCAATTCCACGCTCGCCGGCGCTCTAGCCGCCTCCAAGCTCCATCTCCCCATAGCCCATGTGGAAGCTGGCCTGCGGAGCTTCAATCGGCGGATGCCCGAGGAGATCAACCGGGTAGTCGCCGATCACCTGTCAGATCTTCTGTTTTGCCCCAGCCAAACAGCTGTGAAGATATTGGCGCAGGAGGGAATTCTCCACGGGGTGCATCTGGTGGGGGACATCATGGCCGATTCTTTGGACTTGGCCCTAAACCGAATCGATCCGCGCTCTGATATTTTGAGCCGCTTCGGGATGCAGGATCACTCCTATCTCCTGGCCACCATTCACCGGGCGGAGAATACGGACCAACCGGAAAATCTAAAAGCGATCCTGACTGCCTTTCAGCTTCTGAACGAATCGATCCTGTTTCCGGTACACCCGAGGACTCGGAAAACCTTTGAAAAAATGGGATATTCCTGCCCAGCGAATGTAAGATTGATGGATCCGGTAGGTTATCTGGATATGGTCCGACTGGAAAAGGCGGCGCGCATGATCCTGACCGATTCGGGGGGGATTCAAAAAGAGGCGTATTGGCTCAGCGTTCCCTGTATCACCCTGCGAAACGAAACGGAATGGGTCGAAACCGTGCAGAACGGCTGGAATATATTGACCGGTGCGGAAACCCGCCGAATCGTGGAGGCGGTTCAATCCTTTTCCGTTCCATTCACTCATCCGCCTCTTTACGGAGATGGACGCGCGGCGATCCGCTGTGTGGATCTTTTGGAAAAGGGATTCCCAACCGAGGGCTGAAAAGCGCCCGGAGATACACGGCCATTGCGCTATTAACGTATTTCGGAGAAGAGAGGATACTAACCATGATCTGGATCTTGCTCCCGGCCTTCAATGAGGAGCAATCGCTGCCCAACCTGCTGCCAGGTATTCACCGAGCGTGTCAATCCATAGGCCAAAACTATCGAGTTGTGGTGGTCAACGATGGAAGCACGGACGGCACAGAAAATCTGCTAAAAAAATATGCTGAAGAAATACACCTCACCTTTATTACCCATCCCCTGAACCGCGGGCTGGGGGAAACCGAAAGAGACGGGTTCGAATATATCGCTCGAGAGTGCCGCCCAGACGATGTCATTATCCGGCTCGACTGCGATGATACCCACGAGCCGGAGTACATCGTAGGACTGGTGGGCAAAATCAACCAGGGCTATGACGTGGTCAACACTTCCAGGTTTATTCCGGGGGGAGGACAGATCGGATTGGACGTTTATCGCTCCCTTATTAGTTATCTGGCCAATATTTTTATGAAAGTAATTTTTTGGATTCCCGGAATGCGGGATTGTTCCTGTGGGTTCCGTGCCTATCGCGCCCAGATCATTAAGGATGCTGTGGCTATTTTCGGCAACGGATTTATCCAACTTAAAGGGCTGGGATTCACCTCCACCCTGGAGATCGCCGTCAAACTGAAGCTGCTGGGGTGTCGTTTCGCGGAAATACCCTTTGTTCTGCGGTATGACAAAAAAATGAGCGCCAGCAAAATGGTGAGCAGTATCACCACGCTAGGATACATGGCCATGGCGGTTCTTTACCATTGGCCCTTGGGCGGATGGCGTTGGTTTTTTCGGGATTTGGCGACCCTCTACCGGACCTCCCCGGCGCTTGCCGTGGAAAAATTTAACCGGCGGAACCTGCGACGCAGCGGGGTGGCCCAAATCGGAGGATAGATCGGATGGGGAGCGATCATCGAGGCCTCAAGAAACTTTTTTCCGGGGAAAGCCCATGTGTGGAATTTGTGGAATCTACTACATAGACCGCCAGCGGGAGGTTGAGGATAGGGATCTTAAGATTATGGTCCAGACCCTCCGCCATCGGGGTCCGGATGACGAGGGTTTTTTCCGGGAAGGAAACATCGGCCTCGGCCACCGGCGGCTGAGTATCATAGATTTGTCCGTTGCCGCCCGGCAACCGATGTGGAACGAGCGTGGCCGGTATTGTATTGTTTATAACGGGGAAATTTATAATTATCTCGAGTTGCGGCAGCAACTCGTCGGCCAAGGGCATACCTTCCGGTCCCATTCGGATACGGAAGTCATTCTGCATCTCTATGAAGAGGAAGGTCCCGAGTGCGTGTCCCGACTGAACGGGATGTTCGCTCTGGCGATCTGGGACCGACAGGAAAAAACCCTTTTTGCCGCCCGTGACCGTTTCGGAATAAAGCCATTCTATTTCACCTTCCAGAGAGGCGTCTTTTTATTCGCTTCGGAGGTGAAATGTTTTTTCCGGATTCCGGGGTTGGAAGCACGGCTCAACCCCCAAGGACTGGCTGATTACCTTGATTTTCAATTCTGTTTTCAGGAGAAGACCCTTTTCCGGGACGTTTCCAAGCTTCTCCCCGGACATTTTCTGCTGCTGCGATCCGATGGGACCCTGAAAATACGGAAATACTGGGACTTGGACTTTCAGGTGGATTTGAGTCGCAGCGAGGCCTATTTCGAGCACCACCTGCTCCGGCTGCTTGAAGATGCGGTTCGCCTGCAGCTCCGCGCCGATGTTCCGGTGGGAGCTCATCTCAGCGGCGGCCTTGATTCGTCTGCCCTTGCGGTCATCGCTTCTTCGCTCATGGATACGCCCATCCATACTTTCAGTGGCGGGTTCCGGGAAGGCCCTGCCTATGACGAGACATCTTACGCCCGCGCCGTGGCGCAGAAAATCGGTTCCGTCCATCATGAGGTATTCCCCACCCCCGGGGATTTCATAGCCGCTTTGCCCAAACTCGTCTATTACATGGATGAGCCTGCCGCCGGTCCAGGATTGATTCCGCAATATTTTGTCTCCCGCATGGCACGGGAAAAGGTCAAGGTGGTTCTCGGAGGGCAGGGGGGGGATGAGATCTTCGGGGGATATATCCGCTACTTGATCGCTTACTTTGAGGAGTGTCTAAAGGGTGGAATTGAGGGAACTCAAGATTCCGAAAAATACATCGTCACCTTTGAATCCATTCTGCCGAATTTGAAACAGCTTCGCGGCTATCAACCTCTGCTTCGCTATTTCTGGCAGGAAGGGCTCTTTGAAGCACCGGATCTTCGTTATTTCCGTTTGATCCAGCGCAGTGAGGGAGTTAAGGAGTGGATTGCGCCGGAGGGTTATCGGGATCCAGCCTACAGCTCCCTGGACACCTATCGGACGCTTTTTAACGAAGGGGAGACCCGCTCCCTGATCAATCGGATGACTCGTTTCGACCTGAAGACTTTGCTTCCAGCGCTCCTGCAGGTGGAAGACCGGACCAGCATGGCGGTTTCCCTAGAATCCAGGGTTCCCCTTCTGGACCATCGGATTGTGGAACTCGTCGCCACAATGCCTCCGCGGGTCAAGTATAAGGGTGGGCGGTCCAAGCATATCTTCCGGCAGGTGGTGCAACACCTAGTTCCCGAAGAAATTTCCAACCGGGTCGACAAAATGGGATTTCCCGTCCCCCTCTTTGAATGGGCTGGAAGAAATCCGGTCCGCGACTTCGTGCACGATACCCTGACCAGCAGCCGGGCGAAGCATCGGGGAATCCTTCGAGAGGGAGCGGTGGAGAGAATCCTGGTCTCCACAAAAGCCTATGGCCGGTCCCTGTGGGGGATTCTGTGCCTGGAACTCTGGATGCAAATTTTTTTTGATGGACTTGTCCCCGTTACGAGCTCAGATTGAACGATCCTGCCGCCGTCTTCTAAGCGAACAAGACCGCGATCCGTATTCGGCCACCTTGGGTTGCTTTGACCGGCGGTACTGGGCATGGAAAATGGTCGACTTCCCCGATGCGACCCTCCAGCGCAATGTGGCTTCCCTCTTCTGGTGGTGGAGCCAGATCTCCGAGGCTTCAGCCGGTGTTCGGGAAACCCTCCTAAAAGCCATTAAGGCGGGGGTCCGATTTTCCCTGAGGATTCAGCATCCGGATGGGTCTTTTGACCAGGCCTTCCCCCACGAACACAGCTTCGGGGCGACCGCCTTCCTGCTTCCTCCATTAATGGAAACTTTTATTGGAATTCGAAATGGTTGCTCTACATACTTTCAGCAGAAGGTAGAAGAAGCGTTGTTTCGTTCCGCCCAGTTTCTCTGCCGAGCAGGGGAGACCCATGGGTTCATCTCCAACCATTTGGCGGGAGCGGCATGGGCCCTCGCGATGAGCGCCGATTTTTTCCAGGAGCCCCGTTTTGAAAAACATTCCGGCCGGCTTCTTGATCGGGTTCTTTCCGGCCAGTCCGGGGAGGGATGGTTTCAGGAATACGAAGGGGCCGACCCGGGGTATCAAACCCTGTGCTTGTATTATCTCTCTCAGATGTATCAACGGCGGAAAGATGTCGCTCTGCAGAACGCTTTAGAAAAGGCAACCTCTTTTGTATCCTGGTTTCTTCATCCCGACGGAACTTTTGGGGGCCATTATGGAAGCCGCCGGACCGCGGTCTATTATCCTGGCGGAATGGCCCTTTTATCCCGTGAGTTTCCTTTTGCTTGGGCAATCACCCGGTTCATGGTAACGGCTATCGGGGAAGGGAAAACGACTACCCTGAATGACATCGACATGGGGAATTTAGCACCCCTGCTCTCCAATTATCAGCTCTTGCTCCATTCCAACCTCCCCGATGATTCCTACCCAGCACCCTTATTGCCATTTGAGAGGAACGGAAGCCGGCAGGATTTTACCCAGGCCGGCCTCTATATCCGGGGAACCCCGCGTTATTATGCGATTCTGGGGGTCTGTAACGG
>Ga0079037_100001148_pt1 | contig 13378 bp, 11 predicted proteins | sample Mud3Dept4metaG_FD_71479 | JGI IMG/M metagenome (GOLD analysis project Ga0079037, IMG submission 71479) | Freshwater wetland microbial communities from Ohio, USA, analyzing the effect of biotic and abiotic controls - Mud 3 Core 4 Depth 4 metaG | ecosystem: Environmental > Aquatic > Freshwater >... | reverse complement strand
TCATCTCGGCTGTTTTTTCCCCCCCATCTACTGCAATATCTGCTATGATAACTCTTGCACCTCCCCTCGCAAACGCTAGTGCAGAAGCTTGTCCAATCCCGGAGCTTCCACCTGTTACCAATACCACTTTACCTTCAAATTTCTTGATCATCTCTAAATCCTACTACCTTACGGGGAGAATTAGATACCGAGGTACGAAGCTTTCACCTCAGGATCATCGCGTAATTCGGACGCAGAACCCTCCTTATTAATTCGCCCATACTCCATGATATAGCACTTGTCTGATATAGTTAAAGCCATTTCAGCATTTTGCTCCGCCAAAAAAATACTAATGCCGAGTTGATGAAGTTCTCCTAATTTTAAGCGCATAAGATTCACTAATACCGGGGCCAACCCAAAAGTGACTTCGTCCAACAGTAATAATTTTGGGTCTCCCATTAAAGCTCGCCCTATCGCCAGCATTTGTTGCTCGCCACCACTCATTGTACGAACCTGTTGATTCTGTCTTTCCTTAAGAACTGGAAACATTTCATAAACCAAAGACAACCGCTTCCTAACCTGTCCCCAGCATAAGTATCCCCCCAGTTTAAGGTTGTCTTGAACAGAAGCTGTTCCAGCTAGCTTTCGGCCTTCGGGGACATGGATTATACCCTTACTAACAACAATCCAAGGTTCCATTAAATGGATCTTTTCCCCATTGAAAATTATTTCTCCGGACGTGATAGGCACTAGCTGCGAGACCGCACGGAGCAGAGTGGTTTTCCCGGCACCATTAGCTCCTATAATTGAAACAAACTCCCCTTTCTCAATCTTTAAAGAAACACCCTTTAGTGCATAAGCTGCACCGTACTTTATGACGAGATTATCTACCCTAAACATTATTCACAGCTCCTATATAAGCTTCTCTAACTGCACGTTGATTTATCACATTTTCGAATTGGCCCTCCGCAATCTTGACACCAAAATTGAGGACAATAATATTTTCGGCTAATCTTTTCAGTTCCCTAAGCACATGTTCCACAATAACTACGGCCATACCCTTTGTTGTTAAATCTAACAACAAAGGGATGATTTCGGTTACCTCTTGGTGACTTAGCCCACTGAAGGGCTCATCCAACAGCAACACTGAAGGTTTTGCGGCCAAAGCTCTTCCTATATCCAATCGTTTAAGATCACCTATTGGTAAGTTAATAGCCTTTTCGTTTTCTTTACCTTTTAAACCGACTAAATGTATCACCTCCGCTATTTTTTCATCAATATCTTCCCCACGATCGACATTGAATATCTTAGCGGCCTTGACATTTTCATACACAGACAGGTGCCTGAATACTCTCACAATCTGGAACGTACGAGCCATCCCTTTTCTTACAATCACATATGGTCTTAATTTTGTAATATCGTCTCCATTTAACGAAATTTTACCAGAATCTGGTTTAATAAACCCGCTGATTAAATTGAAACTAGTCGTTTTTCCTGAGCCATTAGGACCCACAATACCTAAGACTTTTCCTCGATCTACTGAAAACGAAAGATCATTTACAGCTATGAGCCCCCCAAACTTTTTTACGAGTCCTTCCACCTTTAAGATAGCCACCTCTTTAACCTCCCAATTTCATTAGGAACTGCTATTAATCCATTCGGGAAAAAACGCAGCACAAAAATTATAGTAGCAGCATATATTATTATCCGTAAATATGGAAATGCCAATAAGTATAAGTCTAAAAATGTTACAACATATGCCCCAATAAATGGCCCTATAATTGAAGAAGCACCTCCGAGATAGACCATGAAGACGGGAATCATACCATATTGTAAAGACATCATCGTTGGCCCTATTGAACCCATTATGTGAGCATAAAGTGTGCCAGAAATCCCGCTAAAAAATCCACTAACAATAAAAGCCATTAATTTATACTTCGTAGTATTAATTCCAGCTGCCTCAGCTCCTATTTCATCCTCCCGAATAGCTTTTAGAATAAGCCCAAAGTTTCCCTTTGCTAATACAGAAATAATTAAGAGGCTTATCGTAGTCACTATTAGGACGATATAAAATTGCTTGACAAGTGAACCACCGGCAAGTTGGGCGAACCCTGCAATACCGTTCTCGCCACCTAAAATAGTTGGCGATATATATAATAGTGTTAGGACTACTAAAGGACATATCAGTGTGACTACCGCGAGGTATGGCCCCTTTAGGCGCAAGCAGATATAACCGAGGAACAGGCCAACAATTAAAGCGAATAAACAGCCAGTTATAATGCATACAATTAACGGTAAACCAAAATTTAAGCTTAGAAGTCCGGCCAAGTATCCTGCGCCCCCAAAAAAGAGAGAGTGCCCAAAACTTATTATTCCTCCATACCCTGCCAATAAATCGAATGATGTGGCGTATATAACAAAAAGATTGGCAAAAAGGATTATGCGGAGGATCCAATAATTGCTAATAATAAATGGAAATATTAATTCTAAAATAAAAAATAGTACTATAATTAAATATATAGGTTCTTTTCTGAAATAATTCAAAGGTACCTGTAATAATCTTATAGTCTCGGTCATCCCTATGATTCCTCCTCCCACCCTTTAATACCAAAGAGCCCAGTAGGCCTAAATACCAAGACAAGAAATATTATGATTAATCCAACAGTGCGTTTAATAATACCTCCAAAAGGAATGTAAATAGCCACAGCTACTTCACTAATCCCTAAGATTAATGCAGCTGGAAGACATGCCCAAATATTACCTAGGCCTCCAAGGACCATCACCGCAAAGGCTATTATTAATAAATCCAACCAATCAAAAGGGTGTAGAGGATAAATAGGACTAAGTAAAAGGCCTCCTACCGCTGCAACAATTGCAGCTAAAATAGCGGTAAGCAAAAAAATCATTCTAATATTGCCCCCTGCCATTTTCATGGCCTCGGGCTGTTCAGCAGTGACCCTAATGGCTAAACCTAATCTAGTCTTTGATAGAAAGACCCAGAGCATTGCTAGGACACTAGCAGTAACTCCGCCAACCAAGAGTTTTTGGTTGGCAACCCAAACTCCAAAAATATTGGATGATCCTTTTAATATCGCAGGTAAATGAATTGGTTCCGATCCCGCCTTGAAGATTAAAAGTTCTTGGACTGCCATGCCAACAGCAATGGTTGATACAAAAACTACTAAGTGCTGTTTTTGTATTGGGATTATTAGAAGAGCATGGGTGGCTAGGGCAAAGGCTACGGATGCTCCCACGCTTATAATGAAAACTAACCAAAAAGGAGTAATGGGCCCAAGGGTTCTAATTAGGGCTAATGCAGCATAGGGAGCAATTGTATAATAAATAGCATATGTCAAATCAAATACTTTGGCCACTCCTAAAATTAAGGCCATACCGATTGCAATAAGACAATATCCTAACCCCAATAAAACTCCATTAACTAATATATCCATTACTCCTCCAAATAAGAGCTATAGCTGTGTACAAAGAGTACACAGCTATAGTAGATTTCCTGGGGCACTTCCCTACTTCTTCTTCCACTGTTTCATAACCCACGGTGGGACCAACACATCGCCTTTCCTATATTCCGGCGGATGTAAAATATTGACACCCCCTTCAGGAGTAAATTGATATGTAAAAAATATCATTCCATCAGTTGGGGAAACATGTACCCGGTGGTTATCATCAAACCAGAATTCTTTGCAGCCCCAGACTTCCTTCTCAGGCAACCGTACCTTCGTTAAGGATTTTTGCACCTTGTCATGATCTAAACTTTTCGCTATCTCAACAGCCCTGGCATATGCTTTAATACCATTATAAGTCATGCCAACATCGGAGAGTGGATACCCACTATATGCCTTCTTATATCTTTCTATTAACACAGCAGTATGGGGGGTAGTAGGCAGGGTTGTAAAACAATGGGAGCTATTATAAGCAGCAGCATCAACACCAACAGCCTTGATAAAGTCATCGATACTCCAGGACAGCAAATTCGTACCAGTTATCATTGCTGGAATCTTGACATCGTAGGCTTGTCTCACAAGCGAATATCCAGCTGAAAAGGCTGTTGTGAAAATGATAAGGTGTACTTCTTTGGCCCTCAATTCTGTTAATTCGGCTGTGAAATCATTTGCCTCACGAGCTGTCCTCCCAACATAAACTAATTTACAGTCAGGACGCGCTTTAATATAATCCTGTGACTTTGTATGGATTCCCTCCGTCCACAACGCCATATCACTAATTACAGCCACATTGATCTTATCAACGCCAAGTTGTTTCTTAAGAGCACTAATAAATATCTCATACTGGTGATTCACCACATAGTCTGCCCCATGAAGGTCAGAAGCTGTGTAACTCCAATGATATTTGTATTTTTCAGGATTTTCCTTGTACTTTTTATCTAACATGTGAGTGGTTCCATGGAAGATGAAATTGATTTTAAACTTTGCAGATTGCTCCTGAAATGCACTGGCTTCCTCGCTGGTGTAAGCCCCTACAATAGTATCAACTTTGTCAGAATAACACAGTTTCTCGATGGCCTCTGTTGCCTTTGGAGCCGTACCTTCTGTATCAGCAAATATCAGCTGAATTTTGCTTCCAAGCACACCACCCCCATCATTGATTTCTTTTGCGGCCATTTCAGCCCCACGCAATATTGCTATACCAGATGACTTTTTGAGGGGACCGGCCACTCCTATTTTGATAATAGGCCGTTCCAAAGTTGATTGAGCATATCCAACCAACGCAATTGCAACCGAAGCGAATACACCCAACACCGTAACTAAAACTAAATATTTCTTAATTCTTTCCATAGCAGTATAAACCTCCTTTTATTTATTTTCTCTCTTTAATTCGTCCTTACTATTTTTTAATTTCTTCACATCACCTCTTTTCTTTGTCATATAGTTACTCTTTTCTCCCATCCATTCAATAATGGTTGAACCAATCTTCATCCCCTTGAACAAATCTTCTATAAAGATATTTTCATTTGGAGCATGATTATTCGAATCGTGGGGGCTAAGTGGCAACCAGACGCTTGGCAATCCTAAAACACCTGTAAATAAATAGTCCGGACCGCTGCCGCCCATACTAGGGAAGATGATAGGCTCTTCGCCCGTAGCATAATTAATGGCAGTTTTTATTAGTTGGACGTAAGGATGGTCTATTGGTGTGCGAGAAGGCATAAGTTCGCTGTGTTTAATGATTTCAATGTCCACCAAACCCTGTGTCTCAAAGTAATGTTTAATTTGCCCATAAATTTCATCGGGGTTTTGGTCTGGGACAAGACGAAAATCTATTTTGGCAAAAGCTTTGCAAGGGAGAACAGTCTTGGCCCCTAGTCCTGTATAACCAGCCTCAATTCCTGCGATATTACAGGTTGGAGAAAAAAACATGTTATAGTAATAAGCATCATCGCCACCCAAGAACGTCTTAACTTTAAGCATTTGACGAACATCTGCTGCTAAATTTGGAATGTCGTGAATTACCTGTAATTCTGTTTCTGTTGGTTTCCTCACACGATCGTAAAATCCCGGAATCAACACAGTGCCATTTTCTGCCTTTAGAGAAGCCAGCCCATGCACTAGTTTCCAAACAGGACTCGGAATCATTGCTGCATGCATGGAGTGAAGATCACGGTTAGCTCCCTTTGCAGTTATTTCCAAATAAAGGATTCCTTTTAAGCCGCAAAATATTGTTGGCCGCCCCGAACTATGCCTTGATCCATCGGAAACCAGACAAGCATCCGCCTTTAATAGATCTTTATGATCCTGGATAAAAGGTCCAAGGTTTGGGCTGCCCATCTCTTCTTCGCCCTCAAATAAAAAAGTAATATTCGATGAAGTTTTTCCACGTACACGAATGATAGCTTCTGCTGCCTTAATATGGGAAAATAGCTGACCTTTATTATCAGCTACCCCTCGCCCATAAATACGCCCATTCCTAATGGTTGGATCGAAGGGGGGGGTTTCCCAAAGATCGAGGGGTTCAGGGGGTTGCACGTCATAATGGCCGTAAACAAGTAGAGTTCTACTTGCTGCTTTGTTACGAATATGACCGATGACAATTGGATGTTGTGGCGTCTGAAAGATCTCTGCCTCGGCTCCCGAATCTTTAAGTATATTCATAAGTAGATCGGCGCATTCCTTCACACCCAAGTTCTGTGTGCTAATACTCGGTTGCCTGAGAAAAACAAACAACTGTTCAAGATAATTATTTTGATTTTCATCTATGTAACGAAAAACGTCTTGCACAATGATCCCCTTCCATCATGGAAGTACCATGCATTAATAGCTTTTGGAACACATGTTTGCTCTTCAGAATGTTATAAAAAAGTAGATTTGAAAAGTTATATAAGTTCAAGTTCTCTGCCAGTTTTTTCAAAGACCGAGATTGCTTTAGAAATCATAGTTTGGTTAAGAGCAGCATTAACTTGGACCCGAATTCGTGCTTGCCCCTCGGGAACAACAGGGTAGCCAATTCCAGGAGCAAATACCCCATTTTCAAAAAGTCTCCGACTGAAAGCCATTGTCTTAAACGAATCTTTTGTAATTATAGGGATAATAGGCGTCTCACCTTCCGCCACCTCGAAACCAATTCTACTAAGGGCGCACCTTATTTTTGTCGTATTCTTCCTTAACTTTAGAATGAGCTCTGGATGTTGTTCGATAATTTCTATTGCCATAAGAGCGGAGCCGACAACAGATGGTGGGATTGCATTGGTGAATATAAAAGAGCGAGAGCGATGAAAAAGGAAATCAATCAGTTCTTTTGAGCCAACAACATAACCTCCTGACCCACCCCCAAAAGATTTACCCAAGGTTCCAGTGATGATGTGGACTTTTCCTTCGAGACCAAAATATTCTGGAGTTCCTCTGCCTTTTCCCCCTAGAACTCCTGCTGCGTGGGCTTCATCTACCGCCAATATGGACGAGTGGCGATTGGCAATCTCCATCAATTTAGGGATGGGTGCAATGTCTCCACTCATACTAAACACTCCATCCGTTACTATCATTTTAATGTATCTATCACCAAATTCACCTATTTTCTCAGTTATAAATTCTGTATTATTATGGGGATAGACAAATGTTTTCCCTTTAGACACTCGGCATCCATCTATGATGCTGGCATGATTTTCCTCATCTGAGAATATAACACTATCTTCTCCCATGAGAGCAGAAATCATCCCAATGTTAGCCGTGGAGCAGGAAGGAAAAACCAGACACTTTTCCATTTTGTAAAAATCTGCCAATTTCTCCTCTAAAGTACGAATTAAACTGGTCGTGCCGCATACTTCTCTAACAGAAGCGGCTCCAACTCCAAATCTTTTGATTGCTTCTATTGAACCTTTTTTGACCTTAGGATTGGAAGCCAATCCTAAGTAATTATTGGATCCTAGCATAATGACTTCTCTTCCATCTATCCTAACTAAACCTCCTTGGGCCCCCTCTAGAAGACGGATTTCTCGGAAAAGTCCTCTCTTCCTAATTTCCTCTAATTGAAATTCTAAAAATCTTTGAAGCATCTCCATATAAAAAACTCTCCTTATTTACATACAACAGTTTTTTCGGATTCGGTTATTCTTCTATAAAATATTTGTTTGGATAGATATAAAAACTAAAAAGACTAGGAAATTGCGTGATCGATTAAGTATCAATTTGGCTTAAGATTTCGAACTCATCAAGTAGTTTCTGTCTTACAGTAAATGCTTTTAGCAAAGTCAAAAGTTTTCCTTATTTAGCCAGGATATTACTCGATTATTGTGTTTTGAATGTCTCGTTAAGAAAACATAAATCTTTACCTTAAAGGTTTATACCAATTCTGAATAATAAATCACTCTACAAGCCAATTAAGGTTAAGCTCAACCAGTTTCCCTTTCAAGGGTTTACCATTTTCCTTATCCCATCCCATCATTTCATAATACAAGTCTTTTGCCTCCTCGAGATTCTCTTTGGTAAATCTTTGCCCTTTATTAGGTCCGTCTGGTAACGGTTCGAAAAGTCTATCTGGCAATTTATCATCATTTCGCCCAAAACCCTCCCTCAAGTTGAATATACGTGCCATCGTCATCATTCGATCGGAAACTCTAAGAAGCTCAAAGAGACTTGTATCCCATCCTGTCACGGACTGAACCATTTTCACCACCTCACCTAATGATAATACTCCTTGTGTTGCAACAGCAAAATTGCAGATTCCTAAACAGTTCCACAAACTAAAAATAAGCTGTGTGTGTCTAAAGAACCTTATTTTGTCAGGCCCTATATCCAATGCTGAAATCGGGTCATAGATGCCCAAAGGAGACAATAAAGACAACATGGGACCAAGCTGTTGAAAGGATGTATCGTGGGGCGCTTCCAAGTGATCTGCGCCTGTAGGTGAGACCGCATAACCCAAACCAACACTGAATTTTCCTCTGGGATCGTGTAATGGAAGCTCCTGCCCTTTAATATGAAGAGCATATTTTTTGGCATGGTCTCCTAGCTTTTCTGAAGCTCGTTTAACACCTTCCCCAAGAAGATCACCTAGACCCTGACGAAGCCCAATGTTTTCTACCATTTTAAGCATAGCATCCACATTTCCAAATCTTAGTTCCAAACCTTCTGTGTCTTTCTGTGTAAGGATCCCTTTCTCGAAGCATTCCATCGCAAAAGCAATCGATACACCTGTGGATATAGTGTCAATGCTGTATCGGTTGCAGAGTTCATTAGCTTTGGCGATAGCCTCGATATTATCTATACCAAGAGAGGATCCAAAAGCAGCAATAGTTTCATACTCCGGTCCTCCATATTCTGACGAGACTTCATATCGTCCCTTTACCTCAACTTTACGTTTGCACCGGATCGCACATGAAAAGCACCCCTCATTTCCAATTGAAATACTCTCTTTCATTACTTCGCCACAAATCTTCTCAGCACCTTCAAACTGGCTTCGACTGAAGTTACGAGTAGGAAGGATACCTAAATTATTCAAGGGCATCACCTGAATTGGGGTGCCTATATTTCGAAGAGCCTGGTCACCGGGGTGTTTCTTAATACCATTAATAAAGCTTTTTCCGATTTCGCGAAGGCTGATTGGGTCGGCAACTTCAACCTTTCTTGTTCCCCGAACTGCTATGGCCTTCAAATTTTTTGAACCCATCACAGCGCCCATTCCAGTCCTACCATTAATATGTTTAAGGTTGTTTAGAATGCAAGCATAGCGGACCATAGCCTCTCCACCCTGCCCTATAATCGCTACCCGAATATTATTGTCGGCCAGTTCTTGTTGTATAAGTCTCTGAGCGGTTCCAGTATCCAAACCCCAAAGGTGAGACGCATCTCTAAGTTCAACATTTCCATCATTTATCCATAGGTAGACAGGATTTCTAGCCCTACCTTTGATAACAATTGCGTCAAAACCAGAACGCTTCAATTCAGGTCCCCAGAACCCTCCAGCTTCGGATTCTCCGAAACCTCCCGTTAATGGGGAGCGAGCTGCAACAGTAAATCTCGGGGTTCCACCGACCGGTACCCCGGAAATGACACTCGATGCGAAAACCAAAAGGTTGTTCGGTCCCAAAGGGTCTGTTCCAGCCTCGAGTTCTTTTAGAAGATAATATAGAGATAGACAACTCCCGCCCACATAAGTCCTATAAAAACTCTCTGTTGGGGTTTCTACGGCTACATCTCTGGTGTTCAGATTAACTCTTAGGATTTTCCCATTGTATCCAAAAGGCATAAGTAAGTCTCCTTCTTATAGAGTTCTCCTTATTTCAGAAGCTTCCTGGCATCTCAAATAAAGCTAAGTATTAGTATCCCCAAAATTGTGTTTTTCAATATCTAGTATTTCGGATGATATAATAATCTTTGTGCAATGATTATTCCTATAAACCTATTGAATAAGCCTATTTGAGACTTTTCATTCTTCTAAGAGCCTTGTCAAACAGTTAATTTAGAAAGCAAAATCAAACATCCAAAAAAAGTAAACGAAACCCTGCTTTAAAAACAATTAATATGAATTTTGAAGAAAGGCGTTCTTTTCGCGTCCCTTTCTCATCCTCCCCGAACAAACAAAAAAAGGAAAGATGATTTAACAAGCATCTTTCCTCCTGTCTTTTTACCTGAAAGATTATCCCCTTTAAATCAGGGCTTTCCCCTTCGGTGTCCAATATAAGTTTGGATCTTTCCAGGATTCAAATCTAGTTCCAGTCCTTTTGCCTGAGAGTTTCATCCTGATCTACTAAGGATTTGCCCCTTCGGCGCCTCTACTTTTGGTTCGAGGTCTCTCCTGCAACTGCACGAATCATTAACATATATGTAAAAAGGAAGTCAAGTTCTTTTTACTTTAATAAAACATTTCGAATATTTTAAGTTTTTCAGCAGAAATGAAAAAATATTGACAAAAAAATATAAGTAAAGGATCATATATCAAATTTCTTCAAAGCCTTGTGAATTTCTTGTGAATCTTGATGCAATAAATAAAAAGATACTAACAAAACATCAATTTTGATATTCAAGAATTAAGGAGGAAGGACAAATGAAGGAATACAATTTACCTGTCGTACCGAAATCCGAATATAGAGAACGAAGGGAACGTTTAATCGAATCTTGCAGAGAGAAAGGGCTCGACGGCGCGATAGTCTTATCACGCGACTCTACAATTGCAGATAGGGCTGGATACTCTATTTATCTGGCGAATTACCAAACAAAGTTTTTCTCTGGTTTTTTTGATTTCCCTCCTTATTGGGCATGGCGAGGTCATAGTGGTGTAATTGTACCCTGCGAAGAAGAAGCGGTTTTAATCAAAGATTTACCTCTCCGGAACGAAATACCACTAATTAAAGACAAAATACCGTCATTCTTAGCAGACCGCGGATCATTAGCTATCGATGACATCCGTTATGACTACAACATGGTGCGCGGGGTCACCAGACTTCTTCGTGAGAAGGGTCTTTACAAGGGGAAGGTGGGATTAATTGGTTCTAACATAATCTCTATAAAACATTTTCAGGAGATTCAGCATTCACTTCCCGAGGTGGAATGGGTCCTTGCAGACGATCTTCTCAATAAACAAATGATTATCAAGAGTGAAACGGAGCTCAATATCATACGTCACGCATGCAAGGCAGTGAGTGAAGTAACAGATTCAGCCTTTGACTTTGCCCAGCCAGGGATTTCAGAAAGGGAACTTGCTATTCAGGTAGCCCAAGGCTTGGCGGACCAAGGATGTGAACTTTGTTGGATACGCCCAAACAGCTCAAGGCGTCTTGAACTTGGAGAAATTTATTGCATGGGCCTTGTTGGCTGGTGTCAAGGTTATATTTTTGATATCTCGCGGAATAAGGTTATAGGAGATTCTCCCAATCCCAAACAAGCTCAATTGCTGAACTTAATAAATGAGTTTATTCTTCGACAAGCTGAAGAGCTTCGCCCCGGCCGAACTGCAGGTGAAGCAGCCCAATTTGGTCTTCGATATTTTATTGAGGAAAAGAAAGAATTTACTCGGGAAGAGTTTGAAGCTGGCATTTTAGGGACATTTGCTGCCTTTGGACACGGACTGGGCTTAGCTTGGGAACGGCCAATCCTTAGAGAAGAAGAGGATATGACGCTTAAACCTGGTATGTATATGGCAGTGGAGGTAGTATATCATAAATTAGGTACAGGACTAGCCGAGGCGGAAATTAATTTGGAAATCACAGAAAAAGGACCTAGGATATTGACCAAGCTTTAGAATTGACTGGTTGGTTAGAAGTTTGTGGCTGACGCAGAACCTGGTTGCCTATTATGTTGTTACTAATTTGAAAATCACCTGTTTTGGTCGAAACTATATTTGGACATCCGGTGTCTGGTAGCTAAAAAGGTTATCCAAGAGCCACTGCATTCCAATTTATTTATATGCTAGATTTTGAGTTTTGCTCACCTTCCTCTATTGTGCAACGGAAATCGCAGTGATCGTCGCCCTCCATTATAGTTTTTGTTCGGGTGAATTTAATCTTGGGGTTAAAACTTTTATACATTGCAAAGTCACGATTACAGAATAATGTAGTTCCCAATTCTTGGATACCAAGTTCCTTGACCAATTCAACAAATCGACAACGAACTACATTGAATGACAGTTTATTCTTGGTTTTTTCCAAAATTTCCGTTTGGCAAACATCTTCATTTTCCCAGATGGGCATTGCTTTTGTTGCCCAATCGTCAAGAGTATTTCCACCAAACCGGCTCGCAAGCTGGGCCCCGAATTCCCTCGCTATAGTCTCGACAACCTCTTGGACAACCGCCAATGTCCTCTCCTTCCCGAATTCTTTCATAAAAGCTTTTATTAAAGGCCCCGCTATCCGTGTTTCTATTTCTCTTCTCACTATTATGGGTACTTGCAACAAATCAGCGTTCATTCCCTATCCTCCTTTCTGGTAGCACAGGCGTAAGTTAGAATTTAATTACCCCCCCTGATCTATAATCCACAGGATTAAGTCCTCAATATACTCAAATCCTATATCGCATTATATCTCATTTTTAAAAAGTCAATCAATATCACTTGAAATCTCGTATTTCGATATGGATTCTCGACTTATTGATTTATTATTGGTTCCTTAAATAATTAGAGAAAACACAAATATTTTCAAGGGGAATAAATAGCAATAAATTGTAGGCGCATGTTGATTAATAAATAAGAGCTTATTAAGATTGATTAAGATCTCTTTGATTGTTGGGAAAAAGGATACGTTAATCAGTGAATATATTTTAATAAACCTGCTAAAATTTTTGATGTTGACAGCTTAAAAAGTGTATTTTACTTATTTGACGAAGATGAGAATAACAAGGGAAAATACCTCACAATTAATTACGTTACAAATAAATAGGAGGAACAAATGATCCTACCCAGAGAAGAACTCATAAACACTATTACCCAATGGGAATTATCTTGGAATAACCATGATATTGAAGGGGTCATGGCACTTTTCCACGACGATGTCTATTTTGAACACTGGCATGGCGCCAGAGTACAAGGGAAGAGGACTCTGCATAATGCTTGGGCCCCTTGGTTTGCCAATCACGGTGGCTTTTATTTCACCACTGAAGAACTCATTGTTGATGAAGCCGCCCAAAAAGTTCTTTACCGCTGGCAGCTAAATTGGCCGTCGCTAGAAAAAGGTTATGAGGGAAAATCTGAAAAGCGGCGAGGAGTGGATGTATTTCATTTCAAGGACGGAAAGATAATCAAGAAGATTACCTACTCCAAGACAAGCATTGAGATCGATGGGAAAAGGGTCCAGCTAACTCCATAAAACCTTCGACATCTAGTCCTCCCCTTCTCCCAATTGACTATCGTCATCTCGTCAACCCCAATAATTTTTGCCAAATCCCTTTGGAATAATCCCTGTTCCAACCTCCATTTTTTGATACGATCTCCTAAAGTTTGG
>Ga0079037_100001147_pt1 | contig 13379 bp, 12 predicted proteins | sample Mud3Dept4metaG_FD_71479 | JGI IMG/M metagenome (GOLD analysis project Ga0079037, IMG submission 71479) | Freshwater wetland microbial communities from Ohio, USA, analyzing the effect of biotic and abiotic controls - Mud 3 Core 4 Depth 4 metaG | ecosystem: Environmental > Aquatic > Freshwater >... | reverse complement strand
AGTGTCAGCAGGGGAATGAATCCTCCAGTGGATGCGGAGTTGTTTGCCGATTCAGGGCCGGCCACTCCCTCGATGACGCCCGTCCCGAACTTCTCCGGGTATTTGGAGAACCTTTTTTCCATCGAGTAACTGATAAAGGTGGGGATGATGGCCCCGACCCCGGGGAGGATCCCAAGGAAAAAACCGATGAGCGAACCCCGAACGATGGGCAGCGCAGAGCGCCTCCAATCCTCCCGGGTGGGAAAGAGTCCCTTGAGCCTGGTTCGAAACACCTCCTGCTGGAGTTTTTTCTCGATGTTCACCAGGACTTCGGATATCCCGAAGAGTCCCATGACCACGGGGGCGATCTCGAGTCCATTCAGAAGGCTGGTGATCCCGTAGTGAAAGCGGGGGCTCCCCAGCATGGGGTCGACGCCGATCGTTCCCAAGAGGAGTCCGATCACGGCCACGATCAGGGCCTTCAGGAGAGACTGGCTCGTGAGGTAGACGACCATCGAAAGTCCCATCACGATGAGGCCGACATACTCCGGAGGACCGAACTTCAGGGCGATCGAGACCATGAGGGGGGCGATGAGCGTGATCCCCAGCACCCCCAGGGTGCCGGCGATGAATGAACCGAAGGCGGAGATTCCAAGAGCCGCCCCGGCCCTTCCGTTGCGGGCCATCTTATAGCCGTCCAGGCAGGTGACCACAGAGGCCGATTCTCCGGGGATGTTCATGAGGATGGAGGTGGTCGATCCTCCGTACATGGCGCCATAGTAGATGCCGCCGAGCATGATGAGCGATGCGGTGGTGGGCATCTTGAATGTGACCGGGAGAAGCAGGGAGATGGCTGCCACGGGTCCGAGGCCGGGAAGAACGCCCACCAGTGTCCCGAGGAGTGCCCCGATAAAGCAGGCAAGAAGATTGAGAGGTTCCAGGCAGACCGAGAATCCGTAGAAGAGGTTCTGAAGGATAACCATTCAATCACACCCCGAGTATTCCCCTGGGGAGCTGGATCATCAACCAGAGTTTGAAAATCACGTAACAGATTATGTCGATGCCGAGGGATCCCGCATAGACCCAATACCACCTCTGACGGTCAACCCACCGGAACAGGACCACCAGGAAGAAGAAGGTGCAGAGAACGAATCCGACGCGCTCCATCAGAAGTGCGTATGCCACAAGCAAGGCCAGGACAAGAATTACTTTCTTCCACCGCAGCCCGTCCCAGAGACGGACTTCGTCTTCGCGGCGCCATGACTTCAGGGATCTGAGGAGATAAATTATGGAGAAGGCGAGGAGAAGGGCGCCGAGAAGAAAAGGGTACAGGCCCGGTCCCGGCACCCCCCATCGACCGAAAGCAAGTTTGTGGGCCTCGCGACAGGCGACCACGGAGAAAATCACCAGAAAGATGCTGGCGATCAGTTCCAGTTTTCTCATGGACCGTCCGTCTACTTGATCAGCTTGGCCTTCTTGGCGACGTCTTCGAGCAGTTTGTACTCCTCGGCCAGGAATTTGGTGAAGGCCGGGCCGTCCTGGTAGTCGAGCACCTGGCCCGAGTTCTCAAGGTTCTTCACCACCGTGGGGTTCTTCATCGCCTTCTCAAGGGCCGAAGAGATCTTGTCCGCAATCGGCTTGGGCGTTGCCGCGGGCAGGAAATAGCCTACCCACACACCCAGGGTTGCCCTGGGATACCCGAGCTCTTCCATGGTGGGAATCGCAGGGAAGTCGGGGATCTTTCCGAAGGTGCTGCCCAGGGCCAGGAGGTCGCCGCTCTTCATCGGGCCCAGGGCCGAGGGAAGGCCTTGAGAGGCCATGTCGACCTGTCCGCCGAGAAGAGAGGTGATGACTTCCCCGCCGCTCTTATAGGGAAGGTGGGCGATATCGACTCCAGCCTGAATATTGATGATCTCCAGGGAGAAATGGGCCGCGGTGCCCATGCCGGCTGTTGCGCAGGTGAGTTTGCCCGGGTTCTTCTTGGCGCCGGCGACCAGGTCTTTGAATGTTTTGTAAGGGGAATCCTTCTTCACAAGAATGACATTGGGCGAGTTGGCATATTTGCACAGGGGAATAAAATCCGAGAGCTTGTAATGAAGGTCAGGGGTCAGGAAAGGAAGGATGTTGAAGACACCGATAGGCGCGGCCAGGACCGTGTAGCCATCGGGCTTGGCCCGGGCCACATACTCCGTGCCGACCGCACCGCCAGCCCCCCCCTTGTTCGTCAAGATGGCAGGGACGCCGAGGGTCTTTGAGAGCTCGTCCCCCATGATACGGACGGCAAGGTCGAGGGTCCCGCCCGGGGCAAAGCAGATGATGATCTCCACGGGGCGGGTCGGGAAGTCGGTGGCCGCACCCAGGGCTTCAGATCCTGCGGTGAAAAGCAATCCGATCACTATCGCTGCGACGACAACAGACAGAAATCGTGACTTCATGTTTTTTACCCTCCTTTGTCAAGGCTAAGAGAAATGCGAAGTACAAAGAGACTGCAGACCGGACAGGGGGTATCTCCAAAACCGTCAATGTCTTATCCGATCACCGCTTCGTTCATAAAGGCGGAGTCGTGCAGCGGCAGAAGGATATCTGCTTCCCTCTTGACGCGCACCAGGCTGTCGTATGCTTTCACGAGATCAACATGAATACCCGGGGCGATGACCTGCTGCGCCGGGTCCGGCGGCGAGAAATTTTCAGGCAGAGAACAGGCCCCGCAAATAACGGCCCGGCCCCTGGCGGTGCGCACGGCGACGGACTGCGTGCCGGCAGAGTGGCCCGGGGTAAGCCACAGGTCGACACCGTCGACCAGGGGGGTGTCGCCGCTCACCGTTGTGAAACGGATTCCATCGAACCGGCCTTTTGGAAAAAGAGGGGCATATATCGGATGGGGGGTTCTTGCGAAACGGAGTTCTTCTTCCTGGATGTAGATCCTGGCGTTGACGAATTTCCTCAGGTTCAGGGCGTGGTCGGCGTGGAGGTGGGTGAGGACAAGCGTTTCTACGGCAGAAGGGGAGAGGTCGAATTTCTTCAGGGCGTGTTCGATGGAGGTGATGTTTTCATAAGGAGCGCCCACCGCACTTGCCTTTTTCATCTCTTCCGCGTCGCACCCCACGTCCACGAGGATCTTTTTCCCCCCTCCCTCGATGAGCCAGACGTAGATCGGGAACCATCGTTTCTCGCCTGAGAAATTGAGGTAGTTGAAGGTTCCGATGTCGGCGAATATCCTTGCGACGTAAAGAGGATGGATCCTGTAATTTACAGACGCCACGTTTACCTCCAGCCTTCAAAGGCCTTTTCATAAATGCGGGTTAAGTCCTTTTCCGTGCTCTTTCGCCGGTTGAACTTGGTCATGGGTCTTGTCATGGCCTGCTTGACCATGGCAGGGATATCTTTCGGGTCGACGACGTCAGAGGGGAGTCTGATGGGGAATCCCACCTCGACGAAGAGCTCTTTGACGCGCTCGATGGCGCTTCTTGCAAGCTGCCTGGTGGTGAGCCCCGAACGATCTTCTCCCATGGCGATCGCCATCCGGGCAAAGGTGTCCTCGCAGACAGGCAGATTGAACTCCATCACGTAAGGGATGAGGATTCCATTGGCGAGACCGTGGGGCATGTGATAGCTGCCCAGGGGATGGGAGAGGGCATGGATCAGGTCGAGCTTGGCATTTCCGCAGGCCATGTTGGCCATGACACTCGCGATGAGCTGCTGGTTCTTCGCATCCAGATCCTGGGTGAGAACGTGGGGAGCCAGGTGTTTCATCATGATGGCGATGGAGGCCATGGCCAGCGAATCGGTGACCGGCGTGGCAAAGTCTGTACAGCAGGCCCCGACGGCATGGGAGAGGGCGTCCATTCCCGCATTGACCCCGGGCCAGAAGGGGATGTTGAGCAACAGGAGCGGGTCCATGATGGCTACGTCCGGATAGACCCTGCTCCCTGCAATCGACATCTTGTAGTTTCGTTTTTCATCGGTGATGATAAACGTGGCCGAGACCTCGCTTCCGGCGCCGGCTGTCGTGGGGATCCCGATGACCGGGAGGGGAGGGACCTTGTATTTTTCACTCCCCTCGTAATCCGTGATCGACCCTCCGTTCGTTCCCACCAGGGCCATGGCCTTTCCGGCACACATAGGACTGCCTCCGCCCACGACGATGACCCCGTTGCAGCCTTCCGCCTTGAGCAGGTCGATCCCTTTGCCGACGGTTGTCGTTCCGGGATCCATTTCAACCTCGCCGAAGACAACGGCAGGGATCCCCTCGGATTCCAGGCTTTTCAACGCCCCGTCAATCAAACCCGCCCCCTTGACCCCGGCGTCGGTGACGACAAGCGCCTTCTTGACGCCAAGCCTTTTCGCTTCTTTCCCGACGAGGGTCATGGCATTGAGCCCGTGAACCAGTTTCGTAGGCAAATGAAAGGAGAAAATCGTACCGGCATTCATGTGAGACCTCCCTCTGATCATGCACTGTTCAAAACGCAAAAATCAAAATGGAAAAGGGTGTCTGGATTGTTATGGAGAATCTTATTTCAGGAACTGTTTGTACTTGTTGAGAACCTCGTACTCTGCAGCAATCAGTTTCTGCAGCTCCGGGGAGGGTTTGAAGTCGACAGTCATGCCGACATTCTCCGCCTGCTTGTTGAATTCAGGGTTTGCCGTGGCCTCTTTGAGCCCGTTTTCGAGGATGGCGGCGATCTCCTTGGGTGTATTGGGAGGGGCCATCATCACCCCGTAAACCACCACCAGAGGAACCTCGGGGTAACCGAGCTGCTTGAAGTGCGGCACATCGGGCAGGACGGGATCGGGGGTTGCCGAGAAAACAGCGATGGCCCTGAGCTTGCCCGCACGGACCATCGGTTTCGGCGATATCGAAAAGGTAAGAACCGCATCGGCATGTTTCCCGGCAACAGCAGCCTGGGCCTCCCCGGAGGCGGTGTAGGGAACCCAGTTGATCTTCAACCCGAGGGTCGCTTCCATCAGCTTTCCCTGAAAGGCGGAGGAGCCTCCAACAACCGCGATGCTGACCGGGCTCTTTTTGGCGTCGCTCACAAAGTCAGCGAAGGTTTTCCATTTGTCGGGATGGGTGACAAGGGCGTGAATCTTTGAATTCCAGACAGCGATAGGGGTGAGCTTCTTCACTTCATATTTAGCGGTATCTCTCGTCAGTTCGAGGGACACGGCCGAGGAGAGGTTGAAGGAGATAACGGTGTAGCCGTTGGGTCTCTCCTGATAGATCTTGTTGTAGGCGATCATCCCGTCTGCGCCGGTGATGTATTCAATCAGGGCGGAAACGTTGAGCCTTTTTTCAAGAAAAGGCGCGACGGTTCGGATCTCCTGGCCAAGGCTTCCCCCTGCGCCGGCGGGGATATAAACCCTAACCGGGCTGGAAGGGAACTTGGCTCCCGGTTCCCCGGCGAAGAGGGTGCTGTCCCCGCATGGAAAGAGGACGACCAGCGCCCAGGTCATGATCACAAAAAGAATCTTTTCCGTCCGGCAAAGCCTCTTGTGATGATCCATCATCTCCCCCCTCCTTTTTGAAGGTTTTCTGGCGGATGCAGCTTGGACCGTTATCTCAATGGTTATCTTTTCTTTCCCTTGATCACACCTTCTTTCTTTTGAGCTACGACCGGATCGTTCAGCACGACCTCCAGCGCCCTTTCGAAACAGGCCTCTGTCAGTCCCGGGGCAAACTCGAATTTGCACGATCTCAGGGACTGCAGTTTTGCTTCGTCACACAGGTTCTTCAACTGGGCCCCGGAGAACCCTTCCGTGTTTCTCGCCAGTCGTTTGATAAGCGTTTTCACGGCGATCTTGGGAGAGAGGGGAGCCTGTCCGAGATGAATCCTCAGGATGTCCGCCCGCTCCTCTTCGTTGGGCAATGGAACGTAGATGTGAGTCCCGAATCTTCCCGAGCGCAAGATGGACTTGTCCACCATGTCGAGCCGGTTCGTTGCAGCCAGCACGATGACGTGGCTTCGAGGTTCTATTCCATCCAGTTCGGTCAGAAGCTGGCTGACCACGCGTTCTGTCGTCTTCGATTCGCTGGCCGCTTCCCGGGTTGCCGCGATGGCCTCGATCTGGTCGAAAAAGATGATGGTGGGAGCGGTCTGGCGGGCCACGGTGAAGATGTGCCGAAGCGTCTCCTCGGATTCCCCGAGCCACTGTCCGAAGACTTCGGGTCCCTCCACTGAAATGAAATTGATGCCGCATTCGTTGGCCACCGCTTTGGCGAGCAAGGTCTTTCCGCTGCCGGAGGGACCGTGAAGAAGGATCCCGTTTTCAGGGGTCATGTTCATCTGCTGAAAGACCTCCGGTCTCTTCAGCGGCATTTCGATCAGCTCGCGGAGCCTCTCCTTGATCGCCGCCAATCCTCCGACGTCCTGCCAGCGAACACTGGGGATCGTCACCAGCACTTCCCTCATGGCGGAGGGGCGGATTGTCTGCAGGGCGTGTTCAAAATCCTCTCTCCGGACAGAGATCTTCTTCGCCTCGAACCGGAGGGCCTTCTTGTAATCCTTCAGGAACTCGGAGTTTCTCCGGAGGGCCTGCAGTCCTGCCTCCCTGCAGATCTCCATCAGATCCGCGCCCACGAACCCGTGCGTCACCCTTGCGAGCTCGGGCAGGTAATCCACCGCATCCTGTTCGAGGGGCATTTCCCTGGTGTGGATCTCGAGAATCTCCAGCCTTCCTTTCGCCTTGGGAGGGGCGAAAAAAATCTCACGATCAAACCGGCCCGGTCTGCGGAGGGCGACGTCAATGGCTTCCACCCGGTTCGACGTTCCGATCACGATGACGCCGCTGACTTTCTGCATGCCGTCCATGGCCGAGAGCAGCGCGGTGACGGCACGGGTGTCTGAAAGGGTTCCTGCGGTTCCGCGCTTGGGCGCAATCGCATCCACCTCGTCAATAATGACAATGGAAGGGGCATGGTGCGCAGCCTCATTGAACATCCTCCGGAGATTTCCCTCTGTTTCTCCGGAGAGGGTGCCGATGATGTCCGGGCCGTTGATGAAGAAGAACCGGGCCCCGATCTCGTTGGCCACGGCCTGGGCAAGGTACGTCTTTCCCGTCCCGGGAGGTCCGTAGAAAATAATTCCCCTCGGTGCCTTGATCCCGAGCTGGTTGTAGGCATAAGGCACCTGAAGAGGCAACTGGACGAATTCCCGCACCAACCGGATCTGGTCTTCCAGGCCGCCGATGTCTTCGAAGGTGACATCGACAGCGCCCTCCACCACGTGGGCTTCGTGAAAATCGAGCTTGATCTCCGTATCGGCTGTGATGATTCCAGGGCCGTCTTCCAGGTCGTGCACAGCGTAGGTAATCCCTGCACTGCTGTGCGGGAAGTTGATATAAAGGATGGAGTCAATGGCCACGGGCGTCCGATTCCCGACCAGGGTCTCCCGGACGTGCGACTCCAGGTCATGGGCCGTGGTGACGTCGATGGCCGGGATCAGCGTGATCTTCTTGACGGGACCGCAGGTGAATTCCTTGGCCTCGATCGTTTCGTTCAGCTTCGCCTTCAAGGCCTGCTTGGTGAACCGCTCCAGGCGGATGATATTTGTTCCCGTGTCTTCGGGCAGGGGATCCCCCAGCCGCACGAGGGCTTCTCTTCCCCGGTAAGATTTCAACATCAGGATGTCGCCCACCTGAAGCCCCTGCTTGGCCATCATTTTCTCGTCCATGCTGGCCAGGCACTGGTTGCTGGTGATGTCTTCAGCCTGAGCGCGATCAACAACAAGTTCAAACGTCATTCGACTTTCTCCTCAGTCTCACCGTCATCTATTTCTCACAAAATCCAAATAACAAATTCCAAGCTCCAAATAAATTCCAACTTTCAATTTGAAATGACCGAAACGCTCTTCTTTTGATTGGAGCTTGGTCTATTGGAGCTTATTTGTTATTTGGTGCCTGTTATTTGGTGCTTCTTTTTCTGCTCCTCTTCGTACTCGGGGCAATTCTCGAGTTGTTCGAAGCCGCTGCCCCGGTCCATGCCCAGAGCCCCCACGGTGTTGGCCTCCACCGAGATGAGGACAGCCGGTTCCTTCATGTCGGCGTTGAAGTGCTGGTAAATCACCCCGAAAGGCCTCAACGGGATCTGAATCACGGCGCCGTCCTCCCAGTGATGTCTCACACCGTCCATCACCGTGGATCCCTTGCCTTTCCAGACGTAGAAGACCTGGCTTCCCTGTGTCTTGACTCGGCCGCTCCGGCTGCCGGGGGGGATTTTCTGGACGTAAAAGATGAATGGGTTGATGACCGTATCCTCCATGATGGGGTGGAGGTACCACTGCATGAGTCCCTGCCGGTTGAGTTCCCAGGGCAATTCCCGGCCGAGCACGTTGACAATGGCATTCTTCTTGTTCGCCCTGTCCTTGTCCCGCAGCTCAAACAACTTCTCCCAGAAGTTGATGTTTTTCAGTCTTTCAATCCTTGTCTCTTCGGCCACGTCTGTTCTCCTTTTTTCATCTCTCTCGTTTCCGATCTTTTGGAAAGAGATTATCTCGGACTGTAATCCGGGGAGAGCTCTCCCTGGGTCATCTCGCTGGCAAGGGCGTCCCAGTAGGGCCAGTAAATGAAGGCGATCCATTTGCAGGGTTTGCCCGGCTCGGAATTGAAATGCTGGTGGTCGACTCCCCCGGGTTTGCAGGGAAGAAGCAGAAGATCCCCTGCTTCCCAGTCATGACGCTCCCCGTCGACAACGGAATACCCTTTTCCCTCAAGGCAGAAGATGACCAGTCCGCCCTGGTGTTTGTGACTGCCGGAGTGTTTGCGGATGTCCTGTTTGAAGACCTGCCAGTCGCGCAGGGCATGATCGGTAAACGTGTGCGCCTGGAGGTAGTACTTGAGCTTTCCCTGGCGGCTGGGTTCGTACTCACGGTCTTTTTCGTGGATGACGACCTTCCCGGTCATCTGTTGCTCAATGAATTTTTTTCTCTGGTACAAGACCATTTCGTACGTATCGGCGAGTTCGATTTCTCTCTCTCGTTCCCTGACCCGAACCTTGGCCATTCGTGCCTCCTTTCAACCGAGAAGATGAGTCTCTTCTAAAGTAGTATGATGTTGTTCAGAAACGACATCCGTTTCGGTGCCACTATATTTTGAATCAAAAAGCATGTCAAGGACTTTTTATGCATACCTTCTGATCAGCGACAATAGAGGTGCCAGCGGCCCTCCCTGAAAAGAATGCGTGTTGATCGATCACCCGGCCGCCGCGGCCTGCCGTGGTTCAGCGGGTCAGGGATTTCCCCCCGCTGGAAGACGGGGTAGTCCGGGTCCCAGGGGTAGACAATGAACGTTTGGTTCGGCATCTTCATGAAAATGGGAAGGACAGGTTCGATCACCTTTTGTTGTGAGGCGTTGAACAGATCACCCAGAGACGTGAACATGGAAAGGTCCTCCACTGTTTTCAGGGTGGGGGGGCTCAGAACCATCTCTCCTTTCAAGTTTCTTTCAAGGGCTTCCTGCGGCGACAGCCAGATTCCCATGGTCATCTCTTTTTCATCGTGGCTGGTCTCCTGGCCGATGGGATGGCGCGCCAAGAAGAAGTAGGTGTCAAAGCGCTGGGGGTAAGCTTCAGGTGTAATCCAGTGCCCATAGTATTGGACCTGATCCGCGGCAAGAAAGAGGTGCTCGTCACAGGCCATCCGGATTATTGATGCTGCCCCGGTTTGGATGCTTTGCCTGTACCGCGCCATCAGTTCTCGATGAGCAGGAATTTGTGAAGAGAGGAGGGTCCCCTTCTGATCATAGGCGAGCAGAACCCCCGCCTCTTCAAAGAGCTCTCGAATCCCGGCTACCCAATAGTTGAGTCCTTCCCCGAGAGGAAGCGAAGTTCCCAGGATCCGTTGGGCCTCCTCGGGCGATACGCCCTTGCAAAGGCCATAGATGTCGGAGTGGCTGTCCTCCGGGTCAACCATGCCCCCGGGGTAGACAAAATTCCCGGGCATGAAACTGCTCTTTTCGGAGCGTTTAAGGAGATAGACCTCGAATCCCCGGGTCTGTTCTCTCAGCAGAATGACGGTTGTGGCCTTTTTGAGGGCAGGGGGCATAACTTGCTCCTAAAAATCAGTCAGTAGTCAGTTGTTTGTGGTCCGTGGTTTTCAGTTAACAACGGACAACAGACGACTGACAAGAAACACTACGACAAAAGATTCCCCTCTTTAAGCAAAGAGAAGTTCCTCCCGTCTGACAACGTGATCTCGACGGTCGCGTGCTGAAAGAGAAGGTCCAGTTGAAAGGGGACCGAGGTCTTTCCGCCGATGTCACGATTATCTCCAATCGCAACATGGATGGTCCCGATGGCCTTTTGAGATTCAAGCGGATTCGTTCCCACCCTGGCCCTGTCATTGGTGCCGACGCTGAATTGACCCAGGGTGCGGGCTTCGGGGTATTTGTGGAAGGCCGATTCGAGCCACGAAAGGGTCCCCGAGTCTCCGCTCATTTTAACGACTTTACCCTCTCTCACTTCAATCGTTGACGGGTTCTTGAACCCGGCATTGAGTCCTGGTTCGATCACCATCTTTCCCCTGGAGGCTCGCTCTACAGGTGCGACGCTCAATTCTCCACTGGGGAGGTTGCCGAATCGACCCGGCTGATTCAACAGGCCTGTATCAACCATGAATTCCCTTCCCCGGAGGTCGAGGAAAACATCTGTTCCATTGGGGCTGAGAATGTGTGCGGAGACAGCCCCGGAGAGTTTGTTCTTCAGGGCCGCTGTCTTCTGCTCCAGTTGTCTCCAATCCGGGGACATCGCCGTTTGCCACAGGCCCGGGTTGAAGGCGGGCATGCTTGCGAACCTGGCGTCACCGGCACCGGTAAACAATTTCTGAAAGAAGGTGTGGCTCGTTGAAGTCCATGCCAATCCAATGGCTGCATCCGCCACATCTTTCTTGTTCGCCCTGATGATTCCGGCCGCTGCTTCAAAATCCCTGTCTTCGATCTTCTTCTGAAGCAATTTCTTCATCAGGCCCTTCTCTTCCAGCTCCCTGATGATCTTCGATCCGAAGGCCTTTTCCCAGAGTTCCCTCGGAGGTTCATGCCCGGACAAACCGGCTCGGGGGTATTGCAGGAAGATGATTTCTGCAAAGGCGCTTCCTCTCCTGGCCACGTACTGGGCCTCCTTCGCAACAACGGGGTTCTGGTCATCCGTGAACACGAGGACTCTCTCATTTTTCCTCACAGCCAGATTCGTCTTGAGAAAATCGTCAATGGCTTTGTCGCGCTGTTGACCCGGAGAGAGTGGGGGCGATGGCTCCTCCCGCCGCCGGGCCGTGGGCGCACAGGAAGTGAGAACCTTGCATCCCGATCCGAAGGTGACAAGGATCACTCCGGCTTTCATCAGGAATTGCCTTCTGTTTGCCGGGTGTGAGAGTAATTGAGCCAGAATCATCGTACTACCGAGAGATGTGGTCATTAAGTCATTGGTAATTGAGTCATCAAGTAAATGGGAAACACGTCATTAGGTCAATGAGTCATTGAGTCACTGGTCATTAAGTTATTCTAATTCAACCAAGCAATATTCAATTGATTCTTTGACCTTAATGACTTAATGACAAATGACTTAATAACCAATAACCCAATGACCAAATTCTATTCGATCCATCGAGTGACTTTTTCCACATCGTCTCTTGGAGATCTGAAACGGTTGATGGGACTTCCTGTATCAGGGTAGCCGACGGCGATGCCTACCACAACGTCCTTGTTCTCGGGGATATTCAGTTCTTCTTTTATCTCATCGCCGTAGGCCGTGATCAAACCGATGGGGCAGGTTCCCAGTCCGAGCGCGTGGGCTGCCAGAACGAAGTATCCCAGGGTGATGCCGATATCCACCAGTCCGCCCTTTGAAAAGGAATCATCCAGGCAGAGGATGACAGCCACGGGTGCACCGTAGAAGTTGCAGCTTCCTTCGTTGATAAACTTTGAAGAGTCGACACCCATCTCTTTGAAAAAGGGGTTCATCATTAATAATGTCTTGGCGCCTCTCTTCCCGACGGTTTTAGGCAGGGGTTTTACATTTCCGGGACCGCAGGAGATCTGTTTTTCCCTGTAGGCCTTGATCAGCCTCCGGCTCAGTCTTTCCCTTTCTTCACCCATCACAGCCGTGAATTCGCAGGGTTGGAGGTTGATGGCCGAGGGGGCGTGGATCGCGAGCCTGAGAATCTCTTCAATCGTCTGCCTGGGAACAGGATCAGGCTTAAAAGCCCTGACGCTTCTTCTCTCCTGGATGACATTGATCAGATCCATGGCGGACTCCTTGGGTTCACGTGAGGTTCTTCTGGGGATGAATCGAGGATAACGCATGGAGAACGAGGGTGTCAAGGCGAACACACTTCAATGCAGACATCAGACCTCAGACGCCAGACATCAGATTCTTTTTTGGGTCCACGAGTATTTCATGGGGGCTAATGTCTGAGGTCTATGGTCTACTGTCTGCATCACAGCCAGGGAGGACTTGACAGCACGCACTCTTCATCGTTATCTTGAGATTACACTTGCTTGCATAGGCATTCAAGAGGAGGCTGTAGTAATGATTCGAACAAAACTGTGGTTTCGATGCGCAGCCATGCACGACCCCGTGACGCCCAAGATTGTCCAGCCGGCCCTGATCGGATGGGAGGCCAAGAAGAGGAGGGTGGATCTCACCATTGACAGGGCCTTCAACGGAGAGGAGTTGGTGCGACGGATGAAGGGTTGGGTGACCGTCGATCCTGGGAAGGTGATCGAGGTAGTCAACCGGTTCGGGAGGCTGAAGGTCCTCGACGAACGTGAACTGGTTATTGAAGTCGAAAAGAAAGAAGACCTTCAGGGCCTGGAGAAAGCCCTCGCTGAAACATTCGGGACAGAAGTAACTGTTGAAGAGATTGTAAAGAGGTAGCAGACCGAACGGGGGATCTTTCTAAACCCGTAGAACGCGAACATCACCACAACCCCAACCCTGCCCCCATCGTTACTCGTCACTTGATCCTAACGTTTTTGGTTTCCTTCCAAGAAAGGGGAGAAGGAAAAGAATTGCGGCAATAATCATGAGGACACAAGAAATGGGTCTTCTGAAGAAAATACTGAAACTGCCGCCTGACATGAGGAGGGACCGGATAAAAGCCCCTTCCACCAATTCGCTGATCACAAAACCCATGATCAGAGGCGCCGCCTCGTAGCGAAACTTTCTCATGAGAAAGCCGAAGATGCCGAAAATAAGCGTGATGATCAAATCGGGCACAGCGTTCTTGAGTGTATAGGCTCCAAGAAGGCAGAAGAAGAGGACCAAAGGGGCGAGGACAGAGTAAGGGATCGTCAGAAAGCGTACCCAGATACTTATCAAGGGGAGATTCAGAATGACAAGCATAACATTGCCCAAATACATGCTTGCAATAACTCCCCAGAAAAGATTCGGTTGATTCTTGATGAGCATAGGG
>Ga0079037_100001145_pt1 | contig 13386 bp, 10 predicted proteins | sample Mud3Dept4metaG_FD_71479 | JGI IMG/M metagenome (GOLD analysis project Ga0079037, IMG submission 71479) | Freshwater wetland microbial communities from Ohio, USA, analyzing the effect of biotic and abiotic controls - Mud 3 Core 4 Depth 4 metaG | ecosystem: Environmental > Aquatic > Freshwater >... | reverse complement strand
GCGGTTGGCTATGGAGGCAGATCAGACTTTTACATCAGGCGATCCTGAAGGCGGGAAAAAAGGACTCAAAGCTGCAAGATCAATTGCCCTGATAAGTTACAGAACTATGTCTGCATATAACCAGACTCAGAAAGAAGATGATGATGAAAAACTGACTTCTTTCAAAGCAGCCACATACCAGGCTTACCAGGGCGACAAGCTTGTAAAAAGGTTCAATCCTTATTCTTACTGGTGCCTTACCTGTCTGTCAGATACTCATAATATAGGCAGGAGGAGAAACGGAATAATCAATGCTCTGAAGATGATAAAAGCAAAAGTTTTATGTGTAGGGATAAAGTCGGATATTCTATTTCCGACTGACGATCAGAAATTTATTACTGCTAATACGGATAATGCAGAATATATTGAAATAGACTCATTTTACGGGCACGACGGATTCCTGATTGAAACAGGACCTGTGACAGAGGTTGTCAGTAAATTCTGGGAGAAAACTTCAAATCAATAAAACAATGACAAGAGAAAAATTAAGAATAGGAATGTTCGGCTATGGCTGCGTGGGACAGGGATTACACGATGTACTGAACAGCAGTAAAGGTTTTAAAGCCGATATTGTCAGAATCTGTGTGAAAGACCGCACAAAAAAAAGAAGGATACCGATGTCGAATTTCACTTTTAATAAGAACGATATCCTGAACGATCCGTCAATTAACCTTGTTGTTGAACTCATTGATGATGCTGAGGCAGCATTCAGTATTGTGAAAACAGCAATGAAAAAAGGTAAGAATGTTGTTACTGCGAACAAGATAATGGTGGCAAAACACTTCAGGGAGCTTGTTGAGATGCAGGAGAAATACAAAGTTTCGCTTTTGTACGAAGCATCAGCAGGAGCAAGCATTCCTATTATCAGAAATCTTGAGGAATACTATGATAATGAACTTCTTTACTCGCTGCGTGGAATTCTCAACGGAACGACAAATTATGTTCTGACACTTATGCATAACCAGGGAATCGACTATGATGTTGCCCTTAATGAAGCCCGGGAAAAAGGTTTTGCGGAGTCAGATCCGACACTTGATGTCGAAGGATGGGATGCAAAATACAAACTGTGCATAATTACCGGACATGCTTACGGTCTCTTCCTGGAACCCGAGGAGGTATTTCATTACGGCATAAATACCATATCAAAATTTGATATTCAGTATGCAAAAGAAAAAGGATTTAAAATAAAACTCGTACCATATGTGGGCAAAACAAATGAAAATACCATTACAAGCTTTGTACTGCCTCGTTTTATATCGTCAGATAAATATCTCTATAATGTTGATAATGAATATAACGGAGTGATAACTGAAGCGGCATTTGCTGACAAGCAATTCTTTTCAGGAAAGGGAGCCGGCGGACACGCAACAGGCAGTGCAGTGTTGTCTGACATTTCAGCTAACTCTTATGGGTATAAATATGAATATAAAAAATTCCAGCAGGGAACAGTCTCAAATTATACCCGTGATTATAACATTGAAATTTACCTGAGGTACAAAAATGAAAAGGACAGGGATTTATTTAAATTTGACGAAGTGTCAGAGTACTTTTGCGGGAGATTGTACAAATATGCAATAGGAATTGTAAATCTCCGGAGATTATACGCTTTGCGGGAACAACTCCGCAAAATGGATGTATTTATTGTTAATACGGGGAGAAAGGGAATAAACTAATGAAATACTCTCTTGAAGATATAATTCACCAAAAAATCCTGATCCTTGACGGTGCAATGGGCACCATGATTCAGAAACATAAACTTCAGGAAGCAGATTACCGCGGGGAAAAATTCCGGGATCACCCGAAGCCCCAGAAAGGTAACAACGACCTTTTATCACTTACCAACCCGGAGATAATTATAGGTATACATAAGGGTTATCTGGAAGCCGGCGCTGATATAATAACTACAAACACCTTCAATGCCAACAGGATATCAATGTCTGATTACGGCATGGAAGACCAGGTTTACAAGATGAATTTTCAGTCAGCACAGCTTGCAAAAGAGGTAATTGCAAAATTCGAAAATAACAAAGAACCACAGGAACATTTTATTGCCGGCACTCTTGGCCCTACAAATCGTACTGCTTCAATGTCGTCGGATGTAAATGATCCCGGAGCAAGGTCAGTAAGTTTCGATAACCTTGTTGATGCATATTCCGAACAGGCTAAAGGACTTATTGACGGGGGAGTCAATATTCTTCTGGTTGAAACAGTCTTTGATGTTCTGAACTGCAAGGCAGCCCTTTATGCAATTGATTCGGTTTTTAATAAGAAAGGCGTAAGACTTCCTGTAATGGTATCAGTAACCATTACCGATGCCAGCGGAAGAACTCTGACAGGTCAGACTCTTGGGGCATTTCTGATATCTGTTTCACATTTTCCTCTTTTCAGTACTGGCCTCAACTGTGCTCTTGGTGCTGAACAACTGAGACCATATGTTGAAGAACTTTCAGCCAAATCAGGATTTTTTCTCTCAGTACATCCTAATGCCGGCCTTCCGAACCAGTTTGGTGAATATGACCAGACGCCTGAATACATGGCATCGGTAGCAGAAGATTTCATGAGAGAGGGCTGGGTGAATATAATCGGAGGCTGCTGCGGAACAACACCTCAGCACATCAGAAAAATATCGGAAGCAGCAAAAAAATATAAGCCAAGAATAAAACCGGATATCAAAAAATTTACGCGGCTGAGCGGACTGGAAGCAGTTACCATAACTCCGGAAACCAATTTTGTAAATATTGGTGAACGTACCAATGTCTCAGGATCAATAAAATTCGCCCGGCTTATTAAAGAAGAAAAATACGGAGAAGCTCTTGCGATTGCCAGGAGTCAGGTTGAGGGTGGAGCTCAGGTGATAGACATCTGCATGGATGAAGCCATGCTCGACTCTGAAAAGGCTATGGTAAAGTTTGTAAATCTTATTATGGCTGAGCCTGATATAGCAAAACTGCCGTTGATGATCGATTCATCGCAGTGGAAGGTGATCGAATCAGCATTAAAATGCATACAGGGAAAATCAGTTGTAAACTCAATAAGCCTGAAAGAAGGGGAGGAAGTATTCTTAAAACATGCCGGACAGATAAGAAAATTTGGTGCTGCAGCTGTAGTAATGCTTTTTGACGAAAAAGGTCAGGCAGACACTTATGAAAGAAAAATTGCCGTTGCTGAGAGATCGTACCGTTTACTGGTTGAAAAACTGAAATTTCCTCCGGAAGATCTGATATTTGATCCAAACGTGCTCGCAATTGCAACAGGTATTGAAGAGCATAATAATTATGCGGTCAGTTTTATAAGGGCAACGGAATGGATAAAGAACAATCTGCCTTATGCAAAAGTGAGCGGAGGTATCAGCAATCTATCTTTCTCATTCAGGGGATTCGATAAAGTGAGAGAAGCTATGCATTCTGTTTTTCTTTTCCATGCTATAAAGGCAGGACTTGATATGGGTATTGTGAATCCGGGTATGTTGCAGGTATACAGTGAGATACCTGCAGACCTTCTCCGCCTTACAGAGGATGTCGTTCTTAACCGCCGGAAAGATGCAACAGAACGTCTGGTAAAATTTGCTGAAGGGCTTAAGAATGAAGGGAAGAAAGAGGAAAAAAGTGATGAATGGCGTTTGTTACCTGTTGTCGATCGTATTAAATTCTCCCTTATACGGGGACTGGATGAGCATATCGAACAAGATGTTGAAGAAGCCCGGTCACTCTTTTCTCGCTCAATAGAACTGATCGAAGGGCCTCTGATGAATGGCATGAATGAAGTGGGTGACCTTTTCGGATCCGGGAAAATGTTTCTTCCGCAGGTTGTCAAGAGTGCAAGGGTAATGAAAAAAGCTGTATTAAAACTTGCACCTTATATCGAAAAAGAAAGTAAAGGAGCTGAAAAGAAAATCGCAGGAAAGATCCTTCTTGCTACTGTAAAAGGGGATGTTCATGACATTGGTAAAAACATTGTCGGTGTTGTCCTGGGATGCAATAATTATGAGGTTATTGATCTTGGTGTGATGGTACCTTCAGAAAAGATAATAGAAACTGCAATTAAAGAAAAAGTTGATTTTATAGGACTTAGTGGTTTAATTACACCTTCTCTTGAAGAAATGGTCCATGTTGCTTCAGAGATGGAGCGCAGGAAACTGACTATTCCTCTTCTTGTTGGGGGTGCCACCACTTCAGAAATACATGCTGCGGTGAAAATCGCACCTTCATATTCAAAAAGTGTGATACATGTCAAAGATGCATCAAAGGCAGCAGGAGTCCTTTCTTCACTTCTTGGGAAAAACAACAATGAATATGTGTCTTCAATTGCTGAAAAATACAGGAAGATGAGAGAAGAACATGAGACCAGGCAGAAAGGACGCAATCTTCTGACAATCAGCGAAGCAAGAAAAAACAGGCTTGTTACTGACTGGAATTCTATTAAGCTTGTTAAACCTCTTAAGCCCGGATATCATTTAATAAATGAAATTGATCTGAAAGAGCTTTCGGGATTTATAGACTGGACATACTTTTTCTTCGCCTGGAAGCTTGCCGGAAAATATCCTGCTATTTTCAGCGATCCGGTTAAGGGAAATGAAGCAAAGAAATTGTTTGAAGACGCTCAATTCTACCTTGATAAAATAATAACCCTGAAACTCGTGACATCTAAAGCGGTTTTTGGATTGTTTCCGGCTGTTTCAGAAGGTGATGATGTTATGGTTTATTCCGATAGTGAGAGCAAAAAGCCAAAAGCCGTATTCAGATTTCTCCGGAACCAGGAACAAAAAGAAAAAGGTATTCCGAATCTTTCATTGTCGGATTTCATAGCTCCCCTGTCATCAGGTCTGACGGATAACCTTGGAGTTTTTGTTGTGACTGCTGATATTGACAATGAGGCAATTACAAAGTTTAAAGATGATGATTATGCCACAATTATGATCAGGATCCTGAGTGACCGGTTAGCAGAAGCAGCTGCTGAATGGCTTCATAAAAAGATAAGAAAAGAATACTGGGGATATGCCCCGGATGAAAACCTGACTCTGGAAGAAATATTATCGGCAAAATATAAAGGAATAAGGCCTGCCCCCGGTTACCCGGCCTGTCCCGATCACACTGAGAAACAAGTTCTGTTCGATTTACTTGATGCTGAAGCGTCTATCAATGTCGGACTGACCGAAAATTTTGCTATGACACCTCCTGCAACAGTCAGCGGCTATATTTTTTCTCACCCTGCTTCATCTTATTTTAACATTGGTAAAATTGGTTCCGATCAGCTGAGAGATTATGCTGCACGAAAGAATATGACTGTTGAGGAAGCAGCCAGGTGGCTGGCACCGAACTTATGAAGATAAAAATATGAGTGTTATAGATAAATTAAAGAGCGCCAAAGGTCCATTATTTACCTTTGAACTGCTTCCCCCTCTGAAAGGGCACAGCATTGAACGTGTGTATGCAACAATTGACAGGCTGATCGAGTTTCAGCCTGCGTATATAAACTTTACAACACACCGGAATGAAATAACCTTCAAGGAGAGACCAGACGGACTTCTTGAAAAAAGGATTACACGTCTGAGGCCAGGGACAATTGCTCTGGCGGCAGCAGTAAGGTATAAATATAATCTTACTGTCGTTCCGCATATCCTGTGCGGCGGATTTACAAAAGAAGAGACCGAAAATGTACTGATAGAAATGAATTTTCTGGGTATTGATGATGTACTTGCACTAAGGGGAGATCCACAGAGGGGAAGCCGTAGCTTTATACCTGAAAAAGATGGACATACACATACCTTTGAGCTTGTCAGGCAAATCCAGAATATGAATAATGGCAGGTATCTTGAAGAATCCCTGGAAGATACCACGCCAACAAACTTCTGTATCGGAGTTGCCGGATACCCGGAAAAACATTTTGAAGCTCCAAATATGCAGACCGATATGGAGAACCTGAAGAAAAAGGTTGAGGCAGGTGCAAGCTATATCGTTACACAGATGTTTTTCGATAACAGCAAATTCTTTAAATTCAGGGAAGAATGCCTTAAGATCGGGATTAATGTTCCAATCATTGCAGGATTAAAACCCATAACAGCTCTTAACGATATAAATCTTTTGCCGCAGACATTTCATATTGATCTTCCAAATGATCTTGTGACTGAAATCAGAAAATGCACAACTGACAAAGATGCGCGTGAAGCAGGAATCGATTGGACAACCATGCAGTCAAAAGAACTTATTAAAGCAGGGATTCCGGGAATTCATTATTATACCCTTGGACGACCTGATAATATCGCAAGGATTGTGAAAGCATCATTCTGACGATGGAAAGTCTTCAGAGTTTGAACTCCTTCCGGATTTTATCCACATAATCCAGCTTCTCCCATGCAAAAAATTCAACCTTTTTCAACCAGACTTTCTTGCCATTCCCGTTAATTAATTTTGGTTTGCTTCCCGGCATTTCATAATAAACTTCCACGTTTTCAACAGTATAATCACGGCCGAAATGTCCATATGATGCTGTCCGGGAGAAGATAGGATTTTTAAGTCCAAACCTCTTTACAATTGCATAAGGTCGCATATCGAACAGCTTGTTTATTCGTTCACCTATTTCCCTGTCATTTAAAAGTTTTCCTTTGCTGTTCTTTACATGGACTGTTCCAAAAGTATCTATATGCAGACCGACTGGCTGTGCAACACCGATTGCATAAGCCACCTGTATGAGAGCTTTATCACAAACTCCGGCAGCTACAAGGTTTTTTGCAATATGTCGTGCGGCGTACGCTGCTGACCTGTCGACTTTAGAAGAATCTTTGCCTGAAAATGCTCCGCCACCATGAGCTCCATGTCCCCCGTAAGTATCAACAATTATCTTGCGACCGGTAAGACCGGTATCGCCATGCGGTCCGCCAATAACGAATTTTCCCGTGGGGTTGACGAGAAGCTTCATGTCCTCATTAAAAAGCTTCTGTATCCTTGACGGTAGAGATTTTAATACTCTGGGGATCAGAATATTATGAAGATCATCATGTATTTTTTTCTGCATGGCTTTTTCAGCAGCTTTCTCTGAAACATGAGATTTATTTTTAGGAAGTATAAATTCATCATGTTGCGTACTGATCACGATTGTATCTATCCGCAAAGGATTGTTGTTATCATCATATTCGATAGTTACCTGCGATTTTGCATCAGGTCTGAGGTATTTCATCAGTTTCCCGTCGTGGCGGATTGCTGCAAGCTGCTGCAGCAGAATATGAGCCAGTTCAATGCTTAAAGGCATAAAATTATCCATTTCGCGGCATGCGTACCCGAACATCATACCCTGATCGCCGGCTCCCTGTTCCTCCGGTTTTTCACGTATTACACCCTGCCTGATATCAGGGGATTGTTCATGAATGGTTGAAATAACACCGCAGGAATCACAGTCAAAACGGTACTCCGCTTTAGTATACCCTATATTACGGATTACCCTGCGTGCGGTTTCCTGGACATCAACCCACCCTGAAGTTTGCACCTCCCCGCCACACACGACAAGCCCTGTTGTAACGAAAGTTTCGCAGGCAACCTTCGATTCAGGATCCCATTTTAAAAATTCATCAAGCAAAGCATCTGATATCTGATCAGCAATTTTATCGGGATGCCCTTCCGAGACTGATTCTGATGTAAAAAAATATCCCATAGTTTTTAAGTTTGGAGTGACTAAAGTACTTAGAGTACTTAGAGTTATTACATAGATTTATAATTATAAATACAAGCTTTAAGTACTTAAAACTTTAGCTCACTTTAAGTACTTTAATACCTGAAGGGAAGATAGATTGATCAGAAAAAAGCAATTTTCAGCGTTTTAGCATTTTTTCCTGTGGTTGCAATCAGCACAAATCTTTCCACCAGATAAATATGGTACAAAGCAAATAAAAAAAAACCAGAAAAAAAAGATCATCCGTTTGTCAGGTGTCTGAAAACTTCCTCCAGATTACTTTCTTCTTTCTGCAGAGAAAGAACGGTCAGATTATTTTTAACTGCAAATGAAAAAATTGCAGGACGGATATCTTCATCACCTTCCGCTTCAATAAGCCACCGGTTATTTTCAGCAGGGAGTACTTTAGTGATATTAACTATTGACAATAAATCCGATTCAGCAACCTTCTTGTCAAATCCGACATGAACTCTCTGTTTATGGAGCCTTATTTTTGAATAAATATTGCTTTTTTCTTCATCGGCAACGATAAAACCTTTATCAATGATTATCACCCTGTCGCATATTGCTTCAACTTCCTGCATAATATGTGTCGAAAGCATAACAGTTTTTTCCTTTCCGGCGTCCCGGATAAGATTCCTTATTGCGACAATCTGATTTGGATCAAGACCTGATGTTGCTTCATCAAGTATCAGTACATCAGGATTATGTATTAGTGCCTGGGCAAGACCGACTCTCTGCCTGTACCCTTTTGAAAGAGATCCGATCTTTTTTTTCTGTTCGGGAGTGAGTCCGGTCATCTCAATGATGTTATCAATCTGCTTTTTAACCGGGTTGCTCATTTTATAAAGTGAAGCGACAAAGCCAAGATATTCCCTGACATACATTTCAGGATAAAGAGGATTGTTTTCAGGAAGATAACCGATTCTTTTTTTAATCTCAATATTTTCACCTGATGGATCTATGCCATTTACAGATACAGTTCCTGAAGAAGCAGGAATGAACCCTGTTATAATTTTCATCATCGTTGATTTGCCGGCCCCGTTCGGACCGAGAAAAGCAACAATTTCTCCGGTTTTTACTTCAAAGGAAACATTATCCAGAGCTTTCTGATGGCCATAAAACTTTGTAACTCCCCGGACTATAATTGACATAAATTTGTAATTCTGTTAATTATCATGATGCTAAAATAATATATGGAGGCTTCTAAAGCAAGGTAAGAGTGTCTAAAAGAATGTAGATTAAATAATTTATGAAGAAGATCAAAAAAAAGTTCGAAAATATTTGGATGATTCAAAATAATAATGTATTATTACAATATATAAATATAACATTAATGCCTTATTACTATGATAAAATTTGTATTGGATCCTAAAACAAGCGTTCCATATTACAGGCAGATAATCGACCAGATTAAATTCGGAATTGCTTCAGGAAACCTTCAGGTTGGAGAACAGTTACCTACAGTTCGTGCTCTGGCAGTAGAACTTATGATCAATCTGAATACTGTAACCAAAGCCTATAAGGAGCTTGAAATTCAGAATATTCTTGAGACTCAACAAGGGACAGGGACATTTATCAGTAAAACAGAAGTAAAGATTCCTGCCAGCGAAAAAACCAAAAAACTACAGAATATCTGTAATGAATTTATGACCATTGCATTCAGCTATGGTTTTTCGACAGAAGATATTATTAATGAATTACAAAAACAGATTAAAAAATGAACACAAGTACAAGTTCGAGCAGTTCACCAAATCCTGTTTCAATAACAGTGGTGTTAATCCTTATTGCGACATCTGCCGCATTGTATTATCTTAAAATTATCGGAGTCCCATTACTGGCGGTATTTATTATCATTTCTCTTCTGATAGGCAGCTCAATAAAAATAGCTGACCAATGGGAAAAGGCGGTTGTCTTAAGAATGGGCAGATTTCATGGTTTAAGGGGGCCGGGAATATTTTTTATTGTTCCCATCATTGATCAGATCAGTTCTTTGATCGATCAGCGGGTAAGGGTAACAGAATTCAGGGCTGAACAGACACTTACAAAAGACACTGTCCCGGTAAATGTCGATGCAGTTGTTTACTGGACGGTGTGGGATGTGGAAAAAGCAGCACTTGAAGTTCAGGAGTATGTAAGGGCAATATCATATATTGCCCAGACTGACCTGAGAGATATAATCGGAAAACACGAATTAGCCGATCTTCTGCAGGAAAGAGAGAAGATCGCCGAAGATCTTCAAAAGACCCTGGATGCAAATACAAATCCCTGGGGAATAACATGTCAGACGGTGGGTATCAGGGATATTATCATTCCCCAGGCGCTTGCTGATGCAATGAGCAAGCAGGCACAGGCAGAAAGAGAGAGAAAAGCCAGGGTAATTCTTGGTACTGCAGAAACAGAAATAGCGGAGAAATTCGCAAAAGCCAGCGAACAATACGCGAATAATCCAATAGCACTGCATTTGCGTGGAATGAATATGCTGTATGAGGGATTGAAGGAAAAAGGATCCATGGTCATTGTTCCAAGTTCTGCTTTAGACTCAATGAATCTTGGAGTCATAGGTGGTCTGGCTTCTCTTGCTAAAACAAATGAACCAAAAAAAGATGACCCTCCAAAGGAATAGCCATATGAGCAAACAGGCTGTTTAAGAATAAAAAATCCGGGTAGTCCCGGATTTTTTTAGTCTCCCCAGCCTCCCATAAATTGTCCGCTCTTGGCAAATGATGTTCTGGGATTTACGCAACAGACTGGAATTTTTGAACTATTGGCAATGATATATTGTTCTGATGCTCCAATCACATAATCAGCAAACGTAATATTCTTGGTTGTAACAATCAGGATCAGATCGGCATTTATTTTCTGAGCAAAATCAAGGGTTTGCTGTGCAAAATTGCCTTTTGGAACCTCATGGATCTCATATTCAATATTGTTTTGTATAAGGTATTTAATCGCAAAAGCCAGGTTTATTTTCGTCTTCTTGACAAGACTTTGATCGGTAGAGGTTGTCACCAGGATATGGATTTTCGAATCGAAATATTTACCCATAAAAATGGTCATTTTTATTTTTTCCTTGTTCTCTCTCTTGAAATCCACAGGGAATACGATATTATGATACCTCTCCTGATCAGCAGGCGGATCCTGGACAACTATAAAGGGTACTCTTGATTTTACAATGACTTTTAAAGCCCAGCTGCCTGTAAGCTTTTGCATACCTTTCATCCCGTGAGTGCCCATCACAACCAGACTGGCTTCCTTCTCATTTACAAACTCGGCAATTGCTGAAAAAATGCTTCCTTTGGAAATATATGATGCAACAGGCATATTGTATTTTTTGCTGTTCTCTTCAGCGACATGCTGCAAAAGAATCTTTTTTTCTCTTTCGACATTCGGTTTAATTCCAGAATCGACGATATGAAGAAGACCTACTTCATTTCCTATCATACGGCTGATTTTAACTGCATGTGCAAGTGCATGTTCTGCAACTAGGGTGAAATCCCATGGCACTACAATAATTTTCTTATGCTCTTCCATAACTTATGTTGATTTTCAAATTATACTCAAATGTATTCAGATTTTACGAATTTTCAAATCGTTTATCGATAGCATGTCTGTTTTTGAATTATAACTGTTTACAGAAGAAATTATTATCCGGAAAACGAATAAGGTGGGAAAGAGACTAATATTGCACAAAAATAGTGCCATTATGAAATAAAAGACCGGAATCAGAAGTTTCCCGGCTTACAATTTATTATTTTTGCGGAGTAATTTTTATTATTAATAATGAAACGTACAAAGATAAAGGAATTACTGGCATCGCCGCAAACAGGCTCGGAAATACTTGTTAAAGGATGGGTTAGAACTAAAAGGGGAAATAAGAACATTATTTTTATTGCACTTAACGACGGATCAACCATAAAAAATATCCAGATAGTAGCTGATGCATCATTATTTAATGATGATCTGTTAAAAGATATCACAACCGGAGCTTGCCTGGCAGTGAGAGGTAAACTGGTTGAATCGCAGGGAAAGGAGCAGAATACAGAAATAACAGCCGCTTCAATTGAGATTTACGGAAAGAGTGATGCTGAAACATATCCTCTTCAGAAAAAAGGTCATTCGATGGAATTCCTCAGGGAAATTGCATATCTCCGTCCCAGAACAAATACATTCAGTGCGGTCCTGAGGATCAGGCATGCTATGTCCTTTGCAATTCATAAGTATTTCAACGATAATGGATTCTTCTATCTTCATACACCGATCATAACAGGCAGCGATGCTGAAGGTGCCGGCGAAATGTTTCATGTAACCACTATGGACCTGGCGAATATCCCACATAACATAGACGGATCAGTTGATTACACAAATGATTTTTTCGGAAAACCAACAAACCTAACTGTTTCCGGTCAGCTGGAGGGAGAACTCGGAGCACTTGCCCTAAGCGATATTTATACGTTTGGGCCAACCTTTCGGGCAGAAAATTCAAATACTCCACGGCATCTCGCCGAATTCTGGATGATTGAACCAGAAATGGCATTTTACGACCTGACCGATAATATGGATCTTGCAGAAGATTTTGTCAAATATCTGATAAGATATGCTCTTGATAATTGCAGGGAAGATCTTGAATTTCTTAATAATATGATCGATAAAGGGCTGCTGGAGAGACTCAATTTTGTTCTGAAGAATGAATTTGTAAGAATGACTTACACCGATGCTGTAAAAATTCTTGTTGACTCAGGCAAAAAATGGGAATACCAGGTAGGATGGGGCAAAGATCTTCAGGCTGAACATGAAAGATATCTTGTTGAAGAACATTTTAAAAGACCTGTTATACTGACAGATTATCCAAAGACCATAAAAGCTTTTTATATGAAGCAGAATGATGATGGTAAAACTGTCAGGGCAATGGATGTATTGTTTCCCGGAATAGGTGAAATTATAGGAGGATCGCAGCGAGAGGAGAATTATGATAAGCTCCTGGCACGTATCAGGGAATTGAAATTACCCGAAAAAGACCTCTGGTGGTATCTTGAAACAAGAAAATTCGGGACAGCTCCGCACAGCGGATTCGGATTAGGTTTCGAGCGGTTAATATTATTTATTACCGGAATATCAAACATACGTGATGTAATTCCATTTCCAAGAACTCCTAAAAACGCAGAGTTTTAATAACGATTATCAATAAAATAGTTGCAAGGAACAGGAGATGTTAAAGCAAAAGCTACAACAGAAATTACTTCAGAAGCTTTCTCCGCAGCAGATCCAGATGATAAAACTGCTGGAGGTCCCTACTTTGCAGATAGAACAGAGGATTAAAAAAGAACTTGAAGATAATCCTGCCCTTGAGGAAGGACCGGAAGATGAAGATATCCCGGCTGAGGATAATGCAGAAGAGGAGTATGAGGAAGAGGATAAGGATCAGGAAGAATTTACTCTCGACGACTATATAGAAGAAGACGAGATCCCGGACTACCGCCTTCAGACAAATAATTACAGCAAAGATGATGAAAGGAAGGCTGAAATTCCATTTTCAGTGGGTTCATCATTTCACGAACATCTTGAATCTCAGCTTGGATTGAGAGAACTGACGGATAAACAAAAAATCCTTGGTGAATACATAATAGGCAACATAGATGAGGATGGATATCTGAGAAGAGAACTGGTCAACATAGTTGATGATCT
>Ga0079037_100001143_pt1 | contig 13392 bp, 8 predicted proteins | sample Mud3Dept4metaG_FD_71479 | JGI IMG/M metagenome (GOLD analysis project Ga0079037, IMG submission 71479) | Freshwater wetland microbial communities from Ohio, USA, analyzing the effect of biotic and abiotic controls - Mud 3 Core 4 Depth 4 metaG | ecosystem: Environmental > Aquatic > Freshwater >... | reverse complement strand
ACCATCACGCTCGGCTGGTTCAGCGAGTCTTCGGTACAGTCAATCGTCTGGGACCTGTTCGACACAGTCAATGAGGGTGTCGACACCGGCTCCGTCGGCTACGGCGCGATGCTCGACGTCTTCCGGGACGAATTGCGGTCTGACGTCCCGCTCACCAGCATCTTCGCCTTCGCGGCGGCACTGAAGCAACGCCCCGGAGTGGACGACGCCCTGGTCAATGCGGTCGTGGGACGCGAGAAGATTCTCGCCTCCTCGATCAACCCGTATGCGGTCGGTGAGACGAACGACGGCGGGCTTCCGGACGTGCTGCCGGTCTACGAGCAACTCACGCTCAATGGTCCGACGGTAGAGGTGTGCGGTACGCGCGACGCCGGGATCTACAACAAGCTCGGCAATCGTCGACACCTTCGATTCAACGTGCCGAGCACGCGACCGGTCCAGATTCTGGTCACGTCGCAGGACAGTTGGGTGCCGACGACGCCAGATCCGGACCTGATTATTTGGAAGGCTGGCTTTTTCGATCTCTCCGATTGCGCGGGGCCCGGAACGGGCACAGGTTGCACGTTGCCTCAGTACTCCGAGAGCTACTCGGGCACGCTTCCGGCCGGCGACTACGTTCTCGAAGTCTACGAGTACAGCCACGTCGACCCGGATCCGAATGCCATTCGCCGCGGCCGCACGTGCATGTTAGTAACGATCACCGGTTGAGGATTCCGCCTGCCATGAACCATCGAATCAGCACGGCATTTGTCGCCAGGGCGATTGCACTGTCGTTGGCAACGGCGCTCGCGGCCGGCTGCGGCGGCAAGTCAGATGAAGAAGCGGCCTCGCGGACAGCCAAGCGTGACGCGACAGCACCTGCTGCAGAGCCGGCGACCGAAGGTGTTGCGGCGGCCATGCCAGGGGACGAGAAGCTGGCAAATGCGGTCCTCACGAGCAAGACCGCGGCGCCCGTGAACCTCAAGTACGACATCGCCGCGAAGCCGGACGTCGGCCAGCCCTTCGAGGTGGAACTCACGTTCCTGCCGCGTCTGGCGGCGGACGCGCTGGAGGTCGAAATTTCAGCGGTCGAAGGTCTGACGCTGGTGACCAGTGGCGGCGTCAGGTTCGACAACGTTCAGGCCGGCGAGCGCTACACGACGAAGGTGCTGGCCCAGTCGGCCGCGGCCGGGATGTATTACATCGGCGTCGCGGCGAAAATGACGACCAAGGTGCAGACGGAAGTGCGCACGTTCTCCATTCCCGTCGTCGTGGGCACTCCCGCTGCCGTCGAGAAGCCGGCACCGGCGAAGGACGCGTCGGGCGAAGCAGTCGAGCCCATGAAAGCCGTCGAGACGGGCGGTCCGACGCGCTGACGGCGCTTCCGGTATACTCCGCGCCCTTTTTCCCCGGGCGCCCCACGTGACTCTCGACCCGACCGCCAATCTCCGCAACATCGCGATCATCGCGCACGTCGACCACGGCAAGACCACGCTGGTCGACCAGCTGCTGAAGCAGTCGGGGACCTTCGACGCCCGAAAGATCGTGCCGGACCGGGTCATGGACTCTAACGCGCTCGAGCGTGAGCGCGGCATCACCATCCTGGCCAAGAACACGGCGATCCGCTGGAACGAGTACCGAATCAACATCGTCGACACCCCGGGCCACGCCGACTTCGGTGGTGAGGTCGAGCGCGTCCTGTCGATGGTCGATTCAGTGCTGCTGCTCGTGGATGCCGTGGATGGCCCCATGCCGCAGACGCGCTTCGTCACGCAGAAGGCGTTCGCGCACGGCCTGCGCCCGATCGTGGTCATCAACAAGATTGACCGTCACGAGGCCCGCCCGAACTGGGTGCTGGACCAGACCTTCGACCTGTTCGATCGCCTGGGTGCGACCGAGGCTCAGCTCGACTTCCCGGTGATCTACACGTCGGCGATCCAGGGTTTCGCCTCGCACGACCCGGCCCATCGCGGCGGCGACATGACAGCTCTGTTCGAGACGATCGTCAAGCACTGCCCGCCACCGGACGTGGAGTTGAACGGCCTCCTGCAGCTGCAGGTCTCGCAGCTCGACTACTCGAGCTACGTGGGCGCGATCGGCATCGGCCGCATCAAGCGCGGCACGCTCAGGCGCGGCATGCAGGTGACGGTGGTGGACCGCCAGGGACGCGCGCGCAACGAGCGCATCAACCAGGTGCTCGGCTTCCACGGCCTGGACCGCATCGAGGTCGAAGAAGCGAGCGCTGGCGACATCGTGGCGTTCGCGGGCATCGAGACGCCGGCGATCTCCGACACGCTGTGCGATCCGTTGCAGCCGGAGGCTTTGCCGCCGCTGGTGGTGGACGAGCCCACCATCGGCATGACTTTCGAAGTGAATACGTCGCCGTTCGCGGGCAAGGAAGGCAAGTACCTCACGAGCCGCCAGATCCGCGAGCGTCTGCTGCGCGAGGCACTCACGAACGTCGCGCTGCGGGTCGAGGAGACGGACGATCCGGACAAGTTCCAGGTCTACGGCCGCGGCGAACTGCACCTGGGTGTGCTGCTCGAGAACATGCGACGCGAGGGCTACGAAATCGCCGTTTCGCGTCCGCGTGTCGTCACGAAAGAGATCGATGGCAAGCTCTGCGAGCCGTACGAAATCCTCGCCGTCGACATCGAGGATTCGAGCCAGGGCGCGGTCATGACGGCGCTCGGCAGCCGCGGCGGCCAGTTGCAGGCGATGCACCCGGACGGCAAGGGCCGCGTGCGGCTCGATTACGTGATTCCTGCGCGCGGGCTGATTGGTTTCCAGACGGAGTTTCGCACGACCACGTCGGGCCTCGGCCTGCTGTTCCACGTCTTCGATCACTACGCACCGGTGCTCGACAAGCCGATCGCCGCGCGCCAGAACGGCGTCATGATTTCGAATGGCCAGGGCATGGTGCTGGGTTATTCGCTCTTCAACCTCCAGGAACGCGGGCGGCTCATGGTCGCGCACGGCGACGAGGTCTACGAGGGGCAGATCGTGGGCATCCACAGCCGCGACAACGACCTCGTCGTGAACCCGCTCAAGGGCAAGAAGCTCACCAATATCCGTGCGGCCGGGCGCGACGAGAACATCGTGCTGACGCCGCCCGTGCGCTACACGCTGGAGCAGGCGATGGAGTTCATCGAGGACGACGAGCTGGTCGAGATCACGCCGTCGTCGATCCGGCTGCGCAAGCGGGCGCTCAAGGCGCACGATCGCAAGCGTGCCAACCGGGTCGAGGAAGAGTAGACCCTCACCCCAACCCTCTCCCGCTCGAGCGGGAGAGGGCTCGGACTCTCTCCGCAATCACCGCGAGAACGGCGGCGGTGTCCCGCAGCACGTCGTTGTTCCAGAACCTGCGTACCTCAAATCCGTGTGCAGCGAGCACATCGGATCGCACCGCGTCGTGGGTTTGACCACTGTGGTCGTTGTGCTGTCCACCATCGAGTTCGATCACCAGGCCGAGCTGCAGGCATACGAAGTCGGCGAAGTACGGACCGATCGGATGCTGGCGCCGAAACCGATGCCCGAGCAGGCGACGGCCGCGGACGTGGTACCACAGGCGGCGCTCGGCGTCGGTATGGTTGCGGCGCAGTTGTCGAGCGAAGGCGCGCTGGTTGGACGAGAGGTGCATGGGCGAAGGGTCCCTGGATGCGCTGCGAGACGCTACGCGCCAATTTGGCGGGAACGAACGGAAACAAAGAACGAAGAGAAAGGAAGCGGAGCGACGGGACCCTCACCCGGGCTGCGCCCGACCTCTCCCGCTGAAGCGGGCGAGGTGACGATCAAGCCCGCAGGCGAAGGATGTTGGTGTCAGCCGACACCAGCGAATCGAGCACGTCCACTGACTGGGGCGCCCCGATGTAGTGCCCCTGAGCGTACTGGATGCCGATGTCGGCCAGGCGTGCGAGCACCTCGGCGGAGTCCACGCGCTCCGCGATGGTGCGGATCCCCATGGTCTCGCCGATCTGCGCGATCGCCTCGACCATGCTCTGGTCGATGCGGTCGTGCGTGACGTTGTGCATGAACTGGCCGTCGATCTTCAGGAAGTCCACGGGCAGGTTCTTCAGGAACATGAAGGACGACAATCCGCTGCCGAAGTCGTCGAGCGAGAAGCGGCAGCCGCGGCTCCGAAGTTCCGAGATGAAGTGCGTGGCCGCGGCAAGGCTCATCATCGCGGCCGCCTCGGTGAGCTCGAAGCACAGCGCGCCCGGGCTCACGTCGGCCGCGGCAATCTCTGCCAGCACGAAGTCGAGGAACTGCTCGTCGTTGATGGTCGTCGCGGAAATGTTGATCGCGAGCGTGAAGGGCAGGCGCGAGCCGCCCTCGCTCCGGCGATGCACGAGCTTGCGGCAGGCCTGCCGCACGACCCAGCGGTCCACCGCCGGCATCAGGTTGAAGCGCTCGGCCGCGGGGATGAACTCGGCCGGCTGCACCAGCTGCCCGGTCTCGTCGCGCATGCGCAGCAGCAGCTCGAAGTGCCGCAGCTTCTCCACGCCGGCGCGGATCGGGACGATGGGCTGGCAGAGCAGCAGCAGCCGGTCTTCCTCGCACGCGCGATTGATGCGCGAGACCCACTGCATCTCGCGGTGGCGTTCGGGCGCGCGTCCCTGCCTATAGGTCTGCACGCGATTGCGGCCGGACTCCTTGGCCGAGTAGCAGGCCACGTCGGCCGCGCTCATGACGGCCGCCAGGGTCTCGGCGCTGCCGGAGATCTCGGCGAGGCCGATCGACACGCCCACGTTCATCACGCGGTCCTGCCAGACGAAGCGGAAATCGCGGATCGCCTGGCGCAGGTTCTCGGCGATGCGCTGCGCCGTCTCGATCGTGCAGTCCTGCAGCAGCACGCCGAACTCGTCGCCGCCGAGGCGGGCCAGGACATCGGTCGTGCGGATCCGGGTCTGCAGGACGCTGGTGACCTGCTTCAGCAGGCGGTCGCCGGCCTCGTGGCCACAGGTGTCGTTGACCACCTTGAACTGGTCGAGGTCGAGGTACATGAGCACGTGGCTCATGGCCTCGTCCTGGCGCGCGGCCCGCAGGGCGTCGTTCAGGCGGCTCTCGAACTCGCGACGGTTGATCAGGCCAGTGAGCGCGTCGTGGGTGGCCTGGTAGGCCAAGGCCCGCTGGAGGCGGCGCTCCTGGCTCACGTCGTGGAACACCATGACCGCACCGATCAACTTGCCGCCGCGATCGCGGATCGGGGCCGCGGAGTCCTGGATGGAGATCTCCTGCAGGCGGCGGTTGATCAGCAGCGTGGGCTCGATGAGCTCCACCATGCGGCCTTCGCGCAGGCAGCGCAGGATCGGGCTGTCGAGCGGCTGGCGGGTGGTCTCGCTGACGACGTGGAAGACCTCGTCCACCGGGCGTCCGGCCGCGTCGCAGGACTGCCAGCCGGTGAGTTCTTCGGCGACGGGGTTCAGGTATTCGATGCGGCCGTCGGCGTCGGCGGTGATGACCGCGTCGCCGATGGACTGCAGGGTGACCTGAGCCTTTTCCTTTTCGTCGGACAGCAGGACCTCTGCACGCTTGCGGACGGTAATGTCGGCCAGCGTGCCCTCGTAGCCCACGATCGCCCCGTCGGTGTCGCGCACGACGCGGGCGTTCTCGACGACGGTGATCACCTCGCCGTCGCGGCGGCGCAGCTGGTATTCGGCGTTGCGGACCAGCCCGTCGCGATCGAGCGCGGCGAAGACCTCGTCGCGTGCGCCCGGGTCGACGTAGAGCTCGCTCGTCGACGGCAGCGCGAGCAGGTCTTCGGCCCGCTCGAAGCCCAGCATCTGCACGAGCGCCGGGTTAACGGACTCGAGACGCCCGCCGGGCCCGGTGCGGTAGACGCCTTCGATCACGTTCTCGAACAGGCCGCGGTAGCGGGCCTCGCTCGCGCGCAGGGCTTCCTCCGACTGTTTGCGTTCGATCACGATGCCGGCCAGGGCAGTGAGGCGGGCCATCAGCTCGAAGTCCCGCTTGAGCGGGCTGCGCGGCTGGCGGAAGTAGAGCGCCACGGTGCCGAGCATGCGGTTGTCGGAGGCGCGGATCGGGGTGGACCAGCAGGCGCGCAGTCCGGCCGCGAGCGCCGGTGTCCGGAGGTGCTCCCAGAGTGCGTCGCGCGAGATCTCGGCCACGATCACCTGTCGCTGCAGGAAGATCGCCGCGGCGCAGGAGCCGTTGCGGGGCCCGACCTCGACTTCCTCCAGCGCCTTGATGACCTGCTGGGGAAGGTGGCGTCCAGCCGCGTGCCGCAGGATGTTCGCACCCGAATCGAACAGGGTGATTGCGCAGACTGAATCAGGCGTGACCCGCTCGGCGGTCTCGGCGATCGCCTCGAGCGTGTCGGGCAGGTCTACGTTGCCGGTGATGCGCTCGAATACGCGCCGTTCGCCCGCGGCGAGGAACTCGCTCCGCTTGCGCTCGGTGATGTCGGTGATGCTGCCGCGGATCAGGCGCCGTCCGGAGGAGGGCAGCCGCACCAGCCGCACTTCGCAGGGGATGTCGTGACTCAGTGCGTCGCGGTGGACCCACTCGAAGCACGGGGCTTCGCCGGCCATCGCGCGGTCGAGCAGGCCACGGGAGACGCCGAAGGACGGCGTGCCATCGGACTGCTCCGGCGGGCTGATCTTCTCCGGGCCGCTCGCGAGCAGCTCCTCGCGCGTCATCTTGAAGAAACGCACGGCGTTGTCGTTGCACTCGACGAAGCGGCCGAGGTCCATGTCGAGGACGACGATCGCTTCCGGGGCGTTCTCGACCAGCGTGCGATAGCGTGCCTCGCTCTCCCGGATGGCAGCCTCGGCGAGCTTGCGATCGGTCGTATCGCGCAGGCAGACGATGAACACCTCGCGACGATCGAGCTTCACCTTGCTGACGCCGAGTTCGGCGTCGAAGAGCGTGCCATTGCAATGGCGGCCCTTCGTCTCGTGCGGTGCGAGGTCGACCTGCGTGTCTTCCAGGGACTCGGACATTTCCTCGAGCGCGGCCGTCAGGTGTTCACTGCGCGCGAGCGACGGGATCAGGAGGTCGAGCCGTCGACCGCGCACGGCCTTCTCTTCGTAGCCGAACACCCGCTCGCCGGTCGTATTCAGGGTCTCGATGCGGCCCTCGCCGTCCACCGTCAGGATCGCATCCTTGACGTGGTCGAGGATGACCTGCAGCTGTGCAGCGGCGCTTTCGCGCACCTCGCGCGTGAAGGCGTTCGTCTCGTCCGCCAGCAGTTTCATCGAGCGGACGATGCCGCGGCGCTCGTCGTCCCACTCCGCATACGCGGCACTGATCGACTGCAGGAGCTTGCGCAGGTCGAGCTGCCCGGTGTCCTGCCGGGAATCCTCGAACTGCTGCTTGAGCAGGGGGTGAAGGCTCACGGAGCGGAAAGGGGGTAGGGGACAGGGGATAGGGGATAGTGGCGCTGCGCACCGCTGCGCCTGCTATTCAGCTGTCGCGTGAGGATCGCGGCGCGCCGCTCGGCGGCACGCACAAAGTCGACCGGTCGGAGGCCCAACCAGCGGTGCGGAGGCGCGTCGATCTTCTTTTGTGGGACGACCGGATCCATCCTTGCGACACCATGCCCGCCGCCCCCGGATTGGGGGCGGGTCGAGCGGGATGGTAGGCGCGACCTTCGATTTGGCGGTGTGACACGGGTCGCAAACGGGCGCCCGGGTTACAATCCCGACCCCGCCCCTGGACTGCCTCTAAACCCTTGGAAACTCCCGCGCCCCCGACCGCCGGCAAGCCCCTGATCGGCCCTGACGATCCGCCCCCGTTCGTGGTGCTGCACGAGCACGGCGACGCACCTGCCCTGGTCGTCTGCGACCACGCGAGCCGAGCGGTTCCCGGCCGCTTGAACCGCCTGGGGCTGCCTGAGTTGCCGAGCTGGCAGCACATCGCCTGGGACATCGGGGCAGGCGAGTTGGCGCGCGGGATATCGAACGCGCTCGACGCCCCGGCAATACTGGCGGGGTACTCGCGGTTGGTCGTGGACTGCAACCGGCATCCTGACGATCCCGAGGCCTTCCGACAGGAAAGCGATGGCTGGGTCATCCCCGGGAACCAGTCCCTCTCCGACTCGGATCGCCGTGCCCGGTTCGCCTACGTGTTCGACCCTTATCACGAAGCCATCGCAGCCATGCTGGGTGGATTCCGGGCGCGCGGGATCGCACCGCTCCTGGTCTCCGTGCACACGTTTACGCCGGTGATGGCCGGGCAGCAGCGACCATGGCACGTGGGCGTGCTGTGGGACAAGGACGAGCCCAACGCGCGTCGCATGATGACGGGGCTGCGGGCGATCGAGGGCCTCGTGGTGGGCGACAACGAGCCCTACAGCGGCAAGCACCCGTCAGACTACACCGTCGAGCAGCATGCCGAGCTGGCCGGGCTGCCGCACGTCTGTATCGAGGTGCGCCAGGACCAGGTCGAATCCCCGGCCGGCACCGAGCGCTGGGTGCGCATCCTCTCGAAATTGATCGGCCAGCTGCTGGCGGAGTCCACATGGCGACGCGCGAACCACCGCTGACGCTGGGCATCGAGGAGGAATACCTCCTCGTCGATCGCGAGACGGGCGCCGTGGCCAGCGAGCCCCCACCGGCACTGTTCGCGAATCTGCACGAGCACACGGCCGGGCGCGCGTTCCCGGAGTTCCTGCGCTCGCAGGTCGAGGTCGCGACGCCGGTCTGCCGCTCGATCACCGAGGCGCGCGAGGAACTGGGCAAGCTGCGACGCGCGGTCATCCAGGAGTCTGCGAAGCACGGGCTCGCGCCGATCGCTGCGTCGAGCCACCCCTTCTCGCTCTCGTCGAAGCAGAAGCGCACCGACAAGGAGCGTTACATCGCCCTGCTCGAGGAGATGCAGGGCGCGGCGCGGCGCATGATGATCTGCGGCCTGCACGTGCACGTCGGACTCGACGACGACGACCTGCGCATCGACCTGATGAACCAGCTCACCTACTTCCTGCCGCACCTGCTCGCATTGTCGTGCAGTTCGCCGTTCTGGGAAGGCGAGCGCACGGGGCTGATGTCGTTCCGTCTCATGATCTTCAACGGCGTCCCGCGCACGGGCATGCCGGAGCAGTTCTCCAGCTGGGGCGAGTACCGCCGGCACACCGACATTCTGGTCGAGACGGGCATCATCGCCGACACGTCCCGCATCTGGTGGGACCTGCGCCCGAGTGCGCGTTTCCCGACACTCGAGACACGCGTGATGGACTGCTGCACGACGCTCGAGGACTCCATGCGGCTGGCGGCGCTGAACCAGTGCCTGGTGCGCATGCTCTACCGCCTCCGCCGGGGCAACCAGCGCTGGCGCATGTATTCGCACCTGCTGCTGGGCGAAAACCGCTGGCGGGCCATGCGCTATTCGTACGACTCGGGCCTGCTCGACCTCGGCCAGCAGCGCGTCGTGCCCTTTGCCGAATTGCTCGAGGAACTGATCTCGCTCGTGCACGAGGATGCGGAGGCGCTGGGCTGCACGGCCGAGGTCGAGGGCCTGCGCGAGATTCTCGCGCGTGGCACGAGCGCGCACCGTCAGATCGGCGTGTACACGAACGCGCTGTCTTCAGGCGCGACCGAGCGGCAGGCGCTCAAGGCCGTGGTGGACTGGCTGATTGAGGAGACCGCTCGCACATGACGGCTCTCGACCGCAGGATTTCCGTCGCCCCGATGATGGACTACACGGACCGTCACTGCCGTTACCTGATGCGGCTGGTGAGTCCGGGCGCACTTCTTTACACCGAGATGGTGACGGCCCATGCGCTTGCGCGCGGTGACGTCGAGCGCCTCCTCGGCTTCGACCCGAGCGAGCATCCAGTCGCGCTGCAGCTCGGCGGCTCGGACCCGGAGTTGCTTGCGCGGGCCGCACGGATTGGTGAGGAGCACGGCTACGTCGAGATCAACCTCAATGTCGGGTGCCCGAGCGACCGGGTGCAGGACGGCAATTTCGGTGCGTGCCTCATGGCGGAGCCGCAGCTCGTCGCGGATTGCGTGCAGGCCATGCGGGCAGCCGTCCGGATACCGGTGACGGTCAAGTGCCGCATCGGCATCGACGAGCTCGATGACTACGGATTCTTCCATCATTTCGTCTCCGTGGTTCGCGAGGCGGGCATCGACGTGTTCATCGTCCACGCGCGCAAGGCGTACCTGCAGGGCCTGAGTCCGAAGGAAAATCGCGAGATTCCCCCGCTGCGCTACGAAGTGCCGTGGCGCCTGAAGCACGAGCATCCGGACCTCACCGTCGTGCTGAACGGCGGCATCAAGTCCATCGCGCAGGTCCGGGAGTGGTTGCCCCGGTTCGACGGTGTGATGCTTGGCCGGCAGGCCTACCAGGAGCCTTACCTGCTCGCGCAGCTGCACGGCGAGTTCATCGACACGGACTGGACACCGCCCGACCGCCACGAAGTCGTCGAGCAGTACGCGAGCTACGTTGAACGCATGCTAGGCGAAGGCCATCGGCTGCCGTCGCTGCTGCGGCACCTGCATGGCCTGTACACGGGATTCCCGGGAGCGCGGACCTGGCGGCGGTTCCTGAGCGAACAGTGCCACCGGCCGGGCGCGGACGCCGAGGTATTGCGGGCGTCGCTGCGCGTCTTCCAGGACGCTGCATAGGCGGCCCGGGCCGCATCTGTATAATCCGCCGGCCGATGAGCAACAACACGCAAGTCGCGGTTCTTTTCGCGGACGTGGTGGGCAGCACCCGCCTGTACGAGTTGCTGGGCGACCATCAGGCACGCGACATGGTCGTGAGTTGCGTCGAACTGATGCGCAACGCGACGGAACGCAATCGCGGCAGCGTGATCAAGACGATCGGCGACGAGATCCTGGCAATTTTCCCGACCGCCGATGACGCGGTCAACGCCGCGGCCGAGATGCAGCACGACATCGCGGCGCACCCGGAGCTCTCGGTGGAGGGGCAGCACGTCGCGATTCGCATCGGCTGCCATTTCGGACCGGTGGTGCTCGAGAACAAGGATATCTTCGGCTCGTCGGTGCACACGGCGAACCGCATGACGAGCCAGGCCAAGGCCGGGCAGATCATCCTGTCGGTCGACACCGTCGAGCGCCTGTCGCCGGAATGGCAGGCGGTGACCCGGCAGATCGACGTCACGTCGGTGCGCGGCCGCAAGGACGAGATAGAACTCTTCGAAGTGATGTGGCAGCAGGAGGACGCGACCAGCATGCTGCCCTCGATCGCGATCGACGCGCGCACGGGACATCGGCCGAAGCGCGTGCGCGTGCGCTACCTGGGGCGCGAGTTCGTGCTGGGCGAGGGCAAGGAGAGTCTGACGATGGGCCGGGCGGACGACAGTGACATCGTCGTGAAGGGCAACCTGGTCTCGCGGTTGCACGCTCGCATCGAGATGGCGCGCAACAAGTTCGTGCTGGTGGACCAGAGCACGAACGGGACGTTCGTCACCAACGAGGAGGGCAAGGAGTCCTTCGTACGGCGTGACTCGGTCGCGCTGCAGGGTGCCGGGATGATCGGGCTCGGGCACCTGCCGGAGACGAGTTCGAAGGACGTGATTCGGTATCAGCTCGAGGACTGACGGCCTCGTGACGGAGTGACCGCCGGCCGGCCGGGAGGGTCTGCCGAGGTGGTTGACCACTCCAGGTCTACCGCGCTTCGAGAACGCTCCGAACGTGCAGGCACGTTCAAAGCGTTCTCGGCGTTCCCTTGCGCGAGCGGGATCGAGGCGAAATGTCGTCACTGGGCTCGGATATGTCGGTGCCGCCTCGCTCCAGCGCTCGCGCTGCGGCGTCCGACATGGAGTGGTCAACCACCTCGGCAGACCCTCCCGGCCGGCCGGCGCCCACCGTCGACGCCACGACGGGCGTTCACGACCAACGTAAGGCGCAGGCTGAGCCAGCACTTTGCGCGGTTCGGTGTTTCGCGGGCACTCCGAATCACGCTACCGCTTGGGTGCCGCGGGGCACTGGCCATTACGCCGCCACGGCAATACTTGCGGGCGACCTCTTGTACCGTCCTACCGCCCTCAATCGTGGCAAGCGGACTCGATGCCAGTGGGTCATCGACGGCCCGCGAAGCGCCGAACCGCGCAAGCGGCAACCCAATCAGCCGAGCGCCTTCTTCACCCGCTGATACTGCTCCCGCAGCCTCACCGGCAGTCGATCACCGAACTCCTCGAGATACCGGCCGATGTCGTCGATCTCCCGGTGCCAGGCGTCGTGATCGAGGTCCAGCAACTGGTGCAGCGCGCCGTCCGGAAGCGTCAGGCCCTCGAGGTCGAGGTCTTCCTTGTGCGGCAGGAATCCGATCGGCGTCTCGTACGCGCCCGCACGGCCCTCGCAGCGATCGATGACCCAGCTCAGCACGCGAAGGTTGTCGCCGAAGCCCGGCCACAGGAACTTGCCGTTCTTGTCCTGGCGGAACCAGTTCACGTGGAAGACTTTGGGCAACTGCTTCACGCGGCCCTCGAACGACAGCCAGTGCGTCCAGTAGTCCGCGAAGTTGTAGCCGCAGAACGGCTTCATCGCCATCGAGTCGCGGCGCACCACGCCCACCTGGCCGACAGCCGCCGCCGTCGTCTCCGACGCCATGCCGGCACCGACCATCACGCCGTGCGCCCAGTCGCGGGCTTCGTAGACGAGCGGGGCGACTTCACGACGGCGTCCGCCGAAAAGGATGGCGGAGATGGGCACGCCCTCCGGGTGCTCCATGAGGTGGTTGTAGGCCGGATTCTGCTTGGCCGAGACCGTGAAGCGCGAGTTCGGATGTGCCGCGGGTCCGTTCGCCTTGTCGTACGCGCGGCCCTGCCAGTCGATGGCCGGGGCGCCGGAAATGCGGCCTTCCCACCACGGCTGGTTGTCGGCGGTCACGGCCACGTTCGTGAAGATCGTGTCGTGATGGATCATTTCGTAGGCATTGCGATTCGTCTTCGGGCTGGTGCCCGGGACCACGCCGAAGAATCCGGCCTCGGGATTGATCGCGCGCAGCCGCCCGTCCGTACCGACGTGCAGCCAGGCGATGTCCTCGCCGATGGTCCACACTTTCCAGCCCGGCATCGTCTCGGGCGGGATGAGCATGCCGAGATTGGTCTTGCCGCAGGCGGACGGGAACGCCCCGGCGACGTAATGCGTCTCGCCGCGCGGGTTCTCGAGGCCCACGATGAGCATGTGCTCGGCGAGCCAGCCCTCGGTGCGTGCCTGCCAGCTCGCGATGCGCAGCGCGTGGCACTTCTTGCCGAGCAGCGCATTGCCGCCGTAGCCCGAGCCGATGCTCTTGATCGAAAGTTCCTCGGGGAAGTGCATGATAAAGCGGCGGTCGGGGTTCAGGTCGCCGATCGAATGCAGCCCCTTCACGAAGGTGCCGTCGCGCTCGATGCGCTGCAGAGCCTGCGTCCCCATGCGCGTCATGATGCGCATGTTGAGCACGACGTACGGGCTGTCGGTGATCTCGACGCCGCAGCGCGCA
>Ga0079037_100001142_pt1 | contig 13398 bp, 11 predicted proteins | sample Mud3Dept4metaG_FD_71479 | JGI IMG/M metagenome (GOLD analysis project Ga0079037, IMG submission 71479) | Freshwater wetland microbial communities from Ohio, USA, analyzing the effect of biotic and abiotic controls - Mud 3 Core 4 Depth 4 metaG | ecosystem: Environmental > Aquatic > Freshwater >... | reverse complement strand
CTTTTTCCACTCGTTCATAGGGTTCGGAGAGAAGGTGCTCCTTCCCAATCCTGTATATCCTCTCTACCTGAGCAAGGCAAAGCAGTTCGAAGGTGACAGCGTTTTCTACCGGCATGATGCCGATGGTCAGATAGATGTCGGAAACCTGGCAAGGAAGATCGAAGGCGCAAAGGCGATTGTGATCATCAACCCAAATAATCCGCTGGGCGCTGTCTATTCAGAAAAAAACCTCTCTGATGTCGTGCATCTCTGCGCTGAACATGACGTCCCCATATTTTATGACGGATCCTATGACCAGCTCGTATTCGAGGGCAAACCTGTGGACTTCAGAAAGATAGCCAGGAAAAAGGTTCCGTTCATATACGGGAGCTCACTTTCGAAGGGGTTCAACTATCCCGGTGCACGGATAGGGTGGGTCGCATTCCACGGAGACAAGTGGGAATATGTGAAGAATGCTTTCTTTCTTCTCTGCAACCAGCGCCTGTCTGTAAACTGGGAATATCAGAAGGCCACTGCTGCTGCAATAGGTGCCCCGTCGTATCCGGCGTATGTTGCAGATATTAGGAGGAAACTTACGGAACGCAGGGACGCGTTTATGAAGATCACCAGGGAGATGCCGCTTTCATTCCCGGTTCCGAAGGGTGCATTCTATGCGTTTATCAGGATAGAGACGCCGAAATGGAAGAAGGACCTGGAGTTCGTGCGCGCCGCGCTGAAAGAAGGGGTTGTTTTTGTCCCTGGTTCAGGGTTTGGGCGGCAGGAGGATGGAGTTTATTTCCGGACGACGTTCCTGCCGGAGCCGCATATCATAGAAGAGGCCTTTTCGAAAATCAAAAAGATTCTGTAAAAAAGGTCGGGAGCGGTATCCCCGCCCTTTTTCTCTTCTTGATCATCGTTCCCTACTTTCTATCCGCCGAACAATTTTCCCTTCAGTATATTCAAACCCTGCGATATCATATCACTCTCCGGCACTTTCCCATCAGGTGTCAGTTTGTCGATAATCTCCGGGAGCAGACTGGCTAATCCCTGAGATGTCTCTTCCTGTGGTACTCCAACATTTTCGGAGATCTGCTGTATCTTATCTGCACCCAGGCCCTGCTTGATCTGATCTGCTGAAACAGGCATATTTTGCCCTGTGCTGATCCACGAGGACATGGCATCACCGAGCCCCTTGTCTTTAAATATCTGCGTGAGGTCGGAGAGCCCACCAGTCTGGGGATTGTTGATCAGCCCCATTATGCTCTCAAATAACTTGTTCTTGTCTCCTCCGCAGAAAAGTTTTCCCAATACACCACCTGCAATTTCATCCAAGAATCCCATGTTTCCCTCCTTAGGTTTACGCCATTTTGATCAAAGAATTCCTCGATGCTCTGCACCGTGGTTTCCATATAATTCCCTCCCCTCGAGGGATGGGAGATTTTTTAATAATGAAGTCTTACTTATGCACTCCTCAGTATGTGAATTTTCCGATTCACATTCAGTGTACTGACCCAATTTTATCACGTCTTAAAGCGGGTTCTTATAGAAGGAATTCTTGCAGACAGAATCCAATGAGAATCTGGGTATTATTCTCAGCGGGATGAAAAGATAAGGTTGAAAGGTATACAATTAATGATGAACCACGAAGAGAATCTTTACACAGTAAAAGAGGTATTAGCGACAGATTGTATCCACCTGCAACAAAAAATAATCAGGAGAATAAGCAGGGGCATCCCTTTTGATAAAAGACCGGACCTCATTCTTTATGTATGTTATTTCCCTCTGCCCTGCAATTCTTTCATTCAATGTCCGGTTATCGTAAAAGGCACTCCATGCCCCCATGAAGGACCCTATAGCCGTAACTGATTGATTACCGTAAAACCTCACATTACCCTATCTTCTTTTTCGGTGGGCTTTTCTTTGTTTTTGTCTGTGAACTGCTGCCTGACGTCTTCTGAGCTGTCTTCAATGTTTTGGCTTTTGTTTTGCCTGATACCTTCTTCTCCTTTTTAGAACCGATTACTTGAGCATCCTGCTCTATTTCCCTTGCGTGCCTCTCCATGACAATCTTTTCTGCTGCTAACCAATGCTCTAATTCATGCCCGTATATCCTACCACTCTTTTCAAAGAGTTCATACGCAACCTTTGTAATCTCGTCATGAATATTCTCTTTCTGTGACATTCAGATCCCTCCTCTTTTATAAAAAATGTTACTGGTCGCACTAAGCATAATTATATCAGGTTTCAGGAAAGACTGTTTCAGGGAAAAGACCTTTCACATGCAAGCTGCACACATGGTATAGAGAAATTATTCATTAATAAAGGATGAGAAATGTAACATTTCAGAATAAACTCTCGAATGAAAAAGGGTTGTACGAAAAGTGAGGGGCATTGTCCCCATCACGAGAAGAAGACATTAAGAATCCGATACATCACCCTTTTGCTTCATTCTCCTTGGCCTCATCCCACAATCTGTCCATGTCCTCAAGGGTCATTTCGGAAAGCTGTCTGCCCTGTGCTGCGGCCTTCATCTCGATATAGCGGAAGCGGTGAATGAATTTGCTGATGGTTTTCCGGTGTGCATCTTCGGGATTGACTCCGATGAATCGTGAAAGATTCACGAGCATAAAGATTATGTCTCCGAGCTCGCTTTCCATTTCTTGTCTGCTGCCTGATATCAGAGCCTCTTTTAATTCAAGCATCTCCTCATCGACTTTTTTCAGGACATCTTCGATCTTTTCCCAGTCGAATCCGACCTGCGCCGCCCTTTTCTGCAGGCGGTGAGCCCTGAGCAGGGAAGACATTGCCCGGGGGACCCCATCAAGGATTGATTCGCGGAGTTTGCCTTCCTGTTTCTTTAATACTTCCCATTGCCCGGTAACTTCTTCGGGTGTCCTGCATTCAGCATCTCCAAAGACATGGGGATGCCGTGCTATCATCTTTTCTCCTATCCCCCTGATGACATCCGACATTGAAAATTCATCTTTTTCCTGTGCAACCTGACACTGAAAGACGATCTGGAAGAGAAGGTCGCCCAGTTCTTCTTTTATATGTCCGGGGTCATTTGCCTCGATCGCCTCAATAAGTTCATATGCCTCTTCAATGATATACGGCTTGAGGGATTCCCTGGTCTGCACCTTATCCCAGGGGCAGCCGTTCTCACCCCGAAGTCTCTCCATAATATGTAATAATTCCTGAAAATCCATACGTTGAAAGAAAGGGTTTAAGGATTCAAGGGTCCAAGGGTTCAAGTAAAACGGAATCATTTATCACTTGAATCCTCGAATCCTCGGCCCCTTGGACCCTTCTCTTATTTTGCGATATCCAGCAGTATCTCCCGCTCCTCCATATCGACCCTGTCGAGTCTGACTCTCAGTGCGTTTCCTATTCCATAAGAACGCCTTGTATTGCGGCCGACGAGTTTCATGCGGCGCTCATCAAACTGATAGAAGTCATCTGTCATGTATGATACGTGGAGAAATCCCTCAACGTAAACGTCTTTTAGTCTGACTTTCAACCCATAGGGGGTAATACTCACGATTTTGGCATCAAATTTTTCCCCGACCCTGTCCTTCATAAACCATGCCCTCATTGCATCAATCACCTCGTTCTCCGCCCGGTCGGCATGTCGTTCCATGCGCGAAGAATGGTAGGCCATATCAGGAAGGAGTTGACGAAGTTCCTGAATGCGCTTGTCCGAAAGGTGTTTTTTATGCAGAACTTCCCGAAGGATTCTGTGGACAACGAGGTCCGGATACCTCCTGATCGGTGATGTAAAGTGCGCATAACATTTCGATGCGAGACCAAAGTGTCCGACGTTGATCGCTGAATAGCGGGCCTGTTTGAGGCTCCGCAGCACCATATAATGGATAATTTCCTCCTCCGGCTTACCCTTCACCCTCCTCAGAATATCAGGGAAGTCCCTTGTTCTGAGAGGATGTTTAAACGGGGAGACAGACTTCATGACTCTGACGATATCCTCCAGTTTCAGAGGGTCGGGTTCCTCGTGAATTCTGAAGAGGATTGGAACACCGAGGGCTTCAAGATGCTCCGCGACAGCCTCATTTGCTGCAATCATGAATTCCTCGATGATCATATGCGCATAATTTCTCTCTGCCCGCAGAATGGCTTCCGGAGCGCCCCGTATATCAAGAAGTACTTCGGGCTCAGGCAGGTCGAAATCAAGGCTTCCACGCTCAAGCCTTCTGTTCCTGAGCATGCCGCACAATTCTCCCATGAATTCGAAATCCTGGAGAAGATGATCATACCTGGACCGCTCGCGGGTGTCGTTGTCGATAAGAATCTTTCTCACCGATGTGTATGTCATTCTCTCGTCACTCACAATCACACTTGGATAAAATTTTGATCCGAGCCGTGCACCAAGCCTGTCAAAGTCAAGTTCAACAGTGAATGCAAGACGTTCCTCCTGAGGTTTCAGGCTGCAGAGGTCCTCAGAGAGTTCTTTCGGGAGCATCGGTATTACCCTGTCCGGGAAATAGACGCTTGTCCCCCTCTTCTGTGCCTCCTGATCAACCGCAGAATTCCACCCGACGAAGAAACCGACATCAGCGATATGAACGTAAAGCGTATATCCGTGTTTTGATATTTTTATCGAAACCGCATCGTCAAAATCCTTTGCGCGCTCACCATCAATGGTAACTGTTGGAAGAGACCGCAAATCTTTCCGCTTCTGACCTGCCCCCGGGACGTAGAGTTTTTGTTTTGTCGCCATTACTGCTTCTTCATGCACAGTTCGCGGAAACCTTCTCGGAAGGTCAAATTCGTCGATAATGGATTCGACTTCTGTCTTGGGGTCTTCTGGTTTGCCTAAAATTTTCGTAATCCTTGCAGCAGCGGGTCTCCTTCCGGATGGATACGCGATAATCTCTGCAATGACCGTCTCGCCATTTTTTGCCCCTGAGCGGTCTTTCTGTGCCACCGGGAGATCAAACGGTATGGACTTGTCCTTTGGTTTTACATAAAAACCGGTTGGGGTCGTTTCGAATTTCCCGGCTATCTTTACATGCGCTCTTTTGAGAACTCGTATTATGCTGCCTTCGCGTCTCTGTGCGTTCTCGATACGAACCAGAACCCTGTCATGATTCATTGCCCCGCAGGTCGCACGTGCAGGAATGAACAGATCCCGCTCGCCGGGTTTTTCCATGATCACAAAACCGTACCCTTCCCTGTGTGCCTCAAAATTCCCGCTCTTGAGACTCATGTCCTCCGGGGGTCCATAGAGGTCCTTCCGCGTCAGGACGAGTTCCCCGGATTTCACCAGCATTCTGAGTATCCGCTTGAGAGAGCGTGCCTCTTTGTGATTCAATCCCATGAGCGTGGCAATATCCCTGAAACAGAGGGGTCTCTGGGTCTTCTCCCGGAAAAAAGTGAGAATGCTTTCTCTATTTACCATGATGTTTTTCCATGACTGCCGTGATTCATGTTATTGACAGGGTTAGTCAATAATGATATCTTGAATAATACCTGAAATGGCAGATAAAGCAAGCATTGTTAAAGAAGCACAGAAGTATCTTGCCCGCGGGCAGATCGATAAGGCTATTGCTGAATGGGAGAAATTAATCAAAGAATATCCCGACGGCAATACGTTTAACACTATCGGTGATCTCTACCTGAAAAAGGGCAACAAGACAAGTGCCACAGACTCATATCATCATGCTGCAAATTTTTTCAAACAGGAAGGATTTGCTCTCAAGGCATTAGCGTTATATAAGAAAATCCTGAACATTAATGCAGAAGACGAGGATGCCCTTCTCGCCCTCGGGGAGCTGAATGAGGCAAAGGGACTTGTTACTGATGCGATAAAATTTTATCTTGCTGCTGCAGACATTCTCTCAAAAAAAGGCGGCAAGGAGAAGATGCTCACCATCTACGAAAAGATTCTTGCGCTTTCTCCTTCGAATATACCTCTCAGAAGCAAGGTTGCAGAAATATACCTGCAGAATGGCCTCATGTCAGAAGCCAACAGACAGTACTTTCATATTGCACGCCTGAGCCTTGAAAAAGGAGATAAAGAAAAAGCAATAGGGTTTTACGAGAAGATTCTCGATAAAGAGCAATGCAACCGTCAGGCTCTCCTGGAACTCAATTTACTGTATGAGAAGACCGGCAACCACTTGAAAGCCGTTGAGCATATACACGTGGTGATGAATCTTCTGCCACAGGATACGGAAATCCTGCTGAGGGCAGCAGAGCTTCACAGCACGCTTGGGAGATTCAGCGAAGCACGGGATTATCTCAAGCAGGTAGCCGCACTTGAGCCGGCGAATCTCAGAGCACAAAAGATACTTGGAGACCTGTATGTGAAGGAAGGCAACCGGGACAAGGCGTGGGCAGAATACCTTCCTATCCTCGATGATATCCTGCTTGAAGAAAATCACGATGATGCAGTACACCTGCTTGAGTCCTTCAAGGATATTGATCCTGTGGAGACAGGGAAGAGACTTGTCACCCTCTTTATGCAGCACGGTAACAACGAGCAGGTTGTGCGCGAGCTCGGCTCCCTTGGAGATATCTTTATGCAAAACGGGAGACAACGGGAGGCGCTCAACTATTACCGGGAAGCCTTCAAGCTTACACCCGATAACGAGGTGTTGAAAAACAAGGTGGTAGAACTCGAAAAGGAGATCGGTAAGGAACATATCGTGATCGAAGCCGAAAAGACTCTGGAGGAGGCACTGATCGAGGCAGATATCTATACCAGATACGGGCTGTTCGATAAAGCTCGTGATATCCTTGACACCTTTATTCAGAAGGAGCCTGAAAATATTGAGCTCCACCTCAAACTCAAATTGCTGCATGTTGATATGGGCAAACCGGACGAGGCCGTGGCCTCGTGTCTTACCCTGCATGAACTTTACGAGAAATCCGGTGACAGCAAGAGCAGCGGGCAGATGATCCAGGAAGCGTATGCAATCAATCCTGATGACCCGAGGCTCGCCGGGCTTGTTTCGTCATTGCAGCCTGAGCAGACGGAGACAGCCGGGACCCTGCAGGAACCGTCAATAGATGAATACAACGAGGAGATAGCAGAGGCTGATTTCTATGTGCGGCAGGGGCTTATTGAGGAAGCAAGGGAGATTTTGGAACGGCTGAGGTCCCTCTTCCCTGAAAACAGCGAAATAAACCAGAAACTCGCCTCACTTGGACAGGCGGAAGAGGAAGAAACGGCAGAAGCAGATGTAGCTGCTCAGGAAAGCCAACCGGAAACGCCTGTTGCAGAGGGTGAGATCCCCGACGCCGGGAAGATGCCCGAACCGGATCTCGAGGGCAATGTCATGGATATCTTCAACGAATTCAAGAAAGGCCTTGAGAAGGAGCTCGAGGCAGAGGATTACGAAACACACTATAATCTCGGGATAGCGTATAAGGAGATGGGATTGCTTGATGATGCCATAAGGGAATTTCAGGCATCACGCAACGATCCGAAGAGATTTGTGCATTCTTCGAATATGCTTGGCACGTGTTATATCGAAAAAGGTCTTTATCCGCTCGCCATAGACGTACTGAAAAATTCACTCGCACGGATGGAAGAACGTGACGAGTCATTCTGGACAATGCAGTACGACCTCGCTGAGGCCTATGAAAAGAATAAGAATATCGAAGAGGCACTCGATACCTATCTGCAGGTCTATGGATGGAATGCTAAATTCCGCGACGCTTCCCAAAAGATAACCTCACTGAAAGCGGCTGTCAGTGAAACCTCTGATCAGGAAAAGCTTAAGGAAAGGAAGGACAGAGTATCATACCTTTAGCCCGGACAGGTGACACACTGTCCGCCGGCCGGGAATTTTCATAGAGTGGATTATTTAGAATATTATAAGCTCAGAGAGCACCCGTTCTCGAATGTCGTTGACAGCCGGTTCTACTACAACAGCCACCTCCATTCTGATTCGATGCTGAAGCTCAAGTACGCAGTAGATACGAGAAAAGGGCTTGCTGTTGTCATCGGTGGCATAGGTACGGGTAAAACAACGCTGGCAAGGAGATTTCTTGAGGAATTGGACGAAAAAACATACGAAGCAGCCCTCCTCGTTGTTGTCCACTCCAGTGTGAGTTCAGAATGGCTCTTCAAAAAGCTTGCCATACAGCTTGGCGTGAGAGATGTCAAGGAGAACAAGGTGGAACTGCTCTCGCAGATTTACCGGAGACTCCATGAGATTATTGAGGAGAAGAAGACGGCTGTCGTGATGATTGATGAAGTGCAGATGCTTAATTCCCGGGAGATCATGGAAGAATTCCGGGGGCTTCTGAATATGGAGATGCCCGGCGGGAAAATGATCAATATTGTTTTTTTCGGATTGCCCGAGCTTGAAAATGTCCTTTCCCTTGACGAGCCGCTCAAACAGCGGGTGGCGGTGAAGATCAGGTTAAAGGAATTTTCTGAAAAGGATACAAGAGATTACATAAAGCACAGGCTCTCTGTTGCAGGCAGCAGCAGGGAAATTTTTTCAGAGGAGGCGGTACGGTTTATATTCGGGTGCACGAACGGAACTCCGCGGCTTATCAATACTGTTTGCGATAATGCCCTTCTTGAAGGGTACCTGTCCAAAGCAGAGGCTATAGAAAGTTCGGTCATCAGGACGGTCGCGGTTGATCTCGGACTGAACTCCGGGAAGGAATGATATCTCCCTGATGTTCAGTGTCACCGCATAACGGGCCAGCTCTATCCTGATTTTTGAGGGATACCAAAGGGTACCGGCGTAATCAGGATCTTCATAGGTGATCATAAGTTCCCTGCCATCTTCAAGCGAGATTACCTGTTTTACAGGAAGCATGGTTTCCCTGTTTATCCAGAGCGATCTTGACATGTTTTTCAGAAGGTAACCGCCCGCATCCTCTTCCACGTTAAAGTCCTGAATATCCCACCAGAAGAGACAGTCCCTCAGGCCGGATGAAAGGATAATTCCCTTGTTTCTGTCGACCGGCGGATTGCTTTTTATGATGCCGTTGTGCGCGGTCATTTCGAACGCGAGAAACCCGAATGAATAGAGGCGCATCGACAGGTCACCGTTTTGGGAAAGGTTAAGCGCACCGTCTCCCTTCATCTCCGTGTCGTCCTTCTCAAAGGTTATCGAAAATGTCGTTTCGATGGTCGAAATGCCCTTTCTTGAGGAAAGCACTTCCCGTACGTCACCAGCTTGGTAGACAGGCAGTTCAGCCCGTTTGACAGAGCAGGAATAAAGGATGAGAAGGGTGCTAACGAAAAATAACGTCGAGACATTCTTCCACATTTCGTGCTCCTGTTATGTTCAAACCAAAGTTACCCCGTATCTTTTCAGCATTTCCGACCGGGATAACGGAGTTCCTGAAACCGATTTTCGCCGCTTCTTTCAGACGGGTTTCTGAATGGGCAACAGCCCGTACTTCACCTGACAGGCCGACCTCGCCGAATACAAAGAGTCGCGGATCGACCGGCATATCCCTGAGGGATGAAACAACTGCGGTGATAATCCCAAGATCAACAGCAGGCTCGATGAGTTTGAGCCCCCCGACAACATTCACGAAGATATCCATGCCTCCGAGCTGGAAGCCGATCTTTTTTTCAAGCACTGCAACGAGCAGGTTCACCTTGTTAAAATCAACCCCGATTGTTGTCCTTCGCGGCATCCCGAAATTTGTCCGGGAGACCAATGACTGGAGTTCGACCATAAGCGGGCGGGTACCTTCAATGCTCGCGACAACGGCTGACCCAGGTACATTCAGGGGTCTCTCGAGGAGGAATAGCTCTGATGGGTTATCGACCTCCAGGAGTCCTGAGTCCGACATCTCAAAAATACCGATCTCATTCGTCGACCCGAACCTGTTCTTTACTGTTCTCAGGATGCGGTAGGAGTGTCCCCTGTCGCCTTCAAAATAGAGGACGGTATCCACAATATGTTCAAGGACCCGGGGGCCTGCAATCGCTCCTTCCTTGGTAACATGCCCCACAAGGAATACCGGGATATCAGACTTTTTTGCGAAGAGCATCAGCCTTGCGGCACATTCCCGTACCTGACTGACGGAACCTGGTGCGGAGACAAGTTCTTCAGTATAAACAGTCTGAATGGAATCTATGACCATAACGGTTGGAACAATTTTTGTTGCCGCATGAATGACGGCTTCGAGGGAGGTCTCCGGAAGGAGAATTATCTCATCTGAATCTATCGAAAGCCTCTCAGCCCTGATTTTAATCTGTTCCGGGGATTCCTCTCCCGAGACATACAGTCCTTTGCCGGAGTTTTTCGCAATGCCTGAGATAGCCTGCAGGAGCAGGGTGGATTTCCCTATCCCCGGATCACCACCGACAAGGATCACCGAGCCTGCCACGAGCCCGCCGCCGAGAACCCTGTCGAGTTCCCTGATGCCGGAAGATGTGCGCTGTTCGGATGCAGGTCTGATGGAACTCAGCGTCTGGGGTTCTGCTTTGCCATAACGCGGTGTCAGGGATGCGTGACGAGGGGCAGATTCTTTCTTCTCTTCAGCAAAGCTGTTCCACGCATCGCAGTCAGGGCATTTGCCGAGCCATTTGGGGCTCGTGTAGCCGCACGCCTGACATTGGAAAAATGTCTTACTTTTCATCCACGAAATAGTCTTTCAGCTTTTCCCGCAGCGAATCCGGCCAGACATCATCGCAGAGAAAGGCATCGACCTCTTCTTTGGTCAATGACTGCTTGATTTCCACCGGAAGACTTCTCAGTACCTGCATCCTTGCAGGATCAATTTTTCTTTTCTCAGGATTGTTTCCCATAGTGCCTCCCTTAACAAAATAGTTAAAGATAAAGCATGCCCATTCCGCTCCCGGGATGGTATGCCTTTTTTATTGCATGAAAGACAAACTCTTTTGCCCTTTGTACGGATTCGAGCGGGGAGTGACCAAGGGCAAGCAGGGCAGTTACTGCTGAAGAAAATGCACATCCGGTGCCGTGGTACTCTCCCTTCAATTTCTGGCCCTCAATATAGTGGGACACTCCGTCAAAGTAAAGGTCTACGGCTTTTTCCTCAAGATGTCCGCCGGTGATGACAACGACCTCCGGCCCCATGGATTTAAGAGCTTTCGCAGCTTCCTCCATACCGGTCTTTTCATCGATCATAATCCCCGTAAGGACAGTTGCTTCATAGATGTTGGGCGTTATAACGCGGGATAAGGGGAAAAGCGCAGACCGTATGAGTTCGAGTGTCCCCTCATCAACGAGGCTCATTCCGGATGAGGAGATGGTGACCGGGTCGATAACGATGTTCCTGAATGTCCTATCAGAGAAAATCTCTGCAAGAATATCAACAGACCATTTGCTGAAGAGCATTCCTATTTTGACGGCATCCGGTCTGATATCCGAAAGAAGGATTCTGAGCTGTTTTTCAAAGATCTCCTTATCAACAGGAAAGACGGCATCAACTCCCAGGGTATTCTGCGCAGTAACGGCAGATACAACAGAGAGGCCATGCAGATTGAATGACCTGAACACCTTCAGATCTGCCTGTAATCCTGCTCCGCCTGTCGGGTCAGAGCCGGCTATGGTTAAAGCTGTTTTCATTAAGAACACCTTTCACCCTTCCCCTCTTCTTCAAGGGCAGAAGGAATTAACCGCACCTTACCTCCCCTTATCTAAGGGGAGGATTGAGAGGTTATTTTTTCTTCCGCAGCGCCCGCTCAACTGTCCTGATTGCACAGAACTCACCGCACATACTGCAGACATCCTGTTCTGACGGTGGCACCTCGGAACGCCATTTCTTCACTCTCTCCGGATCAAGACTGAGTGCTATCTGACCGTTCCAGTCCAGATTTTTTCTGCACGTGGCCATCTTCCGGTCGCGTTCTATCGCTGAGGGGATGCCCTTTGCAATATCTGCCGCATGCGCAGCTATCTTTGAGGCAATAACCCCTTCTTTCACATCATCGATATCCGGAAGCCTGATGTGTTCTGCCGGGGTGACGTAACAGAGAAAATCAGCACCGGCCGCACCGGCAATCGCACCGCCGATCGCTGCGGCTATGTGGTCGTAGCCCATTGCGATGTCGGTTACCAGAGGGCCAAGCACATAAAAGGGTGCGCCTTTGCAGATTTCTTTCTGCATTTTGATATTCAGTTCGACCTGATTCAGGGGTACGTGTCCGGGCCCTTCAACGATAACCTGGACACCGGCCTCAACAGCCCTGTCCCTCAGTTCCCCGATAGTCAGGAGTTCTTCAAGCTGGCTCCTGTCTGTTGCATCTTCAAGACATCCCGGACGCAGAGCGTCTCCGAGGCTAAGGGTTACATCATGTTTCTTCGATATTTCCAGAAGCCGGTCATAGTGCTCATACAGAGGGTTTTCCCTGTCATTGTAGATCATCCATTCAAGGAGAAACGAACCTCCGCGGCTTACGATATCAAGCACTCTGCTATCATTCTTCAGCCGTTCGATAGCTCTTCTCGTGAGGCCACAATGTACAGTCACAAAATCAACCCCGTCTTCTGCATGCTCCTCAATGACATCAAAGATGCTGTCAGGAGTCATCCTGGCGATCGTACCGTGAACCTCAACAGCTTTCACAGCAGCCTCGTAAATAGGAACCGTTCCAACAGAGAGGGAGGATTGCCTGATGAGGAGCCTTCTCAAATCCCTGATAGGGCCGCCGGTTGAGAGATCCATGACTGCGTCAGCCCCGTGCCGGATAAGGACATCGAGTTTTTTCAGTTCGTCGTCAAAGGAAATCCTGTCTTTTGATGTCCCGATATTCGCATTAATTTTTGTGGTCAGACCCCTGCCAATGCCCACAGGCTTAATCGGGTGGAGATGATTCCGAGGAATGACCGTGAATCCGTTTGCAATATCTGAGGCAAGTCTTTCCGCATCAATACCCTCAGCGATTGCCACTTCTTTAATTTCGTCAGTAATGATACCTTTTGCTGCCATTTCTATCCGTGTCATTGAAGTAACCTCAAAAATGATTCTGTTGTTTCTTTTATATTTTTAGCCGCAAGGATTCCGGAAATCAGCGCAAGACCATCAGCACCGGCCTTCTTAACTTCTTCCACCCTCTCCGGTTTTATCCCCCCGATTGCATAGACCGGAAGAGAGACCCGGGACTTCACCTTCCTGAGAGTATCAATCCCAATCGGGGGCCCGTAGTTCAGCTTGGAGGGGGTCTCATAGACCGGACCGAGTGTGACAAAATCTGCACCGTCTTTTTCCGCTTCCAACGCCTCTTCAACCGAATGGGTGGAAACGCCGATCAGCAGTTTTCTGCCGGCAATCTTCCGTGCAGCAGATACCGGCAAACTATTCTGCCCAAGATGCACACCATTAGCCTGAACAGAGAGCGCAACGTCAATCCGGTCATTGATAAATAATAGTGCGTTGTATTTGCCTGTTAATTCCCGCATCCATACCGCCATGTCAAACAGCTCCCTCACAGCAAGATCTTTTTCCCTCAACTGA
>Ga0079037_100001140_pt1 | contig 13404 bp, 7 predicted proteins | sample Mud3Dept4metaG_FD_71479 | JGI IMG/M metagenome (GOLD analysis project Ga0079037, IMG submission 71479) | Freshwater wetland microbial communities from Ohio, USA, analyzing the effect of biotic and abiotic controls - Mud 3 Core 4 Depth 4 metaG | ecosystem: Environmental > Aquatic > Freshwater >... | reverse complement strand
AGCGGCATCCAGGTGACAGTGGGGATCAACCACCATGACCGAGTTCAGCGCATTACTGATTTTCTTCCGGATCTCCTCAAGACTTAAGGATCCCCTTCCATGGGTTTTTATAAAAACCTGACCGTCTTCATGTGAATCATTCGATTTACAGCTTAAATTCATGCTACCAATAGTAAGGCCTGCAGAACCTAAAGCACTTTTCCTGATAAAATCTCTTCTTTTCGTCATTTTGACTATTTATAAAAATTAGTTGATATTATTGAATGAGTTCAGATTATCTTTACAACAAGATATTTCTATAAAAATATCAATAAACCTCAATAATAAGATGTGATGAACAGAAGAAAATTTATTGGAAAATCGACAAAACAATTTGCATTGCTGAATCTGGTGGGCCTGACAACATCGACCGCTTTAGCAAACAAACTGAATCTTGATAATGGTGACGGACAAAATATCAAAAATCCCGGAAAAATTCAATACCGTGTACTCGGAAGGACCGGAATTAAACTTCCTGTTGTAAGTATGGGTGTAATGAATTCAAATAATCCGGGCTTACTCAAAGGAGCCTGGGAAAATGGTATCAGACTTTTTGATACAGCCTGGGGTTATCAGAATGGAAACAATGAAAGAATGGTAGGTTCAGTGCTCCGTGAATTAAAAGTAAACCGGGAGGAAGCGATCGTAGCAACCAAAGTCCCGCCTTCAGGTCCGTCTGCCACTAAAGGTAAAAAAGGAAAAGAAATATTTCTGCAAAGGTTCGGGGAGTGCTTATCACGCCTTCAGATGGATTTTGTGGATATTCTGTATTATCATGATGTACGAAGTCCTGCTGAAACAAATGATCCTTATATTCAGGAAGCTTTTACTGAGCTCAAGGCAAAGAAAAAAATACGATTCTCAGGTTTTTCCACTCATTCCTATTGGCCGGAGCTGATTACGGATGCAGCCAGCCGGAAATTCTATGATGTTATACTTTTATCGTTTAATTATGGAATGTATCAGGATCAGAGAGTTTTCGACGCTTTAAGATTGGCTTCCCAGTCCGGCATTGGTCTGATAGCAATGAAGACACAGTGTCAACAGGATTGGTATAAAAGAGATTTGCCGGCTGAACAACAGAAGTATTATGATGGGACACTCATGAATTCGGCTTTGTTAAAATGGGCATTAAAGTCTGAATATATTACTACTGCAATTCCCGGATTCACAAACTTCCAGCAACTGAATGATGATATAGCAGTGGCTTATGATTTGACATATACAAAAGAGGAGGAAGAATTTTTTAAAAGCAGGGAAGTTAAACTTGCCATCCAATCGGTTTGCAGGCATTGTGGAAACTGTATATCATCTTGTCCTCAAAATGCTGATATTCCATCCTTAATGAGAACTCATATGTATTCTTTATCATATGGAAATCCATTAATGGCAAAACAAACATTATCTCAAATCTTACCGGGAAGAGGACTTGATATTTGTAAGTATTGTGAAGAATGCACCAGTCAATGTCAGTATAGAGTCCCTATAGCAAATCGTATTCATGAACTAAAGGATATTTACTGTTAATACCACAAATTGAAAGGTGGAACTTTTATCTGACAGGAAATAAATCCGATTAAAATAAATAATTTTGAATAGATTAACGGGAATATACTTTGATTTTAATGAACATACAAGAAGGATTGAAGATTAATATATTAACAATAAAAAAAGAGGAGGTATAATGAATTATTTAAATCTGCCAAGAAAATCAATATTGCTGGTAGCTGTATCGGTTTTGCTCGTCACTATATCCTGTAGAAGCAAATCCGCAAAGGAAGAGGGATGGACAGCTCTGTTCGACGGTAAAACGCTGAACGGGTGGAAAATTATTAATCAGGATTGGGACAATCCGGATAGTAAGCCGGAATTCTATGTTGAGGATAATATGATAGTATGCAATACAACCCTGAATACAGGAGGTGGTTACCTGGTTACGGAAAAATCATATGATGATTTTATCCTTGAATTTGATGTAAAAATCGACACATCTCTCAACTCCGGGTTGCAATGCAGAAGCCGTATGTGGGAAAAGGACACGGCAACAGTTTACCTGGCTGGTGATGCTGCGGGTACAAAACGCCTTACCAACTGGAGACAAGGATATGTGTGGGGATACCAGATTGAGGTGGATCCATCAAGTCGTGCCTGGTCAGGGGGTTTGTATGAACCCGGAAATCGCGGCTGGATTGTGACACTGGCGAATAATGAACCCGCACGCAAAGCTTTCAAACCAATGGATTGGAACCATTTTAAGATTTTAATGGATGGAAATAAAATACAAGTCTGGGTTAATGAAGTTCTTACAGTAGATACAACTGATGATATGTCAGCATCAGGTTTTCTCGGTCTGCAATTCCACGGAGCAGGAAGTGAATGGCAGAAAGATAAGAAATCCATGTGGAAGAATATCAGGATCAAGGAATTGTAGTCAAAGAGTCTATCTTTTTAATTCAATATTTATTGCTTTCTTCTGAAGTTCCTGAAAGGGAATGAACAGAAATATAATTATCAGGTCCAAAAATTAATGAATTATATACGTATGCATAATCTGAAGATTCTGAATCGGATCTTAAGTCTGTTGTTGGCAACCAGTACCTTATTCGTTTTTTAAAAGGCACAGGTTCAAAGGTGAATTTAAAATGAAATAATAAGTTATATGTCACACTAATAAATCAAAAGTATATGAATGAAAAATTATTATCCCGGATAATGATCATATTGATTTTTATGATCCCGTGGCCGGTCAACGGACAAAATGCTGACAAAACAGGCAAACCGCCTGCCAGGCTTGGTGTAATTACAATTAATATAACACCATTAACTCCGGTATTAATGAGTGGTTACGCGGCAAGGACAACTCCTTATACAGGAATAAATGATTCACTTTATGCATCAGCCTTGTTTTTTACAGATGAAAAAACGAAGATCCTCCTTATAACTGCTGATTTAATAGGATTTTCTCATGAATTTGTTAATGACCTTAAAAAGACAATATCAGGTAGAATCAATGCCCCGGTCGAAAATATAGTTATAACTGCTGTTCATAACCATGGGGGCCCGGTGACAAGAACCTACGAAACCGATGTGCCTGAATCAGTAATTAACTATGTAAACGATCTGAAAGAAAAACTTGTGACCGCTGCAGTTACTGCATCGAAAAAGGCTGTGCCTTTTCGTTTGGGAGTCGGTAAAGGCACCTGTAATATGAATATAAACCGCAGGCAACTATATGCTGACGGGATGGTCTGGCTTGGTAAAAATCCCGATGCACCCTGCGATCATGATGTCACCGTGGTAAAAATGGAAGATATGAATAATAACCTGATGGCTGTTCTGGTTAACTGGCCATGTCATGGTACTGCAGGTGGGCAGGAGAATTACAAAATCACAGCTGACTGGCCGGGAGCGGCTGCCAGGTATATCAAAAAACAGGCAGGCCATGATATTGTTGTTGCTGTTACAGCCGGCGCTTCCGGTGATATAAATCCCATTTACGGCCCGGGAGACAGCTTCAGGGATATTGAAGGCACGGGCTTTCTGGTAGGAACTGAAGCCTGGAAAGCAATGGTATCTGTTAAGACCTTCCCGGTTTATTCAATCAATACAGCAAACACTTCAATTACCTTCCCCGGGAAAACAAGGGATAAAGATAATTTCCCCCAAAAAACCCATGAAAAAGGGCCGGATGTTGATATCAGGTTAACCGGTTTAAAAATAGGGAACCTTGTAATAACAGGCATCTCGGGAGAATTAATGAACGAAATAGGTATGGAGGTAAAAAAACAATCTCCCTACAACTATACATTGATCGTGACCCATTGCAACGGATCAAGCGGCTATATATGTACAGATAAAGCCTACACCGAAGGCGGTTATGAGCCCAGAACCTCAAGGCTTATGCCGGGAATCGAGAAACCGCTCATTAAAAAATTTATTGAATTGATTTATTCTTTGTAAGTTATAAAAGAATCTTCATTAGAATTATGGTGCCGTTAACTTTGCACGTTTGATTAAGGAGAATAAGATATGAATAGAATGATTACGGTAGTGTTATTAATAATTATATTTTCATGTCCTTTCAGGGTATTTTCAGTTCCAGGCATCCAGGCTGTGGATACAGAAATTGTATCATTTGCCAAAATGCCCGATGTCCTTCCACAAACACAGCGGCTTAAATGGGAAGGCGATCTTTCAGTGAGAATGATGGATGGGGCTCATAAATTCATTGAAGAAAAAATCAATGAAACGCTACCGAAACGTTCGAAATACTGGAATCGAAATTTCAGTTCACCATCAGCTTATGAATCATCAGTTGAGCCAAATCGTAAAAGATTCATGAAGTGCATTGGAGTACCTGATAGCAATGAGCCATCAGTAAGTTACAACACTTTACCTAAGGAGACTCACCATCCGGTTATAATGCAGAGATTTTCTGATAATAACGATCCTGAAATTGTTGCTGAAACAAAAAAATACCGGGTTTACCAGGTACGCTGGCCTGTACTGAACGGGGTTTATGGTGAGGGACTCCTCCTTCAGCCAAAATCAAAGCCTGCCGGAAATATCATCGCCCTGCCTGATGCTGACCAGACACCTGAACAGTTAGCAGGCCTTTCCCCGGGTGTCCCTGAAGAATCGCAATTTGCAAGAAGACTCGCGGAAAACGGGTTCCAGGTGTTAATACCTGTCGTGATAAGCAGGAAGTTCCTTTTTGAAGGAGAATCCGATCAGTGTACATACCGTGAAAGAATTTACAGGCAGGCTTTCGAAATGGGTCATCATATTATCGGGTATGAAGTACAAAAAGTGATCGCAGCGGTGGATTGGTTCAAACAGACCTCCGGTAAGGAATTAAAAACAGGAGTAGCAGGCTATTGCGAAGGCGGGCTTATTGCCTTTTATTCCGCCGCGATTGATAAAAGAATTGATGCTGTGCTTGTCAGTGGATACTTTAATAACCGTCAGAAAACCTGGGAAGAACCACTCTACAGGAATATATGGGGCATACTTAATGAATTCGGGGATGCCGAGATTGCATCCCTTACAGCACCTCGTCCGTTGGTGATTGAATATAGTGAAGTGCCTGAAATAGAAGAATATATCGAAAAATTCCGGAAAAATCCTGTTATGATAAACGGTTGCCCGTTCACCGGGTATAAAGGGAAAATCCAAACCCCTCCCTTTTTAGACGTCCAAACAGAGTTCCAACGTGCTGATGAATTGATAAAAACAGGTTTTCAGAAAAGATATCTCATCAATGGCAAAGAAAATTCATCTGTTCAATTCGGATCAGAAGCCGCTATAAAAAAATTCACCGGTCTCCTTGGATTTAATCTTCCTGTACCGGTTTCTTCCGAATTACCTGTTGACGGTCGTTCAGCGTTTGATCCTGAAACCAGACAGGTACGTCAGCTAAAGGAAATGGAAGATCACGTCCAGTTGCTGCTTCGCAACTCTGACTACGAGAGGGACAGGAATTTTATGTATAAAATTATGCCTGAATTTGAAAAAAGGAACTGGAGCACCAGGCCTTATCACCTTTATTATTCCCCTGAAAGGTTTATTGAACAATCAAAAAAATACCGGGAAGAATTCCATGAAAAATTTATCGGTAAATATGATAACAAACTGTTGCCTCCAAATCCGTTGACAAGAAAGGTCTATGATAAAGAACGTTGGACCGGCTTTGAGGTGGTACTTGATGTATATCCTGATCTTTTTGCATGGGGATTTATTCTGATACCAAAAGACCTGAAACCGGGAGAAAAAAGGCCTGTTGTTGTGGTTCAGCATGGGCGCGGAGCTGTTCCCCAGGTTATGATCGAAGGGGGCACAACATACAATAGTGTGGCATCGAGGCTTGCAGACAAGGGTTTTATAGTCTTTGCTCCGCATAATCTGTACAGGGGTGAAGATTTGTACCGCTGGCTCAGCAGAAAAGCCAATACTATAGGGAAAAACCTTTTTTCAATACTGGTATCACAGCACGAACAGATTCTTCAATGGCTTGGATCTCTTCCTTATGTTGATAAAAACAGGATCGGCTTTTATGGTCTGAGTTTCGGAGGAGCATCAGCGATGCGTTTACCTGCAATAATTGAAGGCTATAGTCTCTCGATCTGTTCAGGAGATTTCAGCGACTGGACACGCAGAATTGTAGATTCACATTATTCTGGCAGCTTCCTGAACAGTTTTGAATGGGAACTTCCCTGCTTCAACATGGGTAATCATTTCAGCCATGCCGAGATGGCATACCTTATCTTTCCGCGCCCTTTCATGGTCGAAAGAGGACATGATGATCTTGTTTCACCCGATTCATGGGTAGGATATGAATACGCGAAGGTAAAATACCTGTACGACCAGTTCAATCGTGAAGATAAAACTGAAATTGAATATTTCAACGGAGGGCATTCCATGCGCTGTGAAGGAACATTCGATTTCCTTAAAAAACACCTTAACTGGCCATAAATAAAATATGAACAAAATGAAATCTTTAATCAAAATCTCTTTAGTTACAATATTATTTGTTGCGTTTTGCGGATTGGACCGGCTTCCGGCACAATCCTCCAAAAATGATTTTCAATGGCCTGAGGGCAAAAAAATGGCTATAAGCCTGAGTTTTGATGATGCCCGTCTCTCTCAGGCGGATAAAGGTATCCCTCTCCTTGATAAATATGGGGTAAAAGCAACTTTTTATGTAATGCCCGGCAGGGTGATGGAGAGACTGGACTCCTGGAAAAAAGCTGTTCTGAACGGGCATGAAATGGGAAATCATTCACTTATACATCCCTGTCCTGGAAATTTCCAGTGGGCTAGAGACAGGGCGCTTGATGACTACACACTTGAAAGTTTCAGTATGGAGCTTGATTCGGCGGGCAAACTCCTGAAAGAACTTCTGGGTGTTCAGCCGGTATCTTTTGCCTATTTCTGCGGCCAGACCTTTCTGGGAAGCGGAAAAAATGCCAAAAGTTATGTGCCTTTGATCGCAGCTAAATTTGAGACAGGAAGAGACTGGCTGAGCGAGGCTCCCAACGATCCCGCCTATTGCAACCTGGCTCAGCTTACAGGTATGGAACTCGACGGGAAGTCTTTTGAACAGATAAAAACTCTGATCGACGGGGCAAAAAGCAAAGGACTCTGGCTGGTGCTGGCAGGACATGAGATCAATGAAGGCGGTGATCAGACCACATACCTTAGTACCCTGGAATCTCTTTGTCAATATGCGCTTGATCCTGCAAATGAAATTTGGATTGATAATATTCATAGCATAGCATCCTACGTAAGGGAAAAAAGAGGTGAAAAACCGTTTACAGAAGCTCTGATGTACCAGAATCCGATCTATCGTGTTAAACAAAGGATTGATGATCTGCTTTCAAGAATGACTCTTGAGGAGAAAGTCGGGCAGATGAATATGCCTTGTCTCTATCTGTCCGAGTTTGGAAGGGAGGTCCCGGTTAAAATGGAAAGTTGCAGGACATTTGCTGAAGGGAAATTCCTGGAAGGTCTCGGACCCGGAGGTGGTTTCTTTACGCTGGCAAACAATGTTCTGCATGAAGGAGCCCGGCAACAGGCTGAGTTTTTTAATGAGCTCCAGAAAATAGCATTGGATAAAACCCGCCTGGGAATCCCTCTCCTTCAGACTGAAGAGGGGACTCATGGATTAATGTGTTCCGGAGCAACTATTTTTCCCGAAGGTCTTGCAATTGGCAGTACCTGGAATATGGATCTGGTTAATAAAATCTATTCCATTGCAGCCATGGAAGCCCGGGCAGTGGGAATACATCAGCTTTTCACGCTTGTCATTGAGCCAAACAGGGATCCAAGGCTTGGCCGGAATGAAGAAGGATTCAGTGAAGATCCTTATTTATGTTCCCGTATTGCAGAAACTATTGTAGGAGCAATCCAGGGAAGCGATATTTCGGCAAAAGATAAGGCAGTGGCAGGTTTGTGTCATTATCCCGGACAAAGTGAACCTGTCAGCGGAATGGAAAAAGGCGCGATGGAGATCTCGGAAAGAAAGCTTCGTGAAGTATTTCTCCCCCCATGGGTTGCAGGTATAAAAAAAGCCGGTGCACTTGGTGTGATGGCGACATACCCTGCTATTGATGCAGTTCCAACTCATTCATCAAAATTCCTGTTAACTGATGTCTTAAGAGAAGAATTAAATTTCAAAGGATTGGTACTCAGTGAAGGTGGAGGTATAAATACATTGATTTATATGAACCTGGCTTCAGATCAAAAAGAAGCAGGTCAATTGGCACTCAAGGCAGGACTTGATGTTGATGTCTCGTATGAAGACGGATATCTATTGCCTATGATCGAAAGCGTCAAAGAAGGGAAGGTGTCGATGGAGCTGATTGACCGTTCCGTCAGACGAATCCTTGAACAGAAATTCCGCCTTGGTCTGTTCGAGAATCCTTTTGTTGATCCCGACTATGCCGAAAAAGTAATGCATACAAAAGAGAGCCAAGGAGTTGCATTGGAAGCAGCACGACAGGGAATAGTCTTGCTGAAAAATGAAAAAAATATCCTGCCGCTTAAAAAAGACCTGAAAAAAATTGCAGTAATAGGTCCGAATGCTGATCATGAGATGAATCAGCTCGGCGATTATACAGCCTCAGTGGTACTCCAGGAAATTGTTACAGTCCTTGACGGAATAAAGGCCAAAGTGGGCCGGAATACTCTTGTGGAATATGTTCAGGGATGCGATGTCCTGGGCAATAAGGTCAACGAAATTGCTAAAGCCCGGAAAGTCGCAAAGAATGCCGATATTGCTGTAGTTGTGCTCGGTGAAAATGAGTGGGGAGCACCTGATGGCATGGGTACCGTTGGAGAAGCATTTGACGTGGCAAGCCTCGATCTTACCGGCCTTCAGGAAGATCTTCTTAAAGCCGTGTATGAAACAGGAACACCGGTTATCCTGGTATTAGTAAACGGAAGGCCATTATCGATTCGTTGGGCAGCTGAAAATATCCCGGCAATAGTTGAAGCCTGGATACCCGGTGAACTTGGAGGTCATGCCGTGGCGGATATTATTTTCGGGGACTATAATCCGTCAGGGAAATTAGCTGTTACGGTCCCTCGCCATTCCGGACAATTACCGGCTTATTATAATTATTCAACTGCCAAACAACACTGGATTGAGGGAACAATAAAAGGATGGGGAAGTGCATACGCCGATATGCCTGCTTCACCTTTATGGGAATTCGGATTCGGGCTCAGCTATACAAAATTTGAATACAGCAACCTCCGGATCAGTCCGAAGGAAACAGGTGATCACGGACAGGTCAAAATAAGTCTTGATGTCAGAAATACAGGTGGAAGAAAAGGTGATGAAGTTGTTCAGCTGTATATAAGAGATTTGAAAGCCTCTGTAATGGTTCCGGTAAAAGAGCTCAAAGGATTTCAGAAAATATCCCTTGAGCCGGGAGAGTCCAAACTGGTCGAATTTATCCTGAAGTATGAAGATCTTGCATTATTTGACAAATGCATGAACTTTGTTGTTGAACCAGGTACTTTCGAAGTAATGGTGGGCAGTTCGTCGGAGGATATAAAACTTAAGGGAGAATTTAATGTAAAACAATAATTAAAAATCAACCTTATGAAATCTAAAAATTCCCTTCACAAAATCCTGGTTTGTCTTATTACTATCCTGTTTCCTGTATCCCTGTTTGGCCAGCAAATGGTCGCATTTCCACCGGTTGAAAGAATGGTCAAAGTCTCTGTTGCTCCAGATCATGCAGACTGGACCTATAAAACAGGTGAACAGGTACAATTCAGGATTCAGATCACTAAAAATAGTGTACCTGTGCCAAATGTAACGATCAGATATGAAGTCGGACCTGAGGTTATGCCTCCGGTAAAAAGAGATACAATTCTGTTAAAGGATGGATATCTTGTGATTAAAGGCGGAACCATGAAGGAGCCAGGCTTTCTGCGGTGCACGGTTACAGCTGAAGTGGATGGATACAGTTACAGAGCCCTTGCAACCGCTGGCTTCGATCCTCACCTGATCAGACCATACACTGAACTGCCTGCTGACTTTAATGAATTCTGGGAAAAGGCGAAAACTGATGTAGCCTCGCTTCCTCTTAATCCCAAACTGGTATTATTACCGGAACGCTGTACAGAAAAGGTTAATGTTTATCATGCCAGCATAGAATATTTCAAGCCAGGTACCCGTATGTTCGGCATACTCTGTGTCCCGAAAAAACCAGGTAAATATCCCGCATTGCTGAGAGTTCCGGGTGCAGGTGTCCGACAATATACCGGCGTCACTGATCTGGCCGAATATGGTATAATCACTTTTGAGATAGGGATCCATGGTATACCTGTTAATATGGAAGAGAGTTTTTACAATCTTTTGCGATACAACGCACTGGAAGGATACTGGTTGTTCAATATGGATGATCGCGACCGCTACTATTATAAACATGTTTATGTGGGCTGTACCCGTGCGGTTGACTTTATTTTTTCATTACCCGAATTTGACGGAACAAATCTGGCTGTATGTGGTCAAAGCCAGGGTGGTGGTCTTTCAATCATAACGGCAGCCCTGGATAAGAGGATTAAATACCTGGCTATCTTCTGGCCGGCACTCTGCGATCTTACCGGACACCTGCATAACCGAGCCGGAGGATGGCCTCCGGTAGGCACAGATAAAGATAAAATAGAGACCTCCAAATATTATGATGCTGTGAATTTTGCACGGATGCTAAATATCCCGGGATTCTATTCATGGGGATATAATGATCTTTCCTGCGCACCAACCTCCATGTTTGCAGCTTACAATGTGATAAATGCGCCCAAGGAATTATATCTCGTCCAGGAAACAGGACATTGGACCTATCCGGAGCAAGTAGACAAATTGCAACAATGGCTGCGTGAAAAACTTCTTGGTAATAGAAAATGATCATGAACAGAGACTCAGACAAACTTGAAAAAAAGCATCTCATTATTCCAATCCTTTTATCACTTATGGGATTGATGAATAGTAACCTGATGACAGCCCAAGTTGAAGACTTAAATCTTATTAGTACATGGATTACCGGAGTCAATTCCGGAGCTATGCTTATCAATCACCTGAATGGTCAGGCTTTTGAATATCTTGACCAGAGAGACCGGGAGATATCTGAACTGGTAACTCAGGCTGACTGGCTGAAAAGGCAGGAGCATGTAAAAAGAATCCTCAATGAGCTTGTTGGGCCATTCCCGGAAAAAACCCCGCTTAATCCCAAAATCACGGGAAAGCTTAAGAAAGATGGCTACAGGGTTGAAAAAATCATTATCGAACCGATGCCCGGCTCTTATCTGACAGGATGCCTGTTCATTCCGGATGGCATAAAGGGTAAGCGTCCTGCAATACTCGATAATATCGGACATTCGGAGGGATCATTCAGGAAAGAGTCTTACCAGAACGTTATCCATAACCTGGTCAAAAAAGGTTTCATCGTTTTTGCCATAGATCCCACCGGCCAGGCTGAAAAAGATGAATATTATGATCCCGTGAAAAAGAAATCCCTTATAGAGGAAGGCGTACCAGCTCATATCTATTTCGGCAACCAGTGCTATATATCAGGTTTCTCCTCAGCCAGGTATTTCATCTGGGATGGTATCCGTGCTATTGATTATCTCTGTTCCCGTAAGGAGGTAGATCCTGAAAGAATCGGCGTCACAGGGCTTTCAGGCGGTGGCACGGTTACTTCCTATTTGTGTGCTTTCGATGAAAGAATTAAAGCTGCTGCACCATACAACTGGGCAATATTTGACAGAAGACTCCTGGAAACTGTCGGACTTCAGGATGCTGAAGCCAATATTTATCGTGGCATTGTGAACGGAATTACCTATGCCGATTTTCTCGAGGTAAGAGCCCCTAAACCAACGCTAATGATCAAAACAACCCGCGATTACCTTCCCATACAGGGGGCCCGGGAGGCCTACGAGGAAACACTGAAAGCCTACAAAGCATTCGGACAGGAAGAAAACCTGGTGCTGGCCGAGGATGATTCCGAGCATCAGTTTACCAGAAAAAATAACGAGGCAACCTATGCATTCTTTCAGAAACACCTTAATCTGCCGGGTGATCCTGCTGAAGTACCGGTTCAGATGATACCCCTTGAAGAATTGACCGTTGCTCCCACCGGATATGTTTCGACATCCTATGGCGGCGAAACGGTATTCAGCCTCAACAGGAAAGAAACTGAACCCTTACTAAAAGACATTGAAGAGAGCAGAATAAACATGAATGCACATCTGGCACATGTCAGGCAAAAAGCTATCGGGCTTTCCGGCTATAAAGCTCCTTCAGACGAGGTTAAAACAATCTTCAGCGGGCGGTATAAAAGGGATGGCTATTCCGTAGAAAAACATATCATTGAGAGTGAAGGCAATTGCATAATCCCTGTGCTTTTATTTGTCCCGGATGGAAATAAAAAGTTCCCGGCTGTCATTTATCTCCATCCTGATGGGAAAGCATCTCAATCTGCCGTCGGAGGAGAGATCGAACAGCTGGTTAGAGAAGGCTTTATGGTGGCAGCCCCTGATCTGCTGGGAATGGGTGAAACGAGGAATACTTTCAGGACTGACAGGCCATTAAAATATGAATATATTGCCATGCATGTGGGACGAAGTCTTGTTGGTATCCAGGCTGGCGATCTTGTCAGGGTGGTCAATTACTTAAGATCCAGGGATGATGTTGAAATGGAAACTATCGGAGCTGTCTCAATAGGTGAAATGGGGCCTGCTCTGATTCATGCAGCGGCATTTGATAAATCCATACGGAATATTGTTCTTATTGGTTCACCCCTTTCCTATAAATCCATTGTAATGAACCAATATTACAATATCAGTTTTTCCTGTGCTGTTGCAGGCGCATTAAAAGCCTATGACCTGCCCGATCTTGTTGCATGCCTGGCCCCGGGAAAAACTGTGCTGGCTGAACTTAAAGATCAGATGCTGAATCCGGCTCCGGTTGAAATCATCGAACAGGAACTCGGATTTCCCCGTAAAGTATATTTAAATAATGGTGCCGCTGAGAATCTCAGGGTTCAATCTTCACCGGAAAGTCTCGTTTCCCTGGTTAAATGGTGCTTTGAAAAATAATGACTGCAAGAAGAAATAAAGAGCAATATTTTAAAATATAATAAACATGCACCCTGTTTAATCCGCCTTCGCGTAAAGCTTCGGCGGACGCGAAGGGTAGGTCTTATTCCTCGGTGCTTGCACCGTTATTTGAGACCAGAGCTTGCTCCGGGATTCATCTAACTTGACTGTTTGGCGCTGTTAAAATGTATATCATCCGCTGAGTTAATGTCAAATTTTTTTCTACTTTTGCAGCCCACATGCAAAAGGAAATCCAGGAAA
>Ga0079037_100001139_pt1 | contig 13406 bp, 13 predicted proteins | sample Mud3Dept4metaG_FD_71479 | JGI IMG/M metagenome (GOLD analysis project Ga0079037, IMG submission 71479) | Freshwater wetland microbial communities from Ohio, USA, analyzing the effect of biotic and abiotic controls - Mud 3 Core 4 Depth 4 metaG | ecosystem: Environmental > Aquatic > Freshwater >... | reverse complement strand
GCGTATCGGCCGATCGGAACATCACGCTCCTTGCCCCCCTTGCCCAGCACCCGTACACCGCCCCCGTCCAGGTCGACGTCGTCCACGTCGAGCCCGGTCAGCTCGGAGACGCGGAGCCCCGCCCCGTACAGCGTCTCCAGCACGGCCCGATCGCGCAGCCCGGCCGGGGTGCCGTCGGGCGGCGCCTCGAGTACGCGCGCCACGTCCTCCACGGGAAGGGGTCGCGGGAGCGAGCGCGGCAGACGGGGCCGGATCACCCCGGCGGCCGGATCTCGGTCCGCCTCGCCCTCTCGTAGGAGGAACCGGTGGAATGACCGCACCGCCGAGAGGGTGCGCACGACGGAGGTCGCGCGGTACGGACGAGCGTCGCCATGCGTCGCCGTCGACAGATGTGCCACGAATGCCGCCACCGCGAGCTCGTCAGCCCGGCGTGCGTCGCGAACGCCACGGCCGCGGAGGAAGTTCCCGTACCGCGCCAGGTCACGACGGTACGCCGCGATCGTGTTGTCGGCCAGGCCGCGCTCCACGGTCAGGTGATCGAGGTAGCGCTGGATCTGCGACGCGAGTGCGTCCGGCATCGGCTGTGGGGGTCGGGTCAGGTCAGCCCGTCGACGAGCTCGCCGAGCTCTGTGAACGGGAGGCGGTGCGCCTCGGCGACGCCCGCGTTCGTCACGTGCCCCGCGTACGCGTTCACGCCGACCGCGAGCGCAGGGTCGTGCCGGACGGCGTCCTCGAGCCCCTTGGAGGCGATGTCGATCGCGTACGGCAGGGTCACGTTCGTGAGGGCGTACGTCGAGGTCCGCGGCACCGCGCCGGGCATGTTGCCGACGCAGTAATGCACGACGTCGTGCTCGACGTACACGGGGTTCGAATGGGTGGTCACGTGCGCGGTCTCGACGCAGCCGCCCTGGTCGATCGAGATATCGACGATCACCGACCCCGGTCGCATCCTCCGCACGATGCCCTCGGTCACCAGGTGCGGCGCCTTCGCCCCCGGGATCAGCACGGCGCCGATGACCAGGTCGGCCTCGACGGCCAGTTGCTCGACGGCCAGCCCAGAGCTCATGACGGTCTGGATGCGTCCGCGCTGGATCTGATCGATGTATCGAAGGCGGTCGACGTTCTTGTCCAGCACCACGACATCGGCCTCCATGCCCGCTGCGATCCACGCGGCGTTGAGACCGGCCATCCCGGCGCCGAGGACCACCACGCGCGCCGGTGCGACCCCCGCCGCCCCACCCATCAGGACTCCTCGACCACCGTGCGGGCGCTCGAGGTACGTGGCGCCCACGTGCGGCGCCATGCGCCCCGCGATCTCGCTCATCGGCGCGAGGAGCGGGAGCCGGTGGTCGGGCAGCTCGACCGTCTCGTACGCGACGGACGCCACCTTGCGCTGGGCGAGGAACTCCGTGAGCGGCTTGTCGGCCGCAAGATGGAGGTAGGTGAAGAGGACGTGGCCTTCACGGAACCGCCCGTATTCCTGAGGCTGCGGCTCCTTCACCTTCACGATCATGTCCGCGGCGTCGAACACCGCGTCGGCGTCGGGGAGGATCTTCGCGCCGGCCGCTTCGAACTCCTCGTCCGGCAGCGCCGAGCCGACACCCGCGCCGGACTCCACCACCACCTCGTGTCCCGCGTGCGCCAGCTCACGGACGCCTTCGGGCGTTGCCGCCACCCGGTACTCGTTGTCCTTGACCTCTTTCGGGATCCCGACGATCACGGCCTGGTCCCTCCTCGACGGCGGATGCGTCCCAAGCCTACCCGACCGATGCGAGGGGTCGGGGGCCGCTCGGACGGGCCGCGGTACGCCGCCCGGACCGCCCCGACCTGTGATACGCGCTCGACGTCAGGCGCCGTAGCCGCGCGAGTCTGCGAGGAGGAGCCCCAGCGCCGTCTTCACGTCCCGAACTCGCCCGGCGCGGGCGGCGGCCACCATCTCGCCGAACGGCCGGTGGATGAGCTCGATCCCCTCCTCAGGTTCGGCCTGCGGATCCGCGCCCGTCGACGCGACGAACAGGTGCACGTACTCGTCCGTGAAGCCGGCCGAAGAGAAGTAGCCGCCCAGGAACTCGATCGCCTCGTGGCGGTACCCGGTCTCCTCGAGCAGCTCGCGGGCCGCACACGAGAGCGCATCCTCTCCGCGTCGGTCGAGCAGGCCCGCCGGGATCTCGACGAGCGCCTGCCCGATCGCGGGCCGGAACTGACGGACGAGGAGCACGTCACCCCCGGGTGTCAGGGCGACGACACCGGCCGCTCCCGGGTGCCGCACCACGTCGTGGTCACCCTCCGGCCGAGATCGGATCTCGACCCTGATCACGTGGCCGGTGTAGACCTCGCGAGCAGAGGTCGGCTCCACGGAGGCTAGCCCGGGACGACGACCGGTTGCTCGGCCCGAGCCCGCCGGCGTGCGTGTGCGGCGCCGACGAAGTCGCGGAACAGCGGATGCGGCCTCGTCGGCCGGGAGCGGAGCTCCGGGTGGAACTGGCCCGCGACGAAGAAGGGGTGCCCAGGGAGCTCGATGATCTCGACGAGCCGGCCGTCGGGCGACAGGCCGGAGAACACCAGGCCGTTGCCGGCCAGGATCTCGTGATAGGCCGGGTTGACCTCGAAGCGGTGCCGATGGCGCTCGTAGACGACCTGCTCCCCGTACGCGGCCGCGGCCACCGTCCCGGGGACGAGATGACAGGGCTGGGCCCCGAGCCGCATCGAGCCGCCGAGATCGGTCACGTTCTTCTGCTCGGGGAGCAGATCGATCACCGGGTCGGGGGTGGCGGGATCGAACTCGGAGGAGTTCGCCGCCGTGAGGCCGCAGACGTTCCTCGCGAACTCGATGACCGCGCACTGGAGCCCGAGGCAGATACCGAGGAACGGCACGCCCTGCTCACGCGCGTGGCGGATCGCCTGGACCTTTCCCTCGACGCCCCGGACGCCGAACCCGCCCGGCACGAGGATCCCGTCTGCGCGCGCGAGGACGTCCATCCCGCCGTTGTCCGCGAGGTCGTCCGAGGCGACCCAGGTGATCTCGACCGCGGCGCCGTGGTGGAACCCACCGTGCTTCAGCGCCTCCATCACGGAGAGGTAGGCATCACGCAGGTTCACGTACTTGCCGACGATGGCGATGTGGACCGGGTCGGTGGCGGCGTCGATCCGCCGCACGAGGCCGTTCCATTCGGACAGGTCCAGCGGCGTCTCGATCCGCAGGTGCTCGGCGAGCAGCTCGTCGAGACCCTCCCGTTGGAGCACGAGCGGCACCGTGTAGATCGACGGTGTGTCGGGCGCGCTCACGACCCCCGAGATCGGCACGTCGCACAGCAGGGAGATCTTCTCCTTCAGGTGCCGTCCGATCGGTCGATCGGAACGGCAGACGATCACGTCGGGCTGGAGGCCGAGCGAGCGGAGCTCCTTCACCGAGTGCTGCGTCGGCTTGGTCTTCAGCTCGCCCGACGGGCCGATGTAGGGCATGAGCGAGACGTGCACGAACGCGCAATGGTCCCGGCCCACCTCGTTGCGGAGCTGCCGGATCGCCTCGAGGAACGGGAGCGACTCGATGTCGCCCACCGTGCCGCCGATCTCGACGATCAGCAGGTCGGCGTTCTCGGCCTCCGCATAGGAGCGGATCCGCTCCTTGATCTCGTCGGTGATGTGCGGGATGACCTGCACCGTCTTGCCGAGGTAGTCACCGCGACGCTCCTTGGAGATGACGGCCGAGTAGATCGAGCCGGTCGTGACGTTGGAGCCCCGGTGCAGGTTCTCGTCGGTGAACCGCTCGTAGTGCCCGAGGTCGAGGTCGGTCTCACCGCCGTCGTCGAGCACGAAGACCTCGCCGTGCTCGAAGGGGTTCATCGTGCCCGGATCGACGTTGACGTACGGATCGAGCTTCTGGAGAGCGACGCGGAGACCGCGAGACTTGAAGAGGCGCCCGAGGGAGGCGGTCGTGATCCCCTTGCCGAGGCCCGAGGCGACCCCGCCGGTCACGAAGATGTACTTCGGCTGCTTCTTCACCTCGGGGTTGCATCCTAGCAGAGGGGCCCGACGCGCCGCGGAGTTCCGCTCGGAACCTGGTTCGGGAGCGGGGAAACGCCCCGGTCAGGGGTCGCGGTGCCGCCTGCCGAGCCCGTCGATCCACCGGAGCGGCCGGGTCGCATCGATCACGCTCGAGAAGGACACGGTCTCGGCGATCACGTTCAGGCCCACGGCGATCACGGCGGCTGCAGCGACCCAGCCACCGGCCAGCACGGCGTAGAGACCCATCCCCGCGGCGAGGCCGAGCACGTTGGCCCCGCCGTCGCCCAGCATGGCCAGCTCCCGTAGGTCGAGCGGCAGCACGAGGAGGGCGCCGAGGAGCACACCCGCCACCGCGGGCATGGCCGCCATCTCTCCCCAGAGCACGAACGCCAGACCCGGCAACAGGAAGGCCTTCAGCGCCCGGCCAGGGCGGACGTCGAGACCGTTCCAGACGTTCGCGCAGGCAGCGATCAGGACGACCCCCGCCAGTCGCACCCAGCCCGGTCGGGGCGGTTGGAGGATCACCACGATGCCGGCCGCCGCCACGGCCGCCAGCAGCTTGAGGATCCCCGTCGTCACGTGGCCGTGCCGGAGCGCCCGCACGTGGTTCCGGAGCCCACGCGGTCCGCCCGGCACGAGGTCGTCGACCAGCCCGGCAGAGAACACGAGCCCAAGGCCCGCCAGCGCCCCCCAACCCGCGGCGTCGACCTGCCGCAGGATGCCGTACAGCACCGTCCAGATGGCCGCGCCGGCGATCAACACGAGGCCGAGCGTCTGGGGCAAGACGGCACCTCGGTAGTTCGTCGCGGCGAGGCGACCCCAGCTCATCGCAGCCCGACGACCCGCGGCGCCAGCGCCAAGAGGATCTCGAGACCCTGTCGCCCGCGATGGGCGAAGCCCCGGATGTCGCGCCCCGTCGGCCGGTGTCCGAGCGGCACCGGGACCTCCTGGACGCGAAGGCCCGCGCGCACGGCGTCGATCGTCATCGCCGTCTCGACCCCGAAGCCGGGGGCGACGGGCCGGCAGACGGCGAGCGCCGAGGCCGAGACCGCCCGTTGCCCGGACAGGGGCTCCGAGGCCTCGAACCCCGAGAGGAGCCTGATCGCCCTCGCAGCGAACCGCTTCACCAGCCCGAACCCGCCGCCCCGTCCGGGTGGGAACGCCGCGATGGCCAGGTCGGCCCGCCCGTCGAGCACCGGCTCGATGACGCGCTCGAGGCCGGCGGCCGTGTCGGCGAGGTCGGCATCGGCCAGCAACCACACGTCGGGCTCTGGAAGTCGCCGGAGCGCGCCCTCGAGCGCTCCTCCCTTGCCGATCGGCTCCGCGATCCGCAAGACGGTGGCTCCGGCCGTGAGCGCCTCGGAGGCCGTGCCGTCCTGCGAGCCGTCGTCGATCACGACGACCTCGTTCACCGCGTCGATCGAGCGGAGAGCCGCAACCGTGGCGCCCACCCGGTCCGCCTCGTCCCGGGCCGGCACGAGGGCGACCACCCGCACGCTCACGGGAGAGGCGGCAGCGGCACCGCGTCGTCCTTCACGCCGTAGTCGCCGCCGTCGCCGGTCGCCAGGAGCCGGCCCAATCCGAGCACGAGCGCGGCTCCGCCACGGCTCTCGTCGAGGTCGTCGACGGTCACGAGTCCGTCGAGCCCGCCCGCCCGCAGGACGGACACGAACGGCACCACCGTGTCGACCGATTCCCCCGCCGCCACCGGGATCCCGAGCTCCGCGAGGCGCTGTGCGAGCGGCACCGCGAAGTCCTCGGGCGCCATGATCGGCTCCTCCGACTGCCCGCCGGAGAGCACCACGACCAGCTGATCCGGACCCCCGATCGCGGCCACCGCGGCATCGGACAGGCCCGCGTCCACCGGCGCGAGGTATCCCTGGGTGAGCAGGTCGCGGAGCAGGTCCGGGTCGCTGGCGATCCGACGCTCGTCGGACGCCAGGCGGTCGGCCAATGCCTCCGCCGCCCGCCCCGGGAGATCCGCCGGATCCACGCCCGGCAGGGAGAGCAGCTCCGCGAGGGCCGTCTGCCCGTCGGCGTCCTGGGGCGCGAGCGTCTCCCTCGCCGACAGGACCACCACGCTCGCCCCGGCCTGCTCGAGCGCCTGCCGGGCGCCGCCCAGGACGGCGTCCTCGGTTCCGTCCTGCGCGATCACCACGACGTCCCGCGCGAGCAGTCTGCCCTCGGTCAGGTGCGGCAGGGCGGCGTCGTTGAACGCCTGCTCGTCGGCGAAGCGATCCTCGAGATCGGTCACCTGGCCGCGGAGCTCGTCCGCCGTGCCCCGCTGCTCTTCCACCTGCGTGCGGAGCTGATCGACGAGGCGCGGCTGGATGAAGGCGCTCCCCGCCAGCATCCCGAGCGCGAGAGCGAGGAAGATCGCCACGATCGTGACGACGTGCTGGCGGAACGAGATCACAGGAGCTCCCGGAGCTCGAACACCCACTGTCGGACCTGCTCGAAGAGCAGCGTCACGTAGAGCCGGAGGGATGGCGACACGAGGATCACCAGCGTCATCGCCGCGATGGCACCACCGACGAGGAGCAGGGCATCGCGCGTCCGCAGACGGGGCGAGTACACACGAGACACGCCTTTCGCGTCCATCAGGATCTCGCCGACGCGCAGCCGGACGAGGAAGGTGCTCGCCATCCCCTCCCTCCCCTTGTCGAGGAACTCCCGCAGGTTCCCGTGGCTCCCCACCGCGACGATGGTTTCGGCCCCCTTCTCGTGCGCGAGCAGGAACGCGACGTCTTCGCTCGTGCCGGCCGACTGCACGACCTTGTACGGGACGCCGAGCGCGTCCAGGCGCCCGCGCCCCGGCGCGTGACCGTTCTCGTAGGCATGCAGGACGACCTCGGTCGGGCGACGGCGGCGGAACGTCCCTCGCGACCCCCCCGCGAGCCTGAGCGCGGGGTCCGACACACTGTCCATGTCCCCGACGATCACGTCCGGCCGGTAGCCAGCCTCGATGAGCGCGTCCGCGCCGCCGTCGACGCCGACGAGGACCGGGTGGACGTCGCGGATGTACGGACGCAGGACGGCGAGATCTTCCTTGTAGTTGTAGCCCCGGACGACGACGAGCACGGACCTGCCGCCGAGGTCGTGGTCGAGCGTCGGGAGTCCGGCGCCGCCGAACAGCAGATCCCGCTCGCGCTGGATGTAGTCGACGGTGTTGCGCGCGAAGGTCTCGAAGCGGTCCGCGAGCGCGAGCTGGGCCCGGGCCATGGTCTCGCGCACGGAGGCCTCGGTCTGCGCGACCCCCACCCCCACGAGCCGCTCGCCCACGTAGATGCGATCGCCCTCGATCCTGATCGCGTCGCCCTCCCGCACCTTGCGCAGCACGAGCGGGCCGACCGAGTCGACGAGCGGGATCCCGGCCTCGACCAGGATGAGGGGCCCGAGGTTCGGGTACCGGCCGCTGATCGACCTCGACGCGTTGATGACCGCCCTCGTGCCGGCAGCGACGAGCCCCTCAGCCGACACCCGGTCGAGGTCCTCGTGCTCGATGACCGCGATCTCGCCTGGCTGCAGGCGCTGGACGAGGCGCTTCGTGCGCCGGTCCACGCGCGCGAGCCCCGCCTTGGGTCGCTCGCGCCGCGCCGGCCGCCGAAGCAGGCCGCGGGTCTTGGAGATAGCCGTGGGACCGCCCTTTCGCTCGACCGGGGTCCTCGCGCCGGGGACTCGCTCCGGCAAGCGTAAACGACCGGGAGCGGGGCTCGGAAGGCGCTCGCGATCCCGGGGCCGTGGCGGCCGCCTGCCCCAGCCGTCAGCGGCGGAGCCTCGCGCGGCGCGCCTCGGCCAGCAGCTCCTCCGCGTGGACCGAGGCCGAGGCGCTCCGCGGCAGCCCCGAGAGCATGCGAGACAGCTCCGCGACGCGCCCGGGATCGTCCAGGACCTCGACGGTGGCCGTGCCGCGGCGCTTCTGCACGCGGACGTGACGGTCGGCGAACGACGCGATCTGGGGTAGGTGCGTCACGACGATCACCTGGCGCCGCTCCGCCAGCAGGGCGAGCCGGCGACCCACGGCCGTCGCCGCCTCACCGCCGATCCCCGCGTCGACCTCGTCGAACACGAGCGTGGGCACGTCGTCGAGGTCCGCCAGCACGCTCCTGCACGCGAGCATCGTTCGGGACAGCTCACCGCCCGAGGCGACCTTGGCCAGGGGGAGCAGCGGCTGCGACGGGCCACCGGAGAATCGGAACTCGGCCCGCTCGGCTCCGCTCGGACCGATCTCCTGCAGATCCACCAGCGAGATATCCGCACCCGCCCCCTCCATCCCGAGCGCCTCGAGCTCGCGGACGATCGCCGCCGCCAGCCTCGGCGCCGCTTCCCGTCGCCCTATGGTCAGCCGCTCCGCGAGGTCCGCCAGGCGAGTCCTGATCTCCTCGATCGCTGCCGTCAAGCGCGCTCCGGAGTCCGAGGCCCCCTGGAGCTCGGTGGCGCGCCCGCGTGCCCGTTCGAGGAAGCCGAGGATCTCGACCTCGTCGGCGCCGTACTTGCGCTGGAGGTCCCCGAGCTGGGCGATCCGCTGACGGACCTCCTGCAGCCGGTCGGGATCCAGCTGCAGGCCATCGCCGTAGGACCGCACGTCTCGCGACAGCTCCACGGCTCCCTCCGCGAGGCCCACGGCCCTCGCCGCGAGCTCCGCGGCATCGGGGTCGAGCTCGGCCGTCCCGCGCAGGGCCGCCGCGGTCGCACGCAGCGCATCCGCGGCGGCCTCGTCGCCCGCGAGCGCCCTCTCCGCCGAGGCCGCGAGCTCCATCAGGCGCTCGGCATGCGCCAGCCGAGCCTCCTCGGCCTCGAGCCTTGCCCGCTCCCCCGGGTTCGGACCCGCTCCCTCGATCTCGTGGATCTGGTAACTGAGCAGGTCGAGCTCCCGCTCCCGCTCGCGCGTGCCTCGGTCGACCGCCTCGAGCTCGGTGCGAAGGTCCCGCAGTCGGGCGCTCGCCTCCCGGACCGCCCGGAGGAGCGCCACCTGCGCGGGGCCGGCGAAACGGTCGAGGAACTCGGTCTGGGCGCCGCCGGCGAGCAGCAGCAGGCCCTGGTGTTGGCCGTGCGCCTCGACGAGCGTCGCGCCGAGCTGCGCGAGGGTGGACACCGGGGCGAGTTGCCCGCCGATCCGCGCCGTGGTGCGGCCGTCGGCCGCGATCTGGCGACCGAGCAGGAGCTCGCCGTCCTCAGCCCATCCCAGCCGGACGGCCTCGGCCGTGGCATCGAGACGAGCCTGCGCGCGAGCCGCCTTCGCGCCCGGTCGGACCAGCGACGCAGCAGCCCGCCCTCCGAGGGCCAGCGCGAGACCGACGGTGACCAGGGTCTTGCCGGCCCCTGTCTCCCCGGTGAGGACGTTCAGACCCGGGTGCAGCTCGAGCTCGAGGTCGTCGATCACGCCGAGTCCGCTGATGTGGAGCTCGCGGAGCACGATGGGATCCTAGCCCGGCCCGCTCACACGGACGGGCCGACGTTCCCAGGGTCCTCGCCGGGCAGGCCGAACTTCTCGCGGACGAGCGCGTGGAAGTCGGGCGTCTCGTCGCGGCGCACGATCCGGGCCGGGTTCGGAGCCCGACCGAGCCGCACGCTGGCGCCGACCGGGACCTCGAGGCTCTGGCGGCCATCGGCGGAGATCAGGCCGTCCTCGTCGCCCACCACCTCGAGCGCCACACGCTCGTCAGCCCGCAGGACGAGGGATCGGTCGAAGACCATGTGAGCGGCGACCGGCGTCACGACGAGGCATGGGAGCGTCGGCGTCACGATCGGACCACCGCCGGAGAACGCGTAGGCCGTCGAGCCGGTCGGCGTGGAGACGATCACGCCGTCGGCGGAGAACGTCGTGACGTACACGTCGTCCACGAACAACGCGAGGCGCACGAGCCGGTGGCGGGCCTTCTTCTCGACGATGACCTCGTTGAGCGCCCACTGGGGCTCGAACGAGGCCGACCCGATCGCCTCAGCCACCACCGCCAGCCGTTCCTCGATCTGAGCGGAGCCCTCGAGCACCCGCTGGAGCAGCTCGGGCGCCTCATCTGGCTCGACCTCCGTGAGGAAGCCCAGACGCCCGACCTTGACGCCGAGGATCGGGCACGTCACCCGGGAGGCGACGTGGGCCGCGTGCAGGAACGTGCCGTCACCCCCCACCGAGACGATCAGATCCAGCCCATCGGCGAAGGCCATCACCCGCGGGGTGTCCGCCGTGTCCTCGTCGCGGAACCAGCGACAGTCGATGCCTCGCTCCTCCAGCCACCCGACGAGGCGGTCCGCCGCGAAGTGCGCTGCTTCCCTGTCCGGGTGGACGACGAAGCCCACGCGCTTCATGGGCTCACCCCCACGAGAGCTGCGGCTTCCTCGAGCGCGGCCTCGACGTCGAGATCGGCCAGGTGGGGCCCCTCCCTCGCGTGCAGGAGGAACTCCACGTTCCCTGCCGGGCCGGGGAGAGGTGAGGCCATCACGTCGATCGGCGCGAACCCGGCGGCGACGCTGGCCTGCGCAACACGCTCGACGGCCCGGCGCCACGAGGCCGCATCCCGCACCACGCCGCCACGTCCGACCTCCCCATGTCCCACCTCGAACTGCGGCTTCACCAGGAGCACGGCGTCGGCGCCTTCGACAGCCAGGTCGGCCAGCGTCGGGACGACGAGCGCGAGGGAGATGAACGACAGGTCCGCGACCACCAGGTCGGGTGCGAAGGGCAGGTCGGCGGGGCGGAGGTCGCGGACGTTCCGTCGCTCCAGCACCAGCACGCGCGGATCGCGTCGGAGCGACCACGCGAGCTGCCCGTATCCGACATCGACCGCGACGACGCGTGCCGCGCCCCGGCTCAGGAGGCAGTCGGTGAACCCACCGGTGGACGCACCGGCATCGAGACAGTCGCGGCCGGCCGGTTCGAGTCGGAACCGGTCCAGAGCCGCGTCCAGCTTCTCGCCGCCGCGCGAGACGAACCTCCGCGGTGCTCGCAGCAGCTCCACCGGCTCTGCAGGGGCGACGAGCGTGGACGGCTTCTCGACGGCACGCCCTGCGACGAGCACGAGCCCGTTCTGCACCGCTACCTGCGCCTGCGTCCTAGACGCGACCAAGCCGCGCCGGACGAGCTCGGCGTCGAGGCGACGTCGCGTCACGACGGCGGTTCAGGCCTCCTCGCCCACCGGGATGGCGATGGTGGCCGCTTCGGCGGCGGCGGCCGGTTCGGCGGGCGCCTTGGGCTTCGCCGTCGTGCGCTTGGCCGCCGTCCGCTTCTTGGCGGTCGTGCGCTTGCGCGTCCCGCTCTGCGCCCGCTCGAGCTCGCGGACGCGCTTCTTCAGGGCGTCGAGCTCGTCCTGGCTGGCGACACCGATGGCTGCCATCTGGCCGCGTACCTCGCTGCGCACCAGGTCGGTGATCCGCTGCCGGTTCCGGTTCGACCACTCCAGGAGCTCCTGAGCGGTCTTGGAGACCTGCTCCTTCCCCTGGCCGCTCCTCAACGACTTCGCCAGCTCCTGCGCCTTCGCGGGCGTGAGCCTGCCGATCGCGCCCTCCATGAACCTACGGATGTCATTGACCGTGTACATCGCGTCATCCTTCCCGGACGGGTCCTCCCACAGGATACCCCTCGGCCACAGGCGGTTCCGCAGGGCCCGTCCGCGCCGGTCGCTGCTACGCTGCGCCGAGGTCCTGCCGGGCATCGGAGGCCGCGTGATCCCGATCCGCGACGCGAACCCCACGCTTCGGCGCCCCTGGGTCACCCTCACCCTCATCCTCGCGAACGTGGTCGTGTTCCTCCTGTGGCAGCCGACGTTCGGTGGCGAGGCCGAGCAGCTGGGCTTCTTCTTCTGCCACGCCGAGATCCCGTGGGAGGTGTCCCACCAGGAGGCCCTCGCGCAGGGTGGCGCCCCGGCTCGCGTCGCCCTCGACGCGGAGTTCGGTCCCGGCGCCGGGCGGTCCCTGCAGCCGTACCTACAGAGAACGTGCCCCGAGAAGAGCTGGCTGCTGGCGATCTTCGTCTCGATGTTCCTGCACGGCGGGTGGTTCCACATCGCGGGCAACATGCTGTTCCTGTGGGTGTTCGGGAACAACGTCGAGGACCGCCTGCGACCTGTCGGGTTCGTCCTGTTCTACGTCCTGGGCGGCCTCGCCGCGACGCTCCTCCACCTCGCGTTCGATCCGTCGTCCACGGTGCCCGCGGTCGGCGCGTCGGGAGCGATCGCGGGAGTGCTCGGCGCGTACCTCGTGCTGTTCCCTCGGGCTCGCGTCACGACCCTCGTGATCTTCTTCTTCATCACCTGGGTCGACCTTCCGGCCTCCGTCGTCCTCGTCGCCTGGTTCGTGTTCCAGCTCTTCAGCGGGGTGGGGACGCTCGCCTCCGAGATCACCGGCGGTGTGGCGTACTGGGCGCATGTCGGCGGGTTCGCGTTCGGCGTCGCGGCGGCGTGGCTGCTGTACCGCGGGCGCGGCAGGCCATCTCCGGCCGCGATCCCGCCGCGCCCGGACGACTACCGCTGAGCGACCGGTTCCTCGAGGAGTGCCGAGACGTCCGGCGCGACGAACGTGGCGGCGAACGGCGACCCCTCCGCCTGCTCGCGCGTGGTCACACCGGACAGGACGAGCAGGCTGTCCCATCCGAGCGCGAGCGCCCCGGCGATGTCGGTCTCGAGCCGGTCCCCGATCACCAGCGGATGCTCTCCACCGGTGCGCCGCAGGGCCGTGAGCAGCAGCGGCGGGTGAGGCTTGCCGACGACCTCCGCCTCGACGCCACTCGTCGTGGTGAGAACGGCCAGCAGCGCCCCGGCCCCCGGCCAGAAGCCCTCGGGCGCCGGGAACGACGGATCGGCGTTCGTCGCGACCAGCCGAGCTCCGCGCTGGATCAGCAGGGACGCCGTGCGCAGCTTCGCGTAGGTCACGTCGCGGTCCCACCCCACGACGACGTGGTCGACGGCATCCGGCTCACCGTCGATGACGCGCACGCCCGCGGACGAGAGCGCTTCCCGGATCCCCCGCTCCCCCACGACGAACGCCGTGCCCCCACCCCGGCCCGCCAGCAGCTCGGCCGTGGCGAGCGCGGAGGTCACGACCTCCTCGGCTGAGGCCTGGAACCCGTGTGAGGCGAGCTTCCGCGCGACCTGGGCCGGCGTCCTCGCGGAGTTGTTCGTGACGAAGGCGAGGCGCCGCCCATCCGCGCGGAGGGAGGCGAGGGTCTCCGCGGCTCCCGGGACCGTCTCCTCGCCCCTGTACAAGACGCCGTCGAGGTCGAACAGGAGGGCGTCGTATGCGTCGGCGAGCCGCATCAGCCGTCCAGACGCGCGAGCGCGAGCTCGTAGTCGGTGACGCCCGGTCGCATCGCCACGGCGAGCCTCAGATGGGCGAGGGCACGCCCTGGCTCTCCCGTGCGCTCGCACGCCAGCGCCAGGGCGAAGTGCGCATAGTCGTTCGCGGGCTCG
>Ga0079037_100001137_pt1 | contig 13420 bp, 13 predicted proteins | sample Mud3Dept4metaG_FD_71479 | JGI IMG/M metagenome (GOLD analysis project Ga0079037, IMG submission 71479) | Freshwater wetland microbial communities from Ohio, USA, analyzing the effect of biotic and abiotic controls - Mud 3 Core 4 Depth 4 metaG | ecosystem: Environmental > Aquatic > Freshwater >... | reverse complement strand
GGTATGAGCACCTCATCTCCGGGACCGAAGAGCGCCTCGGCAATATTATAGAGGCTGTGCTTGGCCCCGCAAGAAACGAGGACTTCGTCTTTTTCATAATGAAGGCCGTTGTCCTTTTTGAATTTTTCTATAATCGCTGTTTTTAATTCCGGGATTCCGTCGACCGGCGTATATTTTGTAAAACCGTCTCTCAGCGCCTTAATGGCCGCTTCCTTGATATTTTCGGGCGTATCGAAATCGGGCTCGCCAACGCCGAAGTTGGTGACGTCTACGCCTGCGGCCTTCAGTGCCGAGGCCTTTGCGTTCATTGCAAGAGTAGGGGAAGGTTTGATTGCCTTTGTTCTTTCTGCCAGTCTCATTTGGTTACCTCAATGTTTTTGATTGCATGGTTGATTTTATAAGGGGTATGCATGTTTTCATGCTTTTAAGGATTTCCTGCTGTGTTGCAACAGCGGTGCCGACTTTGGCTACGACGACTCCTGCAGCATGGTTTGCAATAATCGCGGCGTCTTTTAAATCCGCGCCTGCTGCGTGGCACAGGGTCAACGCCGCGATAACGGTATCGCCTGCACCGCTTACATCATATACTTCTCTCGCGCAGGTCGGTATGTTTGTAACAGCGCCGTTTGTTTCAAAGAGGGTCATTCCTTCGTCCCCTCTGGTTATTATTACCGCCCTGCATTGAAGCTTTTTAAGTAATGTCCTGCCCGCGGTGATTAAGGTTTTTTCATCGGTTATATCAATGCCTGATCCGAATGACGCCTCATTAATATTGGGTGTTATGAGACTCAGCCCTTTGTAGTAGTCGAAATGCCCGATCTTGGGGTCAGCAGCAATAAATACTTTTGATCGCGTAAGCTCAAGCACCTTCCTGATGAGGGCCCGTGTAATGATCCCTTTGCAATAATCAGAAATTATTATGCCTTTTATCTCGGGCAGGCAGGAAGAAACATAGTCAAGGACCAACGACAGCGTGGATCTGCTGATGTCGGCCTTCACTTCCTTGTCAAAACGTACTACCTGCTGGCTGTGGGCAATGACCCTGGTTTTTACTGTTGTGGGCCTGGTTCCGTCTATAACGATACCGTCTGTGTTAAACCCGCTTTCAGAAAGTTTGTTGATTAAAATTTTCCCTGTATCGTCCCTGCCGATGGCCCCGGCAATAAATACTTTACCGCCAAGAGACAATATATTATGGGCCACGTTGGCAGCTCCGCCCAGCAGCAGGTCTTCTTTGGTAACCTCCACGACCGGTACCGGAGCTTCAGGGGATATTCTCCTGACCTTCCCCCATATGTACTGATCTACCATGAGGTCGCCGATTACGAGGACCCCTGTTTTACCGAATTTATTGAAAAGGTCTTTCATATTCTCTTTAATTTGTCCCAATAAATTTAGCATGTAAGCTTCATAATTGGCAACCATGGGATATGATAAAAGGTTCTTTCTTACTTCCGGCTTCCGGGGTTCTCACTTCTTGATTTTGAGAGTATGATGATTGTTAATATTTTTTACTTTATGACATAATATTAAACCCATTATGAATAAAATAAAAAACAGCCTGTTATTAGCACTATTGCTGCTGGCCTCGTGTACGGGTCCCATGAGGGAGTCATTGCATAGTGATTATTCAGACACTTCTTACACACATTATATCCTTGCCGTAGAAGCGGAGCAGGAATATAACTGGGAGGAGGCCTTAAAGCAGATGAAACTGGCCCTTGAAGAGGACCCGGAATCGTCTCATCTGAAAACGGAAATCAGCGAGTTATATTTAAGAATGAACAGGATGGAGGATGCAGTACGGACTGCTGAAGAAGTAATTCAAAAAGACCCGGGTTATGAACCGGCATTATCTTTGCTCGCCAGGCTGTATTCCAGTCAGAAAAACTTTCAAAAAGCTATTGATATGTATTTAAAAGTAATTAAAAATGATCCGTCAAAAGTGGAGGCGTATATCCATCTTGCATATATGTACACACTTGATGATCAGAGAGACAAGGCGGTCCAGGTTTTGAAGGATGTCATAACCCTGGAACCCCGTAATGTGATGGCGAGATATTATCTTGGAAGGATTTATATTGAGTCAAGGGAATTTGACAAGGCCATTATTGAGCTTCAGAAAGCGGTTGAGATAAATCAGTCTTTTGTAGACAGTTATTATCTGCTGGGCGCTGCTTATGAATCGATTGAAGACACAGACAATGCGGTTTTGAATTATGAGAAATTCCTGGAATTAAATCCCCATGACATTGAGGCAAGGAAGAGGCTCACGCGACTTTATTTTAAGCAGGGGCATATGGACAAGGTTATTGATCAGCTGTCTGCTATATCGCAGGAGCAGCCGGATGACCTTAAGGTAGTCGGCATGCTCGTGAATATGTATGTTGACGGTAAACAGTTTGAGAAGGCGGAGAGTGAACTCCGTAAGATCATAGCTGCTGAACCGGGAAATGCAAGCGCAAGATATATGCTTGCAAGGATTCTCTCGGTCATGAAGCGGTATGATGCCGCTGAAGAGCAGTATATTAAGCTTCTTGAACTGCAGCCTGACAATCCGGACGTATATCTGTATTTCGGGCAGCTGTACATTCAAAAAGAGGACTACGTTAAGGCCGAAGAAATATTTAAAAAGGGACTCACTGTAGCTCCGGAAGATGATGATCTTAATTTCAGCATCGCGGTAGTGTATGAGAAGACAAAGAGATTTGAAGAAATGTTCAGCTACCTGAAAAAGACCATTGAGATTAATCCTGAGCATGTGGATGCCCTCAATTATCTTGGATATACATATGCTGACAGGGGCATACATCTTGACGAGGCGCTTGAACTTGTAAAAAAGGCGGTTGAACTGGAGCCTGAGCGGGGATATATACGTGACAGCCTCGGCTGGGTTTATTATAAAAAGGGGATGTATGATGATGCCCTGACCGAGATCAAGAAGGCGGCTGAATTAGAGCAGGATGACCCGTTGATTTTTGAGCACCTGGGTGATGTGTATCTTAAACTGAACGACAATGATGCTGCTATCCGGACATGGGAAAAAGCCCTCGAGTTTGATGAAAAGGAAGAAGGACTCAGGGAGAGAATCAGGAATAAGATTCAGGAATTAAAACCATAATCCAAAATTAATGGGCACAGACGCATCACGCATCACGCATCACGCATCACTCTCTTTAAAGGCCCCGGCAAAGATAAACTGGTTTTTGAATGTCCTTGGCAAGCGGAATGATGGTTTCCATGAGATTCAAAGCCTGATGCAGAAGATCACCCTCTGTGATGTCCTCAGCTTTTCACCGTTGGAAAAAACAGCAGGGCCTTTTATTCCTGAAGTATTAACTCCGCACAACAATATTATTCTGGAAACCTCCGCACCGATTGCTCCAGAACAGAACCTTGTTTATAAGGCTGCAATGCGGTTGAAAAGCAGGTACGGCATTGAAAAAGGGGCGGTGATCCATCTGGAGAAAAAAATACCCATGGGCGCAGGTCTGGGCGGGGGCAGCAGTGACGCTGCCGCTGCCCTGCAGGGGCTGAATGAATTATGGTCCATTGGTCTTACGAGCGAAGAGCTTTGCGGAATAGCCGAAGAAATAGGCTCTGACGTCCCATTTTTTTTGTCCGGTCCTCTGTCTTATGTATATGGCAGGGGAGAAAAATTAATCCCCCGTCAGGCCCTGAGACCATTGGACCTCTTGCTTGTAAAACCTTCATTTGATATATCAACTGCATGGGTGTATAAAAACTTTGCAATGTTGACAAAAAAAGCCGGGAAAGTAAATAATATTGAGCATTTTATCCGTAATATTGAAAGAGCAGAACTGAACGGCATAACTGGTGATCTTTCAAATGACCTTGAATCAGTTACCGTAAGCAGCTTCCCTGTCATTGCCGAGATAAAAGAGAGGCTTCACAGAAAGGGAGCGGTGTTTTCATTAATGAGCGGAAGTGGTTCAACCGTATTTGGGGTCTTTGCATCACGCAGGCTGGCGGAGCAGGCTTCACTTTTTTTTAATGATTGTTGGACGGCAGTAGTTGAGACAGTAATTTAGGTTTAAGAGTCGGGAGTTATGAGCTAAGCATGAATGAATAACCTGACTCTGAACTCATAACTCTGATCTCGAATGATTGGGGCGTCGTCAAGCGGAAAGACTCCAGGTTTTGGTCCTGGCATTCGGGGGTTCGAATCCTCCCGCCCCAGCCATTTGAATTTTGCATGGCAAAATTCAGAGTTATGAGGCAGGAGTCAGGAGTTGAAACTTACTAACTCTTAACTCATAACTCTAAGCTCTAATGTAGAGGAGGTTCAATGCCAGAAGGTATTCAATTGTTTACAGGCAATTCCAACCGGATCTTAGCCAGGGAGATCGCTGATGTATTAAATATTTCGGTCGGTAAAGCCACTGTTTCCAATTTTAGTGACGGCGAGATAATGGTGCAGATAAATGAAAACGTGAGGGGCTCGGATGTCTTTGTTGTTCAGTCAACATGCATGCCGGTAAATAATAATATCATGGAACTGCTGTTAATGACGGATGCCCTGAGAAGGGCTTCGGCAGCAAGGATAACCGCGGTAATGCCTTACTACGGATATTCCAGGCAGGACAGAAAGGCAGCTCCCCGTGTCCCGATTTCGGCGAGACTGGTAGCTGATTTACTGGAAGCGGTTGGAATCAGCAGGGTGCTTACAATTGATTTGCATGCCGGTCAGATTCAGGGCTTCTTCGATATACCGGTTGATCACCTTTATGCCTCGCCGGTGCTTGTAGATTACGTGAGAAGGGAATATCTGAATGATCTTGTTATTGTGTCGCCTGACGCAGGAGGCGTGGAGAGGGCAAGGGCGTTTGCAAAGAGACTGAATGCGTCGCTGGCAATTATTGACAAGCGCCGTGAAAAGGCAAATGTCTCTGAAGTAATGAACGTTATAGGAGAAGTAGAAGGGAAGAACGCATTGCTTTTTGATGACATGATAGACACCGCAGGGACCATTACCCATGCGGCTGCGGCGCTTAAAGAAAAAGGCGCCAAAAAAGTCATCGCTGCGTGCTCCCATGCAGTACTTTCCGGCCCTGCTCTGGACCGGATTAATGGGTCGGTGCTTGAAGAGGTAATCGTAACCAATACCATCCCAATGGATGAAAAGCAGGAAAAGTGCAAGAAACTCAGAGTGCTTTCGGTCGCATCTCTGCTCGGGGAAGCAATAAAACGGATACATGAAGAAACATCGGTCAGTTCGCTGTTCATTTAAAAAATAATCGGAGGTCATAAAAATGGAGAAAATATTAGTAAAGGCAGACAGAAGGCCTGAGTTAGGCAAGGGCGGCGCCCGCAGTCTCAGAAGGGCGGGCATGGTCCCTGCCGTTGTATATTCCGGGGGCAATTCCATGCCTATTAAAGTCCAGGGCAAACAGATGACAAAGCTCATTTATTCAGGGGTGGGAGAACATGCCCTGATTACTATCGAACTGAATGAGGACGGGTCCAAAGTATCCGAGCACCCCGTGCTGGTAAAAGATTATCAGAGAGACCCGCTTTCCGAGGAGCTGTTGCATGTTGATTTCATGGAAGTGTCGCTTGAAAAAGCGGTAAAAGTCACGGTCCGGCTTGAGATTGTAAAACAGCCGGTGGGTATTAAAATGGGCGGCATCATGCAGCATCGCTTGAGGGAGGTTGAAGTTGAGTGTCTTCCTACACAGATACCTGACAAATTTGAGGTCAATGCGGAATCAGTTGAGATCGGGCATTCTCTTCATGTCAGTGACCTTCAGATACCTGAGGGAGTAAAGATAGTCACCGATCCATCCGAGGTCATTCTTCTGGTCAGTGCTCCTGCTGCTGAAGAGGCGGCACCTGCAGAGGCTGCGGCTGCGGCCCCCGCAGAGCCTGAATTAGTAAAGACCAAGGGCAAAGAAGAAGTGTCGAAAGAAACGAAGTAGACTACTGCCATGTGGCTTGTGGCTGGTTTGGGCAATCCGGGAGATGATTATGCGGACACGAGACATAACATCGGATTTATGGTTATTGATGTCCTGTCATCCCGAGCTTCAATCGCAATAAGACAGAAGACCACAAACTTTATATACGGAAGGGGCTTTATCGGGGAGCAAAAGGCTGTCCTCATAAAGCCTCTTACTTTTATGAACAGAAGCGGTGACGCTGTCTGGGAAGCAATCAGAATGTACGAGGACATAGATAATATCCTCGTTGTGCATGACGACCTTGACCTCGAAACCGGCGTCATCAGGATCAGAAAGGCCGGCTCTTCAGGGGGGCACAACGGGGTCCAGTCAATCATAGACAGATTGGGGTCTCAGGATTTCATAAGAATAAAAATCGGAATAGGGCGGCCCAATAGAGGTCCTGCCGAGAAGTATGTCCTCCGCCGTTTCAATAAGCAGGAAAGACCTGTCATGGAAGAGGCCGTTGAACGGGCGGCAGATGCTGTTCAGGAAATTCTTGCCAAAGGTGTGACCTCTGCGCAAAACAGGTTCCATAGTAAATAGTACAGTGCGTTGTAACTCCTTTTAAATTGAAATCTCTGGAAAACGTAAATTTGAAATTAGTTGAATACCTGTGCGTTCAGCAGCGGGACAGACTCAGGATTTCGTCCGAGAAAGGGATGTTCCCCATTGATTCTTCCATATCTTTCAGATCATTGTCTGATATGGAGAGGATATCAAATGCGTGATGGTCAAGAGGGTAGCCGGGGGAGGTTTCAACCGGACTGAATAATATTTTCTGGGCAGCAATATAATCTGCAATATGTACTATGGCCGAACGCTTCGCATTCGTTCTTGCAAGAGAGGGAGTGTGATGATATAAAATGGTGTCTACAACGGTCGTCGGTAATTTCCATTGATCAGCAAGCCAGAAACCAACATCAGCATGTGAATAGCTCAGTACATCTTTCTCTGCATCAAGAAGCTTTCTTCCATTCGTCAGAGACGTCAATATCTCCCTGTAAATTTCAGGGAAATATTTATAAAGCGCCAAATATCCCAGATCATGCAACAGGCCGTCGATCAATATATCGTCTGCGAAATTTAGCCTCAGATTCCTGGCTATGAACTGCGAAGTCAATCCTACACATACGGAATGATGAAACAACTTCGTATAAGCCGATGTCTTTTTGCCATCACCGAGGAAACTCAATACAGCTATTCCCACAGCTATACTTTTGACATTGTTGATGCCTATCCGCATTATTGCATCGTTAAGTTTGGTGGTACGCACCGGATATCCGAAGAATGCTGAGTTGGCAACGCTCAGAATTTTTGCGGAGATGGCAGGATCAATCTCTACAATATCCATCAGATCATCAATGGAAAGCAGAGGATCATTGGCAAGTACAAGTATTTTATGGGCAATTGCAGGCAGGGTCGGGAGCTCCTTTATCCGCTGCACGTATGTTTTTAATATATCACCCATGATATGCTTGTTTCGGATTAAATGCTTCAGGTCTTTAATAAATATATTTTATTTCAACTTCCGTTCAGATGATTTTCCGGATACACATGTAAAAGCTTTCTGTCTCATCTGAATCAATATTGATAATATCGCAATAAATCCTTTAAGATAACTCTATGTTTAGAAAAGAGGTTTTTATCATAAGTTAATATGCGTGATCTTATCATCGGTTTTTCCGTGATTGTCTTTGCCTTATCAGGCAGTATTCTCTTCATGAATCAGAAAAGGGCGGAATGATAAACCGAAGGGCGGAGATAAAGCTCATCCCTGATGACAAGGAGTTGTAAGATAATATGTACACCAAGCACTTTGGCCTTAACATGCTGCCTTTTGAGAATGTACCTGATCCCAGGTTCTTTTTTGATCAGGGGGAGCATGCAAGGGTACACCACAGGATCACGGAATCAATTAAGGCAGGTCGCGGTTTGACGATTGTAACAGGACCAATAGGTTCTGGCAAGACGACCCTCAGCCAGATGGTCATATCTGAATTTACCGGCAATATAAAGCTTATATGGATGGCTGAGCCTCCGGTAAACAGTATGGACCTTTTTGTGTATATCGCACATGAGCTTGGGCTGAATTCACTTTCATCCGAGAGGGTATTTGTTCTCAGGGACATTAAGAATACCCTTATTACAACCAATAGCTCGGGTACGAGATGTCTCCTGATAATAGATGAATCACATCTGATGGCGGATGATGTACTTGACGGCATTCGCATACTCAACAATCTTGAAGTGGGCTCCACAAAACTTATTCAGATCCTGCTCCTTGGGCAGGAGGAGTTGATAAAGACGATCAACAGGCCTGAACTTGAAGCATTCAGGCAGCGTATTGCGACCCTTGAAGCAATGGGGAAGATGAATGCAGAAAGAATCCGCAAATATGTCTCACATCGACTGCAGATTGCCGGAGGCAGCCCTTCGCTGCTGACGGAAACGGGCTGGGAAGCGCTTGTCCTGGCATTTGGTTCCGGAAGTACCCCCCGTGTAATCAATACATTGTGTGACAGGTCCTTTAATACGGCTTATGAAAAAGAGAAAAAATCTGTAGATGTTGATGATGTCTATGATGCGGCACAGGGAATGGGATTGCAGAAAGATATCTTTTTTTATAAGATTGCGCTTAGAAAAGGTGATAAAGAGAAACATGTTCTGCCTGACAAGTCAGATGTAATCGTACAAGAGCCGGCAGGGCAGAATAATCCCGTACGTTCGTTCAACAGGGAAGCGGATGAGGGAACTGTTTGGCAAGGGAAAAGACAGCCGAACGCCCCACGGTCTTATCAGAAGAAATATGATGCTCTCCTGTCATTTTCTATAAAGGCCCAGAAAAGAAAAAAGGCTGCTGTAGTATTACTCTCAGTGTCAATAGCAGTGCTTATCTTAACGATTTATTTCTATTGCGAAAGGTCAGGTTCCACCGATACATTGACCTGCATTCAGGAATTGATTTCTTTTTAGAGAGAAGTTCTCTGCAGTAACACTTTTTAAACCTTACCGTTGCATAAATCAGGCAAGACCGCTTGCCTCATATGATCAATTAATGCACCGGCAAGGTAAACTCTTCAGATTTCAAAAACTGTATTCTGTCGCTGTATGTGGTGTGTGTTGACAAGCACCATAGAAAATGATAATTAATTTATATGGCAAGAAGATCCACATGGAGAATTCCTGTCCGGTTAAGTGTGATACTGAACTGCGGGAGCAAGGTGGCTCCCGGAACGGTGAAGAATATTTCGGAGACAGGAATGTTTATCAGCGCCGAAGTGACCGACGTTGCTGAAGATGCGAAATTTGATATTTCCATTCCTCTGAAAGAAGGTGTCCTGCATGTGCCTGGTAAACTCGTAAGGCTCTCAAAGATGAATGGCAGTTGTCGCGGGATAGCTGTCGAGCTTCTGGATCCTCCCAAGAATTATCTCGATTTTGTAGAGAATCTGCTGTATATCCTGTAAAGCTGTCCCTTTCATTATTACGTCATGCCGTTTAAATAGTTTTATTAAGTCCGCTGGAACCCGGTAATTTATCGCCTTCTACCTGACCTATGGTGACGAGGAGCGGTTCCCGTCTGCCTGCTGCGAGAACACACCAGTTGCTGATCTCTTCTCTGAGGACCTCCTCCCCGACCCTCTTTGATACTCTGCCGGGGGAGACTGCGTTATCAATGACCCCTGAATTGATATACGTCCATTTGTCTCCCTGCCTTGATACGACGCCGGTATGCCCGCGTGTAGGTGTTGAGAATGACAATATCATGCCTTCCCGGAGATATGGGACTATCTCGGAATAGATTTCATCTGTTTTCGCTCGCGGACTGGAAATGCTCTGTATGGATTTTGAATAAACCTTTATTCCTGCCTGCTCGACCAGCCCCTCACCGGTGAAGTAAGCGTTTCTGGGCCTGCCGTCACGCGCTGCCAGGTTTTCAAGTCTTTCTCTTAACCCGCCATGTCCGTTATATTGGACCCCCTGGTCCATAAGGCCCCTTACCACCAGACCATAACAATCAATTTGATTGTAAGGTGTCCCGATATATGGCTTGACCGCATCTGCAAGAGAGGCAGGCTGCTCTTCTTCGCTATTGGTTTCCGGTTCCGGTATGGCAATATTTGCCGACTGTATGTCAGCTTTTTCGAGTGAATTATTTATAAAAGACAGTTCCATGGTTGCAGGATCGAGTTCTATCCTGGTGCCGGGCCTTAAAGAGGTATAGTCTTTGCTGATGTTGACCGAGGCATGGATGATGTCCCAGAAGCGGCGGTCAAAATGAGGATTGGCTTCAAACAGGTGAGAGACCGTTGGACGTTCCCTGCTTATTGTGCCGATGACGAGGGCTTTGTCATCCGACCTTTTCCCTTGTGCAATAATTTGGTCTTCAGATTTTATTTGATTACCTGCAACAGGATGTTCACTTCCCCAGACAATTTCATTACTGCCAGGTTTAAGCGCCACGGTTGTCCCTTCACGCATTTTAGTAAACTGCTTGCCCCGGTTTTCTGAGGAAAAGACAATGTCCCAGCATTTACGTGCATACTCCGGATGGTTTATCAGGATATGTGACACTGTCGGCGTTTCTTTAGTGATCCTGCCGAGATCAATTAAAGGCGCCTGGTCTGCATCATCAGTTTTTGAATTATTCAAACCGGGGAGAGCGTCGTTCAGGACTTTGGAAAATCCGGTTGGCGCAGGTTTCTGCTGAGAATCTCCTACAGTCTGCGGACCATCGCCTTCAGTGATACCGGATACCGGCATATACCTCTCCTTAATGGCAGAACATAAACAATGAAAACTGTTCACAAGACATTAAGCAATCGGCATGCCAAATGTAAAAGATGTATCCCCTAAATAAACAGCGTATTAATATTATGAAATCCCCGCTATCAGGGCCTGCCGGAAGAAAGTAACGTTACATATTTGACATAATGCACAATATTGTTAAAATAATGACGTAAATTACAGCGGGATGTAGAGCGCAAGTTCAGGTCCCCTTGATAAAATACCGATGCACGTCATATTATGTGTTACGTTAAGATAATAACTAATTGAAAGTACCGGAGAGGGATCATGAAAACAAAATTTGTTTTATGTATGTTCATGTTGCTAACGGCAATTCTATACCTCACTTCTGCTCCCGCGCAAGGCGAACAGCCTGAAAATACCGGAACACCGAAAATTGGATTGATTGTAGCCGACCCCGCACATGATGATCTGAAAAAAAGCAGAATAGACAAAGTTGACCCGGCTGAAGTGGAGGAAGCTGAAATGCCGGTCCAGGATAGTGCATCAGATCATTTCAATCGTGGGGTGGCCCATGATAGCTCAGGGATGTACAGGGAGGCGATAGACTCTTACAAGAAGGCCATCATGATCAAACCGGATTATGCGGAGGCGTATTATAATCTTGCCTTTTCTTACCTGATGTCAAATGACGATAAATCTGCCCATGAAGAATATTTGCTTTTGAAGGAGATTAATCCTCAAAAGGCTGATGAATTTTATAATAAGGCCCTTCTGATGGTCCGTTCCAACCCGGAAAACAAGTATGTCATACAGGTGGGGGCTTTCAGGAACATTCAGAATGCTGATCAAATGCTCGAAAAATTAAAGGCACATTATCTGCATGCACAGATTGAAGCACTGGATGGTTTCAGTAAGGTAAGGGTCTTTGGCATGAAGAACAAAGAAGAAGCTGAAGTTATGATGAAGGACATACGTGATAAGTTTAAGATCGATCCTTTTTTAGTACCCGCACGTTGAGACTTGTCCTGAACAATAAATACATATAAGAGAAGCTGTCAGCCGTCAGCTCTCAGCTTACTGAATAAAATACTCTGCTTTAGCTGAATGCTGACCGCTGACAGCAAAGAACAAAGATTAATTTCAATCCAGGGAGCAGGAATGCTTATGCCCCCTGATTTCTCCGAGCGACTGTAGCAATTCATCCTCACAATAGGAAAAGGAAAGGTCAGCGCTGAACACAAAAGGAATGCCCTGTATCTGCTTCAAGCTCTCCATCTGATCAGCTATGCTTTCCCCTTCAATGGTCACGACTATTTTCCCTGCGGAATCAGTAAAGTGGACTTCGCAGCAGTCAAGAGAGTTGATATTATCTATGACCTCCTGCATGTGTTCTTTAGTAGTTTTGACAACAATGCTCGATACGTTCAATTTGTCCCTCCAGTGGATTATTCTGCTGTGACACCTTCATTTAAGGTGTCGATCAGGTTTGATCGGTAATGGCTTTTCTCATCCCTGAATCCGCCTTTAAAAATATTCTTTACTGCCGGAGTGAGCTCCGTCTGAATGACATGACACTGCATGCAGTTGTAGCGGCTGCCGTCCAGCTTGCCTCCAAGGTCTTGGCCCGTGGTCAGGTCTACCAGATGGGACTTTGGAATAGGCGTTGCTCCGCTGCCCCCTGCCTCTTCAGGCATGTGACAGCCCATGCACAGGTTTTCTGTCAGCGCGATCGGAAGCATACCGGTAATATCATGAGGGACAAGGGGAGGACTGTTCTCAAAGGACCTTTCGAATTTTGTACTGCCTCCCGGTTCTTTCTTGCCGGGTTCACCGGCAACAGGCATTTCCGTACCCTCATCATAAAGCGTCTTGGTCCTTAATCCAAGTTCCTCCTCAGAATAGTACTTTGTCTGGGCGCAGGAAAGAAATAAAAGTGAAGCAACAGATACTACCAATACGGTGAACATCCATATTTTCTTGTCTCGCAGCATAATCGTCCCTCCTTTTTTATTAATGAATTTATTTTGAATAAATACTGCTGAATTTAACTGCATCGTCATTACATACTTCAACACATCTTCCGCAGTTGATGCATTCTCCCGACAGTACCGCTCCGCTCTTTCTCCCCACCATGTGCAGTACCTGTTTTTCGGGGCAGATGTCGGTGCATTTCATGCATAATGTGCATTTGTCTTTATCGTAGCCGATCCTTAAAAACCCGAACCTGCCGGTCAGGGCATAAAACCCTCCGAGGGGGCAGACATGTCCGCAGAAGCCGTTCTTTACGGCAAACAAATCAAAGAGAAATACAACTCCCACAAAGGCCCACCCGAAACCCATTCCGTATATTATTCCCCTGTGCAGGGCACCGATTGGGCTTATCCACTCAAAGGCTGCGACTCCAAGGACCGTGGAGAGTATTATAGACAAGCCGAGGACCCAGTAACGCACACCCCGTGCGATCTCCATTGAGTGCTGCTCTTTGTCCATTTGTAGACTCTTTCTTAATTTATTGGCCGCGTCCGTTACCATGTTGACCGGACATACCCACCCGCAGAAGAGCCTGCCGCCCAAGAGGGCGTAAAACAGGAAAATAATCAATGCGCCGGTCAAAGCATCTCCTGCCATGGTAGCGCCGGCTGCATAGCTCTGCAGCACTGCAAAGGGATCGGACAGCGGCATAACATCAAGCACCTTTGCGGAAC
>Ga0079037_100001136_pt1 | contig 13427 bp, 5 predicted proteins | sample Mud3Dept4metaG_FD_71479 | JGI IMG/M metagenome (GOLD analysis project Ga0079037, IMG submission 71479) | Freshwater wetland microbial communities from Ohio, USA, analyzing the effect of biotic and abiotic controls - Mud 3 Core 4 Depth 4 metaG | ecosystem: Environmental > Aquatic > Freshwater >... | reverse complement strand
TCGAGGCCATGAAGATGGAGAACGAACTGTCCTCGCCCAAGGCGGGTCGGGTGAAGCAGGTGCCGGTGGCCGCGGGCGAGTCGGTCGAGGCGGGGCGCCTCCTCGTGGTGGTGGAGTAACCCACCAAAACGAAAACGGTGACACTTTCCCTTTTCTTGGTTTGAACGGAAAGTGTCACCGTTTCTGGTGACGCCCGTTCAGGTTCATGATGGACTCCCCCCCCGGCGCGCCGCCGGATCCGCCGCCCGCCCAGCCCGACGGGGCACCGGCCGCCGCGCCGCGATGGCGGCCGGCACGGCGCTTCGCGCGACGGCTGCTGGGCTCCACGGTCGCCGTCCTCGTCGCGCTGCTCGTTTCCCTCTCCGTCATCGACGTCGGTCCCTACCTGAAAGACCGCGCCGAGCGCGAGGGCTCGCGCCTCATCGACCGGCGGCTGCACATCGGTCGCCTCTCGGCGTGGATCGTGTCCGGCCACTTCGTCTTCGAGGACGTCCGCGTCGAAGGCCTGCGCCCCGAGCACGCGCCCTTCTTCACCGCCCGCCGCGTCGTCGTGCGCCTGCCCTGGTGGACCGCGCTGCGCCGTGAGCTGTTCATCGACGGTGTCTCGGTCTCCGGCTGGACCATGCAGATCGAGACGTGGCCGGATCGGCACAGCTTCATCCGCATCCCCCGGCGGACGGGCACCGGTCCCTCGCGCTTCGTCACGACGATGCAGCTGGTGCGCGCGGAGGAGGGACAGTTCACCTACGTCGATCACGGCACGCCGTGGAGCATCGTCGCACGCAACCTCGACCTGACGCTCGCAAAGGTGGACACCTACCGGGGGGAGTGTCGCTCGCGCGGCGGCACCATCCGGATCCAGCAGTTCGAGCCGATGTGGGCCGACTTCGCGTGCAGCTTCGCGATGACCGGCGGCAAGGTGCACTTCGACCGGATCGATCTCGACACCGACGGCGCCCGGTCGCTCGTGACGGGCGATCTCGACCTCGGCCGGTGGCCCGAGCAGCTCTACCAGGTGGATTCGGTGGTGCAGCTGCCGCGCATCCGCGAGATCTTCTGGGCGGGTTCCAGCTTCTCGCTCGCCGGCGACACGAGGTTCACGGGGACGTTCCACCTGTTCAAGGGTGGGCGCGAGGTGCAGGGGCACTTTGCGAGCGCCGAGGCCGGCCTCAACGCGTGGCGCTTCCCGCAGCTGCAGGGCCACGTCCGCTGGACACGCGATCGGCTCGACGTCACCGACACGACCTCGCGACTCTACGGGGGCCGTCTCGCGCTCACCTACACCATCGCGCCGCTCGGCGTGTCGCAGCCGGCGATCTCGCGTCTCGACACGAGCTACGAGCGTGTCGATCTCGACGAGCTGGGTCGCCTGCTCACGCTGCGCGGCATCCAGCCGGCCGGCCGAGCCGAGGGGCGCAACCTGCTCGTTTGGCCGATCGGCGCATGGGCGCAGCACCGTGGCGAGGGCTGGGTCACCGTGCGGCCGCCCGCCGGCGCCGTCTTGGCCACGCGGGCGCTCCCCGACGACATGGCCGCGCAGTACGACACCCGTCCGCCTCCGCCCCGGCCGTTCGACCCGGCGCCGTCGCTCGGGCCGCTGCCCATCGGCGGCACGATGCGCTACACCTTCGGCCCATCGTTCATCGACGTCGCGCCGAGCGAGATGGCAACGCCGGCGAGCTTCGTGGCGTTTGCCGGACGGACGGCCTACGGCGGCGCGTCGACGTTCGACTTCGACGTGGCGAGCCGCGACTGGCAGGAGAGCGACCGGGTCCTGGCCGGCATCATGACCGCGTTCGGCTCGCCGACGCGTGCCGTGGAGGTGGGCGGGTTCGGGACCTTCACGGGGCGCATGACCGGAGCGTTCTCACGGCCGCGTGTCGAGGGGCGCTTCGCCGGCGAACGCCTGCGCGGCTGGGACGTGACCTGGGGCCGCGCCGAGGGCGACATCGTCGTGGAGAACTCCTACGTCGATCTCACCAACACGGTGGTCACCTCGGGGGAGGCACGGTTCGACGTGGAGGGACGCTTCGCGCTCGGGTACCCACGGCGCGACGGCGGCGAGGAGATCGACGCGCGCATCCGGGCGCACCGTTGGCCCCTGAAGGACGTCAAGCACGCCTTCCTGCTCGACGACTACCGTTTCGACGGCCTGGCCTCGGGCGAGTACCACATCTACGGCATGTACGAGACGCCCTGGGGCTTCGGCCGCATGCAGATCGACGAGCTCGTCTCGTACGGTGAACGGTTCGACCGCGTGACGGCTGGCCTGCGGTTCGAAGGCCCCGGCGTGCGTCTCGACGCGATCGAGGCGGGCAAGGGCACGGGGAGGATCACCGGCGCCGCGTTCGTGAAGTGGGAGGGGTCGTACTCGTTCAATGCGGACGGGACCCGCATCCCCGTCGAGTCGCTCGACGCGCTCGCGTCCTCGAGGGCACCGCTCACCGGCCTGCTCACGTTCACGGCGTCGGGCAGTGGCGTGTTCGAGAACCCCACCTACGAGGTGCGCGCACGTGTGGCGGACCTCTACGTGGCCGACGAGGGTATCGGCCAGCTGAGCGGCCGGCTCACGGTGCGCGACAACCTGCTCACTGTGGACCAGCTCGAGGTGGCCTCCGCGCGGCTGGCCGTCTCGGGCAGCGGCCGCGTGGGTCTGCTCGCCGGCGGCGAGAGCGACTTCCTGCTGCGTTTCACCGACACCTCGCTCGACCCGTACGTCCGCGCGTTCCGCCCTGGCTTCTCGCCGTTCACAAGCCTCGTCGGCAGCGGCACGGTGCGGTTCTCGGGCGTGCTCGCCGACCCGGCGCGGCGGCGCGTCGAGGCGGTGCTCGAACAGGGCGACCTGCGCGTGTTCGACTACCGCATGCGCAACGACGGCAACATCCGCCTCTCGGTGGAGGGCGAGTCGCTGCGCGTCGAGCGGATGCGCGTCGTTGGCGAGGGGACGGCGTTCGAGCTGTTCGGCGAGGTGGGCCTCGGCGGTGCGCAACGCATCGCGCTGCGCGGCCTGGGCAACGTGAACCTGGGCGTGCTGCAGGGGTTCCTGCGCGACATCCGCAGCTCGGGCGATGCCGAGGTCCAGGTGGACGTGCGCGGCTCGGTCGCCGAGCCCGTGCTCATGGGCAGCGCGATCTTCTCGGGGGGGCGGGTGCGCCACTTCGCGCTGCCGCACGCCCTCGAGGCGCTCACCGGCCGCGTCGAGTTCGACGCCGCCGGGCTCCGCTTCGACGACGTGACGGCGCGTGTCGGGGGCGGGCTCGTGGCCTTCGGGGGGCGCGTGGGCTTCGAGGGCTTCGTGCCGAGCACCTTCGCGCTGACCGCCGTCGGCACCGACATGCGCATCCGCTACCCGCAGGGGTTCCAGTCGCTCCTGGATGCCGACTTGTCCCTGCGCGGGAGCGTCTCCACCCCGACGCTGAGCGGCACCGTGACGGTGCGAAGCGGCGTGTGGAGCGGCGGCGTGGACACGGCCGGCACGGGGATCCTCGGCCTCGTTGCCGCCGGCGGCGCAACGGGTCAGGCGGCGCCGGCCGCCGCGGGCGTGCCGGTGCCGTCCGCCTTCCCGCTGCGCTTCGACGTGCGCGTGGAGGCGCCCTCGACCCTGCGCATCGAGAACCGCGACGCGCGGCTACTCGCGAGCGCCGACGTGGCGCTGCGCGGCACCTACGACCGGCCGCTGCTGTTCGGGCGCGTGGAGGTGGAGCGCGGCGAGGTGCTCTTCGAGGGCAACCGCTACCAGGTGACGCGCGGGACGGTGGACTTCGCCAACCCGACCCGCATCGAGCCCTTCTTCGACCTCGAGGCCGAGACGCGGGTGCGCGTGCCGGGCGAGACGTACCGCGTGATCCTGCGCGGCACGGGCACCCCGACGAGCTTCACGGGCGACCTGTCCTCGGATCCGCCGCTTTCCGAGGTGGACATCCTCGCGCTGCTGTTCGGGGACGTGCGGGACCCGAGCGACCCCGAGCTGAGCCGCGCGCGGACACCGGGCCGTGCCGAGCAGGACCTCCTCGCCGCGCGCGCCACGCGGCTACTGGCGAGCCCGATCTCCTCGGAGGTGGGCCGCGTCGTTGAGGAGACCTTCGGCGTCGACTCGGTGGTGATCACGCCGTCGCTCGGCGACCCGTCCACGCTGAGCCTGGACCGGCTCAGCCCGTCAGCACGCGTCACCATCGGCAAGCGGCTCTCGGAACGGCTCTACCTGACCTACTCCCAGGCGCTGTCCACCTCGACGCTCGACCAGATCATCCTCGTGGAGTACAACCAGAGCGACCGCCTCTCCTGGGTGGTGTCGCAGAACGAGGACCGCACCTACGCGTTCAACGTGCTAGTGCGGCACGTCTTCTGATGCCCGGCCCGCGCCATCTCCTGCTCGCGGGGCTGCTCCTCCTCGCAGCGGGTGTTCCGGCCGTGCGGGCGCAGGTCGAGCGTCATCTCGGTGTGCCGATCGAGCGCGTCGTTCTCGAGACGCCGCTCGGCGCAGTGACCGACCCCCAGGTGCTCGAGCTGGTCGAGACGCCGCCCGGGCGGCCGCTGTCGCTGGTGCACGTCCGGGAGACGATCGCGCACCTCGTGACCCTCGGCCTGTACGAGGACGTCGTCGTGGAGGTCACGCCGGGGGAGCGCGGCCTCGACCTCGTGTACCGGCTCACGCCGCTCCGCGTGATTGCGCCCATCACCGTCGAGGGCACACCCGAGGTGGGCCGTCGTCGGCTGCGGCAGGAGATCGCCCGCGCCGTGGGGGCCTCGCCCCCGGTGCGCCGGCTCCCGGAGATCGTGGCGGCCGTCGAGAAGGCGCATGCGGCGGAGGGGTACCTGCGCCCCTCGATCGCCCCACGTCTCGGGACCGCCGGGCGGGACGGTCGCACGCCGCTCGCCCTCGTGGTGAACGCCGGTCCCCGGGCGCGCATCGGCCGCGTCACCCTCGACACCGACGACGACCAGGCCTCCCGCGCTCGCACGCTCGCGGAACTGGGGCTCGAGCCGGGCACCACGTGGAACGCGGCGGCGGCCGGGAAGCGCGCCGACCGCTACGTCGCGCGGCTGCGCGAGCAGGGCCATTACCAAGCGCGCGTGGATCTCGACCCCCGCGTCGAGGAGGGTGGCGCCACGGTGGACGTCTCGGTCCGCGTCACGCGCGGGCCGCTCGTCGAACTGGTGTTCGAGGGCGACCCGCTGCCGGTCGACCGGCAAAACGCGCTCGTGCCGCTGGCCCGCGAAGGGGCCGTCGACGAGGATCTGCTCGAGGATTCCAAGCGGCGCGTCGAGTCGTACCTGCGTCAGCAGGGCTACTGGCAGGCGACGGCGGACTACGCGCGGGCCGTCCAGGACGGGCGCCTGCGCATCGTGTTCACGATCCGAAAGGGGCGGCCTGCCGTCGTGTCGGCGATCACCATCGTGGGCGCGCTCAGTGTGCCCGAGGCGGAGCTGCGGGCCGGGCTGCGCACGCTCGCTGGCGAGCCCTTCGTGCGCGAAACGCTCGAGCTCGACGTGTCGACCGTCGCGCACCGCTATCGCACGCGCGGGTTCGCCGGCGTGCGGGTCACGGCGCTCCCCGAACCGGCGGCGGGCGGCGGACTCGGTGCCGGACAGACGCTGCCGGTGAACGTCCGCCTGCGGATCGAAGAGGGGCCGCAGACGCGTGTCGGCGACGTCGCGTTCGCGGGCCGCACCAGCGTGCCCGAGGCCGACTTGCGTGCGCTCGTGAAGGCGGCACCGGGCGTTCCCTACTACGGCCCGCAACTCCTGGCCGACCGGGACGCCCTCGTCCTCGCCTACCAGAACCGGGGGCATCGGCACGCGGCCGTGACGCTCGTTCCGCGTCCTGATGCCGCCGGCGCACGCGTGGACGTGACCTTCGAGATCGTCGAGGGGCCGCAGTCGCTGATCGACCACGTGATCGTCGTCGGCAACACTCGCACGAGCCTCGAGACGATCACCCGCGAGCTGCAGCTGTCGCCGGGCCAGCCGGTCGGGCTCGATGCCCTGGCCGCCGCGCAGCGCCGTCTCGGCGCGCTCGGCCTCTTTCGCCGTGTGCGCGTCGAGGACACCGGCATCCCCGGGGACACGACGCGCGACGTTGTCGTCAGCGTCGAAGAGGCGCCCGCGACGCGGATTGGCTACGGCGGCGGCCTCGAGGCTGGTCGCGAGCTCGTCGCCGCCGACACCCCCGATGCCTCTGCCGAGGAGCGCATCGCGGTGGCGCCGAGCGCCTTCTTCGAAATCGGCCGCCGCAACCTGTGGGGCAAGAACCGCAGCGTCAACTTCTTCTCGCGCGTCAGCGTGCGCCGCAACCTCGGCGAGGACGAGACCGGCGACAGCGGCTTCGCCTTCACCGAGTATCGCGTCGTGGGCAACTACCGCGAGCCCCGGATCCTGGGCGACAGCGTCGATTTCCAGGCCGCAGCCTTCGCCGAGCAGGCCGTCCGGGCGAGCTTCGACTACCGTCGGCGCGGGATCACCGCCGACCTCACGCGCCGCGCCGCTCCGTATACCGTCTACGGGCGGTACAGCCTCGGGCAGACCGACACCTTCAACGAGCGCTACAACCCGGAGGAGCAGCCCCTCATCGACCGGCTCTTCCCGCAGGTGCGGCTGTCGGTCTTCTCGGGCGGCCTCGTGTACGACACCCGGGACGACCCGCTCGACCCCAGCCGGGGCCAGATGGCGTCGACCAACGCCTCGCTGGCCGCGCGCGCGCTGGGCTCCGAGGTGGGCTTCGTGAAGAGCCTCAACGAGGTGTTCGTCTACCGTCGCCTCTCAACCGCCCGCCGCATCGTGTTCGCGGGCGGCGTGCGCGTGGGTCTCGCGGCGGGCTTCGAGCGCACCGTGGAACAGGTGGACGAGAACGGTGCCCCCGTCATCGGCGAGGACGGACAGCCGGTCGTGGAGGTGGTGGACGACCTGCCAGCGAGCGAGCGCTTCTACGCCGGCGGCGACACCACCGTGCGCGGGTTCGCGCTCGACCGGCTCGGCGATACCGGCACCATCGACCAGGACGGCTTCCCAACGGGGGGCAACGGCCTGCTGATCTTCAACGCCGAGGTGCGGTTCCCCGTGTGGCGGGCTGTCGGCGGCGCCGTGTTCATCGATTCCGGCAACGTCTTCCTGCGGGCCTCCGACATCGACCTCACGCGCATCCGTGGCGCCGTTGGCGGCGGGATCCGGTATCGCTCGCCCATCGGCCCCATCCGCGTGGACGTGGGCGTGAAGCTCTCGACGCAGGTGTCGGTCAGCGGCACGCGCGAGAAACCGTATGTGGTGCACATCAGCCTCGGCCAGGCATTCTGAGCCCGCGCGCCTCGTCCTGGCCGCGGCACTGGTCCTGTGGCCCGCCGGCGGATCGGCCTGGCACGGCGCTTCGGCGCTGTACGATGGCGACGCGGTCGGCCCGGCCCTGAAGGGCCGGGCCACGAGTGTGGGCCGGGCCGCCGGGGCGGTATCGCCCCGTGGACCGTCGTGGCACAGCGCTTCAGCGCCGTGGGCCGGCGCGGCCGGCCCCGGCGAGGTGATCGACCGCCTCGTGGCTGTAGTTGGCAGTCAAACCATAACGCTGTCCGACGTCCGCGGCGCAGCCGAGCTCGGCCTGCTCGACCTGCCGCCGGGCGAGACCTCGGAGGCCGCCTTGGTGCGAGCCGCCGTCGAGCGGGCGCTCGTGCAGCTCGAGGTGGAGCGCTACGGCGGCAACCTGCCCGGAGAACCCGAGGTGACCCGACGGATCGTCGAGATCACCTCGCGCCTGGGGCCCGAGCAGGCGGCCGTGGTGATGGCACGGGCCGGCCTCGACGAGGCCCGCCTGCGCGCCCTCGTGCGCGAGAGCCTCGCCGCCGAGCGCTACCTGACCGACCGCTTCGGCGCCGTCGGCCAGGCCACCGACGACGAGGTCCGGCGCTATTACGTCGAGCACCCCGAGCGCTTCACCAGGAACGCGGAGGTTCGACCGTTCGCGGAGGTGGAGGCAGAGGCGCGTGCCGCCCTCGCGGCCGAGCGCCGCGCCGAGGTGGTGGCCGGGTGGCTCGCCGGCCTCCGCCTGCGCACTCCGGTGACGGTGTTGTACCCGCCGGAACTCGCCGGGTCAGCGAACCACCAGGATCCGTAGCGCGGGCTCGCGGCGTCCCGGCGCGGGTACGAAGCGAGCCACCTCCAGAACCCCGGGCGGCGGGAGGTCGGCGCGCGGGTCGTTCCGGGTGTCCGGCACCGACTGCACCACCCAGCGCACGCCGCCGCGGGTGAGCTCGGCCGCGTCCCACGCGGTGTCCCGCTCGAGGGGGCGCGCATCGTACCGGAGCGGAGGCAGCCGGACCGCGCCGCGCTCCACAGCAACCGTTTCGCCCGGCGGCACCTCCCGGGCGATCCACTCCCAAGCCTGGCGTGCCGGTGTGGCGCGGCGCAGGTCGCGCGCGTGCCTCCCCGCGCCGATCGAGGGCGGCAGCAGCGCCGCCACGGTGAGCGCGACGATCAGCGTCGTGCGCACGGCGCGGGGAATGCTGAAGCGGCGCAGCAGACTGACGCCGCTGATCACCGCGAGCGAAGCCAGAACGCACGCAAACGGCATGAGCGGGACGAGCGAGCGCGGTTCGCCGGCACCGCGCATCGCGATGACCGCGTACGCGACGAGTGGGAACACCGTGAGCAGCGTCCAGCGCTCGCGGCCCGGGCCCCGCACCGAGCGGGTGAGGCCCATCCCAATTCCCGCGAACATGAGGACGAGTGCCGGCCAGCCGAGCGCCTGCTGCAGGTGCCGGAGGTCGATCAGCCAGGTGCGCCCGGCCTGGCCGCCCGCCGCGCGGAACCGCGCCATGAAGTCGCCGAACCCGTTCAGGAAACCCGGCAGGTCGAGCACCGTGAAGGGCGAGGCGAGCAGGAACACCAGCAGCCACGCCGAGAGTGCGGCCATCACGTAGGCCAGCCGGGACGGCCGCGCCGGGACGGTGAGCCACGCCGCCATCGCAGGCAGCACCAGGGCGAGCACGCCGCCGTAGTTGGTGGCCGTGGCGAGGCCCGCCATCGCCCCCGCCGTCGCGAACAGCCGCAGCGCGCGCCGCTCACTGGCCGCCAGCGAGGTGAGGAGCGTCAGCGTGACGAAGAACGCCACCGGCACCGTGGGGCTGGCGTCGTGGCTCTCGGCCACGTGCAGCGGCATGACGGCCATCAGCGCCGCCGACAACAGCGCGTGCCGCGCGCCCCAGCGCAGAGCCACTTGGTGCACCAGGAACACCGTGGCCACGCCGATGAGGCCCGTGGCGATGCGCATCCAGGGCAGCAGCTGATCCACGTCGATCTGGGCGAGCGAGGTCCATTCCCCCCGAACGGCTCCGACGAGGTAGCGTGCGATGGCAATGGGGAGATGAAGCGCAAAGAGCAGGCCCGGCAGCTCGAACCCGTGCGGGTTGAAGTCACCCGTGCGCATCACGGTGAGCACCCGGGAGGCGATGCTGGCCTCGATGCCCCCCACGGCCCACGGGATGCCGTGACCCGGCGACCACAGACGCAGGACGCCGGCTGCCGCCAGCGTCACCGAGAGCCACAGGGTCGAGGGCTTCAGGTCGGCGGCTTCGCGCCACTCACGGTCCGCCACGGCTGGAGGTCTCCATCGGCACCAGTACAGAGGCGCCGAGCGCCATGAATGATACGTCAGTCATCGGGCCTCAGCTGTGTTTCCGCCGCCGCCGATGGGCGACCTCCGTCACGTCGCCGCGAGGCGCCCGTAGCGCGATCGTCGAGCTCGCAGGGGCGCGGGCTCGACAGGAGGGGGCTCCCGCCTGTGATCACGCGGGCGCAGGGCGGCCGGGATCACGGGCCCGGCGTCGCGGCGCCCGTAAGTCCGAAATGCAGTAGCTCCGCGAGATTGAAGAGCGCGTGGCACACCATTGGAGCGACCACGCTGCGGCGCCAGAGGTAGGTGGCGCCCCACAGCAGCCCGAGCATCCCGGTGAGCACCGCGGCATCCCAGCCCTGAATCGTGTGCCCGAGGCCGAAGGCCACCGAGAAGACGACGAGGCCAACCGCCGCGCCGCCGAGATCGCGCTCGAAGCGGTTCAGCACGAACGCCCGCTGCAGTTCCTCGCGCACCCCGCCGGCAATCACCACCGTCAGGGCCAGTACGGCCAGGTCCGTGCGGCTCGACACCATGGCTGCCAGCGGATTGTCCGGAACGTTCCGCAGCCACGGTGCCACCTTCGAGAGCGCCAAGGCCAGGCCCGCCACCGACAGGAAGGTGGCCGGAAGCAGTCCCAGGCCGAGCCATACTTCACGCCGGGGCGAGCGCGTGCCGAGGAAGATCGCGCGCGGATCGTCCTGCCGCCATCGCAGGAAGAGCGCGACGAGGACGAGCAGCAGGGCCGTGTCGGCAAAAGACAGCACCACCACGAACGGCAGCGACAGCACCCCGTCAGGGCGCGTCGGCTGCCAGCCCGCGAGGGCGAGCGCCAGCATCAGGACGAGTTGCGTCGGGAATCCCGAGCAGAGCACCACCTCGATGAGCGAGGCCACACGATTGGCCCGGCGAACGGCAGGTGCCGGGGCAGGCTCCGCGTCACCCTCGGCGTCGGCCGGGACCTCGGCCCGTTCGGCATCGTCTGCGGCTCCCACGACGGTGTCGACGGGCGCGCCGGCGAGGCCGGAGGCGATTGGGGCGGCGGCTGCCCCGGCCTCTTCGTCGTGGGGCGGCGAATGCACCGCCGCACTCTACCACCCTCCATCCGCTGGGCAGGCCCTTGTGGCGCCGCGGAGCCCTCCGGCCCGCGGCTCGCGGCGCGGACTGTCACAGTTCCGTCTCTTGAGTTCCGGGGGCCCCATGGCGTGTCAGGGGCGCCGCGCGGTACCGGCGCACGGATCGGCCCCGGAAGCCCAAGCACGTGAGCGGGTTAGACGACCTTCTATCGGATGACCCAAGGCGCTACATCTTGAGGCTGGTGTGAAACTCAGCCACAAAATCTTGTGGCGAGATCGCAAAAAGCGGTTGACAACGGCGGGGGCGCGGTCGCATATTTGGGCGCCTGCGAACACGAGCGTCGGGACCTCCCAGCGTCTCGGCCGGGTGCGGCGTTGCCCCCGGTGTCGCTCGGTGTTTCGGGAACCGCTGCAACACGAAGGTAGCCGTCATGGTCCGGTCGGACGCGAGCACGACACGCACGTGGCACGAAGGCGCTGTCCCCCAGACAGGCAGCCCGCCGCGCCGTGCCGTCGCGCGCCGCGCCGGACGAGGCGTACCTCGAGCGGTCCTTCACGTCACGCACGCGGCATAGTCACCGGGGCTATTTGGAACGACGGGTGTTGAAGCGACGTCCCTCGCCGGACGGGGGACGGGGTCGTACGGAGGGTTCGATGCAGAGAGGCGTTGCGCAACAGGTGTCCACGTCCGCCGCCGCCGTGCCGGTGCCGCCCGCCACGACGGCGTCGGCACCCGGTCTGGAGTTCCCGCGCGTGTTCACCCGCGAGGGGGTCGACCCCTTCGACGAGGTGGAGTGGGAACTTCGCTCGGCGGTGATCGGCAACGAGAAGGGCGAGAAGGTGTTCGAGCAGCGGGACGTGGAGTTCCCGCGCTTCTGGTCGCAGCAGGCCACCAACATCGTCGTCTCGAAGTACTTCCGCGGGACCCTGGGGACGCCCGAGCGCGAGCGCAGCGTCAAACAGCTCATCGGCCGTGTGGTCGAGACCATCACCAGCTGGGCGCGCCGGCAGAAGTACTTCGCGTCGGAGGACGACCTGCAGGCGTTCAGCGACGAGCTCAAGCACGTCCTCCTCTTCCAGAAGGCCTCCTTCAACAGCCCGGTGTGGTTCAACGTGGGCATCGAGAAGGAGCCGCAGTGCTCGGCCTGCTTCATCAACTCGGTGGCCGACACGATGGAGTCGATCCTGACGCTGGCGCGCACCGAGGGGATGCTCTTCAAGTACGGTTCGGGCACGGGGAGCAACCTCTCGCCGATTCGGTCCTCGAGGGAGCTGCTCGCCGGCGGCGGCACCGCCTCGGGTCCCGTCTCCTTCATGAAGGGCTACGACGCCTTCGCGGGGGTGATCAAGTCGGGCGGCAAGACGCGGCGTGCCGCGAAGATGGTCATCCTCAACGCCGATCACCCCGACGTCGTCGAGTTCATCAACTGCAAGGTGGACGAGGAGCGCAAGGCGTGGGCGCTCATCGACGCCGGCTACGACGGGTCGTTCACCGGCACGGCCTACGCGTCGGTGTTCTTCCAGAACTCGAACAACTCGGTGCGCGTCACCGACGAGTTCATGCGCGCGGTGCTCGACGACGGCGAGTGGCAGACCCGGTCGGTGACGACCGGTGAGGTGGTGGACACCCACAAGGCGCGCGATCTCATGCGGCAGATCGCCGAGGCGACCTGGGTGTGCGGCGACCCCGGCATGCAGTTCGACACCACGGTGAACGACTGGCACACCTGCCCGAACACGGCCCGCATCAACGCGAGCAACCCGTGCTCGGAGTACATGTTCCTCGACGACTCGGCGTGCAACCTCGCCTCGCTCAACCTGATGAAGTTCCTCGACGCGCACGGCGAGTTCGACGTCGAGGCGTTCCGTCACGCCGTGCGCACCGTGATCACGGCGCAGGAAATCCTGGTCGACAACGCGAGCTACCCGACGCGCGCCATCGGCAAGAACAGCCACGAGTACCGGCCGCTCGGCCTCGGCTACGCCAACCTGGGCGCGCTGCTGATGTCGCGCGGGCTGCCCTACGACAGCGACGAGGGGCGCGACTACGCCGCCACGATCACCGCGATCATGCACGGCGAGGCCTATGCCCAGTCGGCGCGCGTGTCCCGCGACCACGGCGGCCCCTTCGCCGGGTACGAGCGGAACCGCGAGCCGTTCCTCCGCGTCATGCGGAAGCACCGCGCGGCCCTGAAGGACGTGGACCGCACGCGCGTGCCGCGCGACCTCTACGAGGCGGCCAAGGAGACCTGGGACGAGTGCGTCGAGCTCGGCGAGCAGCACGGCTACCGCAACGGCCAGGCCACCGTGCTCGCGCCCACCGGCACGATCGGCTTCATGATGGACTGCGACACGACCGGCGTGGAGCCCGACATCGCGCTCGTGAAGTACAAGAAGCTCGTCGGCGGCGGCTTGATGAAGATCGTCAACACCACCGTGCCGATGGCCCTCGAGAAGCTCGGCTACAACGCCGCCCAGATCGCCGAGATCGTCGGCTACATCGACGAGAACGAGACGATCGAGGGCGCCCCGCACCTCAAGGACAAGCACCTCGCGGTGTTCGACTGCGCGTTCAAGCCGGTCGGCGGCGAGCGCTACCTGACGCCGCTCGCGCACCTGCGCATGATGGGCGCGGTGCAACCGTTCCTGTCGGGCGCGATCTCGAAGACCGTAAACATCCCGGAGGAGACGCCGCCCGAGGAGATCGAGCGCCTCTACGTCGAGGGGTGGAAGCTCGGCCTCAAGTCGATCGCGGT
>Ga0079037_100001134_pt1 | contig 13434 bp, 10 predicted proteins | sample Mud3Dept4metaG_FD_71479 | JGI IMG/M metagenome (GOLD analysis project Ga0079037, IMG submission 71479) | Freshwater wetland microbial communities from Ohio, USA, analyzing the effect of biotic and abiotic controls - Mud 3 Core 4 Depth 4 metaG | ecosystem: Environmental > Aquatic > Freshwater >... | reverse complement strand
CCGAGCTGCTCGGCCTGGCCGATCGCGTGGCGGTCATGCACGAGGGCGAGCTGCAGGGGATCCTGGAGCGCGCCGACGCCACCCAGGAGCGGATCATGCAGCTCGCACTCGGACAGGGCGCGGCGTGATCCGCCCGATCACGGACGCCCTGCCCGTGTCCACGGGCAGGATTGTGCCGCGGCCGGCGCGTCACGGCGATCGCCGGCGGCCATGACCTGAACCCACCGTCGCATCGGGCACGCCCCTGGCTCGCGCGCGGGCCGGCTCAGTGCTTCACGAAGGAAGGATCGATGGCGCTCTCGAGCACGCGCCGGAACCGCTTCCAGCTGCACGGGAACCCGTCGGCCGCCGTGCTGCACCCGGGGACAAAGACGGGAGCCCTCGCGGGCGGGGAGACCAGCGTCAGCGGTCGCGCCTCTCGCATCTGCTCGAGGGTCTGTGCGAAGTAAGAGGTTCGGACCGTGCACTCCCGCGTGTCGAGGTCGCGCCACACCTCGAAGACCAGGGCGCCACCGGGCGGCGTGTCGTCCTGCTGGTAGCCCTCGAGCAACCACGACAGCCCCAGCATCCCGGCGACGTTGGCGAGGTTCGTGTCATGCCCGACGATGACGAGCAGCCGGTTGCCGGGCGCACCGAGTGCGCCGCGCACCTTCTTTCGCCCCACCGCCTGCTCGATCGACTTGACGACGTGGCTCACCAGGTTCGAGCCGCTCGCCCGCGCGAGGTAGGGCGTGCGCCAAGCCAGGTCCGCGTGAGCGACCCGCAGGCCCATCATCAGCCGCAGGTTGTCCCGGTCCACCCGGCCCCACCCGAGCTCTGCCTCAGGCATGCCGTTGGCGTACTCGAGAAGGAAGTTCTGAGCCATCGTCGACGCGGTGCCGAAGGAGCCGCCGAGGTCCGCCAGCTTGTCGCCCTCGCCGGCCTCGACCGATACCGGAAGGTCCATCAACAGCGCTGCAACGGGCTCGCCCTCCGCCGGGCAACCCGGGCCCGGCACACAGCCGAGGAGCACCTGCTGCACCGTCTCGAGCGCCGGGCGGTGCGGCTCGACGAGCGCTTCCGGCCGGCTGCCGAGGCGGCCCATGATCGAGGCCACCGCCACGGCGCGGTCGGGACGTCCGACGCCGGCCCCGACCGGCCTGAACAGGGGATCGACCGTCCCAGCGGGGAGCGAGTGGACCCGGACCTGGCAGGCGGGCAGCATGGTCGACGCGAGGGCACGGGCGGTCTCGAGTGTGCGCTGGATCGTGTTGGCCCGGAAGTAGAGCCGGTCGGCATCGTCACAGCCCTGCGCTGAGTAGAGCCCGGCATCCGTGAAGTAGTCGCGGTAGTAGCCGCCGAGCAACTCCATGAGCTTCCTGCCGTGCACCGTGAGGTGGCCGGGCGGCACGCCCCAGTCCGGCCAGTCCTCCGTGGAGTACTGGTTGAGCCGCTCGCTGGTCCAGGTGGGCGAGCGCACGCCGTGGCGGCTCAAGACCACGGCGTACTCGAGCTCGGCGCCGCGCGCCGGCCGCTCCCCGGCGCGGACGACCGTTGCCTGAGCGCCGGCCGCCAGGAGCACCAGCACCAGGGATCCGATGGTCCTCGGTCGCATTCGGAAACTCCTCCCGCACCTCGGGCCGTGGCCTTGACCGCGATCAACCGCCTGAGCGATCCAGGCGGGCACCCGGACGGCCGCAGTTCCGGAGGGGCTCACCGGGTCACGGACGCGCTCGGTCGTCTGCCGGAGGCGGGCCCGTCGACGAGCGCACGACGAGAGTCGGTGCGACGACCTCGTGACGAGGCGTCGACCGCTTGCCCTCGAGCCGTTCGATCAGGCACTCGACGCCAAGCCGGCCGATGTCCGCGCCGAACTGCTGGACGCTGGTCAGCGAGATCTGGGGGAGGGCGGCCAGCGAAGTGTTGTCGTAGCCGACGACGGAGACGTCGGCGGGGGTGTGCAAACCTGCCTCCTCCAGCGCCTTCAGGGCGCCAATCGCGCTGATGTCGTTGGCGGCGAAGATGGCGCTGGGCAGGGGGGATTGCTTGAGAAGCTCGAGCGCTGCTTGATAGCCGCCGTTCTCGGTGAAGGCCCCTTCCGCGGTCGCGATGTACCTGGCGAGGCCCAGCCGCTGCATGGCGAGCAGGTACCCTTCACGCCGGACGTCGGCTCCGGCACCGCGGCCGCCGTCGATGTGGGCGATCCGCGAGTGACCCAGGCTGGCGCAGTGTTCGACGGCAAGGCTGGCGCCGGCGATGTTGTCGTTCGTGACGCTGTCGCTGCCGGTCGAGGAGGTGTCGCGATTCAGGACCACGACCGGGACCGCGCGGCAGGTGCGATCGATGATCTGGTCGTCGACGCGGGGCGCCGCCAGGATCAGGCCGTCGACGCGGAGCTCGAGCAGGCTCTCGATGGCAGCCTCCTCCAGCCCCGAAACCCGGTCGCCGGTGTTGAACAGCACGCGATAGCCCAGTTCCTCGGCCTTGACCTGGATGCCGGAGACGATCTCGCCGAAGAACGGGTTGCGGAGGTCCGAGACCATCACCCCGAGCATCCTGGTGCGGCGCTGGACGAGGCTCCGGGCGATCACGTTCGGGCGGTAGTCGAGTGCTTCGATGGCCTTCATGACCGCTTCCCGGGCCTTGGGGCTGACCCCGTCCTCGCCCCGGATCACCATTGAAACCAGTGATTTCGAGACGTGAGCCTTGCGTGCCACGTCGAAGATCGTGGGGCCCGACGGAGTCTTGACATTTGTCTTTTTGGGCATTACATTCCCTTTTGGAACGCTCCGAATTATAGGGCAATCTGGCTCCCGTCGCAACGTGGATCGTTCCGGAGAACGCGCTTCGCACCGCCTCATGCGGTTTTGGAACGGTACTCTGGAGAAAGGGGGTTGTTTCTTGCGAGTGGACTTGGAACGTTCCATATCCGGTCCCCAACACGGCAGAGTCGGGGGGATCTACCGCGTAGCGACCTTACACGGAGGGAAGAACGATGACGCCGCCTCACATGCAGCGATGCCGGATCATCCCACTCTTCATCGCCGCGCTCGTGCTGATGTCTGGCCTTGTCCAGGCGCAGACGGGTAGCGGCACGGTTGTCGGCACGGTCAAGGGGCCAACGGGCGACGCGCTGGCCAACGCCAGCGTCTCGGTCACGGGCACTAACCTGTCGACCACGACTGACCTGCAGGGGTCGTACCGCCTGATGCGCGTTCCGGTGGGTCAGCAGACGCTCGTCTACAGCTTCCTCGGCATGGGGGCGACGACCGCCATCGTGACCGTGGTTGTGGGAGAGACGGTCGCCAGCGACGCGCGACTTTCCTACAGCGAGGAGATTCAGGTGAGCGGCTCGCCGCTCCTGCAGGGCCAGGCCAAGGCCCTCAACACCCAGGAGCAGGCAACCAACATCACCAACGTGGTCTCGTCCGACCAGATGAGCAACTTCCCCGACCTCAACGCCGCCGAGGCAACTCAGCGGATCCCTGCCGTCTCGCTGCTGCGCGACCAGGGCGAGGGGCGCTACGTCCTGATCCGCGGGACCGAGCCGCGGCTGAACTCCACGACCATCAACGGCGAGCGCCTCCCGGCGTCCGAAGGCGACACCCGCAACATCGCCCTCGACACGATCCCGGCCGAGCTGCTCGAGGCGATCCAGGTCTCGAAGGCCCTGACGCCGGACATGGACGGCGACGCCATCGGCGGCACGGTCGACCTGGTGACAAAGCGGGCGCCGCTTGAGGGGACCACGCAGGTCTCGCTCGGCGGCGGCTACACGGCGATTGCCGAGGACCTGCTCGGCCTCGCGGGGTTCACGCTGGGCCGGCGTTACGACGAGGGCAAGACCGGGCTGCTGCTTTCCCTGAGCGGCACCCGCAGGAACGCGGGTTCGGACGACATCGAGCCGGTCTACGACGACGGTGACCTCGACGAGCTCGGGCTCCGTGACTACACCTTCACACGCGACCGCTACGGTGCCACGATCTCCCTCGACCGGCAGCTGTCGTTCGATTCGCAGCTGTTCGTGCGCGCCCTGTGGGACGAGTACTCCGACAGCGAGTATCGGCGCGAAAAGGCGAACGTCCTCGGTGACGACGCCATCGAGTGGTCGCTCCGGGACCGCGAGCAGAACTCGCGCATCCTCTCCTTCACCGGCGGCGGGAGCAACATGATCGGCGAGACGGTCATCAACTACCGCGTGGCGTGGAACAATTCCCGGGAAGAGACGCCTAGTCAGCTCACCTCGACGTTCATCCAGGAGGACGTGGAGTTCGACCCCAACGTCTCCTCCGACTTCATCGACCCCGACAACATCCAGGCGAATCCCCTCAACGAGGACTACACGCTCGCCATCTTCGACGCGATGGAGACCCAGGGCAAGTTCGCCGAGGAGGAGGACCTGGTCGGCGCGGTCGACCTCACCGGGGGCTTCTATCGCGACAGCGGCTTCAGCGGTCTATGGAAGGCCGGCGTGAAGGTTCGCCTCAAGGACAAGTCCCAAAACTACGAGGTCTTCGACTACGAGTCCGAAGACGACCTCTTCATGTCCGACTACGTCGACGACTGGACGCCCGACACGCCGTTCTTCGACGGACGCTACACCTTCGGCCCCTTCATGAGCCCGGACAAGATGCGGGCCTTGATCGCCAGCGGCGCGCTCGAAGGCGAGCGGAACATCGAGGAGGACTTGGTCGACTACACCATCAGCGAAGACACTTACGCCGGCTACGCCATGGGCGAATTCGACCTTTCCTCCAAGGTGACGCTGCTCGCCGGGCTGAGGGCGGAGAAGACCGACACCGCGTTCAACGCCTTCGAGCTGATCTACGACGAGGAGGGGGAGCCGTCGGAGCTGACGCCGACCTCGGGCGAGAAGTCGTTCACCGAGTGGCTGCCGATGGTTCACCTCAAGTACAAGCTCGGCGAGAGCAGCTACCTTCGTGCCGCGATCACGCGCACCTTCGCCCGCCCCAACTTCGGCGACCAGGCCCCGTACCGGTTGACCAACGAGGAAGACCGCGAGATCGAGTTGGGCAACCCCGATCTCGACTACACGACGGCCTGGAACGGCGACCTCCTGTTCGAGCAATACCTGCCGTCGGTCGGCATCCTCTCCGGCGGCATCTTCTACAAGGAGCTTTCTAACAACATCTACATCTCCACTTTCAAGCAGGACATCGACGGCGAGGAGTACGAGATCACCCAGGCGCTCAACGCCGAGAGCGGCTGGCTGCGCGGCCTGGAATTCGCGTTGCAGCGGCGCTTCGGGGCCTTCGGGATCTACCTCAACTACACCTACGCGGACTCGGAGTCGAGCTACCCGACGCGCGAAGACACCACGCTGCCCGGCCAGTCCGAGCACGTCGGCAACCTCGCTTTCTCGCTCGAGTTGGGTGGCTTCACCGGCCGGATCGCGCTCAACTACAACGGCCACTCGCTGTTCGAGGTCGGCGAGGACGCTGCGACCGACCAGTACGTCGACGACCACGTGCAGCTGGACTTCTCGGCGCAGCAGAGGCTCGGCAAGAACGTCGCGATTTACCTCGAAGCGGTCAACCTCACGGACGAGCCCTACCGCGTCTACGAGGGCACCTCGGACCGGCCGCTGCAGGAGGAGTACTACATGTGGTGGGGGACGATTGGCGTGAAGCTCAACTTCTAGGGGCGCACGCTGCGGGCGTGAGCGGTTAGGCCGCAGCACAGGCGAATTTCGCCTGGGGGCAGTACAGGTCCCCTTTCCGGGAACCGTCGAGAAGGGGTCGTGTGCCGGAGGTCTAAGCAGCGGGGAAGTAAGGCAAGCGGCACGCAGAGCGAAAGGTGGGTGATCCGTGAAATCGACGACGGTCGCAGTGATTGGAATCGGACGAATCGGCAGGATGCACACGGAGAACCTGGTGCATTCCGTCCCCGATGCCTACGTGAAGGCGGTCGCCAGCCCGAGGCTCGACCAGGCCTGGGTCGATGCGCTGGGCATCCCGATACGTGCCACCGATGTGGACGTGATTCTCAACGATCCGGAGATCGAAGCGGTAGTCGTCACGGCGCCGTCGGGGCGGCACGTCGAGCTGATCCGCAGGGCTGCGGCGGCAGGCAAGCACATCTTCTGCGAGAAGCCGGTCGCCTTCGAGCCGCAGGCGATCGAGCAGGCGCAAGCCGCGGCGAAGGCCGCCGGTGTGAAGCTGCAGGTCGGGTTCAACCGTCGCTTCGACCCCGGCCTGCTCCAGATGTGGCAGGCGGTGCAGCGCGGGGATGTCGGCGAGATCCACCAGCTGCGGGTGACCAACCGCGACCCGAAGGCGCCGCCGGTCGATTTCGTCAAGCGATCCGGGGGCTTGTTCTTCGACTTCGCGATCCACGATTTCGACACCGTCCGCTTCCTGTCCGGCAGCGAGATCGTGGAGCTGTTTGCCGCGGGCGCCGTCCTGGTCGACCCGGAGATCGGGAAGGCCGGCGACATCGACACGGCGATCATCACGCTCCGTCTCGCCAACGGTGCCCTGGGGGTGATCGACTGCAGCCGGCAGACCAACTACGGCTACGACCAGAGGTTCGAGGTGTTCGGCTCGAAGGGCAGCGTCTTCGTCGACAACACCACGGCCACGACCGTGGTCTCGAGCTCCAAGGGCGGCGTCGTGGCGGAGAAACCGCACGAGACGTTCGTGGAGCGGTACCGGGAGGCGTTCGTGGCGGAGCTCGCCGCGTTCGTGGCGAGCGTGCGCGATGGGTCGCCGGTTCGGGTCGGCGCCGGGGATGCGCTGGCTGCCGTGAGGGCGGCCGGCGCCGCCCGGACCTCGCACCTGGAGCATCGGCCGGTCACGCTCGCGGACAACGTTCAGGCAGTTGGTGGAGGGCAACGGCGATGAAGACGATCACCGCAGGTGTTCTGGGCGCCGGGAGAATCGGCAAGATCCATGCAAACAACCTCATGGCGATGCCGGGTGTCCGGTTGAAGGCGATCGCCGATCCGTTCGCGGACTTCAAGTCGTGGCCGGGGCCGGCGGTCGCCGCGAGCAAGGACCCCGAGGATGTCTTGAAGGACCCCGAGATCGAGGCTGTGCTGGTCTGCTCGTCGACGCCGAGCCACGCGGATCTGACGGACGCCGCGGCGAGGGCGGGCAAGCACGTGTTCTGCGAGAAGCCCATCGCGGTCGACGCGGCGCGCGTCCGCGCCACGCTCGAGACGGTGAAGCGCAGCGGCGTGAAGCTCCAGGAAGGCTTCAACCGGCGTTTCGATCCCACGTTCGCGAGGGTCCGGCGGGCGGTGGTCGACGGCGAGGTCGGAGACGTGCAACTGGTCAGGGTCACGGCGCGCGACCCGGCTGCACCGCCGATCGAATACGTGCAGACCTCGGGCGGGATGTTTGCCGACATGACGATCCACGACTTCGACATGGTGCGGTTCCTCTCGGGGGCCGAGGTCGAGGAGGTCCACGCGTACGGAGCGAATCTCGTGGATCCCGCGATCGGGGCAGCCGGGGACATCGACACCGCCCTGGTCTCGATGCGCCTCTCGAACGGCGCCCTCGCGGTGATCGAGAACAGCCGCCAGGCGGTGTTCGGTTACGACCAGCGCATCGAGGTGCTCGGTTCGAAGGGTGGGGTCGAAGCGTTCAACGAAACCCCCGCGCGGACGGTGCTCCGCAGCGGCGCTGGCGTGCGTCACGAGAACCCGCTCTATTTCTTCCTGGAGCGCTACCAGCGTTCCTTCGTGCTCGAACTCGAGGCGTTCTTCGCCAGCATCCGCGGCGACAGGGAGCCCCCGGCAGGGGGCAACGACGGGCTGATGGCCCTGCTCATCTGCCTGGCGGCCCAGCAGTCGTTGCTCGAGAACCGGCCGGTGCGGGTGGGATCGACGGCCGGAGCGGGAGCGAAGAAGTCGCAGTGAGCCTGCTCAGCCTCTTCGCGACGGGCGCCGACAAGCCCCTGCTTGAGAGCCGGGCGGAGATCGACCGCCTGTTCGCCAGGCACCGCATGCGAATCATGCTGGCGATCACGATCGGCTACGGTGTCGCCTACACCTGCCGGCTGGCGCTGTCGGTCGTCAAGAAGCCGCTGATCGACGGCGGCATCTTCTCCGCCGAGCAGCTCGGCATCATCGGCTCCGCCCTGTTCTACACCTACGCCATTGCCAAGCTCACCAATGGCTTCCTCGCCGACCACGCCAACCTCCGGATCTTCTTCGCGACCGGCGTGCTGTTTTCCGCCCTCGTCAACATCGGCATGGGGTTCGCGACGGCACTCTGGCTCGCGGTGATCCTGTGGGCACTCAACGGCTGGTTTCAGGGGTTCGGCGCCCCGGCGGGGGCGGTCGCCCTGGCGCAGTGGTTCTCCAACCGGGAACGAGGTCGGATGTACGGCCTCTGGAGCACGGCCCACGCCGTCGGCGAGGGACTGACGTTCCTCGGCGTCGCCGTGGTCGTCACCGCCTGGGGCTGGAGAGCCGGCTTCTGGGTGCCGGGACTGCTGTGCATCTTCGTGGCGCTCGCGATCTACCTGCTGGTCCAGGACCGGCCCCAGACCCTCGGACTGCCGGCCATCGCCGACTGGAAGAACGACCACTGGAGCGGCGAGAAGAGCAGCGAAGGACAGAAGGACAGCATCTGGGCGAGCCAGCGGTCGATTCTGAAACTGCCGGCGATCTGGGTGCTGGCGCTGTCGAGCGCGTCGATCTACGTCACCCGCTACGCCATCAACAGCTGGGGCATACTCTATCTGCAGGAGGCCAAGGGTTACTCGCTGCTGCTGGCCGGCAGCATGCTGACGGCCAACACGGTGACCGGGATCCTCGGCGCCATCGCGTTCGGATTCGCGTCGGACAAGCTGTTCAAGGCGCGGAGACCGCCTGTCAACCTGATCTTCGGCGTCGTCGAGCTTGCCGGGCTGCTGATGATCTTCTTCGGCCCGCCCGGGAGCCCGGCGTTCATGATGGTCGCCTTCCTCCTCTACGGTTTCGGGCTCACCGGCCTCGTGACGTCGCTCGGCGGCCTGTTCGCGATCGACATCGCTCCCAAGAAGGCGGCCGGCGCGGCGATGGGGTTCATCGGGGTCTTCTCCTATGTCGCCGCGGCAACGCAGGAGCGGATCAGCGGTTGGCTGATCCAGCGTGGAATGGTCGTGGTCGACGGCGTCAGGCACTACGACTTCTCGACCGCAATCTGGTTCTGGATCGCCTCGTCCGTGGTGTCGCTGGTCCTGACGACGACGCTCTGGCGGGTCCGTCTACGTGACTGAGGAGGGTACGAACAAGTGAAGAACCGGTACGACATTGTCACCGTGGGCAACTACACCAAGGACACGATTGTCTCGCCCGCCGGAACGCGCCACGTCGACGGCGGTGGCTTCAACTACGCGGCGTTCGCCGCGCTCGCGCGCGGGTGCAAGGTGGCGGCGATCACGCGGCTTGCCGCCGAGGATGTCCATGTGGTGGAGGCACTCGAGCGCGTGGGCGTGGCCGTCTTCGCGGAGAAGACCCCCTCGTCCACCCTCATGCGGCTGGAGTATCCGACCGCGAACGTGGACGAGCGGGTGCTCACGGTGGCCGCAACCGCAGGGTCTTTTACGCCGGACCAGGTGCGGGACGTCGAAGCACGCGCGTTCGTGGTCAGCCCCTCGATCCGGGGAGAAGTGCCTCTGGACGTGATTCAGGCGCTCCGCGGGAAGGACGCAATGGTCGCGGCGGACGCGCAGGGTTTCGTACGCGTGCGCGACGGCGAAGGCAGGCTCCACCATCGTGAGTGGCCCGAGATGGGCCAGGTACTCGGCCTCGTGGACGTGCTCAAGGTCGACGCGGTGGAGGCCAAGTCACTCACGGGGGAGAGCGACCTGAGGCGGGCGGCCGACGCGCTCGCGCAGATCGGGCCACGCGAAGTGGTCCTGACGCACCGGAACGGGCTCCTAGTCCTGGCCGAGGGCAGCTTCCACGAGGTGGAGTTCCGCTCGGCCTCGCTGGCCGGACGGAGCGGCCGGGGCGACACGTGCCTCGGCTCGTACGTGGCGGCGAGGTTGAGCGCACCGCCGGCGGAGGCGACGCTCTGGGCGGGCGCCGCAACCAGCCTGAAGCTCGAAGCGGAGGGACCGCTCCGGAAGTCACGGGAGGAGATCGAGGTGTTCAAGCGCAGGACGTACGGGGGAGCATGAGGACGCCGCCATGAGCGAGTTGCAGGTGTTCGTCGACCGCCTGCGCCGGGAAACGGAACCGTCGGTGAGCTCGGCCGACGCGGGAGCGACGGTCGCCGTGGCGGTCACGGCGGCGCGCTCGATCGAGGAGGGTGCTCCGGTCGAGGTCACGCTCGAGAGCCGGCAGCACGCGGGGGCGGGGAGGGAGCCGCCCCGCTCGGGCAAAGGCGTTCGAGGCGAGGCGAACAGGCATGAAGCACCAACAGGTACTGACGATTGATCGAAAGGAGATTCACAGATGGCCAAGTCCCAGGAAAGCCCGAAGTTGCTGAAGACGAGCCAGCCGGACCTGTTCTTCGAGGACAACACGGTCGGCCGCTGCAAGAAAGCGGTGTGGGACGCGAGCGACAAGGAGGTCGACGCGATCCTCGCCGAGTACGGGATCCCCTCCCCGTGCGAGTGGGGCAAGTCCGGTTCCTACATCCAGACGACGGTTCGCCATCGGGTCGAGGCCGAACGGAAGAAGAACGACATCGTCTTCATCCCGGTCGGCTGCACCGAGATGCACGGCAGGCATCTCCCCAGCGCCTCCGACACCCTCTACGTGAGTCAGATCCTGGAAGGGCTGCGGCGCTACACGGCAAAGCGGGGCGCGCCGTGCGCCCTGGCGCTGCCGCCGCTCAACTACGGCTCGCACCCCTACCACCACCTGGGCATGGCCGGCACGGTGATCGTGCGCGAGAACGTCGCCCGTGAGCTGATGATCGACGTGATGCTCGGACTGTGGAACGACGGTTTCCGCAAGCAGGTCATCATCAACAACCACGGTCACCTGTGGATGCTCGAGTCGGCGATCCAGCAGTTCCAGAAGCGCTACCAGCTCCCGGGCATCTTCCGCGTCATCGACTGGCACCGGGCGGTGCGCGAGTTCTTCCGGACCACCGAGAAGGGCGGCAAGCTGGACACCAACTTCGTGCACGCCGACGAGTCCGAGACCTCGCTCGGGCTGCTGCTGCACCCCGACATGGTGGACATGAAGTACGCCGTCGACACCCAGGGCAAGAGCTACCTGCCCGACGGTCACTTCGACAAGTCGGTGGACCCGTTCGGGCGGCCCAGCCGCTGGTCGGAGGGCGAGGGCCACTTCGCGATCGAGATCAAGGCCACGCCGGAAGGCGTCGTCGGTAAGTCGACGCGCGGCGCGGCGGTCAAGGCGAAGCGGCCGGTGGCGGCGATCCTGCGCTACCTAACGCTGCTCAACGATCAGATCCTCGAAGTGTTCCCTCCGGGGACGGTGCCGCCGGTCGAAGAGGTGACGCTGAGGACCGCGAAGGACATGGAGCCGTACCTGCGCGAGCCGATGAGCAAGGGTTGGAAGCCGGTGTACAACCTGCCGGCGATCGGCCAGGGCTTCGACCAGTGACGAAGCTAAGCGTCGTGCTCTCGACCCACGCCGCCAGCTTCGACGCGGTGGCGCTCAAGGGCGATTTCGAGGCGAACGTCGCCAAGATCGCCGGGTGGGGGTACGACGGGGTCGAGTTGGCGATCCGCGATCCCCGCCTCGTGGAGGCGGCGGAGCTCGAGCGTGTGGTGGGCGGGCACGGCCTGGTCGTGCCCGCCATCGGTACCGGTCAGGCGTGGGGCGAGGAGAAGCTGTCGTTCACCAGCGACAGCGCCCCGGTGCGGGAGACCGCCGTCGAGCGGATCAAGAGCCACATTCCGCTGGCGGCGAGGTTCGACGCGCTGATCATCCTCGGCCTGATCCGGGGGATCACGCCGGCCGGGCAGACGCACGGGCGATCGATGGAGTACCTCGTCGAGGCGATCAGGGAGTGCGCTGCCGCGGCCGCCGAAAGCGGCGTGCGGTTCGCCCTCGAGCCGCTCAACCGGTACGAGACCGACCTCGTGCACACGGTCGCGGAGGGGCTGGAGCTCGCGGAGCGGATCGGGGCGGACAACTTCGGGCTGCTGCTCGACACCTTTCACATGAACATCGAGGAGCCGGTGATCGGGGACAGCATCCGGGCGTGCGGCGAGCGGATCTTCCATTTTCACGTGGCGGACTCGAACCGTTGGTACCCGGGCGCCGGCCACCTCGATTTCAAGGCGATTCTGGACACGCTTGCAGACACCGGCTACCGAGGCTTCGTCTCCGGGGAGTTCAAAGCGCTGCCGGACGCCGACACGGCAGCGCAGCGGAGCATCAGCTACCTGCGCAAGCTCTGAAGGGTTCGGTCGCAGTCGGCGCGCGACCGGGAAGGGGAGACAGAACTGAAAGCCGGTCGAGAGGCGTTACGCGGTTGGACGGTCTATCCGCGCTCGGTGGTGGAGGTGACGGGCACGTGCCTCTGCCTTGCGGCGAGCGAGGACGGTCGATCCAGGGCGCTCGTGGTCCGCGGTGAAGAGCTTGGGTTCGAGGGCACACGACGGGAGCCGGACGGGCGACTGCTGTGCCCGCTGAACAGCGCCAACGCCGCTGCCCTGCGTGCGCGTCTGCCGTGGCTTCGCCCCGCCCCGCTCGGCCTGAAGACGTCGGTCGGCTTCGGGGATCGCCTGGGTTTGGCGACCCCGGGGCACGCGCGGGCGATCCGCTGGTTCCCGGGCGGCGAGGGGCGGATCGCCGCGGTGTTCGCCCAGCAGTCGGTGCGCGAGAACGCCCGCACCGGCCGAACGCCGCAACAGGTGCTGGACGACGCGACCTGGGGCGTCTTCCGGGAGGGTTGGCGCGAGCCCTGGGGCGCGGACGCCGACCACCTGAAGACACCTGCGGACGTGGACGCCTTCGTCGCCGCTGGCTACACGTTCTTCACGATCGACCCCGGTGCCCACGTCGACGATGAGGCCGGTGGCCTCTCGGTCGCCGCCCTCGAGGCGAAGGTGTCGGCGTTGCCGTGGCAGGCGCTCGAGGACACCGTCGGTGACCTGCAGCGTCGGTACCTCGCAGCACCGGTGGACCTCGAAGGTTCGGCCCTGGCGATCGCCACGGAGCAACTGAGGCGTGCGGCAGTCAAATACGGCCGGGCCGTCGCCCACACCGTTGCGATGTACCGGCACATCGTGTCCAGGCTCGGCGGGCGGTCGTTCGACCTCGAGGTGTCGGTCGACGAAACCACGAGCCCCACGACGGTCGCAGAGCACGTCTACATCGCCGGTGAACTGCGGCGCCTCGGCGTGCGCTGGGTGAGCCTCGCTCCCCGCTTCGTGGGGCGTTTCGAGAAGGGCGTGGACTACATCGGTGATCTCGGGACCTTCGCGGCCGATTTCGCGCGGCACGCCGCGGTGGCGCGGGCGTTCGGGCCGTACAAGCTGAGCCTCCACTCGGGCTCGGACAAGTTCAGC
>Ga0079037_100001132_pt1 | contig 13439 bp, 10 predicted proteins | sample Mud3Dept4metaG_FD_71479 | JGI IMG/M metagenome (GOLD analysis project Ga0079037, IMG submission 71479) | Freshwater wetland microbial communities from Ohio, USA, analyzing the effect of biotic and abiotic controls - Mud 3 Core 4 Depth 4 metaG | ecosystem: Environmental > Aquatic > Freshwater >... | reverse complement strand
ACTCGATCGGTTCGTCCATCACGACCGACGCCGGCGTGTACCGGCCCGACTGCAGCGCGGCCAGGTAGACCATCGGCTTGGCCAGCGAACCGATCGGCCGCTTCATGTCGAGTGCGCGGTTGAAGCCGTCGAACGACGCGCGACGCCCGCCGACCACCGCGACGACTTCACCGGTCTGCGGAGTCGTCACGACCATGGCGCCTTCGAGACCGTGCGCTGCCTTGCGGCCGCCCTTGTCCTGCCGGGCCAGCTCGTCGCTCAGCGCGATCTCGGCCTTCTCCTGCAGCAGGGGATCGAGCGTGCTGAAGACGGTGAGTCCGGTCTCGGTGAGAGCCTGTTCCTGGTAGTCCTCGCGCAGCCGGCGCCGGACCAAATCGAGGAAGGCCGGGAAGTAATTTGCGGAGCGACCCGCATTGTCGGTGATGCCGAGCGGCGCCTTCATCGCGCGCTCGGCTTCTTCGGGTTTTACGACGCCCTGCTCGGCGAGCACCTTCAGCACCAGGTTGCGGCGCTCGCGCGCCCTTTCCGGCTGGCGTCGCGGATCGTAGTATGACGGCCCGCGCACGATCGCCACCATCAGCGCGACTTCGGGCAGGTTCAGCTCGGCGAGCGGCTTGCCGAAATAGAACTGGCTGGCAAGGCCGAAGCCGTGCACTGCGCGGCGGCCGTCCTGGCCCAGGTAAATCTCGTTGATGTAGGCGTTCATGATGTCTGCCTTCTCGAACCGGGATTCGAGAATGAACGCCATGATCGCTTCCTCGCCCTTGCGGCGCAGCGTGCGCCGGCTGTCGAGGAAATAACTCTTCACTAGCTGCTGCGTCAGCGTGCTGCCACCCTGCTCGACCTGCCCCGCGCGGACGTTGACGAACAACGCGCGCAGGATCGCGAGCGGGTTCACGCCGTGGTGCGATTCGAACTTGCGGTCCTCCACGGCCTTCAGCGCTTCCGGCAGCAGCGGCGGGACTTCGGCCGGCGAGACGATGATCCGGTCCTCGCCGTGAATCGGGAAGATGCTGCCGATCAGCAACGGGTCGAGGCGGAACACCGGGACGTCCGCGCCGTCGGGACCGGCCAGTGCCGCGATCTCTTCACCGTCGAAACCGACGTGCAGCTTCTGTGCGGGTTGCTTCTCGTCGGAGAAGCGGAACTCGCGGACGTAGACGTCGACCGCGTCGCCCTTGCGACGGAAAGTGCCGGGACGGTCCACCGGAGTCTGCGGGATGTAACCTAGGCGCTCGAGTTCCTGGGCGAAGCGTGCCGAGGAGAGATTCTGCCCGGCGTAGAGTTCGAGCGGCTGCGCGTACACGCGCGCGGGCAGGGTCCAGCGGCGGCCTTCGAACTGCTGCGTGACGCGCCGGTCGAGCACGGCGACGAGGATGATCGCGGCGAGCAGCGCCAGCAGCGCGATGATGGCGAAGCCGCGCTGCAGCTTCTGCCGGGACCTGGGTTTACGTTTGCGCCTGGCCATCTCTGCAGCTTACTTGCGCCAGAAGGTCGGCGTCAGCAGCACCAGCACGGAAAAGATTTCCAGGCGCCCGAGCAGCATCGCCAGCGAGCAAACCCAGGTCTGGAAATCGGTGAGTCCCTGGTAGTTGCTGGCCGGCCCGACGACGCCGAGGCCCGGCCCCGCGTTGTTGATCGTCGCGATGATGGCCGTGAACGCGCTGATGAAGTCCATGCCGCTGGCGAGCAGCAGGAACGTGAGCGTGACCACGGTGCCGAAGTACAGCACCACGAACGCGAGCACGGCGAACACGATGTGATTGGCAACCACCTGGTTGCGGATCTTCACCGGCGTGACAGCCTGCGGATGGACCAGCAGAAACAACTCGCGGATCGCCTGGCGGTAGAGGACGAGCGTGCGGAACATCTTGATGCCGCCGCCGGTGGAGCCGGTGTTGCACGTGTAGCAGGACAGCATGACGATGACCATCGGTGCAAAGACCGGCCACGCCGCGTAATCCTGCGTGGCATAGCCGCAGGTCGTCGCCATGGCGACCAGGTTGAAGGCCACGTACCGCAGCGCAGACAAGAAGTCGGGGTAGACCCCGTGCATCCAGATGTAGACAGTGACGCCGATGATCGCGACGATGACCAGCCGCAGCATTGCGCTGGCCTCGACGTCCGCGAGGTAGGTGCGCAGGCTCTTCTGCTGCCAGGCGATGAAATGGCGTGAGAAGTTCAGCGCCGAGATGAGCATGAACCCGATCAGCACGAGCTCGATCGCCGGCGAGTCGTAATGCGCGATGCTCGCGTCGTAATTGGAGAAGCCGCCGAGCGAAACGGTGGAGAAGGAATGGAAGACCGCGTCGTACCAGTTCATTCCCGCCACTTTCAGTGCGAGCACGCCCAGGATCGTGATCAGCAGGTAAACCACCCAGAGTGCCTTGGCCGTCTGGGTGATGCGCGGCGTCAGTTTCTCGTTCTTCACCGGCCCCGGGGTTTCGGCCTTGTAGAGCTGCATGCCGCCGACACCCAGCAGCGGCAGGATCGCCACGGCCAGGACGATGATGCCCATGCCGCCGAACCAGTGCAGCGCCGCGCGCCACATGTTCAGCGATGGTGCCATGCTGTCGAGACCCGTCAGCACCGTCGCACCCGTCGTGCTCAGGCCGGACATCGTCTCGAAAAAAGCGTCCGTGAAGGTCAGGCCCGGCAGGGCGATCAGCAGCGGCACCGTGGCGATCGCCGACATGAACACCCACGCGAGCGTCACCAGCAGGAAGCCGTCACGGGAACGCAGTTCCCGCTTGTGTTTTTGAGTCGCGGCAAACAAGGCTGCGCCGACGGCCACCGAAATCGCCGCCGCGTACAGGAAGTCGGCCAGCATGCCGTCGCGGTAGATCAATGACGCCAGGACCGGCAGGACGTACGTGACGCTGAACAGCATCAGCATCGACCCGAGGACGTTGAGGACGGCAAACATCGGGGCGGTTGTGCGAGCGGTCCAGCTCAGGTCTGGAACAGGCGCTCGACCTGCTCCACGTGCCGCTTGTCCGAGAGGAAGAGGATCACGTGGTCACCGTTCTCGATCACGGTGTCGTGGTGCGCCATGATCACCTGCTCGCCGCGCACGATGGTCACGATCTTCACGCCCTCGGGGAGCTTGACATCCTCGATCGGGCGGCCGACGACCTTGCCGCCGCGCAGGCCGTGCGCGATGGTTTCCATGGCTTCGGCCGCACCCTGGCGCAGGGAGTGCACCTGCACCACGTCGCCGCGCCGCACGTACGCCAGCAGCGAGCCGATCGTGACCGTCTGCGGCGAAATGGCGACGTCGATTTCGCCCATCGCCGTGAGGTCGGCATAGGCCGGCCGGCTGATCAGCGCCATGACGCGTCGCGCGCCGAGGCGCTTGGCCAGCATGGCGGAAAGAATGTTGGCTTCTTCGGAATTGGTGAGCGCGCAGAAGACGTCGACGCTGTCGATGTTCTCCTCCACCAGCAGTTCCTCGTCCGCGGCGTCGCCCACCAGCACGATCGAGTTGTTCAGTTGTTCCGAGATCTTGCGCGCGCGCTTCGAGTCGCGCTCGATCACCTTGACCTGGTTCTCCTCGTCGAGCGTCTGCGCGAGCCGGAAGCCGATGTTGCCGCCGCCCGCGATGACGACGCGCTTCACCGGATCCTCGAGCTTCTGCATTTCCTTCATGACGACGCGGATGTCCTGCGTTGCCGCGACGAAGAAGACCTCGTCGCCATCCTCGATCACGGTGTCGCCTTCGGGCTCGATGCTCTCGTGCTTGCGGTACATGGCCGCCACGCGCGCTTCGCTGTTGCGCATGTGGCCCTTGAGCTCGCGGATCGGGCGCCCGACGAGCGCGCCGCCCTTGAGCGCCTTGATGCCGACGAGCCGGACCTTGCCGTCCGCGAAGTCCACGACCTGCAGCGCGCCGGGATAGCGGATTAGTCGCTCGATGTAGGCGGTGACCGCTTCTTCGGGGCTGAGGTACATGTCGATCGCGAAGCCCGGCAACGCCGTTGCCTCCTCGGGGGTTTCGGTCGACACGAACAGGTTCGGGTGCTTGGTGTAATCACGCGAGCGGATGCGGGCGATCTTGGTTTTCGTGCCGAAGAGGTTCCACGCCACGTGGCACGCGACCATGTTGGTCTCGTCGCTGTTCGTGAGTGCGACGAGCATGTCGGCATCGCGCGCGCCGGCGGTCTCGAGCGTGCGCGGACTCGCTGCGTTACCCTGCACCGTACGGATGTCGATGCGGTCCTGCAGGTCGCGCAGCAGCCGTTCGTCGGTGTCGACGACGGTGACGTCGTTGGCCTCTTCGCGGGCCAGGTGGTACGCCGCAGTCCGGCCGACCTGGCCGGCCCCGAGGATGATGATTTTCAAGCTTCTTGACCTGTGGGGCAGCGCGCTATTCTAGCGCGACTCAGAGCGTCGTCAGGTTGGCGTACCCCAGCATCAGCCACTTGGTGCCCTGGCGCTCGAAATTCACCTGCACCCGGGCGTTGGCTCCCTGGCCTTCGAGGCTCAGGACCACCCCGTCCCCGAACTTGGCATGGCGGACCCGCTGGCCGAGTTTGAACGCCCCCGGGGGAGCCTCGTCCTGAAATCGCCGCCCGCTCATGGACATGTTGCTGCCGACGGGGCGGGTCGCTTGCTGCGGGGTGGGGCGCGACTGCGGCGAATAGACCGGCCGGGACACCTGCACCTTCGGGCGGACTTCCTCGACCAGTTCCAGCGGAATCTCGGCGATGAACCGGGACGGGGCCCCGAAGTTGTCGACGCCGTGCATGCGGCGCTGTTCGGCGTAGGTCACGTACAGCTGGCGCATGGCGCGCGTGCAGCCCACGTAACAGAGGCGTCGCTCCTCCTCGAGCCCGTGCACGTCCATGATCGAGCGCTGGTGCGGGAAGAGGCCGTCTTCCAGGCCGCACAGGAACACGACCGGGAACTCGAGGCCCTTGGCCGAGTGCAGCGTCATCATCTGCACGCAGTCTTCCCAGGCCTCGGCCTGGCCTTCGCCGGACTCGAGCACGGCGTGGGACAGGAACGCCATCAGCGGCGGCATGTCCGTGTCCTCGGGCTCGAAGCCGCGCGCGGCGCTCACGAGTTCCTCGAGGTTCTCGAGCCGGGCCTCGCCCTTGTCGGCCTTGTCCTTCTGGTAGTGCCCGACCAGGCCGCTCGCCTGGATCACGTGGTCGACCTGCTCGTGCAGCGGCAGGCCCTGCGTTTCGGCGTCGAGCTTCTCGATGAGCGTCAGGAACGCCTGCAGGCACGAGACTGCCTTGGTTCCGAGATCCTCGTTGCATTCGAACGCGGACTGCCACATCGATTTCACGTGCTCGCGGGAGTGGGCCCGCAGCACTTCGAGCGTGCGCGCGCCGATGCCGCGTGTCGGCAGGTTCACGACGCGCTCGAACGACGCATCGTCGTCCCGGTTCGAGATCAGGCGCAGGTACGCCAGCGCGTCCTTGATTTCCTGACGCTCGAAGAACCGCAGGCCACCGTACACGCGGTACGGGATGCGCGCGGCAAGCAGGTATTCTTCGAACACCCGCGACTGTGCGTTCGAGCGGTAGAGGATGGCGTTGTCAGCGCGCTTGCCACCGCGCGCGATCCACTCGCGGATCTTGCCGATGACGAACTCGGCCTCGTCGCGCTCGTTGTAGGCGCGGAAGAGGCGCAGCGGCGCGCCCTTGCCCTCGCTGGTCCAGAGCTTCTTGCCGATGCGGCCGCTGTTGTTGCCGATGATGGCGTTGGCGGCATCGAGGATGTTGCCGGTCGAGCGGTAGTTCTGCTCGAGCCGGAACAGCTGCACGTCGTGGAAATCCTTGCGGTACTGCTGCAGGTTCTCGACCCGCGCGCCGCGCCAGCGGTAGATCGACTGGTCGTCGTCGCCGACCACGTACGGAACGCTGGTCGAGCCCACCAGCGCCTTCATCCAGTTGTACTGGATGGTGTTGGTGTCCTGGAATTCGTCGACCAGCACGTGCTTGAAACGCGCGCGGTAGTGTTCGCCCAGGCCCGGCGCCTCGCGCAGGATCTCGTAGCAACGCAGCAGCAGCTCGGCGAAATCGACGACGCCATTGCGGCGGCAGGTGTCCTCGTACGTCTCGTAAAGCTTGATCAGCTGGTGACGCGTCGGGTCGCCGTCGTCCTTCAGGTGCTTCGGCCGCAGGCCTTCGTCTTTCTGCGCGTTGATGAACCACGCCACTTCGCGCGGCACCCAGCGCGTGTCGTCCAGGTTCAGCCCGCGGACGATCTTCTTGACCAGGCGCTGCTGGTCTTCGCCGTCGAGGATCTGGAACCCCTGCGGCAGCCCGGCCTCGCGCCAGTGCAGGCGCAGCAGGCGGTGGCAGATGCCGTGGAAGGTGCCGATCCAGAGCGGCGCGGAGGGCAGGCCCAGCTGCGTTTCGATGCGGTGCCTCATCTCGGCCGCGGCCTTGTTGGTGAACGTCACGGCGAGGATGCCGTGCGGCGATACGCCTTCGACCTGCACCAGCCATTCGACGCGGTGAGTCAGCACGCGTGTCTTGCCGCTGCCCGCGCCAGCCAGCACGAGGGTCGGCAACAGCGGGGCACTCACGGCCTGCCGCTGCGCGTCGTTCAGCGGCGCAAGAATGTGGGAAACGTCCATCGGAGGGGGCGGGATTCTACAGGACTCGCCTGTGCCTCGCGTAAAGTAGCGGGCTTGCCTGATCCAGGCAGGACCGGAAGGACAGGAAGGACAGGAAGTTGAGTAAGTTGAGGAAGCCCAATTATGCGTAGCGTCACGTTTCGTCTCGACCGTCTTGCTTCATTCCTGGCCCCCTTCATCGCGACGGGGCTCCTGGCCGTTGCACCGGCCCGCGCAGCCGATGCTCCCAGCGGGGATGCCGCCTGGGATGCAGGCGTTGCGCGCTTCATCGAGGGCCATTTCGCCGCGAATCCAGTCACCGCCGTGTATGCGGGCCGCCACGAATTCGACGGCAGGCTGCCGGACCTCAGCGAGGCTGCCTTGCGTGGCGACGTTGCGCGGATCGAGGCCGAGCGCGCACGACTGCTGGCCGTCGATGCCAGCCAGTTGACCGAGTCTCGCCAGCGCGAACGTGCCTACCTGCTCGCCGCGCTCGATGCCGACCTGTTCTGGAAAAAGGAAGCCGACTGGCCGCGACGCAACCCCGCGTTTTACCTGGGCCTGCTCGACCCGGAGATCTACCTGAGCAAGCCCTATGCGTCGCTCGAAAGCCGCATGCGCGCCTACATCGCCTATGCCCGGGAAATTCCCCGCGCGGCCGGGCAGATCCGCGCGAACCTGCGGACGCCGATGCCCGCGCCGTGGATCGAATACGGCGTCAACGCGTTCAGTGGCTTCGCGCAGTTCTACGGCAACGACGTGGCTGCGGTGTTCGCCAGCGTCAAGGACCCAGCGCTGCAGTCGCAGCTGGCCGCTGCCAACGCAGCGGCGGCGAAGGCGATGCAGGAACTTGCGGACTGGCTCGTCTCGGAACGCAAGCACGCGACCCAGGACTACGCGCTGGGTCCGCAGCTCTTCGCGCGCATGGTCGCGACGACCGAGCAGGTCGACGTACCGCTCGCGCGGCTGCAGCAGATCGGCCAGGCCGACATGGACCGCAACCTCGCGTCGCTGCGCAAGGTGTGCGAGGGTTTCGCGCCCGGCAAGACGCTGCGTGAGTGCGCCGACAAGGCGAATGCCACGAAGCCGGAAGGCGGCGCCGTCGCGGGCGCCCGTCGCCAGCTGCCGGAACTGCACGCATTCGTCGCAGCGAGAGGCATCGTCACGATTCCCGGGCCGGAGCAGGCGCTGGTCGAAGCCGCGCCGCCGTACAACGCGCAGAACTTCGCCTACATCAACACGGCCGGGCCGTACGAGACCAAGGATGTGCCGTCGGTCTACTACATCGCGCCGCCCGATCCGCGCTGGACGCCGGAAGAGCAGGCGCAGTACGTCGGCGGCGAGGGCACGCTGCTGTCGACCTCGGTGCACGAAGTGTGGCCCGGACACTTCCTGCACTTCCTGCACGTGAACCGCAACCCGTCCAGGGTCGCGCAGCTGTTCCAGAGCTATGCCTACACGGAAGGCTGGGCGCACTACACGGAGGAGATGATGAAAGACGAGGGCCTGCGTGCCGGCAGCCCGGAGTGGGAAATTGGCCAGCTGCTTTCGGCCCTGCGCCGCAATGCGCGCTATCTCTCCGCCATCGGGCTGCACACGCAAGGCATGACGGTGGCGCAGTCGGAGCAGCTGTTCCGCGAGGACGCGCTCGCGGATCCCGGCAATGCACGGCAGCAGGCGCTGCGCGGCACCTACGATCCGGCCTACCTCAACTACACGTTCGGCAAGCTGATGATCCAGCAGCTGCGCAAGGACTGGATGGCTGCGAACCCGAAGGCGTCACTGCGCGACTTCCACGACACCTTCCTGTCGTACAGCGGGCCGGTGCCGCTGGTGCGCAAGCTGATGCTCGGCAACGATTCGCCGCCGCTCTAGGAGACAGGGTCAGGAGCGGGGAATCCACCGCGCGACGATCCAGCCTGCGAGGCACGCAATCAACAGGTCGACCCAGCCATAGGCGGGCGAGGACAGGCCGAGCTGCAGCAGCGTCAGCAGCAGCACGAACAGGACGGTCATGCCGGCGGCCACGTACGGCACGATGCCCGCGCCGGCCAGCAACCAGCCCAGCGACAGATAGCTGAACGACTTGTTGGCGAGCAACGGTGGCGGCGGCACGTTGCGCAGCAGCACTTCGCGCAGTTCCGGCAGTCCGGCCGAGGACGGCATCGAGCCGTCGAGCAGCATGCGGACCGACGTCCACGCGAGCCAGACACCGAGCAGCACGGCGACGATAGTCGAACGCGCGCCGTCGTCGAGCCGGCTGAAGGGCACCAGCACCGGCAGCAGCAGTGCGATGGCCGCGATCTCGGCCACCTCGAGCGTGCTTCCCGCCACGAAGGTTCGTCCCACCAGCACCGTGGCGATGACGATCAGCAGCGCGTCCATCGCGCGTTGCCGGCGCACGAGACTGAAGACGACCTGCGTGACGACGAGCCAGCCGACGAAGAAACCGGCGAGCGACATCCAGTCGATTTGCGGCGTGAGCAGCGGCCGCACGGCGCGCTTCAACTGGCCCAGGCCCGGGTCCGGCAGCAGCGGCCACAGGCGCTCGAGCAGCCACAGCACCAGGATCGACATCGCCACGAACGCCGAGCGACTGCGGGGTATACCCTGCGGCGAAACCCGGCTACCGACGGCATGGAAGACCGTGCCGAGGACGGTGCCGAGCAGCGACCCGGTTGCGTTCAGCGACAGGTCGCGCAGGCTGGACACCCGGATTGCCACCGAGGCCTGCAGCAGCTCGAGCCCGAGCGACAGCATCGCGCCGAGCAACGTGCCCACGACGATCCCGGTGAAGCGGCCCCAGCGTGGCTCGAGCAGCAGTGCGACGCAGAAGCCGAACGGGACGTACAGCAGCACGTTGTTGAACATGTCGCCGCGGCCGGCGCGCGCCCAGCTGAGCGAGCGCAAGGCGTCGACCAGCGCCGGGCCATCGGCGATGAACCGGAACGGATACAGTGAGACGTAGACGATCAGGCCGGTGACTACGGCCAGCAGCAGGGGTGCGGCGAAATGCGTGGAGCGGCCGCCCATCGTGCCGTCAGGGACGAATCAGCACGTAGTGGTCGAGCAGCAACGCGGCGAACAGCAGCATCAGGTAGTTGATCGAGAAGCGGAACGCCTGCATGTGGATCTGGTCGGGCGCACCCGGCCGGCGCATCGCGAGCGCGTGGCGGATGAAGTTGCCGCCGAGCAGCACGGCCGCGGCCAGGTAGATCAGGCCGCTCATCTGCGTGAGGTACGGCAGCAGCGTCACGAGCACCAGGATGATCGTGTACAGCAGGATGTGCAGCTGCGTGAATTCGACGCCGTAGGCGACTGGCAGCATCGGGATGCCCGCCCTCGCGTAATCCTTGCGGCGCGCGATCGCCAGCGCCCAGAAGTGCGGCGGCGTCCAGGCGAAGATGATCAGGAACAGCAGCAGCGAATACGGATCGGCGGATCCGGTGACCGCCGTCCAGCCAAGCACGGGAGGTGCGGCGCCGGCTGCACCGCCGATGACGATGTTCTGCGGCGTCACGTGCTTGAGCCACACGGTGTACAGCACCGCATAGCCGATCAGCGAAAAAAACGTCAGCACGGCCGTCAGTGGATTCACCAGCCACCACAGGATGACCATCGACGCGATGCCGATGATCCCGGCATACGCCAGTGCCTGCCGCGACGTCACGTGACCCGTCGGGATCGGGCGGTTCATCGTGCGCGCCATCTTCTCGTCGAACTTGCGGTCGACGACGTGGTTGATGGCGGCGGCGCTCGACGCGGCGAGACCGATGCCGAGCGTGCCGTAGAGCAGCGCCTGCCAGGGCGGCATGCCCGGCACGGCGAGGAACATCCCCACCACCGCCGTGAACACGATCAGTGCGACGACGCGCGGCTTGCCGAGTTCGTAGTAATCCCGCCAGGTCGACTGGCCAGATACGGCATCTGTGGCGGAGGTATAGGGCACGATCGTGGGGGATTTCGGGCGGGGTCCCGATTTTACAGGAGCTTTGCCAGGCGCGTGGCAGCGAGACCGGGTCCGCTGTCTGCGCCTGGGAAAGCAGAATCCGTCGCGTGCGTCAGTAGAGTTCCGAGCCTTTCGGCGGGTACAGGAACCGCAGCAGCGCGACCATCGCCAGCACCAGCAGCGCCGCTACCGCATTGTGCGCGGTGGCGAGCGGCAGCGGGAACGTCTTGAGCACCATGATCGGCCCGACGAGCCACTGCGTCACTAGTGCCGCCGCCAGCGCGATGCCGGCGGTGCGCACGCCGAGGGACTGACCGGTCCGCGCGGCTTTCCATGCGACGAAACCCAGGACGAACGCGGCCACGATGGCGCCGATCCGGTGCGTGAAGTGAATCGCGACGCGGGCCGGGTGGTCGAGCACGCCGCCTTCGTAATCGATGCCGAGTCCGCGCCAGAGCACGAATGCATCCTTGAAATCCATGGCCGGCCAGTACGAACGCTGGCACGTCGGGAAGTCGGGACAGGCCACGGCCGCGTAATTGGTGCTGACCCACCCACCGAGCAGGATCTGCGCGACCAGCACCACCATGCCGATCACGGCCCAATGGCGCAGGCTGTCCTCGGATTTCGGCCGTGTGCGGCGCGTGGCCTGCAGCGACATCCACCACAGCAACGCCATCGTCGTCAGGCCGCCGACGAGGTGCGCGGAAACGATCGCGGGTTTCAGCAGCAGCGTCACCGTCCACATGCCGAGCAGCCCCTGGAAGATGACGAGCCCGACGACGGCGAGTGGCAAGCGGACCGGTTGCATCGAATCCTGCCGATTGCGCCAGGCCAGCGCGCCGATGATCAGGATGACGAAGCCAAGCGTCGCCGCGAGATACCGGTGCAGCATCTCCTTGAGTGCCTTCGCGTACTCGACCGGACGCCCGGGGTATGCGGCGTTCGCGGCAGGGTGGTTCTCGGCCGCCTGACCGGCCGTGAGGTGGCCGTAGCAACCGGGCCAGTCGGGGCACCCGAGGCCGGCATGGCTCAGGCGCACGTAGGCGCCCAGCACGATGACGCAGAACGCCAGGATCGTGCCGAACAGGCAGAGCTTGCGGAATGTGCCCAGCCGCATCTTTGTGTTCATGGGATGTCTCAGCCGATGTGCGAGAGTCTCAGCAGCTTCTTCACGTCCGTGAGCAGGGCTTTGTCCGGGGCTGCGGCGGAATAGCTGAGCACGAGGTTGCCGAGCGGATCGATCAGGTAGAGCCGGCCCGCGGCCGTCGGTGCGACGCCGTCGAACGCAGGAAATTTCGCGAGCAGCGCTTTCGAATCAGCGTCGTCGCCTGCGAGCGCGATCAGCAGGTCCACGTGTTCCGCGGCCAGGAACTGCGTGTCGACACGCGGCCCCGTCGCCAGGAACACGCGCTGGACGCGGTCCATGTCCTTGTTGAGCGCGATCCGGGACTGGCGCGACAAGTACAGCGCCTTGCGACAGCGTTCGTCACAGCCGCCATCGCCCAGGTACGCAATCGTCCATTTGCCCTGCAGGAAATCGGCAGCAGTGCGCGTGCCGTCCGGCTGCGCAAGCGAGACAGCCGGCAACGGCACGGCCGGGTTGATCAGGTCGCCCTTGTTGGTGCCGCCGGCCGGTCGCCAGCCCGAACCACCGTAATACAGCCAGAAGGCCACGAGCAGCGGCACGAAAAAGAGGGACGCCAGCAAGATGAGCTGGCGGCGGCCGCGCCGGCGCTGGGGGTCTGCGATCGGTGTGCTCATGGCTGGATGTTTGCGAGCGGTGTGCTCATGGTGAGTTGGATGTCGAATCCGCGGGTGCCGACGCAGCGCCCGGAATGCGGCGCAGGCTGAGGGCAATGAAGATGATCAGCGCGACGATCGCGAACGCGAACCACTGGATCGCGTACGCCAGGTGGCGCTCGGGACCGAACTGCATGGCGGGACGCCAGATGCGCTCGAACCCGTTGGGCGCCGCCGGGTCGAGCAGGACGATTCTTGATTCGACCTTGGCGCCCAGCACTTCCTCGATGTCCTGCTGCTGCGGGAAATTCAGCACGCGGGGCCAGCTCGTGTCGCCTGCGACACCGGCGTCACCGACGCGCACGCCCGGAGCGGGCAGCGTATCGAGACGACCGGACACGGCGCGGAATTCGGGCGATACGAACACCGGCGGCAGGTCCTGGCGCGTGGCACCGAGCGACACCCAGCCGCGATCGACCAGCAGCAGACGCTCGCTGCCTTCGCGTCGGAATGGCGTCAGCACGCGAAACCCGGGGCGGCCCACCTGCGAAGGCATGTTGTCGATGAGAACCTGGCGTTCCGGCTCGTAACGACCTTCGACCCGTACGTGCTGGTAGCGCGGCAGCTCGCCAACGGTGATGTCACCCTTGAGTTCGACGCTCGACTGGGTGCCCCGCTGGAACGAAGTGATCATCGCCTGCTTTTCGCGCGCGCGGCCCACCTGCCACCAACCCAGCGCAACGGCGGTCGCGAGCACGGCGACGGTCAGCAGCGCGGCCCAGAGGCGTGGGGCGAACTCGCGATTGGCAATCCGCAGGCTCATTTATACTTCGCACCGGGAGCATTCGCTCCGCGCAGACCGACCGACCATGCTCATCAAGTTTCTCATCGTCGTTGTCCTCGTCGCCATCATCCTGAGCCTGTTTTCCGGGCTCTTCCACCTGGTGAAGCGAGAGGGCAAATCGAGGCGCATGGTCAACGCGCTGACCGTGCGCATCGCGCTGTCCGTCGCGTTGTTCATTCTATTGTTCATCGCCTGGTACGCGGGTCTGATCACTCCGCACCACGTCAGATAGGGGTTAGGGGTTAGGGGATGGGGGATAGTCGGAAGGTGGGCCGGAAAGCGTCACTCAATAATCCAGACGGTCGAAAATCGAGAATCCCCAGCAAAGAAGG
>Ga0079037_100001131_pt1 | contig 13439 bp, 12 predicted proteins | sample Mud3Dept4metaG_FD_71479 | JGI IMG/M metagenome (GOLD analysis project Ga0079037, IMG submission 71479) | Freshwater wetland microbial communities from Ohio, USA, analyzing the effect of biotic and abiotic controls - Mud 3 Core 4 Depth 4 metaG | ecosystem: Environmental > Aquatic > Freshwater >... | reverse complement strand
GCGATGGCCTCGGAGAGCTCAGCGGCGGTGTCGAAGCGGAGCTCGTCGCGGAGGCGAGCCCAGAACTCGACGGCCATGGGTTGACCGACGAGATCGCCGTCGAAGTCGAGGAGGTAGGACTCGACGTGGAGTGGCTCGACGCCGAAGGTCGGGTTCGTGCCCACGTTGATCGCGGCGACGTGCTCACCGCCCGGGAGACGAGCTCTGCCGGCGTAGACACCGCTTCCCGGCAGCAACAAGCGAGGGAACGTTCGCAGGTTCGCGGTCGGCCAGCCGAGCCCGGTCCCCCGGCCGGCACCCCGGACCACGGCACCGTCCAGCACGAACCGGCGGCCGAGCGCACGTTCGGGCCACTCCAGGTCGCCGGCGACGAGCGCCTCACGGATCGACGAGGAGGACACGCGACGATCCCCGAGGTGCACGAGCTCGACGCGCTCGGCGGTGAAGCCGTGCGCGGGCCCCACCTCGGTGAGCATCTCCACCGTGCCCAGCGCCTTGAAGCCGAAGGTGAAGTCGACGCCGACGACCGCATGCTGCATGCGGAGCCCCTCGACGAAGACGCGGCGGATGAAGTCCTCGGCCGGCCACCGCGACAGCTCCTCGGTGAACCCGAGCACGAGCAGCAGGTCGATCCCCGTCTCGGCGATGAGCTCGGCCTTGCGCTCGACGGTCGTGAGCAGCCGGGGCTCCCGACCGGGTGTCAGGATCTCGCGCGGGTGCCGGTCGAACGACACGGCGACCGAGCGGACCCCGCGGATCCTCGCCTCCTCGACCGCCCGGCCGAGGACAGCTCGGTGACCGAGGTGCACGCCGTCGAAGAACCCGACGCTCACGACCGTCGGACCGTCGGGCAGCGGGAGGGCATCGAGTCCGCGCGCCAGATGCATGGGGAAGCAGCGTATCGAACGTGGTGCGGGGCGCCGGCGTCGATCCCGCGGTGCTCGAGCGGCGGCTGGTGTTGGCGCGAGCCTCGGTGTCAGGCGAGCATCGAGGCCGCGTGGTCGGGCACCTCGTGGAACGCCTCACGGGGCGGTCGGACGTAGCCCTCGTCGGATTGGCGATCGGGGATGTCGATCCTCGGGTGGTCGACGGGCTCGTACGGGATCCGCGACAACAGGTGGGCGATGCAGTTCAGCCGGGCGCTCGGCTTGTCGTCCGCTTCGACGACGTACCACGGCGCCTCCGGGATGTCGGTGTGCACGAACATCTCGTCCTTCGCCCTCGAGTAGTCGACCCAGCGCGAGCGCGAGTACAGGTCGGTCTCCGAGAGCTTCCACCTGCGGATCGGGTCGTCGATCCGCGCCTGGAACCGGCGCTCCTGCTCCTCGTCGGACACCGAGAACCAGTACTTGATGAGGGTGATGCCGTCCTCGACGAGGAGGCGCTCGACGATCGAGCACTGTCGGAGGAACCGCCGGTGCTCCTCGGGCGTGCAGAACCCCAGGACCCTTTCGATGCCCGCTCGGTTGTACCAGCTCCTGTCGAACAGAGCGATCTCACCCGCCGCGGGCAGCTCCTCGATGTAGCGCTGGAAGTACCACTGCGTCCTCTGGCGCTCGGTGGGCTTGGGCAGGGCGACGATCCGCGTGATGCGGGGGTTCATGTACTGCGTGATCCGTTTGATCGTCCCGCCCTTGCCGGCCGCGTCCCGGCCCTCGAACACCACGACGATCCGCGCGCCCGTCGCTGCGACCCAGTCCTCCATCTTCACGAGCTCCTCCTGCAGGCGCCGGAGCTCCTTCTCGTAGACCTTCTTCGGGATCCGGTGGCCCTTCCCCTTCTTCGCGTGTCGTGCGCCCTCCGGCTCGGTCTCGGTGTCCACGTCCACCCCTCCGTGCTCGTGTGCCGGCACCATCTTCGCACGCCGGCCGGTCGCCCTACCCCGCTGGGGCGAGCACCGTCTCCGGGCGTGCCTTCGCTCCCTGGTCGCGCCAGACGCCGATCAGTCGGCCGTCGGGCCCGAAGACCCCGTACGGCCCCTCGACGCCCGCAGGCGCGAGGATGCTCCCGTTGGCAGCCGCGCGCGCCTCCTCGGCCTCGACATCCACGCGCGGGAGGTGCCCGACGGCGGCCTCGATCGGGAGCGGGTCCGGGAGCGCCTCGAGCGGTGCGGCGTCCTCGACCCGGAACGGCCCGATCGCGGTGCGCCGCAGACGCGTGAGGTGCGCTCCACATCCGAGGAGCGAGCCGACGTCGGCGATCAGCACCCGCACGTACGTTCCTCCCGAGCATCGCACCCGGAAGTCGAACCCCTCCGGCTCGAGCGCGAGCACCTCGAACGTGTCGACGTGGATCGGCCGCGACGGCGCCTCGAGCCGCTCCCCCTTGCGAGCCGCCTCGTAGAGCTTCCGGCCGCCGACCTTCACCGCGGAGTACGCCGGGGGCCGCTGCATCGATCCGCCCACGAGCCCGGAGATCACCCGCTCCACGTCCTCTCGCGTCGCCGAGACCGGCGCGGTCCGGACGACCGCGCCCTCGGCGTCGAGGGTGTCGGTCTCGACACCGAGCCGGCCGGTTCCCTCGTAGGTCTTCGGCAGGTCCCCGAGGAACCGCAGGAGCCGCGTCGCTCGACCCACCCCGACGAGCAGCAGCCCGGTGGCCATCGGGTCGAGCGTGCCGGCATGTCCGACCTTGCGGGTCCCGAGGGCTCGACGGACGGCGTCCACCACGTCGTGCGAGGTCATGCCCTTCGGCTTGTCCACGAGCGCGAGCCCCTCGGGTGGCACGTCCGGAGGCTACCCGACCAAGCAGGAGCGCGATGGGCAGCGAGCGTGTCGCCGGCGCTCGTGTCCGCGCCGGTCGCCGAGGCGAGCGCCCGGCCGTGGCCCGCTACGAGCGCCCGCCGCGGAGCGCGGCCGTCAGCCGCTCCACCGTATCGGCGAGACCGTCGGGGGACGTGTACCCGGCGGCGAGCCGATGCCCGCCACCCCCGAACGCCGCGGCGATCGCGGCGACGTCGTGCCCGCCGCGCGAGCGCAGGCTCACCTTGAACCGGCCGTCGCGCTGCTGCTTGATGACCGCCGCGACGTCGGCCTCACGAGCCGTTCGGATCACGTCGATCAGGTCGTCGGCGTCGGTGGAGCGCACCTTCCCCGCCTCGAGATCGGCGCGCGTGAGGTAGCTCCACACAAGATCCACCTCGGGGACCAGCGTGAGCCGCCCGAGGGCCGTGCCCAGGACCTTGAGATACGCGGCCGTATTGTCTTCGTACAGCATCTGCGCGAGCCTCGCGTGGTCGAAGGGATACTCACGCAGGGCGGCCGCGAGTCGGAGCGTCTCCGGGCGCACCGCCTCGTATTGGAACCTCCCCGTGTCCGTCACGAGCCCCGCGTACAGGCACTTCGCGGCGTCGGTGGGGAGGTCACCCCCGATCGCCCGCGTGAGCCGGTACACGAGCTCACACGTCGAGGAGGCGCGCGGGTCGACGAGCGAGATGGTGCCGAGCCCGTCGTTGCTGCGGTGGTGGTCGATCCAGATCAGCTCGCCGGCACTCGAGGCCACCTGCGCCAGAACCCCGAGTCGGTCGATCGACGCCGCATCACAGGTCACCATGACGTCAGGCTGCTTCGGGAATGCCGCGGGCTCGACGAGCGCCTCGCGACCGGGAAGCTCCTCCGCCCACCGCGGAGCCTCGAACGGTTCGTTGGGGAACGAGCACACCGTCTCGACGCCTCGTGAGCGCAGGTAGATGGACAGCCCGAGCATCGAGCCGAGCGCGTCCGTATCGGGGTTCACGTGGCACACGATCGCCACGCTCGGCGCCGATGACAGGACCTCGGCCGCCCGCTGCATCGCACCGGTCGTCACTCGCGCTGTCCCCCATGGAGCTCTCGGATCAGCTGCTCGATCCGATCAGCCGTCTCGATCGTTGCGTCCTCCTCGAACTCCAGGTCCGGGAGGACCTTCAGGCGGACCTGATGACCGAGCACCTGCCGCAGGTGCGCTCGGGCGGAGCGGAGCCCCGCCGCCGTGGCCCTGCGTGCACGCTCGTCGCCCATGGCCGTGTAGAACACGACGGCACGCCGCAGGTCCGGCGTGACCTTCACCCCCGTGACCGTGACGAAGCCCACGCGTGGATCCTTCAGCTTCGGGATCTCCTCCGCGAGGATCTCGCGGAACTCCTCCGACACCCGGCTCGTGCGCGGACCCTGCGGCACCTCAGTCCTCCGGGTAGTGGAGGGTGAGCTCCGCCTTGATCAGGTCGACCTCACCCCACCGCTCGATGAGCTTCTCCACCTCGTGGAGCACCCGTTTCGCGTGGTACGCCTCGCCCGAGACCACACCGACCGCGAGCGCCGTCCGCTGCCACAGATCGTGATGGTCGACCTCGGCGACGGACACGTTGAACTTCGTCCGGATCGCGTTCGTGAGCGTCTTCACGACGTGGCGCTTCTCCTTCAGTGAGCCGCACGTTGGGATGCGGAGATCGAAGCGTTCGAGGGCGACGAGCATCGGTTCCTCCCGCTCGAACCTACAGCTCGCGGGCGACCTCACGGACCTCGTAGGCCTCGATGACGTCGCCTTCCTTGACGTCGTTGAAGCGCTCGACGCCGATGCCGCACTCGAAGCCCTCGGCGACCTCGCGGACGTCCTCCTTGAACCGACGGAGCGAGCCGATCCGTCCGTCGTAGACGATCACGCCGTCGCGCACGACGCGGGCCCGAGCGTTCCGAACCATGGTGCCTTCCAGCACGTAGCAGCCCGCGACGACACCGACGCGGGGAACACGGAAGAGCGCCCGGACCTCCGCGCGGCCGAGATCGGTCTCCAGCTCCTCGGGCTTCAGCATCCCGGAGAGCGCGCCGCGGACGTCGTCGATCGCGTCGTAGATCACCCGGTAGAGGCGCACGTCCACGCCCTCTCGCTCGGCCAGATCCCGAGCGGTCACGTCGGGGCGCACGTTGAACCCCACGATGATGGCTCGCGACGCCATCGCGAGCTTCACGTCGCTCTCGGTGATCGCCCCGGCAGCGCTTCGGATGATCCGCACGCGGACCTCCTCCTGTGGGAGCTTCATGAACGCGTCGACGAGCGCCCCGATCGAGCCTTGCACGTCGGCCTTCACGATGAGGTTCAGCTCCGGCACCTCGGCCGCGCTCGCCTGGGCCATGAGCTCGGCCAGCGTCGGCGGGCGGGTGGCGACCAGCTCGGCGGCGCGCACCTTCGCTTCGCGCTCCTGGGCGAGGTGACGAGCCTCGCGCTCGTCCTCCACCTCGCGGAAGTCGTCACCGGCGTTCGGGACGTGGGACCAGCCGAGGATCTGCACGGGCTTGCTGGGACCCGCGTGCTTCGCCGGCCGACCGTTCTCGTCCTGCATCGCGCGGATCTTCGCCCAGGTGGTGCCCGAGACCAGGGTGTCGCCGACGTCGAGCGTGCCCCGTTGCACGAGGACGGTGGCGACCGGACCGCGGCCCTTGTCGAGGTTCGCCTCGAGCACCGCGCCGCGGGCCCGGCCCACCGGGTCGCCCTTCAGCTCCTCGATGTCGGCCACGAGCAGGATCGTCTCGAGGAGCGAGTCGAGGTTCGTCCGCTCCTTCGCGGAGACGTCCACGAACTCGTAGCTCCCGCCCCATTCCGACGGCACCACCTCGAGCTCGACCATCTGCTGACGGACGCGCGCGGGATCGGACTCGGGCTTGTCGATCTTGTTGACCGCCACGACGATCGGGACCCCCGCGGCCTTGGCGTGATCGAGTGCCTCGATCGTCTGCGGCTTCACGCCGTCGTCTGCCGCGATGACGAGGACGGCGATGTCCGTCACCCCGGCGCCGCGGGCGCGCATCGCGGTGAACGCCTCATGACCCGGCGTGTCGATGAAGGTGATCTCACGGCCGCCGACGTGGGTCTGGTAGGCGCCGATGTGCTGCGTGATCCCTCCGAACTCGCCGGCGACGACGTCGGTCTTGCGGATGGCGTCCAGCAGCTTCGTCTTCCCGTGGTCGACGTGACCCATGATCGTCACGACCGGCGCCCTCGGCACGAGCCGGCTCTCGTCGAGCGGCTCCTCCTCGACCGCCTCTTCCTCGACGCCCACGACCTCGACCTCGTACCCGAGCTCGGTGGCGACGAGGGAGAGGGCCTCGTCGGAGAGCGACTGGGTGGCCGTCGTCATCTCCCCCATGGTGAAGAGCATCTTCACGATGTCCGCGGCCGTGCGGTTGGTCTTGTCCGCGACGTCCTGAGGCGTCGCACCGCGCACGAGCTTCAGCACCGGCAGGGACGGCTTCTTCGCCTCGATCTTCGCTGGAACCGCCGCTGGCGCAGGTGGACCCTGGGTGGGAGCCCGGACAGCGGCAGGCGCGGGCTCGGGAGCTTCGACGGCGACCGCGACCGGCGCCGGAGCCGGCTCGGCCCCGCGCTCCTCCGGCTCGGCCGCCGGCTTCGCCGGCTCGGCCTTCGGTTTCGGTTTCGGGCGCGGCTTCGCCGGAGGCTCCTCCACGACCTCGCGGAGCTTCGCCTCCGGCACGGCCTTCCCGCCGGACGCGCGCAGGCGTGGCACGGCTTGCTCGGGCACGGAGGAGGACGCCGTCAGACCGTCCACGCCCATCTCCTTGAGCACGGCGAGCAGCTCCTTGCTCGCGACGCCCAGCTCCTTCGCCAGTTCGTGAACCCTCACGCCCGCAACTCCCCTTCGATGTCCCGCCTTAGCCTAGCGGCTCCGTCCCCATCCAGACCCGTTCGCAGCGCTCGCCCGATCGCCCCCCGCCTCAGCGCCAGATCCACGCATGCGGAGCGGCGGTGCACGTAGGCTCCCCGGCCCGGAGCCGATCCCGCGGGATCCACGGACACGTCGCCGGACGGCAGCCGGGCGAGGCGTACCAACTCCCCTTTCGGGGCCCTGCGGCGACACCCCACGCAGGTCCGCTCGGGTGCCTCGCGCGTGTGTGGCACCCTCTAGACCTCTCCGACGGGCTCCTCGGCGTCCGCGGCCGGGGTCTCGGGTTCGGCAGGAGGGGTCTCGGGTTCGGCAGGAGGGGTCTCGGGTTCGCTGGAAGAGCCCCCGGCCTCCTCGGCCGAGGCCTCGGGTTCGGCGGGCTCGACCTCGGCCTTCACCTCGACGCGCGGCGCGCCTCCCGATGATGTGCCCGCTCCTGCGCCGCGGGCATCCTCCGCCTGCTGCGTCTCGCTCTTGATGTCGATCCGGCACCCCGTCAGCCGGGCGGCCAGACGGGCGTTCTGCCCCTCCTTGCCGATGGCCAGCGACAGCTGGTAGTCGGGGACGATGACGAGCGCGGTCTGCGACTCGGGGTCGACCCGCGCTTCCTTGACCTTCGCCGGCTGGAGGGCGTTGGCCACGAACGTCCCGGGGTCGGCGCTCCAGGGCACGACGTCGATCTTCTCCCCGCGGAGCTCGGTCACCACGTTGCGCACGCGTGAGCCCTTGGGACCGACGCAGGCGCCGACGGGATCGACGGCGGGCTCGCGCGAGGCCACGGCGATCTTCGATCGGTGACCGGGTTCACGGGCGACCGCCCTGATCTCGACGATGCCCTCCTCGACCTCGGGCACCTCCATCTCGAAGAGCTTCTTCAGGAGGCCGGGGTGTGTCCGCGAGACGACGATCTGCGGACCCTTGGTACCTCGCCGCACCTCGGTGATGTAGGCCTTCACACGCTCGCCGTGCCGGTAGGACTCCGCGGGCACCTGTTCGGAGGCGGGCATGAGCGCCTCGACCTTGCCGAGGTCGAGCAGGATGTACCGGCGGTCCTGCTGCTGGACGATGCCGGTCACGACGTCGCCCTCGCGGCCGGCGAACTCCTCGTACGTCATCTCGCGCTCGGCGTCGCGGAGCTTCTGGAAGATGACCTGCTTCGCGGTCTGGGCGCCGATCCGGCCCTTGAACTCGTCGGTGACCTCGACCTCGTCCTCGGAGACGACCTTGTGCTCGGTGGTGACCTCGCCGGTCTCGGGGTCCTCGTGCTCGACCTCCTCGAGCTGCTGGAGCCACACCCGCAGGTCGCCCGACTCCGGGTCGATGCTGGCGCGCACGCCGATCAGGTCCTCGTCAGCCTCGGGATGGTGCTGCTTCCACCACGACTTGTAGGCGGAGGCCATCGCCTCCTCGAGCCCCGCGAGGATCGTCTCGAAGGCGATGCCCTTCTCCCGCTCCAGCTCGCGGAGCGCCGCGATCATCTCTGCGTTCATCTCCCGCTCCTCGTCGTTCCCCATTCGAAGACGGTGCGCGCCGACGCGATGTCGGCGTATGGGACGCGCAGCTCTCCGCCCTCGGAAGCGACCACGATCGCCTCCGCGTCGGCCGAGACCAGCGCGCCCTCGTGCACCTTGGAGCCGGAGACCGGCTCCTTGGTCTTGACCTTCACCTTCTGCCCGACGCTTCGCCCGAAGTGACCGGGTGTCCGCAGCGGCCGTTCGAGCCCCGGGGAGCTCACCTCGAGCGTGTAGCCGCGCGGCCCGAAGTCCTCGAGGTCCAGACGCCTGGACAGGCGCTCGGAGACCGCCGCGATCGTGTCGAGGTCGACCCCGCCTTCGCGGTCGACCGAGACGCGAAGCACGCTCCGTCCACCCTCCCCGCGGAAGGAGACCTCCCACAGCTCCAGCCCGGACGCCTCGACGACCGGTCCGACCAGCGCCTCGACGTCCATGCTCCATCCCCTCGAAAAAGAAAGTGGGCGCGAGCCCACTTCCGGGGTGAAACCTCTCCGTTGACGGGGGAAGTATACCCGAGGCCGCAGGTCAGCGGCCCGGTCGGGGTGAGCCCTCACACCCCCCGGCGCTGGCCGTCGGGGGTGCTCCAGTGGTCGCGCGCGTTCAGCCGGCGGGCGATCCGGGGGTCGTCCCAGCCGAGGTGCAGACGTACGCCGAGCTCACGGCAGGCGTCCTCCGCCTCCTCCGGCGTGCGGAACTCCTCACGCTCCCAGAGGCCCCCGACGTCGATCAGGAGGAGGTCCCACGTCTCCCGCCCGACGTGCTGGAGCACGGCCTCCACCTCATGATGGAGCTTGACGAAGTCGTAGAGACGGCTCGGCGCGCGGCCCTTCACGAGCCGAGCCTACGGCGCGGCCTCGAGCAGGTCCACCGCCGCCTGCGTCGCTTCGGCGAGGGGGCCGGTCGAGCGCGCCCTCGTCGCCCGCAGCTTCAGATCGACGGTTCCGGCCCGCACGCCGCGCTTGCCGACCACGACGTGCACGGGGTAGCCGATCAGATCGGCGTCGGCGAACTTCACCCCCGCCGTCTCCTCGCGGTCGTCCAGCACCACGGCGATCCCGCGATGGCTCAGCTCCAGGTAGATGCGCTCGGCTTGCGCCACCACCTCCGGGTCGTCGCGGTTCGCGACGATCACCACGACCTCGTACGGCGCGAGCGCCTTCGGCCACGCGAGCCCGTCCTCGTCGTGGAACTGCTCGGCCGCCGCGGCCATGATGCGTGAGATCCCGATGCCGTAGCAGCCCATCTGGTACGGCTGCTCGGTTCCATCCTCGTCGACGAAGCGGGCCGCGAGCGGCTCGGAGTACTTCGTATGGAGCTGGAAGATGTGGCCGAGGACGATCGAGCGGCCGATGTGGAGCTCGCCCCCGTCGTTCGGGCAGACGTCGCCCTCGCGGATCCACACCAGATCCTCATAGCGGTCCACCCGGAAGTCGCGAGGCGTGTTCGCTCCCCGGACGTGGCGGTCGGGCTCGTTCGCGCCGGTGACCCAGTCCGCGCCGCCGCGTACCGAGTGGTCCGCCAGCACGAGCGCCTCCTCCGGCATCGCCTGGGGCCCGACGTAGCCCTTGACGAACCCACGTCCGGTGAAGTCGGCGTCCTCGAACGGGCGGACCGGGGTGGGGAAGAACAGGCGCTCGAGCTTCGGCTCGTTCACCTCACGGTCGCCCGGCGCGAGCACGGCGACGGTCCGGCCGCCCGCGTCGAACAGGATGCACTTGAGGGTGCGCGAGGCGGGCACGTCGAGGAGGGTCGTGAGCGCCTCGATCGTCGGCGTGTCGGGCGTGTCGAGGACCTCGAGCGGCGCCGGTCGTTCCGCTCGAGCGAGCTCCGGGGCGCTCGGGCGGGCCGCCTCGGTGTCCGCGAGGTAGTCGCCGTTCTCGCACTCGACGAAGAGGTCCTCGCCGATGTCGGCAGGGGCCATGAACTCGTGGTTGACACCCCCGCCGATCTGCCCAGGGTCGGCCTCGACGATGACGTAGCGCACCCCACAGCGGTCGAGGATCCGGCGATACGCCCCGTACATCACCTCGTAGGAGCGAGCCATCCCCTCCTCGTCCCGGTCGAACGAGTAGGCGTCCTTCATCAGGAACTCGCGGACGCGCAGCAGCCCGAACCGGGGGCGGAACTCGTCCCGGTACTTCCACTCGATCTGGTAGAGGGTCACCGGCAGGTCCCGGTAGGAGGGAAGGTCGCCGGCGACGAGCGGGGCGACGACCTCCTCCTGCGTCGGACCGAGGAGCATCTCCCGACCGTGCCGGTCCGTGAACCGGAAGAGCAGGTCGCCGTACAGGTCCCACCGGCCCGTCGCCTTCCACGCCTCCGCCGGAAGGGTGATCGGCATCCGGATCTCCTGGGCGCCGGAGCGGTCCATCTCCTCGCGGACGATCGTCTCGATCCGCCGCATCGTCCGGACGCCGAGCGGGAGCGTCGTGTAGATGCCGGCCGCGACCTGGCGGATGAACCCGCCCCGGAGCAGCAGGCGGTGCGAGGGCGCCTCGGCCTCGGCCGGGTCCTCGCGGAGCGTGGGCGCGAACAGATGCGACAGCCGCATGGGGCATGAAGGATACCGCCACGAGATGCCCGGCCCCGGCAGCCCGCTCATGCCCGCCCCGGCGAAGGTACCCTGCGACGACCGGCGGCGCGTCCCGGCGACGCCGGGTGGGATCGTCCCCGGCGCGGAGGAAGGAGCAGCTTGCAGGTGCGACCGGACCGCTCGACGTTCGAGGCGCTCTCGGCGTCCTGGCCACTCGTCCCGGTGTGGACCGAGCTGCTCGCCGACGTCTCGACCCCGGTCGGCGTCTTCCCCGCGCTCGCCGGGGACGGCCCCGGGATCCTGCTCGAGAGCGTCGAGCGCTCGGAGCGTTGGGGACGCTACTCCTTCGTCGCCGGGGATCCCGCCGCGGTCGCCGTCCTCGACGACCGCGGTCTCCGAGTCCAGGACGTCGCACGGCCGCTCCCCCTGCATCTCGCGTCCACCGGCGACGCCCGGGCGGATCTCCGCGCCCTCGCCGAGGGCCTCCGCGCACCGCGCATGGAAGGTCTCCCCGCGCTCACCGGCGGACTGATGGGGTACCTCTCGTACGAAGCCGCCGGCCTCCTCGACGGCCTGCCCTTCCCCGGTGGAGATCCGCCGTGCCCGCCGATCGGGCTCCTCCTGGTCGACCGTGCGGTCGTGTTCGACCACTGGCGGCAGCGCCTGCTCCTCGTCGCGCACGTGCCGCGCGAGGGCTACGACGGCGGCGTCGCCGCGCTCGAGGACCTGGCGGAACGGCTGGCGACATCCACCGCGCCGGCGCCGGAACCGCTCGCGAGCGGCGCTGCTTCCCCCGACACCACTGGCAGGCCGAACATGCCCGACGCGCGGTACCGCGAGCTCGTGGGTGGGATGAAGGAGCACATCGCGGCCGGCGACATCTACCAGGGTGTGCCCTCGCGCCGGGTGTCGTTCCCCGCCCCGCGCGGCGGCTTCCCGATCTACCGGCGCCTGCGTGTCTCGAACCCCGCCCCGTACATGTTCTTCGTCCGGATGCTCGGCCTCGAGCTCGCCGGCTCCTCACCCGAACCCCTCGTGCGCGTCGAGGGGCGCACCGTCACGGCGCGCCCGATCGCCGGCACGCGCCCGCGTGGCGAGACCGACCTCCGCGACCGCCTGTACGAGCACGAGCTGCTGGCCGACCCGAAGGAGCGCGCCGAGCACGCCATGCTCGTGGACCTCGCACGCAACGACCTCGGGCGCGTGTGCACGCCGGGCACCGTCCGCCCGACGGAGCTGATGATCGTCGAGCGCTTCTCGAAGGTGATGCACATCGTCAGCACGGTCGAAGGCGAGCTCGCCGAGGGCATGCACCCGCTCGACGCGCTCGCGGTCACCTTCCCGGCCGGAACGGTGACCGGAGCGCCGAAACGCCGGGCGATGGAGATCATCGCGGAGGACGAGCCGACCGCCCGAGGCCCCTACGCCGGCGCCGTCGGCTACTGCACGTTCGCCGGCGACCTGGACTTCTGCATCACGATCCGCACGGCGGTCGTCACGGACGGCGCCGTGTACGTCCAGACCGGTGCGGGGGTGGTCGCCGACTCAGACCCCGAGGCCGAGCTGCGCGAGACGAAGAACAAGGCCGAGGCGCTGCTGCCCGCGGTCCTCGACGGAGCCCTGACGTGATCCTCGTCGTCGACCACTACGACTCGTTCACCTACAACCTCGTCCAACTGGTCGAGAGCCTCGGCCAACCCACGGAGGTCGTGAAGAGCGACGCCGAGCCGGCCGAGGCGCTCGTGGCTCGCGGTCCCCAGGCCGTGATCCTGTCCCCCGGCCCGGGACGGCCCGAGGACGCCGGCGTGTTCACCGACCTGCTGCGACTGCTGCCGGCGGAGACCCCGGTGCTGGGGGTATGCCTCGGCCACCAGGCGATGGGCCTCGTCGCCGGCGGACGCGTCGAGCGCGCCACCCCCGTGCACGGCAAGGCGAGCCTCGTGTTCCACGAGGGCAGGGGCATCCTCGCCGGCCTGCCGAACCCCTTCGAGGCGGCGCGGTACCACTCGCTCGTCGTCCTCCGCGAGGGACTACCCGAGGAGCTCGAGCTCACCGCGTGGAGCGAGGACGGCCTGGTCATGGCGATGCAGCACCGCTCGCTGCCGCGCTTCGGGGTCCAGTTCCACCCCGAGTCGATCCTCACGCCCGACGGCCCGAAGATCGTGCGCAACTTCCTCGCGCTCGCGCGATCCTGACCCGCTGCCCGCCGACGAGGTAGGCGCCCCGCAGTTCGCGGCAAGGGCCAGCTGCGATTGCTCATCGGGCACCGTTGAGGCCGACACGCTAGGCGTCGGCGGGCTCGGCGGCCTTCTCGGCGGCGACCTTCCGGGCCTCAACGAGGAGCGCGTCGACGAGCTCGGCCTCGGGCACCTTCGCAACGACCTCTCCCTGGCGCACGATGAAGCCGAGGCCGTTGCCGGCCGCGATGCCGACGTCGGCCTCGCGCGCCTCGCCGGGGCCGTTCACGACGCACCCCATGACGGCAACCCGCATCGGCACGCGGAACCTCTCCCGCTCGATCGCCTCGTTCACCTTGCGCGTGAGTTCAAGCACGTTCACCTCGGCCCGGCCACAGCTCGGGCACGCGACGAGGTCGAGCCCGCGCTTGCGAAGGCCGAGTGACCGCAGGATCCACGTGCCGACCTTCACCTCCTCGACCGGGTCGTCCGTGAGGCTCACGCGGATGGTGTCCCCGATGCCCTCCGCCAGCAGCGCGCCGATGCCGACCGCGCTCTTG
>Ga0079037_100001130_pt1 | contig 13449 bp, 14 predicted proteins | sample Mud3Dept4metaG_FD_71479 | JGI IMG/M metagenome (GOLD analysis project Ga0079037, IMG submission 71479) | Freshwater wetland microbial communities from Ohio, USA, analyzing the effect of biotic and abiotic controls - Mud 3 Core 4 Depth 4 metaG | ecosystem: Environmental > Aquatic > Freshwater >... | reverse complement strand
CGCCACCGCCCAGCCGCTGGCCCGGGCCGTCTTCAGTTCGAAGCCGTGGCCCAGGTCGAAGAACAGGTGGCGCACGCCATTCAGCAGGTGATAGCAGAAACTGAAGGTCACACCGATCAGCACCAGTTGCGCCAACGGCGAGCCGAGCGTGTCTAGGGCCGCGGCGTAGCGCTCGGGCCCGGCCGCAGCGGCGGCCATCCAGTACACCAGCAGCAGGAAGCCGAGGCTGAGCACCACGCCGGTGATGCGGTGCAGGATCGACAGTGTGTTGGTGTACTGCCAACGGTAGTGCAGGAACGGTGACAGCGGCCTGGCGCGCTGGGCCATCGCGATTTACCTCCAGTGGCTCGCCGCTAGAAATCGATGCAGCGGCCAGCCTTCTCCCAGTCGCCATAGCGAGTGGGCTCCGGGCCGTCGCGACCGCCGATCTCGCGGGGCCGCGGCGGCACGGCCTCAGCCGGCTTGGCGACGGGCGGGTCGGGCTGCTTTTCTTGCGGTGCATTCATGGCAACAACGTATAAGTTTGACAGATACTTGGGGGCTTCACCAAATTGAAACTAAAGGCAAATTTGCCGCAACCGGCAAGCCTGCTGAGCAGCGCGAATCGCTCACGCCTGTCGCGATCTTGCGGACCCGGGACCGGGTAGTATCGACGGCCACTGAACATGAACGAACCGACCCAAGCCATTCACGCCGCGCTGCTGCCATTCCTCGGTGTCCTGCGCATCCATGGCGAGGACGCCGCCACCTTCCTGCAGGGCCAGGTGACGCATGACACCCGGCTGCTGGCGGACGGCCGCACCCTGCTCACGGCCTGTAATACCCCGCAAGGACGGGTGATTGCGCTGCTGCGCCTGCGTCAGACCGAGGACGCCATTTACGCGCTGTTGCCGACGGACCTGCTCGATCACGTCGCCGCCCGCCTCCGCCGGTTCGTGCTGCGCGCCAAGGTGGATCTGCACGTCGCCGCCGACCTGCAGGTGGCATGGATCGGCCCCCGGAGGTTCTCCGACAGTGTCGCGGCCGACGGCTACGCCGCGGCCCGCACCCTGCCGACCATCCCGCCATTCGCGGCCGCCGGGATCGTGTCCTTCGACTACGCAGCCAGCCGCCAGGTGATCGCGGCGCCCGGCGCCGCGCTGCATGCAATGACCGGCCAGTCGCTGTCGACGACGCTGCCTGGTATCGAGCCGGATTGGTGGGCGGCCGACATCGCCGCCGGACTGCCCCAGGTCTTTCGCGTCAGTTCGGAGTCGTTCGTGCCACAGATGCTGAACCTCGACCTGCTCGACGGCATCAGCTTCAGCAAAGGCTGCTACACGGGCCAGGAAATCGTGGCCCGCACCCAGCACCTCGGGCGCATCAAGCGTCGCACTTTCCGCTATTGCGTCGCGAACGGTGCGCCACCGACGCCGCTCTCTGGCCTGACGCTGCAGGGCGCGAAGGTCGCGGAAGTCGTGCTGAGTGCCCCCAGTGGCGGTCACGTGGAATTGCTCGCCGTCGCGAGCCTCGAGGCTCGCGACCGCACGCTGCTGACCGACGACGGTCGCGAAGCGGTGCCCGCGAAGATGCCCTATCAGATCGGGGACGGGGGATAGGGCGGCCACGTCAGATTGCCGCCGTCGAGATCAACCGCGCGGCCGACAGCCGCAACGTGCAGCTGGCATTTCCTACCGTCCCCTGTCCCGTGTCCCCTACTCCGGCCGCATGTGCGGGAACAGCAGTACGTCGCGGATGGACGGCATGTCGGTGAACAGCATCACCAGGCGGTCCACGCCGATGCCGAGGCCCGCGGTGGGCGGCAGGCCGTACTCGAGCGCGCGGACGTAGTCCGCGTCGTAGAACATCGCCTCCTCGTCCCCTGAGCTCTTGCGTGCGACCTGCTCGCGGAACCGGGCCGCCTGGTCGTCCGGGTCGTTGAGCTCGGAGAAACCGTTGGCCAGCTCGCGGCCGCCGACGAAGAACTCGAAGCGGTCGGTGAGAAACGGATCGGCGTCGCTGCGTCGCGCCAGCGGCGATACCTCGGCCGGGTATGCGTACACGAACGTCGGCTGCCGCAGGCTCGCCTCGCCTGTCTTGTCGAAGATCTCGACCTGCAGCTTGCCGGCACCGTCGTTCGCCTCGGCCTTGATGCCCAGCCGTTCACACACGCCGTGCAGGTACTGGACGTCGCGCAACCGGGCGCGCTCGATACCCGGATTGAAGTGCACCACCAGGTCCTCGATGGTCACCCGGCGGAACGTGGAGCCGAAGTCGAAGATCTCGCCCTGGTACGGGACCTGGCGCGTGCCGAGCAGCGTGTCGGCCAGTCCCTGGAACACGCGCTCGACCAGGTCCATCAGGTCGCGGTAGTCCGCGTAGGCCTGGTAGAGCTCGAGCATCGTGAACTCGGGGTTGTGGCGCGTCGACAGGCCCTCGTTGCGGAAGTTGCGGTTCAGTTCGTACACGCGCTCAAAGCCACCCACCACCAGCCGCTTCAGGTACAGCTCCGGTGCGATACGCAGGTACATGTCGACGTCGAGCGCGTTGTGGTGCGTGACGAAGGGCTTGGCCACCGCACCGCCCGGGATCACCTGCATCATCGGTGTCTCGACCTCCATGAAGTCGAGCGCTTCGAGGAAGCTGCGCAGGTACTGGATGATGCGCGTGCGCCGCTTGAACACCTCGCGGCTCTCGTCGCTGACGATCAGGTCGACGTAGCGCTGCCGGTAGCGTTGCTCGACGTCCGCGAGGCCGTGCCACTTGTCCGGCAGCGGCCGCAGCGACTTGACCAGCAGCCGCACGCCGTCCGCCTTGATGGTCAGTTCACCGGTGCGGGTCTTGAACAGCGTGCCTTGCGTGCCAACGATGTCGCCGACGTCCCAGCCCTTGAATTCCTCGTACACGGCACCGAGCGGTGCCTGCTGCAGGAACACCTGGATGTCGCCGCTGCGGTCCTTCAGTTTCGCGAAGCTGGCCTTGCCCATGACGCGCTTGGCCATCATGCGGCCGCCGATCGTCACGCGGATCTGGTGCGCCTCGAACCACTCGGGTGGATGGCCGCCGTAGGCGAGGTGCAGCTGCTCCGCCGTCGAGTCGCGCCGGAAATCGTTCGGGAACGCCTCACCCCGCTCGCGCAGCCGTTCGAGCTTCGCCCGCCGCTCCGCGACCAGGTGGTTGACCTCGACTTCCGTCGGCTGACCTGTCTTGTCGTCGCTCATCTGTCACCGCCCTTTGACGCCCGACCGCCCGTCCGCACCGTCACCCGCCCACGATTCCCCTGCCTACAGCCCCTGCTTCAGGCTCGCTTCCAGGAACGGGTCCAGGTCGCCGTCGAGCACCGCCGTGGTGTTGCCGATTTCCACCCCGGTGCGCAGGTCCTTGATCCGTGACTGGTCGAGTACGTAGGAACGGATCTGGTTGCCCCAGCTCACGTCCGACTTGGCGTCCTCGAGTACCTTGGCCGCCGCGTTGCGCTTGTTGACCTCGAGCTCGTAGAGCTTGGCCTTCAGCATCTTCATGGCGGTGGCCCGGTTCTTGTGCTGGCTGCGCTCGCTCTGGCAGGCCACCACGATGCCGGATGGCAGATGCCGCAGGCGCACGGCGGACTCCGTCTTGTTGACGTGCTGTCCGCCTGCGCCGCTCGAGCGATAGACGTCCATCTCGATGTCGGCGGGGTTCAGATCGATGTTGATGTCGTCGTCGATTTCGGGCGAGAGGAATACCGACGCGAAGGACGTGTGGCGGCGCGCGTTCGAATCGAACGGGCTCTTGCGCACCAGACGGTGGACGCCGGTCTCGGTGCGCAGCCAGCCGTAGGCGTACTCGCCCTCGAAGCGGATCGAGCAGCTCTTGATGCCGGCGACCTCGCCCGCGCTGATGTCGGTCACCTCGGTCCGGAAGCCGTGCTTGTCGGCCCAGCGCAGGTACATGCGCATCAGCATCTGTGCCCAGTCCTGCGCCTCGGTGCCACCGGCGCCCGCCTGGATGTCGAGAAAACAGTTGTGCGAGTCCATTTCGCCCGGGAACATGCGCTGGAACTCGAGGCGCGCGACCTCGGCCTCGATCCGGTCGACGTCCTGCTGCACGGAGCCGACCATGCCTTCATCGGCATCGGCTTCGGCCATCTCGAGCAACTCGCGGGCCTCGCCGATCCCGGAATGCAGCTTGTCGAGCATGCCGACCACGGCTTCGAGCTTGGTGCGCTCCCGCCCGAGTTCCTGGGCGCGCTCGGGTCTGGACCAGACCGCGGGATCCTCGAGCTCCCGCATCACCTCCGTCAGGCGCTCGCTGCGGCCTTCGTAGTCAAAGATACCCCCTGAGCGCAACGCAGCGCTGCTGGAGGTCTTCGAGGGAACGGCGGATCGGATTGGTTTCCATGCGTCGGTTCGGTCCGGAAGCGAACAGCCCGCTAGTTTAACATGCCGGCCACGGTGGCCCCGGCGTCAGCGCCCGGCTCCGGACGCCGGCACGAGCCACTCCGCGACCAGTTGCAGGCGCCGTGCGCCACCATATTCGTCGAGCGCCGCCCGATACACGAGGTCAACCATGCCCTGCGCGTGCAGCGCCGCGGCGCGCGGGTCGTCCAGGTAACCAAACGCGATCGCGTCCGCGACCTCGCCCGACGGCGCCCGCAGCCGGAGCTTGAGATGCCTGCTGCCGACGACGCGCGTGTCGAGCACGCCGAAGCACCCATCGAACACCGGCTCCGCGAATCCCGCGCCCCAGGGTCCGCCCTCGCGCAGGGCCGCTGCGGTATCGGCATTGAACTCGCCCGGCTCGAGCGGCCCGTCCGTATGCAGGTCGCCCGACAACACGTCTTCGCCGGCGGCGCGCGCCACTTCCTCGGCAAACGCCGCGCTGAACTCGGCAAGCCGCTCCGCCCGCAGCGTCATGCCGGCGGCCATCGCGTGCCCGCCGAATTTCTCGAGCAGTCCCGGATGGTGGGCGGCCACCGCGTCGAGCGCGTCGCGCACGTGCAGGCCCGGCACCGAGCGTGCCGAACCCTTGATCCAGCCCGGGTCTCCCGGGGCGAACGCGATCACCGGGCGATGCAGCCGGTCTTTCACGCGCGAGGCCACCAGCCCGATGATGCCCTGGTGCCAGCCGTCGTCGTACAGGCACAGGCCTGCTGGCAGCTCGCCCTCGAGCGTCGCGACGAGGGCGTCCACCTGCGCGAGCGCCTCGCCCTGCATGCGTGCCTCGATCTCGCGGCGTTCGCTGTTGAGTGCGGCGAGCCGTCCTGCCAGCTCGCGCGCCTCGCCATGGTCGGCGGTCAACAGGCAATCGATCCCGAGCGTCATGTCCTCGAGTCGGCCCGCGGCGTTCAGGCGCGGTCCCACCTGGAAGCCGAGGTCCTGGGCGACCACTGTCTCGAGACGGCGGCCGGCAATCGTGAGCAGCGCCGCCAGCCCGGGCATGCAGCGACCGGCGCGGATGCGCCGCAGACCCTGCGCCACCAGGACGCGGTTGTTGAAATCGAGCGGTACCACGTCCGCCACCGTGCCGAGCGCCACCAGGTCGAGCAGGTCCGCCGGGTTGACGGCAGTGGAGTCGGACAGCACGCCCCGCTCTCGCAGTGCGCGAGTGAGCGCCGCCATGACGTAGAACGCGACCCCGACGCCTGCGAGCGACTTGGAGGCGAAGGCCTCGCCGTGCAGGTTCGGGTTGACGATCGCCGCAGCCTCGGGCAGCGCGGGGCCCGGCAGGTGATGATCCGTGACCAGCACGTCGATGCCGTGGCGGCGCGCCTCAGCCACGCCTTCGACGGACGAGACGCCATTGTCGACCGTGACGATGAGGTCCGGACGCAAGGTTGCGGCCACGCGCACGATCTCCGGGGTCAGGCCGTAGCCGAAGCGGAACCGGTCCGGCACGAGGAACCCGGGGTCCTGGAAACCGAGCCGACGCAGCTGGCGCACCACGAGTGCGGTGCTCGTCGCGCCGTCCGCGTCGAAATCACCCACCACCAGCACTCGGCGGCCATCGCGATGACAGCGCAACAGCAGCTCCACCGCGGCCGGCACGCCGCCCAGCGAACTCACCGGCAGCAGGCGCTCGAGGCCCAGCTCGAGATCGTCCGTCCCACGCACGCCACGCATGGCGTATACCCTGCGCAGCACAGGATGCAGCGATGCCGGCAGTGCGCTCCCGGTCGGTACCGTGGACCGCCGCAGGATGCGGCGCGCTGTCACTGCAGCACCTCGGCCAGCGGTCGAGGCCGTCGCCAGAATTCCCGGCGGGCGGCGGCCGGGATGTCCAGTTCTGCGCCACCGAGGTTGAACGCGATGTGCTGCAGGCGCCCCGAAGCCAGCATTGCGCGTACCGGTGCGAACACCGTCTGCTCGACCCACTGCAACTCCTCGGCCGCACCCCCGCCCGTCACGGTCGGCGCGATCGCCACCAGCACCGCACCTTCCTCTTCGGCGAGCGATGCTGCGAGGTCACGCGCCGGCCGCAAGCGACCTCCATGCAGTCGCCACAGCCCGGCCAGCCACTCGTCATCGGTGACCAGCACGCCCCGGGCGACACCACAGGTTTCTCCCGCACTTCCGGCGCCCCACAGCCAGACCGAATTCACCAATGGCTGCCCGCTCGCTGCGCGACGCTCGTTGACCGGGTGCTCGTGCAGCAGCATCTGCAGTTCGTTCACCAGCGCGCGCACGCGACCCGCGTCGCGACCGTCCGGCAGCAACCCGCGCAGGTTCAGGCCGACGGCGCACGACGGTTCGACCGCCGTGAACTGCAGGTCCGGCGGGCATTCGCAGAGCCAGCCCTGGCCACCGTCCGCGTACAGCACGTATCCGCTGCCCTCGAGGTGACCGTTAAGCGTCCCGAGCACTGCGTCGGTCTCGGTTGCGTCCAGCGGAACCGGAACGGGTGCCGCCAGCTGCAGGTGATCGAGCGCGGTGAGCAGGTGCACCGGTTCGGCACGGGCCAGCCTGGCCGTCGGTCGTCGACCGGTGCGGACCGCGTGCGTGCACGGCCCGGCTGGAAATCGCTCCAGCACATCCGATCCGAGACCCGCCCCGGCAAGCAGCCACTCGCGCCACGCCGCCGCGGTGGATGGCCTCCGACGGCCGCGCGCCAGCAGCCACTCTGTGTGCGGCAACCGCGGGCTCGCGCCCTGCGCCGCGCAACGCCTGGCTGCGTCCGCAAGCCCGGGCAGGGCAATTCGCAACCGTCGACCCTCGCTCATCCCGTCCGTCCGGTGTCGATGACCGCGACCGCCCGCATCCAGTATGTTATCGGCATGAAGTTCACCCTCGACCACCCGGCCACCCTGCACGTGGTGCGTGGCTATGCACCCGGCCTCATCCGCATCGGCGACCGCGAGTTCGCGCGCAGCGTCATCGTGTCCGCCCGGACGCTGATCGACGACTGGCGGCCCCAACGCGCGATCGACCTCACCGCCGCCGACCTCGAGCCCGCGCTGGCCCTGCAGCCCGAGGTACTGCTGCTCGGCTCGGGCACGCGCCAGGTGTTCCCGGCGCCCGACCTGCTCGCGCAGCTCTACGCAGCCCGCATTGGCTTCGAGGTCATGGACACGGGCGCGGCCTGCCGGACCTACAACGTGCTCGTGGCAGAAGGCCGCGAGGTCGCCGCCGCCCTGATCATCGCCTGAACCGCGCGCTCAGCTGAGCCCCTGCAACAGCGGCACGAACGTCGCCGGTCCGAGGTCTTCGCGCTCAAAGCCGTCACCGCGTCGCGTCACGCGCAGCAGACGCTGCTCGCGGTCCGGCCCGACGGGCATGATGAGCCGCCCACCGTTGCCAAGCTGCTCGAGCAATGCCGGTGGCACGGCCATCGCGGCAGCGGCCACCAGGATACCGTCATACGGCGCGTAAGGCGGCCAGCCCTCGAAGCCGTCGCCATGGCGCATGAACACGTTACTGATGCGCAGGTCGCGCAGGACTCTCCGCGCGCGCAGCTGCAGTGCCGCGATGCGCTCGACGCTGTACACGGTGGTCACGAGCGGCGCGAGCACCGCCGTCTGGTAACCGCAACCGGTGCCGACCTCCAGTACCTTCCGCGGCGCGCCTCCCTCGAGCAGCGCCTCGGTCATGCGAGCCACGATGAATGGCTGCGAGATCGTCTGGCCGTGGCCGAGCGGCAGTGCAGTGTCCTCGTAGGCGCGGCTCGCAAGCGCCTCGTCCACGAACACGTGGCGCGGTACGCTGCGGATGCGCTCGAGCACCTGCGGATTGGTGATGCCCTGCTCACGCAGCCGGGCGATCAACCGGTCCCGGGTGCGGGCCGACGTCATGCCGATGCCGGTGAGCGACGGGTGCTTCACGGCGAGCGTCCGCGCAGCCATTCATCGAGGTCGCCGAGCGCCGAGTGGCGCGTGAGGTCGACCTGCAACGGGGTCACCGAGACGCAGCCCGCGGCGATCGCCGCAAAATCGGTGCCCTCGCCGGCATCGGCGCCCTCGCCCGCCGGCCCCACCCAGTACACGGCTCGGCCATGCGGGTCGGATGCCCGAACGACCGATTCGGAGCGGTGCCGGTTGCCGAGCCGCGTCACGCGGAAGCCGCGCAGGTGTTCGTACGGCACGTCGGGAACGTTCACGTTCAGGATCATCGAAGAGTGCAGCGGCGCGCGCATCAGGCGCATGACCAGCTCGCTCGCGACCCGCGCGGCGGTCTCGAAGTGACCGCTGTCGCGTGCCACCAGCGACACCGCCATCGTCGGCAGGCCGAGGAAGCGTCCCTCGATCGCCGCCGCCACCGTGCCCGAGTAGAGCACGTCGTCACCGAGGTTGGCACCGTGGTTGATGCCGGAGACGACCATGTCATGCTCGAAGCTGAACAGTCCCGAGATGGCGAGGTGAACACAGTCGGTGGGCGTGCCGTTGACGTAGAACGCTCGCTCGCCGAAAGGGAAGACTCGCAGCGGCACGTCGAGCGTGAGCGAATTGCTGGCGCCGCTGCGATTGCGGTCCGGCGCCACCACGGTGACCTCCGCCAACGGGCGCAGCGCGTCGGCGAGGCGCTGCAGGCCCTCGGCACGATAGCCATCATCATTGCTGACCAGGATTCTCAAGGCGCGACCGTGCCGGAACTCGGGCGAACTATACTGGAATCCGCGCAGGGGCCGGAAGCGAACCCAACGGGATGCGAACCATGTCCGAAGATGACCGGCGCGCCTTCCGCGAGGCGATGAACGGCGTGCGCCCCCTGCCTGCCCGGGAGCCGGTCGCCGCTGCGCCCCGGCCGCGCGCCGTGGCGCGTTTCGCCCGCGCCGAGGACCGGGAAGTATTGCGTGAGAGCCTGCTGCCACCGGCCGACCCGGCGCTGCTCGACACCGGCGAAGAACTCACCTATCGCCGGCCCGGCGTCCGCGAGGACGTGCTGCGGCGATTGCGGCGGGGGCAGTTCGCCGTCGCCGCCGAGATCGACCTGCACGGTCTCGGACGCCACGCTGCGCACGAGGCACTGCGGCAATTCATCAGCGAAGCAGCGACGCGCAGCCTCGGCTGCGTGCGCGTCATCCACGGCAAGGGCCGCGGCTCGGGACCGCGCGGTCCGGTCCTGAAGCACGTCGTGAACCACTGGCTGCGGCGCATGGATGACGTCCTCGCATTCGCGTCTGCCCGTCCGGTGGATGGCGGCACGGGCGCGGTCTGCGTGCTGCTGGTAACCGGCCGGGCCCGCCGTGGCGATCAACGGAGCCCCACGCGCTAGTCTCCGGCGCCATCGGTCGCGTGCCACGCATCCCGCAGGATCTCGTGCAGCACTGCGGTCGCGAACGCACCACGCGGCAGCTCGAACTCGAGCAGCAGGTCATCGCCCTCCAGCGACCAGCGCAGCCCGCGCACGGGAAGGCGCAGGGCGCGCCGCTCGTGATCCAGGCCCTCGCCCTCGAGCAGCCCACGTAGCCCGGGCTCGGCATCCGTCACCGCGGACTCGACGGCAAGCGCCACGCCTTCGGCCGGGGACGCGCCGCGCCCCCACAGCGGACCGCTCGGATGCACGTCCATGGCCGTGCACCGCGCGACGAGCGTCTCGTCGATGTCGCCCGCACGAAAAAAGCTGCGGCGACCATCGAGCATCACGGCCTCGCCCGGCAGTAACCGGTCCCAGTCGCCTCGGCGCACGCGTTCCGCCAGCACGGTGTTGAACAGCGCGCTGCGCGCAGCGGACAGCGCGAAGCCGCGTGCGCTGCGATCGCGCGGCGCATCACCGCAGGCCGCCCAGGCGCGCGCCCGCTCGAGATTCGCGCCTTGGCGACCGAAGCGCTGCGGCCCGAAGTAATCCGGCACTCCCCGCTCGCCGACCAGCCTGAGACGATCCGCCATCGAATCAAGGTCGCCTGCGACGTCCCGCACGCGCAGCGCGAAGCGATTTGCACGGTGCGAACCCGGCCGCAGCTTGCGGCCGTGGCGATCTGCGCGCAGCACCCGGTAGCCTTCACCCGCAAAATCGAGGCACCCTGCGACCGGCGTCTGCGCCGGCCATGGCAGGGTGAACGCCTGGCGCGCGATCGCGTTGCGGTCCTTCTGTCCCGACCAACCCACGTCGCGCACCGCCACGCCCGCAGCCCGCGCGAGCTGCGACGCAACCCAGCCGGTGTTGGCAGCGCGTTTCTCGACCACCAGCAGCACATGCGAGCCGGCGCCGTCCGGCTCGAAGCCAAGCACTTCGTCCACGACGAAATCCTCGGCTGCTGCGCGCAGCCGGCCGCTCACCGGCGGGTCGCCGTGCGCGGTTGGCAGCCGCATGGGTTCAGCGGCCGAGGCGATGCGAGTGTCCCTGATCATCGCCAGGCGTGCTGCCGTGCGCGGGTTCCAGCAGGACCACGGCATGGCACGCCAGGCCCTCGCCGCGGCCAAGGGCGCCGAGACCTTCGCACGTCGTGGCCTTGACGTTGATGCGATCGGGCGTCGTATCGAGGTCGGCCGCCACGTTGTCCCGCATCCGGGCCCGGTGGGTGCCGAGACGTGGCGCCTCAGCGAGCACTGTCAGGTCGGCATTGACCAGGCGGTAGCGGTGCTCCTGCAGCAGGCGCGCGCAGTGGCGCAGGAAGACGCGGCTGTCGACGCGCTTCCAGCGCGGATCGGAATCCGGGAAGTGCTGGCCGATGTCGCCGAGGCCGAGTGCCCCGAGCAGCGCATCGCAGAGCGCGTGCAGCAGCACGTCGCCGTCAGAATGCGCCTTCACGCCCTGCGAATGCGGGATGCGCACGCCGCCGAGCGTCACGTGGTCGCCAGGCTCAAATGCGTGGACGTCGTAGCCGTGGCCGATTCGCACTTCTCCCCCTCGTCGTGATGATCGCCGCGGCGAGCCCGCAATCGCCAGGCAGCGTGATTTTCAGGTTGTCCGGGCGTCCCGGCACCAGGCGCGGTCGCAGCCCCAGCGCTTCAACCGCCGAGGCCTCGTCGGTCACGGCGCGTTCGCGCTCGATACTGAGCCGGAGCGCGCGCCGCAGCACGCCGTAGCGGAACATCTGCGGCGTCAGTGCGCGCCACAGGCCCTCACGGGGCACCGTGCGATCGCTGCGCCGGTCGCGCCCCTCGGCCTTGAGCGTGTCGCCGACGGGAGCCGCGAGCAGCCCGCCGACTGGATCATTGCCCACCGCGCTGACCAGCGCCCGCAGGTCCTCGAGCTGCAGGCACGGCCGCGCCGCGTCGTGCACCAGCACCCAATCCGCGTCGCGCGCGTCTCCCGCCAGCGCCTCGAGCGCGCTGGCGACCGACAGCTCGCGCCGCACCCCGCCGCGACACGTTCGCACGCGTGGGTTCGACGCTTCCGGGAGCCTGGCAAAGCGGCGGTCGCCGTCAGACAGGGCCACGACGATCGCGCGAATCGCCGGCTCGGCAAGCAGCGCGGACAGCGACCATGACAATACCGGCCGGCCAAGCAGCGGGATGTACTGCTTGGGGCGGCGGCCGCCGAAGCGCTCGCCACGGCCGGCCGCCGGAACCACGGCCCAGAGGCGCTCACCCCGCCTCATTGATCCTCGGCCTGGGCGGTACGCCGTTCCTCCTCGGGGGGTGGCGCCGCGGCGGGCGGAGGGACGACCTGGAAGAACGTCTCGTTGCTGCCGACCATGCCGAGGTCGGTGCGCGCGCGCTCCTCGATCGCGGCCCGCCCTTCCTTGAGATCACGCACCTCGGCGGCGAGCGTGCGATTGCGCTCGGCGAGCCGGTCGTTCTCCTCGGTCTGGGCCTCGATCGCGGCCTCGGTACGCCAGAGGTCGCGCATGCCATTGGGCGACAGCCACAGGCGATACTGCAGGGCGAGGAACGCCACCAGCAGCAGCACCGCGATGATGCGCAACGCCATCGCCGCGACTCAGCCGCGTCCGGCCACTGGCACCGGGAACGCGGTACGACCGGCGTAGCTGGCGTCGGCACCGAGTTCCGCCTCGATGCGCAGCAGCTGGTTGTACTTGGCGATGCGGTCAGAACGGCACAGCGAGCCGGTCTTGATCTGCGTCGCGCGCGTCGCCACCGCGATGTCGGCGATCGTGCTGTCCTCGGTTTCGCCGGAGCGATGCGAAACGACCGAGCTGTAACCCGCCTCGGCGGCCATGTCGATCGCCTCGAGGGTCTCGGTAAGGGTGCCGATCTGGTTCGGCTTGATCAGGATCGAGTTGGCGATGCCACGCGCGATGCCCTCGCGCAGGATCTTCGTGTTGGTGACGAACAGGTCGTCGCCCACCAGCTGCACCTTGCGACCGAGACGCTGGCTGAGCAGCGCCCAGCCGTCCCAGTCGGCCTCCGCCATACCGTCCTCGACGGTCACGATCGGATACTTGTCGACGAGGCCGGCGAGGTAGTCGACGAACTGCGGCGGCGTGAACGAACGGCCCTCCGACTCGAGTTCGTACTTGCCGTTCCTGAAGAACTCCGAGCTGGCCACGTCGAGGCCGAGGAACACGTCCTGGCCCGCCTTGAAGCCGGCGCGGCCGATCGCCTCGAGGATGGTCTCGAGCGCCGCCTCGTTCGACGGCAGGTTCGGCGCGAAACCGCCCTCGTCGCCCACGGCGGTGGCGAGCCCGCGCTCGTGCAGCACCTTCCTCAGCGTGTGGAAGATCTCCGCACCGCAACGCAGTGCCTCGGCGAAGCACGGCGCGCCCACCGGCAGCACCATGAACTCCTGGATGTCCACGCTGTTGTCGGCATGGGCGCCGCCGTTGATGATGTTCATCATCGGCACGGGCATCACCATCGGGCCCGCACCGCCCAGGCGCCGGTACAGGCCCTGGCGGGTGGCTCGCGCCGCGGCATGTGCGGCGGCGAGCGACACTGCGAGGATCGCATTCGCCCCGAGTCGCGACTTCGTGTCGGTGGCGTCGAGCTCGATCATGCGCCGGTCGAGGCCCGCCTGGTCGAGCACGTCGTGGCCGATCAGCGCGCTGCGGATCTCGCCGTTCGCGTTCGCCACGGCCTTGAGCACGCCCTTGCCGAAATAGCGGCCCTTGTCGCCGTCACGCAGCTCGACGGCCTCGCGCGTGCCCGTGGAG
>Ga0079037_100001129_pt1 | contig 13454 bp, 15 predicted proteins | sample Mud3Dept4metaG_FD_71479 | JGI IMG/M metagenome (GOLD analysis project Ga0079037, IMG submission 71479) | Freshwater wetland microbial communities from Ohio, USA, analyzing the effect of biotic and abiotic controls - Mud 3 Core 4 Depth 4 metaG | ecosystem: Environmental > Aquatic > Freshwater >... | reverse complement strand
GAGGGGATGAAACCGGTCGTTGCCATCTATTCCACGTTTCTTCAAAGGGCCTACGACCAGGTTCAGCAGGACGTCTGTCTCCAGAATCTCCCTGTGGTCTTTGCGCTGGACCGCGGGGGGATTGTCGGAGAGGATGGTCCCACCCACCATGGGGTCTTCGATTTCTCCTTTCTTCGCCACCTTCCAAACCTGGTCGTGATGGCACCCAAGGATGAAGAGGAGCTCCGTCACATGGTCCATACGGCGGTCCAGTACCCTGGGCCCATCGCGTTGCGCTATCCCAGGGGCAAAGGGATCGGGGTGGAGGTTCAGCCTTCCCTACAGGCGCTCGACATAGGGAAGGGTGAGTTGCTGCGGGAAGGAGACGACGTGGCGATCGCGGCTATCGGAATCACCGTGGTCCCGGCTCTGAGAGCAGCGGATATCCTGGAGGAGATGGGAATTCACGCCGCAGTGATCAACGCGAGATTCCTGAAGCCGCTTGACGGAGACCTCATCGGTGACTGGGCTGTCAGGACGGGAAGGGTTCTCACGGTCGAGGAGAATGTGCTTCAGGGAGGTTTCGGAAGCGCCGTGCTCGAACTCCTTCAGGAGAAAGGACTACGCGACATCCGGGTGAAACGGCTAGGAATCCCAGACCTCTTCGTGGAGCACGGACCGCAGCCTTTCCTCAGGGCCAAGTACGGAATTGACGAGAGAGGAATCGTGAGCGGGGTCAAGCAACTCGTCGAAGACCGAACGTTTTCTTCCATGTCCCAGGCAGAGTCGGCCTCCATGAGCGGCGCTCCCCGGAATTCGAAATAGATCCTGAACGAGATGGTGAGAAAGGACCGAATCGATAAACTCCTGGTTGAGAAGGGTCTTGTTCAAAGCCGGGAGCGGGCGAGGGCCCTCATCATGGAGGGAAGGGTCATGGTGCAGGGCAACGTCATTGACAAGCCGGGGACGATCGTTGACCCGGGAGCGGACATTCAACTTCGAGGGGAGGATCTCCCTTACGTAAGCAGAGGGGGAAAGAAACTGGAGGGCGCCCTGGATGCCTTCGGGCTTGATCCGAAAGGGATGGTGGTGCTGGATGTGGGCGCCTCCACAGGGGGATTCACCGATTGTGTGCTCCAGAGAGGAGCCCGGAAAGTTTACGCCGTGGACGTGGGCTACGGCCAGTTGGCATGGAAACTCCAGGTCGACCCCCGCGTGATCAACCTGGAGAGAAGGAACATCCGCTACCTGGAAAGGCAGGAGGTCGATGAAGAGCTTGACCTGATCCTGATCGATGCCTCGTTCATCTCGATCGAAAAGTTCCTTGCCCATCTTCTGGATTTTCTGAAACCCGGGGGCAGAATCGTCAGCCTGATCAAACCCCAGTTCGAAGTGGGAAAGGGCCACGTGGGCAAGGGAGGAGTGGTCAAGGAGGCGGCCCAGCACCGTGAAGTGATCGATCGACTCTCGATGTTCAGTGAGCGTCTGGGTCTCCGTGTCCAGGGGGTGACCGAGTCACCTTTGCTCGGACCCAAGGGGAATAAGGAATTTTTTATGGTCCTCAAGAAAGAACAGGAGCCGCCGCCGTCGTAACATGGGAAGGCCAAAGGAACCTCCTCCCTCAAAGCTCATCATGAGTTTGATTTTTTCGAACGACGCTGTCCTCGACCGGGGGCTGCATGAGCTGCGGCAGGCTTTCGGGGAGGTCGACTTCATGAGCCCGCGGCTCCCGTTTAATTTTACAGACTACTATGAAAAAGAAATGGGGAGGGATCTTTTCCGCCACTTCATCACATTCGGACAACTTATTCCAATGGCCTCTCTCCCGGACATCAAGAATAGAACAAATCAGCTTGAAGACAAGCTGGCGGCACCGAACGGAGAACGCCGAATCAACATCGACCCGGGATACCTCTGTTTGGGACATCTGGTCCTGGCGACGACGAAGGCCTATACCCATCGGCCTTATCTCAGGGAAGGGATTTACGCCGACCTGACCCTGATCTTCCGCGGCAAGTCCTATCAGCCGTTGGAATGGACCTATCCGGATTATCGACAGCAGGAGATTATTTCACTCTTTAACCAGCTCAGACAAAGATATGGCGACACAGTGAGAGAGAGGGACGCAGACCCATGTTGAAGTCAATGACCGGTTTCGGAAGGAGCGAGGGGAATACGACCCTGGGAAATGTGGCCGTGGAGGCACGCTCGATCAATCATCGATACAGCGATATCAACCTTAAGCTTCCAAAACGGCTGATGCCCTTTGAGCTGCGGATCAAGGAGATCATCAAATCGGAGGCCTCCAGGGGAAGGATTGACGTCTCCATCAAGCTGAACTCCACCGGAGAAGGGAAGCTGGAGCTCAACGTCGATTTCGATGCGGCGGAGCAGTATTACCGTGCACTGCATGAGCTCAAGGAAAAATTCAATCTGAGCGGAGAAATCACACTGCAGGTCATGGCAGAAGCCCGGGAGGTTATTACCACCAAGGAGGAACTGGAGGATGTTGAACCCTACTGGCAGGAAATCGCCCCGGTTGTCAGGCAGGCCCTGAAGGCGATGGACAGCATGAAGCGGTCCGAGGGCGAGGTGCTGGCAAAGGACATGCGGCAGCGCCTGGAACGCATCCGGCAGGAAATCGGAGCCGTCAAACAACGATTCCCTGCGAGCCTCGAATCTGCCCGGGATCGCCTCCGCGAGAAACTGCTGTCCCTGCTGGGGGGCCTTGACGTGGATCCTTTGCGCTTCCAGCAGGAGATCGCGTTTCTGGCCGAACGCACAGATATTACTGAAGAGATTGTGCGCGCGGAGAGCCATCTGACCCAGTTCGCAGCCATGCTGGACAGCCAGGAACCCGTGGGCCGCAAGCTCGATTTTCTGCTGCAGGAAATCAACCGTGAGGCGAACACCATCAGTTCGAAGGCCAACGATTCGGAGAGTTCCCAGAGGGTGGTGGAGATAAAGAGCGAGTTGGAGAGGATCCGGGAACAGGTGCAGAATATCGAATAAAGGAGAGCCCCTTCCCGATTTCCTGTGGCGGAATGGAAAGAGAAGGGGCACAATAAGAAATGATAACGCGAATTTCTGAGAGGAGATGACGTGGACTCCGACCGGCCGGCAGGTGACAAGAAGGGGGCAGGATTGATCTTTGTCATCTCCGCCCCTTCGGGAGCCGGGAAAACGACGCTGCTCTCGCGGGTCATCAAGGAAATCCCCGGCCTGCGTTTTTCCGTCTCGTACACTACGCGTTCTCCCCGGACCAAGGAAGAGGAGGGGAAAGACTATCACTTTGTATCTGCTTCGGTGTTTGAAAAAATGGTGAAGCAGAATGAGTTCCTGGAGTGGGCAGAAGTCGTGGGTAACCGCTACGGTACAGCGCGGATCGACGCAGGGGTATTGGAATCAGAGGGCGTTGATCTGGTTCTGGATATCGATACTCAAGGGGCGAGGAAAGTAAGGGAAAAGCTGAACGGATCCGTGTTCATTTTTCTTCTTCCTCCTGCCCCGCGTCTCCTTGAGGAACGTCTCGTTAAAAGAGGCGAGGACTCTCCTGAAACGATCCGATATCGTGTGTCCAACGCAATCAAAGAGGTCGCGGAGGCACCGATGTACGACTATGTTATCGTTAATGAGCGGGTGGAGGAAGCGGTCAGTCAGCTGAAGGCCATTATTATCGCGGAACGGTGTCGAAAACTGAAGGACTCCGTCTTAAGTGAAAAATTGAAGCAGTGGGAGGAACACGATGGCAAGAATTACCGTTGAAGATTGTCTGAAGGAGGTCGACAGTCGGTTTGAACTGGTGATCCTGGCGGCACGCAGGGCGAAAATGATCATGAAGGGTGCGAAGCCCCTCGTGGAGTCGACAAACCGACCCATCGTGGGCGCACTTCGGGAGGTGGCTGCCGAGAAGGTGAAGTTTACTCGTCCCGGTGAAAAAGAGACCCGGGGGGCGCTCCCTGACAAAACATCGAAGTAACGTGATGCTTCCGGGTTTCGAGGATTCAGGGGGTGCTCGTTGAAGCGGACCGTTGCTCCGGAGTTGTTCAACGGCCTGGGATGATAAAGGAAAGGATCCAAGACGTGGGACAGAATGGTTACCAGAAGCAGGTGATGGATGTTTACCGGTTTATCAGCGATCACCTGTACTTCAATCGGACAGACATCGAAGTGAAGGGGGAGCGGTTCAATTCAGTCATCCTCTTCAGCTTGTTAACGGCATTGAAAAAGGGCAAGCAGCTCATCATAGGCGAACCGGGCCTAGGAAAGACGACGTCGGCGGAATTTGTTTGCTCGCTGGTTTACCAATTTCCCCTGGGTGTGATCTGGGGGAGTGAGGTATCCGGCCACCCGGAACAGACGGAGGAAAAGATCATCGGGAGGCCTGATCTCGGAAAATTGAACCAGGGCGAGGAGGATGTGGTCTGGACCAATTTCGCGCAGGTTCCAGTGAAGATCGTGGATGAGATCAATCGCCTTCCCGAAACCAAACAGAGCATGATTCTTGACGGTGTCGACCGGGGAAACTGGGAATACCTGAACGAAATGATCATCAACGGCGAATACTGCCTTTTTGCAACGGCCAACTACCAGGACGGGGGGACGAACACCATCATTCCTCCTCTCGTCGACCGGTTTGATACCATGGTCGAATCGCGATACCCGGGGGCCAATCTCTCTTTTCTAATCGGAAAGACGCAGCGGAAAGACCACCTGCTGCGACATCCGAAGTATGAGAGGGATCTTCATCGCGTCCTCAACTCCAAGGTCGCCTATGAAAAAAAACTTCCCCGGATGGAAGAAATCTGCAATGGTTTCGGAGAATACGTCACCGAGGTCGCAGGGGTAAAACCGCTTCAACGGAAAGACCGTGAAAAGATCCGGGCGGAGATGGAGACGCTCGAGATGGACGTCGATGCGAGTGCCTTTGTTCGGATGCTTCTCGCTGAATTTTCCTTCTGCGAGCGTTACGGGCAGAAAAGGGTGGTCGAACTGTGCGAAGAGGGCTGTCATTATACGGGGTATTTCTGTCACGATATCAAGAACTGTGCCTCGAACCGGCTACCTACCTCGATCAAGCAGTATGCCCAGGGGTTGGCGTGGTTGCTGGAAGAATCAGAGGTTGATATCGAACATATGCTGTCGGTCATTCCGTATGCCCTTTCTCACCGCGTCCAGTGGAAGGAGGAGGTCCTCGCGCAGAAGGAAAGGGCCAAGAGGGACGATCCCTTCGCTATCTTTATTGCGAAAGAGGCGGTGAAGACGGTTGCGCAGAGATACCGCGAGCAGAGCGAACATGTGAAAGACGCTCTGGCCGCAGGAGCAAAGATCTTCCAAGGGGAGACGGTGGAACCGATCGACGGAGACCACCCCCTTTATGCAGAAATCAAGAAGGATGTTGAGATCCGGAGAACGTGAGAGGAGCGACGCCTCGATATATGCTGGTGACCGACGGGCGCCCTTTCCGTGCCGGCTGGCTCCGGGCCTCCTGACGGCCCCCTCGGATTCCGCAGAAAGGGAACGATGAAACCTCCCCGTCCCCAAAAGACCCCACCCATGGTTCCACCGGAGAGATTCCCCCTGGGGCCGCGCAATCCCTTTAAAGAATTTGAGATCCTCCGTGTGAGCAGGAAAGAGATCCCCCTGGACCGGATTGTTCAGTCCACGGAGGAGACGATGGAACACATCCGCCGGGGCTACGAAAAACTCCTTGAAGAAGAGGCGAAGGAGCTGGTGTGGATGGTTCAGTACAACACCATCATCAAGGCCTATGAAGTAGCGGAGCGGTATGTTAAGGAAATCGATTTCACGGCAGAGGATATTGAAGACTTTTGCTTTGCCCTGGAGAATACGCAGAAGATCCCGTATTTGATTCCGGGACCGGCAGGCCTCTATATTTCTGCGTTGTGCAACTGTGTTCAGGAGGAAGAGATCGTCCTGAAACTTTCCGAGCTCAAGACGGAGATCAATCTCCTCGGGTTTCGGCTCGCGAAAGGGAGACGGCTCGTGATACAGGGGGACGCCGGAGACTTCACGGGCATCGGTCTCGAGGGCGGGGACCTTGTGGTTGAGGGAAACGCCAAGAACTGGACCGGGGCGGGTATGCGCAATGGGAAAATTCTCATCAAGAAGAACATCGGCCTCCACACCGGCGAGTGGATGATGGGAGGCGAAATCTACGTGGGGGGCAGGGTCAGAGGGTTGGGAAACATCGTCGACGGAAAAGTCTACGAGAGGGATAAACTGGTCTATCCGGGGAAGGTCCGTTATCCTAACCAGTACTACTGAGAAAAAAGATGGAAGAACGGAGTCCAAAAACAATAGTCGAAGAGATTTGGCCTCGGGTCAAGAAGAAACACTTTTACCCGGAGATCCCTGTTCCGAAGATTGGAAATGTCACCGACGCCGACGGCCAGGAGGAAAAGGGCGAAGGTGTGGGGCTGGAGATCAAACAAAAACAGATGACGATCAACCCGGACTTCCTCGCTGAGATGAAGGACAGGTTGGCGGTGGAAGACACGATCGAGGCTCTTCTGGACCACGGAGTTACGCACTACACGTTCTGTCCGTGGGATTTTCACACCTACATGACCCTCTATTCAGAAGCGAAGAAGGTCATGGACGACAAAGACCTGGCCAAACAGGTCACCACCTATTTCATCGACGTTGTTTCAGATACCCACTGCGTCAAGGAAAAGGCCACAAAGATACCCGAACTGCACAGGCACCTCAAGAGGGGACAGATCGGCGAAACGCTGGCTTCCCTTTATGAGAAGATCTGGGGAATCGATCTGGGGAGTTCTTCTACTGCGGGGAGAAAGGGACGCCATGGAGATGTTGTCCGCCGACTTGCAAGAATTCCCTACCTGGACCGCACGAGATGGCCTGACAGCATCAGAAAATTCGCCCGTTCCGTCAAACCTCTCTTCATTGAAGAGGAGGAGAACGAGAAATCCGCGGGCGGAAAGTCGGAATCCAATCCTCTCGGCGATCACGATGTAGAGAACTACTCGTACGACGAGATCGATCAGGGGTTGAGGGACTACGCAAAGGAGTCGATGGCGTTGCCCGAGTTCAGGGAGATGGTGGAGGATTTTTCCGATGAATTGAAGGAAGCGGGTTACGGAATGGAAGGAGGGATGGGACGAGGCCGAGGCACGCCGCTCGACGCGGACATCCTCTTCTACATGAAGTTAGCGGAAAATTATTCACTTCCTCTCAAGAAGGTGCCGATTGAAAAGAAAGGGTCTCTTCATCCCCATTCCCACTCCCCATGGGAAGTGGGATCCCCCATCCAGGATGTGGACATCTGGACCAGTTTTGGAAGGATTATGCCGGGGATTACGCAAATCTGGAAAAAGAAAGAAGGGAAGGGAAGGGGGAAGATTGAAGGAACACCGGAGTGTCTGATCGCTGTCGATTCTTCAGGCAGCATGGTCAACCCCCGCAAGAACCTTTCGTACGCCGTGCTGGGTGCCGCGTGCGCAGCAGATGCCTATCTCCGGAATGACTCGAAGGTGGCTGTCTACAATTTCAGCGACGCGCCCATGGGCGGAAAAGACGTGTTGGAATACACCCACCGTCGTGAAGACATTTACCGGGTCCTCTGCAAGTACTTCGGCGGAGGAACGGCTCTGGACCTGGATGACCTGACCCCTCTGATCCAGGGAAGAAAAAACCTGGACCTCTTTATCATCACCGATATGAAAATCACCAACCTTGAGGCCCTGATCGGTTTCTTCGGGCAGATCCGGAACCGGATTACCGCGGTTCACATCGGCGAAAACCCTTACGCGTCACGATTCGAGAGAGCCGTGGAGAAAAGGGGGAACATCAATATCTACACAGTGAAGCGAAAGGAGGATATCCCTCACATTGTTCTTGGCAGGATCAAAGAATATTTTAACGAAGGTTTCAGAAGCCGTTAAGTCTTGTTTTTTAAAAACGATAAGCAAGAGGATGCCTGAATGAACCACGGGATTCTGGATGCACGGTACTCCCACGGTGAGCTCGTGCGGAAATACAACAGGATTGCTTCTGTCTATGATCTCTTCGGAATCTTCATGGCGTCGAAAGCCAGACACCTGGCCCTGGAGATGGCATCGATTCAGAACGGGGAGAGGGTTTTGGAAGTTGCCCTGGGTACGGGTCTTAACTTCGCCGAGATTCTCAAGAGGAATCCTGACGGCTGGGTCCAGGGAATCGACATCTCAACAAAGATGCTGGAAAGAACAAAGAAAAGGATTGCCAGAATCGAACATGAGCAGTATGCCCTCCACCTCTGCGATTGCCGACACCTTCCTTTCGAAGACGGCGCCTTCGACATCGTGATCAACGAATACATGCTGGACATTCTTCCCGTTGAGGATTTCAGTCCTGTCCTGAGCGAGTTCAAGCGGGTATTGAGAAATGGAGGCAGGATCGTGCTCGTCAACACGACGAACGGGGAAAAATGGGTGAACCGGATTTACGAACAGCTCTACAAACTGAGGCCCCCGATTGTTGCCGGATCGCGGGGCGTACGCGCACAGCCGTTTCTTAAAGAGGCGGGCTTCAACGAAATCCAAAGGGTGTACACATCTCAATTCGGGTTTCCTTCGGAGGTGGTTCGAGGATACAAGCGGTAAACCTCTGGGAGTTTTCTTGTCACCCTTGATAAATAATGGACCATTTTCAGACGCGGGGTGTCAATTTGACCTCTGGTCGAGGTCAAATTGGAATGACTGCCTCAAGTATTTGTTATTAAAAGAGCGGGATCAGCTAGAGGAGGGGCTAAGCTGATCCCGACCGACACACCATATATTGGGGGGTGAAACAAGGAAGTGATGTTTTTTGATGAGCCGGTAGTTAAAATATAAAATAAAACGGTGAAACTTTCAATGGTGGTCCTTATTATTGGCATAAGATTTGCTTGATATTTCAACATGAAAATAATCTCACTCTTGACAATCCTGACCGCTCTTCTCTTTGCCCAGCTTTCTTCTGCCCAGGTCTACAAATGGGTTGACGAGAAGGGTTCCGTTCATTTTACCGATGATTTCCTGCAGATTCCGGAAAAATACCGTCTAAAAACGGAACAAATGGAAATCAAAGAGAAAAAACTTGAACCAAAAGCCCAGGGAGACGGTCTCTCTGCCAATAAAAAAGAGGAAGCCTACAAAGACAGGATGGGCAGGGGTGAGGATTACTGGAAAGAGCGAATGGAGTCCTGGAGGAAGAAGCTGTCTGCTGCTCAGGACAAGGCCGAAAACCTCAGAATGAAATATAATGACCTTACAGAGAAGATGAACGCATCAAAGAGCTCGGCTGAGCGGGCGAACCTTCGAAACGAGCGGGAGCAGGTGAAGAACGAAATCGACAAGTGCAAGCAAGAGATTGAAGAAGCTAAGATAATGCTGGAAAAAAAGCTTCCCGAGGAAGCCCAACTGTATAGAGCGAAGCCGGAGTGGGTCAAACCCTGAAAACAATTCATAGAGGTAGGCAAAGAATACTAAAGTGAGCAGAAATGTTCCAAGACAGGACAATAGCGCCCGACGGGCGACATGATTGCCCTGTTCCACGAGATCGACATCCTGATCTGGACCCAGCCAACAATTTGGGGCCTAATACCTCAAATCTTAATGGTTAATTGTCTGATTCATAAGCCTTCAAAATGAAGGTAAGCTGTTCCTCTTTTTCAAAAACCCTCGATCCTTATAGACTCGACCCCTGTTTAGGCACGAACGATTTCATTGGTATTATTTTTGCAATAAACTCAATGGATTTCGAATCGGGCGATACGACTACCACCTCATTCAAAGGATAGTTATCTATGAGAAGACAAAAGGCTACGCAGACCGCTCACACGAAGATGGGTATTCTGGCTGTGGAGAGGAGACGCCATCCGCGATTTGTGGTTGAACTCCCTCTGGATTATCATCAGACGGAGGAAAGCGACCTTTACGGCGGAATTGTGACGAATGCAAGTGAGGGCGGCTTGCTCGTTTATCTTCCGGAGCGGATGAGTTTGGGAACGATCCTCAAGATCCAAATCTTTTACGTTCGTGAGCTCGAGTTCAACATGATCAAGGCCGTGGCCAAGATTGTATGGTGCGATATGGCCGCGAGAGAAAGCTGGGGCGAGCACCGCTACGGACTCCAGTTCATATCGATCGACAAAGACAACTTGAACAAATTGACAACCTTATTGAAGGAAGTTGGGAAATAATACCAGGTCCCTGCCGAAGAGGTTCCTTGTAAAAGGACCCGTATGGAAAAAACGTTTGAAGCAGAGGGGAGATACCGAGTACTGCTCAAAGGAATTGAAGACGATTCTCCGGAAAAGAGGGAATCCTTTTGCAGACAGATCTCTGAGAAATACCATGTCTCCTTTTCCCTTCTGGAAAACATCCTTGACCGTTGTCCCATCATCTTAAAAAAAAATCTGACCTTTCGTAAGGCACAAGGCTTGGCGAGAACCCTCAAACAGTATGGCGGCCAGATTTCCCTGGAGGAGAAAAGGGGGACACTGCCTATCCTTCTGGAGTTCCAACAGGCCGGTCCGCGGCGTTTGGCGCTCGAATCCGCCCGTTTTTCGAAAACGCAGGGGGGAACCTGGAGCGTGACCGGACGGATCAGGAATATCAGTAATTCTGAAGTCAGTGATGTCTGGGTTCTCATCCAGCTTTTCGAAAAGCCGGAGACACTGCTCACATTTGATGAGGCGCCGATTGTTCTCAACCCTCTCCCAGCAGGGGAATCGTCCCCCTTCAGAGTGCTATTGGATGGAGACCTTGCTGTTTGGCAGGTTTCCGTTGCATTTAAGAATTCCGCAGGTGTACCTCTCGCAAGTGAAGACAGGAGAAAGGTAGAGGAGTGGGATGAAGTCAAGATTGGGGACGAAGGTGACCGCGTCTCGAGATACGCGGCTCCTTTGGCCGGCGGGGAATTACGCCCCGTTGAGGTGACAGAGTCCTTGGATGGGGAGGGACTGGTACACGGCTCGTCTACGGCCGGGGAGATTCCTCAAAGTCATGCTATCGAGGCTGCGGCATTGCCGGCACTGAAAGAGGAAAAGTCTCCCGAGGCCGCTCTGGTCCGAGCGCTCGAAGGTCCACTTCCGGCCTCGGAAACAATGATAACCCAAGAAGTTTCGATTGAACCTTCGCTTGTCGCACCGCCTGGTGGCGAAGAAACCGAATTAGAGAACAAAGGCGAGTCGACGGAACAGGGTGCCGTACCAGAGGAGCTACCGGAATCCCCACCGAAAGAAGGTCTGGACGTCTCCGTTTTCCAGGAAGCATCAAAACTCTTGAATGAGATCGAGCGAAGAATCGAGCAGAAGAGCGAGCCGGATCTTCCTCCTTTTCCGTGGATGGACCAATTCAGAGATGCGATCAGGCGCTACCATCTGGAACCTCGCGATTCTTTCGTGGCGTGGTTTCAGACAAACAAGAAAGAGGGTCGATTTGAGGGAGATCTTCACGCTCTGGTGACGGTTCTGGCCCATGCCCGCTTTGATCAGGCGGGTGAGGAAGGGAAAGGACTGGATAATACCAAAAGGGTCGCCCCGCTGATCATGCGATCGAAGCTCTCCTTTGAGGAGATCCCTGTCCTTGAGGCAACGGAGCATTTTTCCGCCGAGAGTTGGGGACGTTTCTTTCACAAAGCAATTCCGAGGCTTCAGGTCATCGGACGTGACATTGCGGCCAAGGACACCTGGGATGCCGCCGACTTGGAACGGTTGATTCAGGTGATTCCCCACATGAGCGGTCAGACAAGCCGGAGGGCCGTCCGATGGATGAGTCAACTCGTACCGGAGGTTATCACGATTGACTTTTCGAAGACAGCGCTCATCATTGGGGAAAGTCTTTTTAGGGTGGCCACTCGTCTGGGCGTCGTAACTCCCCAGTTTGATACCTATCAAGACCCCGCATCAAGGGGGTATGCGAAGATCCAGTCTTTTTCGAAACTTGCGTTTCCCGAAGATCCGCTAATAATGGAAGAACCGATGACATACCTCGGAATGAATGGAAGTAAGGGAGGACACTGCACCCCGATCCAACCTCATTGTGAAGGGTGTCTTTTTGAAGGTTTCTGCCCGAGGCTTCATAGTTCACGGATGCGCGCATAAACGAGGATGCACGGATGAACAAAACGATCGTGAGGGTCGAGAGAAAAGAAAGGGATGGAGCGATTGATGACTAACGAAGACAGGAGAAAATCTCCCAGATCGTTGATGGACTTACCTCTTGAATACAGGGTGATCAACGCCCCTTTTCCCCACGGGGGTATTGTGGCGAACGCATCTGAAGAGGGGCTCCTGATCTATTCCGTGAAAGATATGCCTGTCGGAACCAAGCTGGACATTGTGGTCCTGTTTCCGAGGGAATATGAACTGAGTAATTTCGAGGTCATCGCTGAGATTATCAGGAAAGACCTTCACTGGGAAGAAGATTGGGAGGGATACGAGTACGGAACCAAGTTTCTCCAAATCTTTGACGAAGACCGCCAAAAACTGAAACAATTGTTGGATGGTCAATTCCAGTTGGAGGAGATCACGCACAACCAGTGACGGAGCCGGCGTTCAGAAGAGCCGTTGTTCGATCGAGATGAATAGAGATACCGAAAAAGAAGAAAAGGGTGAGACAAAACCTCGGATCGGAATCATCAATTTTGAAAAGAGGAGACATCCGAGGTTTACGGTCGATCTGCCCCTCGAATATTACCGTGTCAGTTCCGTGAGCGCTGAGGCGGGTCGAGCGGTTAACGCGAGCGAAGGCGGGTTGCTGGTCTATTTCCCGGAGGAAGTGAGAGTCGGCGACCTTCTTCGCCTGAGACTTTTTTTTAGCATCGGTTCTGGCCTCAGTAGCATCGAAATGCTCGTTGAGATCGCGTGGGTTGATCTGCACCTGGGCAGGGAGTGGGGAGATTATCGATCCGGTGTGAAGTTTGTGGATATTTCTCCAGAGGATCTCGACAAGCTCAAGTCCTTCCTGAAAAACCTCTCGGTGTGATCCTCTGCTGGCTGCACCCCAAGGAAACCTTCAAACACAGCAAATTTCATTCTTGTCAAACACGGGAAGAACCTTTATAATAAGGCCAAAGGAGTCAGACAATGAGCGGTAAAAGCAGCTTTCCTTATCGTAAGTATGACCGGAAACCTCACCCGCATATCGTCAAGCAGATCTTGGAAGATAAGGAACTGATCGAGATGATGAAAGAGGCGCTTGTCCAGGAAGGCAAGCCGTGCCCCTTTTGCCATCGAAAGCTGAAGGGTGAGGAAAAGCAGCGGGAGATTTGGTAAAAATCTGATCACAAGGCAAGAAATTAGCCGACATTCTTGCCTGTCTTCTGCGCAGCAAGCAAACCTGTTAATCTACTTCATACCTTCGGTGTCCGGGAACTCCCTAGCAAAAGCGTGCTTAAAAGGAGCGACGACAAACAAGTCGGCGGCTTTGTCGACGCTGTTTGTCGGCAGGGTAAAAGGCAGGGAG
>Ga0079037_100001128_pt1 | contig 13468 bp, 12 predicted proteins | sample Mud3Dept4metaG_FD_71479 | JGI IMG/M metagenome (GOLD analysis project Ga0079037, IMG submission 71479) | Freshwater wetland microbial communities from Ohio, USA, analyzing the effect of biotic and abiotic controls - Mud 3 Core 4 Depth 4 metaG | ecosystem: Environmental > Aquatic > Freshwater >... | reverse complement strand
TCATCGACGGATTCCGGTGGGCGCTGATCGGGCAGTCCACGCAACTCTACATGCCGGGATTCCTCGCCTCCATCGGCCTGACGGTCGCCCTCTGCTGGTACGGGCTGGTCTACTTCCGCCGGACCGAACGATTCTTCGCGGACATTATCTGAGGCGGGGATGGGCACGGTGATCCAGGTCGAGAACCTCTCGAAAAGCTACCTGATCGGGCATCAGTCCCGCGAGCCGTATCTCGCCCTGCGGGACGTCATGGTCGAAACCGTGAAAAATGCCGGCCGTCGGATCCTCCACCCGATGCGTGCCGGATCCCGGGGTAGAAACGTCGAGGAGATCTGGGCCCTGGAAGATGTTTCGTTCGAGGTGAAGCAGGGAGATCGGGTCGGCATCATCGGCCGTAACGGAGCGGGGAAGTCCACCTTGCTGAAAATCCTCAGCCGCATCACGGAACCGACCAGGGGGCGGGTGCGGATAAAAGGAAGGGTGGGGAGCCTGCTGGAAGTCGGAACGGGATTCCACCCCGAACTGACCGGGCGGGAGAACATCTTCCTCAACGGCGCCATCCTCGGGATGACTAAGGCGGAGATAAAGGGGAAATTCGACGAGATCGTGGATTTCGCGGAAATCGAGAAGTTTCTGGACACTCCCGTGAAGCGGTATTCGTCCGGCATGTATGTGCGCCTTGCTTTTTCTGTCGCCGCCCACCTCGAACCGGAAATTCTTATCGTGGATGAAGTGCTTGCCGTAGGTGATGTCGCTTTTCAAAAAAAATGTTTGGATAAGTTGGGGGACGTTACAAGTAGTGGCCAAACCGTTCTTCTCGTTAGTCACAATATGCTGTCCGTCCTGGAGTTGAGCACGAATTGCCTGTTATTGTCCGAGGGGCGGATTGTTGAATATGGAGTGCCGAGAGATATCGTTTCCTTATATCAAAGTTCTGTCGCCGAGAGTTCTTTTGGCCGTTCTGATCTAACCTCCGCTGAGCATTATGGAACCGGTGATGTTCGATTCGAGGAAATCCGGTTGACCTGTTTTGATGTCTTCGGAGAAGTGATCGACATGCCAGTACCTGGATGTGATTTGGAAATCCTGGTTAAATTCCGGGCACGACAGAAGATCGCCAATGCGACGGTGGCGGTCATTATCTACGACGATCTCGGGAATCGTATCGTTGACGTTAATACATTGATTCGGGGCGACTCCGTGTCATTGGACAAGGGGGGGAGTGCGATTGGGCGCTTCCGCCTGAAAAACCTGCTTCTCAAACCGGACATCTATACTATTGCACTGTGGCTCGGCGTATTGAACCAAGCGGACTATGACGGTGTGCGCTACGCAACAATGTTTCGCATGGAGGCCCGACGCGACGACATCCGGTTCGCGAACCCGTTCCCGGGAGCCTACACCTGCGATTTCGAACATGACATACGGATCTTAGGGGAAACGTCATGAGGCCATCGGACGTGATCCCGTTTCTGACGGAGAAGAAGAAGCGGTGTGCGCTGAAGATGCTGGGGAGAAGGTCCCGGTTTACTCCCGGTAATATTTCCATAGCTGGCTGGGACCTGGAGTATCTGGACAGCGCGGCAATTGCCTCCTCCATCGACGTCTTGGTGTACCGGGGATGGAACGATTTCACGACAGAGAAGGAAACTCCCGTCATTCTGGACTGCGGGGCGAATATCGGCATCAGCGTATTGAATTACAGAAGACGTTACCCCAGGGCGTCTATAACGGCTTTTGAGCCAGACCCGTTGGCCGCGAGGGCATTACGCCGGAACCTGTCCGTCAACAGTGCCGGCGACGTGCGCGTGGTGGAGGCGGCCGTTTGGATCGAACCGGGAAGGGCACCGTTTTTCGTGGAAGGCGCCGACGGCGGCAGGATACTGCTTGGGGAAATGGCCCCCGTGACCACGGTGGAGTGCGTCGACCTGAAGGACTTCCTGGTGGATCCTGTCGATCTGATCAAGATGGATATAGAGGGCGCCGAATATAAACTCATCCCGCACATCGCCGACCGGTTATCCCTGGTAGGCAATCTGGTCGTGGAATGCCACCTGTCGAACGATGATGTCACTTCGTTTGCGCGCCTTCTCCAGGTGCTGGGGGATGCGGGGTTTTCCGTTTCCGTAAATTCTTATGGCGCTTGGCGCGATCTGGTGCACCGGCCCGCCAAGCTGCCAAACGAATTCGATCAGTATCTGCTGTTGGCGGCATGGCGCGAGCCGGAAAAATCCCACCGATGAATTGGTCTTGTCCTGTCCACAAGACTCCTCTCCAAGGTTACAATGGCCACCTTTCCTGCGATTCCGGCTGCATGTATCGGACGGTTTCAGGGATTCCCCGCTTCGTTGTGGGGAAGCATTACGCCTCTTCCTTCGGGTTGCAATGGCGGATCTTCTCCAAAACCCAACTGGATTCCCATACGGGGGTTCCAATCTCGAGGGAAAGACTGGTCCGCCTTCTGGGGGGGCGGCTTGGGATTCTCGAGGGAAAAAAAGTCCTCGAAGCGGGCTGCGGGGCGGGTCGCTTCAGCGAGGTGATACTGGAATCCGGCGCGGATCTGTACGCAGTGGACCTGTCCGAGGCCGTCGAAGCCAATTACGGGAACTGCCACAAATACCCGAACTATCATGTATGCCAGGCGGATCTCCTGGAGCTTCCGTTTCCACCGGGACAGTTCGATATCGTCATCTGCGTCGGCGTCGTCCAACACACTCCGGACCCGGAGAAGACCATGTCGGCGCTCTGCGCCCAGGTAAAACCCGGCGGAATGCTGGTCCTGGATCATTATTCGTACGACTACTCCCTGACCTTCTCCCGGCGGATCCTGCGCGCTATCTTGGTCCGGTGGCCGAGCGGTTTCGCGTATCGCATCAGCAAGGCTGTGACGACTTCCCTTTGGCCGCTCCATAGAATGCTATGGCAACTCCGGGATCTGCCCGTTCTCGGGAAGGTGCGCTCCGCGTTCCTTCAACTGTCTCCAGTGGTAGATTATCACGACTCCTATCTTGTCCTCGGCCCGAAGTTGTTGAAGGAATGGGCCATACTGGACACGCACGACACGTTGACCGATGTCTTCAAGCATTTGCGAAGCGCCGAGGATATCGCCGGTCATCTTCAGCGTTTCGGAATGGTAGACATCCAGACGGCATATGCCGGCAACGGGGTCGAGGCCCGGGCGTGGAAACCGGTGATTTCCACGGGAAATGGCCAGGAAGACTCTTCCGGGGAGCGTTCATAGTGTGTGGGATATGCGGCATTCTCGGGACCGTTCCAAGGCAGGCTGTTGAACGCATGATATCCGCCATGCGTCATCGGGGGCCTGACGACGCCGGTGTTTTCCGGGGTGACGGGATAACGCTCGGCATGACGAGACTGGCCATCATCGACACCACCCCGACCGGCCACCAGCCCATGTCCACCCCGGACGGATCGATACATATCGTCTACAACGGCGAAACCTATAATTTCCAATCCGAGCGCGAGCTCCTGCGAAAGAATGGGCACGACTTCACCTCGACGTCGGACACGGAAGTGGTCCTCCGGATGTATGAGCACTATGGGGATGAGTTCCTGGGAAGAATGCGGGGTATGTTCGCCCTGGCCCTCTACGATCGAAGGAAAGGTCAAGGGAAGGAGCGATTGGTTCTTGCAAGGGACCAGATCGGTATCAAACCCCTCCTGTACGCCCGTACGGATTCCGGGTTCCTCTTTGCCTCGGAGATCAAGTCGCTGCTCGCAAGCGGACTCGTGGAGAAGAAGGTGGATCCCGAGGCATTGCGGCTGCTGGTGACTCACGGATCGATCCCGCAACCGTTGACGATCCTCGCGGGGGTGAGGATGCTCCTGCCGGGGCATCGGCTGATCGTGGAGGAGGGACTCGAACGCATCGAGCGGTATTGGAAGCTGCAAACAGGTAGGCGGGGAGAGCTGAGAAATCGACCGTATGAAGACCTTGTCCTGGAAGTCCGCTCCGCTCTCGAGGAGAGCGTTCGTCTTCAGATGATCAGCGACGTGCCATTGGGCGCGTTCCTGAGCGGCGGTGTGGACTCCTCACTGCTGGTTGCGCTGATGTCCCGGGTCAGCACGCACAAGGTGAAGACCTTCTCCGTAGGATTCGGAGCGGAGGGGTCCCACATGGACGAAACGGATGATGCGGAGCGGGTCGCAAGGTTCATCGGCACGGACCACCGGAGGGTTCTCGTCACTGGCGAGGATGTAAGGGACAGGATTGCCCACATTGCGTCCTCCTTGGACCAGCCCTCGGTCGACGGGGTGAACTCCTATTTCGTGTCCATGGCTGCTCGGCACGGCGTGACGGTCGCGATTTCCGGGACGGGCGGAGACGAACTGTTCGCCGGTTATCCCTGGTTTCTTTCGATGTCTGCCGCTTCCGTAAACGACCGGATGCACCCCAGGGCGACCTCGTTGAAAAGAGCGCTGGGTTCCTTGTGCCAAAGGAGTCGATTCGATTCATGGATCGACGGGCCGGCAGGAGGCGTAATCGAGAGGGGTCGTTCCCTTTCCGATTTTGTGTCCAGGTACGCACGGTGCTACCAGATCTTCGGGACGCGCGGAGCTGCTAAAATCCTCTCGCCCGATCTGAAAAATATCGTCCGGATCGGCCGCGAGCCGGGGTTGGATATCCTTGGCGACGAACTTCCGGGGGAAAATCCGGTCGAGAGGGTCACCGCGTTGTGCCTTCGGGGCTACACGCAGAACCAGTTGCTCAGGGATATCGACGCGGTTTCCATGGCGCACTCCCTGGAGGTGCGGGTTCCTTTCCTCGATCCTGAACTGGTCGACCTGGCATTATCCCTTCCTTCCAATGTGAAACTGAGGGAACCGCCACATCGCAAGCATTCGGGAACGGGAACCTACAGGGAAACGGGTGCCAAGAAGATCCTCATCGATGCCGGGAAGGGACTTCTGCCGGAAGGGATGGATCTGCAGGGGAAGCGTGGGTTTGGGATGCCCTTTGGTTCCTGGCTGAATGGTCCGCTACGGGACGTCTTCGAGGATGCCTTATCTCCCGCGGCAGTTCGTGAAAGGGGATTTTTCGACGCCGGAATCGTGCAGTCGATAAAAAAGAATTTCCTGCGAGGCCGCGGCGATTGGGCGAGGTCATGGCTGCTGATGTTGACCGAACTGTGGTGCCGGGAGGTGTTGGATCGTACTGCTGATCCATGGGACGGAAAATCGGGGATCGTATGTTGAGCGATCCCGGACAGCAGCATTATTCTCCGGTCCGGATGCTTGTTCTTTCGTGGGGTCCCTCCATTCACGCATGGCGGCGGATCCGGATCTTCGAGAACGACTCGGATTTTTCGGTCACCGTTGCTTCCACACACGACTTCGGGTTTGAACGGGCGAAGAATGTCCTCCTGCATGACGCACGGCGAAATCGGCAAGGGGAAACTTCCCCCGAAGGGATAGACATCGGCCGTGGTAGCAGGAAGGAAAAATCGCTCCTTTTTGAAAAAGTAAAAGTTTTCTTGGCACGGTTCACGCTGGCCTTGCTCCTGTATGATTTCGTGAAGGGAATCACGGACGCTGTAATTCTATGGAAGGCCGTCAGGAAATGCAGACCGCAGTTCATCTTCCTGCAGACATTGATGTACCCTTGCTACCTGGCCTTCCTGCTGCCGAAATCGATCCCGATCGTCATTACCTTCTGGAATGGTGATGTCACATGGTGGGCGGAGTCGAACGGCATCGAAAGGGTGTTCAAGAAGAACCTGGTCACATATGGTGTGCGAAGGGCGAAGGCCTTGACTGTGAATTCCATTGTGGCCCGGAATGCCTGTCTTGGCTATGGAGTGTCGAGCAACAAAGTCCACCTGATCCGGTACCCGGGTGTGGATAGGGAACGATTCAAACCATTAGCAAAAGCGGATGCGAAATCAGCGCTTGATATCGATGCAGGGAAGGTCATCCTCTGCCCCAGGGGGATTGGGGGATATCTGAACAGTGATGTGATCGTGGAATCGGCGGCCGATGTTGTAAAAAAAATACCTGATGTGCTTTTCTTGTTTTTCTCCGGCGCCGGTTCCGGCGAGATGTTGAGGCAGCATCAGGAAAGGGTGAAGCAGTTGGGCATCGAGAGGAACTTCCGGTGGAGCGGCCAGGTTCCTTGGGAACGGATGCCGGTTTATTACAACGCCTCCGACCTGATGGTTTCCATATCATCCAATGATTCATTGCCGAATTGCATGATGGAGGCCCTGGCATGTGGAACCCCTGTCATCATGGGGGATATCCCGCAAATCCGGGAGTGGATTGCCGATGGACAGAACGGGTTCCTGGTTCCACCCGGAGATCCCGGGGAGTTATCGAGAAAAATCCTGGAGGTTCTGGCACTTCTGCCGGACAGGATCGGACGGATCACGGACACGGGGCAGGAACTGGTTGCCCGGGAATTCGACAGTTCGATCAACACGGTATCCGTAAAAGACCTGGTCCGCCGGATTGTAGGGAATAATCGGGGGGAGAACAGGGGAACTATGCCACACGGCGGAGAGGAGGGAATCAGAAGGTCGTGAAGATCCTTGTCCTTGGCGGCGAAGGGATGCTGGGCCATAAAATGTTCCAAACCCTTCGATCCCGATTTACAGATACGTCCTGCACGGTCGCCCGATCCCTCGAGGAATCCTTATATCGAAAAATTCCGCTTTATAACGAGGGGAACGTGGTGGACCGGGCTGACGCGATGGACTTCGGTGCGATGCGTCGGGTCCTGGGAGAACACCGCCCGGACTGGATCATCAACTGCATCGGGATCATCAAGCAACGGGAGGAGGCGAAGGCTGCCATCCCGATCATCACGCTGAACTCCCTGCTTCCTCACAAACTGGCGGAGTTCGCCGGAGAATGGGGAGGCAGGGTGATCCATTTCAGCACCGATTGCGTTTTCAGCGGAAGACAGGGAAACTACACCGAAGAATCCCCGTCCGACGCCGTGGACCTCTACGGGAAATCGAAATATCTCGGCGAAGTGGCGGTGGGGAATGCCCTCACCCTGCGAACCTCGATCATCGGACGCGAACTTGCTCACTTCCGTTCCCTGCTGGAATGGTTTCTTTCGCAAGACGGGAAGACCGTCCGGGGATTCCGGCGGGTCATATATTCCGGGGTGACGACGAACTATCTGGCGCAGCTGGTCGGCGATCTCATCACCGATCACCCGTCCCTGTCGGGCCTGTACCAGGTAACCAGCCCTCGGGTTTCCAAGCATGATCTGCTGTGCATGATCCGGGAAGCGTTCGACTTGAATATCGAAATCATTCCCGATGAGCGGGAAGTCTCCGACCGGAGCATGATCGGGGAAAAATTCCGGAGAGCGACAGGGTATTCGCGGCCCGAGTGGCCGGCGTTGTTAAGGCAACTGGCAGACGATCCCACACCCTACGGGGATTGGAGATGAACATGGCCTCGAGGATCTTCGATGGGAAGAGGTTGTTGATCACCGGGGGCACCGGCTCTCTGGGCAAGGTGCTGGTCCAGAGGATTCTCTCCGGGGAGCTGGGCGACCCCGCCAACGTGATCGTTTTTTCCCGGGATGAGGCCAAGCAGTACTTCATGCGGATCGGGTACGAGAGCAAGGTTGCGGCAACCGACGATGTCATCTACCGGAATTTCCAAAGGAAGCTGCAGTTCTGGATCGGCGACATCCGGGATGCCGACAGTGCGGCGTCCGCCCTCCGGAACGTGGATGTCGTCATTAACGCCGCCGCCATGAAGCAGGTCCCGACTTGCGAGTACTACCCCTACGAGGCGGTCCGGACCAACATCGAGGGGGCGGAGAACATCGTCCGCGCCATCCAGAAGCACAACCTCAAGGTGGAAACCGTCGTCGGCGTTTCCACAGACAAGGCATGCAAACCGGTCAACGCCATGGGGATGACGAAAGCGCTCCAGGAGCGGATCTTCATCCAGGGGAACATGCGTTGCCCGAATACCCGTTTCGTGTGCGTCCGGTACGGGAACGTGCTCGCTTCCCGGGGGTCGGTGATCCCGCTGTTCCACAGCCAGATAAGGAGCGGGGGGCCAGTTACCATTACGACGCCGGAGATGACCCGCTTCCTCCTGAGCCTGCACGACGCGGTGGACACGATTTTCGCCGCTATTTCCTCGGGATTGCCTGGTGAAACCTACATTCCCCGGGTTCCGTCCTCCAGGATTGTGGATGTGGCAAAGGTGCTCATTGACGGCCGCCCGATCGAAACGGTCGTAACCGGCATCCGGCCCGGAGAAAAGATCCACGAGATCCTGATCAGCGAGGAGGAGGCTCACCGCACGGCGGACCGGGGGAAGTGGTACGCGATCTTGCCGATGCTTCCCGAGATTTGCGGGGACGGGGCGGGCCTTGGCTGCCTGAAGAGAGAATACAGTTCGATGGACAACATCATGGAGCTCGAGGAAACCCGCCAGTTGCTGAAAACCCGGCGCCTGATGGTGGAAGACGTCGAATCGCTGGATAGCGAGCTGCTCCGATGAAGGTCATGACGGTCCTTGGGACGCGCCCGGAAATCATCAAACTCAGCCGGGTGATCACGGAACTGGACCGGCATGTGGATCACGTGCTGGTCCACACCGGGCAGAACTTCGACTACGAGCTGAACGAGATTTTCTTCCGGGATCTCGGGATCCGCAAGCCGAACCACTTCCTGGAAGTCGCGGGGGGCAAGCTGGCGGAGACCCTCGGGAATGTGATCATACGCGCCGACGATGTCATGGAGAGGGAGAAGCCGGACGCCTTCCTGATCCTCGGGGACACGAACAGCTGCCTCTCCGCGATCCCGGCCAAGCGGCGGAAGATCCCGATCTTCCACATGGAGGCCGGGAACCGCTGCTTCGACCAGCGGGTGCCGGAGGAGGTCAACCGGAAGATCGTCGACCACGTGAGCGACGTCAACCTCACTTATACAGAGTACGCCCGGCGGTACCTTCTCCGGGAAGGGCTGCGTCCGGAAACCGTGATCAAGACCGGTTCACCGATGCGGGAGGTGATCGAACATTACCGGCCCGGGATCGACGGTTCGGACGTCCTTTCCAGGCTGGCTCTCTCTCCCGGGGAATATTACGTCGTCAGCGCCCACCGGGAGGAGAACGTGGACGACGAGACGAATTTCGGGGACCTGATCGGGACCCTGAAGGCACTTGCAGAAACAGATGGAAGGCACGTCGTTGTGTCGACGCACCCGCGGACCCGGAAGCGTCTCCAGGAACGGTGCGTCGCGATGGAAGACCCTCGAATCCGGTTCCTGAATCCCTTGGGGTTCCTCGACTACATCAAGCTCCAGCAGCAAGCCCGGTGCGTGCTCTCCGACAGTGGGACAATCACGGAGGAATCTTCCATCCTGGGATTCCCGGCGGTGACATTACGGCAGACTCACGAGCGCCCCGAGGGGATGGACGAGGGGACCCTCATCGTGTGTGGCCTCAAGCCGGAAAACGTCTTGAACGCCGTCGAGGTGGTCGTCGCGCAAGCTCGAGAAGGGAATTTCCCGTTCCGAATGGTCACGGACTACGAGCCCCGGAACGTTTCAAAGAAGGTGGTACGGATCATCCTGAGCCATGTAGAGTACGTCAACCGTACCGTCTGGTTCCGACCTTCTTGACGCTCCGGGCCGATCCCTCGATCTTTTCGGATAGCCTGGGATGGTGAACCATTCCCCCTCATCGGGGAGGATTATCCCGAAGATACTCATCCTGGTGAAGTGGGCGCCCCCGGTGATCGGGGGCCCGAAGAACCTGTATAACCTGTTTTCCCTGTTTCCCCCGGACTCCTACGTCATCCTGACCTCCGCGAACGCGATCGACCCGCGGTCCGCCGCGACAGGCTCTTGGCTCCCCGGGAAATACGTTTTTTTCGACCGGAAGGAAGGGGGCACGGTACCAAGGGAGGCATCATCCACCGGAGATGGAAATCGTTTACCCCTATGGAAACGAATGTCCGTCTTGATTGAGCGGTTCATGCCCTTCGGGAAAGCACTACTGGATGCGTTGTACCTGCTACTGTATCTTCCGAAAATTGTCCTTTCAGCCCGGAAGGTCATCCGCGAGGACGGAATCATCCGTCTCCTGGGGATCTCCGACGAGGGTGTGGTCCTTCTTGGCACGTATCTGGTCCACAAAATGTCCGGCATCCCTTATTCCTTGTACCTGTTCGATCTTTATCTGGGGAACAATCTCTCTTGTTTCAATCAGTGCGTCGCGCGCATCCTCGAGCCCCGACTGATCCGGAACGCGGAGGTGGTCGTTGTAACAAACGAAGCAACCGGGGAGTATTTTCGCCAACGGTACGGAGATTCGTTCCGCCTGGAAGTCGTGCGAAATTCAGGTTTTCCCGAGGATTTCGAGGGCATCCGGCCGGCTGCTTCAGGAGATCCTCCACACAAAATCCTGTTTACAGGGTACGTCTACTGGGCCCAGGAGGCGGCGGTCTTGAATATGATACGGGCGATGGATCTCCTGCTGGATCTTCCCGTGGAATTTGTTCTGTATTGTCCAAGGGTTACGGATTCGATCCGGAGTGCGGTCATGAACCGGTCGAATGTGCGGTTGACATCCGCTCCGCAGTCGGAGATGCCCCGGGTGCAAAGCGAGGCCGATTTGCTTTTCCTCCCTCTAGCCTGGGGGACGGACGCTCCCGACATTATCGCCACGGCATCGCCGGGGAAATTCACCGAATACCTCGCTTCCGGACGGCCGATGCTCGTGCATGCACCGGATAATTCCTATGTCGCGCGTTACACGAGGGAACACGGAATCGGAATCGTGGTCGACCGGAACGATGTGGGGGCACTTGCAGAGGCCACTCGGATGTTTTTTCAGGACCCTTCGCACGGGAGCCGGTACGTGGAAAAGGCCTTGAAAGTGTTCCATGCAAACCACAATGCCCGGGAAAACGCGAAAAAACTTTGGGGGCTTATCGGGGAGTCCCTTTGCTGAGGCGCATGTTGCGTAACTTCTGCCGTGACGCTATCTTTTCCCGTTCGTTTCTTGTGGGGCATATCACAGTTAAGGATGGACGATGAACCGAATATTGAGAAGGGTGATAGATAAATTGAGTAGGTTGGTAGAGATATCTGTATCAATAGCATGTTGGTATCCCGCGTGGGCATTAGGCCGGTGGCCTTCGGTCGGGTATGGCAACCCGAAACGCATATTCGCCCGTCGCGGTTTCCACCTTCTCCATAAACATTTCTATCTACCAATTCCCGACGAGAGAGATTTCGGGGAGGGTTTCTTCGACCGCCTCTCGAATATGCCCGGTGTTGACCTGAACGACGCCGCAGCGCGATCCCTCCTCAAGACCGTTTTCCCCCGGTATCTGGCCGAGTTTCGTGAGCAAGTACCTCTCTTCCCCCACCGGGATGGTACCGGTTTCCATCTTCTAAATGGGAGTTACATGGCTGTGGATGCCCACGTGTACTATGCGTTGATTCGCCACGGAAAGCCGCGGAGAATAGTGGAGGTTGGTGGAGGAAACTCAAGCATCCTGGCGGGGATGGCGTGTGAGCGTAACCGGGAGGAGGGACACCCGGCGGAGCTTATCGTGATCGAACCGTATCCGGGGGACACTCTTTGCAGAGGATTCCCCGGCCTGTCCCGGCTGGTGAAGGAGAAGGTCCAGGACACGGACTTCGGTTCGTTCACTTCCCTGGAGGCGGGAGATATTCTATTCATTGACTCCTCCCATGTCCTTCGCATGGGGGGCGACGTCCAGTATGAGTATCTGGAAATCCTCCCACGCCTTAAACCCGGCGTCCTGATACACGTCCACGACATCAGTCTTCCAAAGCCGTACCCACGGGTATACTTCGAGGGTGGGATGTATTGGAACGAACAGTACTTGTTGCAGGCGTTCCTGGTATTCAATTCCCGATTCGAGGTGATCTGGCCTGGAAATCACATGATATTGCGCTATCCGGATGAAGTATGCTCCGTCTTTTCCGAATACTCCGAGATGCGGAAACTCTACCCGCAGTCTGAACCCTCCGGATTCTGGATGAGAGTGCGAGTATAAAGATTCCCGCCGGACCTTTCCGATTGAGGAAGAAAGCGGAAATCTATTGGTCCGCTTGTTGGCCCTGCCGGTTTTTCAGCAGCGCGATCTCCTGCGCAATCTTCTTGTTCATCTGGTGGAGCTTCGAGATGGCGATCGAGAAGTGGATGAGGATCAGCAGGATGAAGAGGATCCCGACGAGGAAGAGGAACGACGGCGGGTAGACGATCCCGACGGCGTGGGCGATTCCGACCAGCCAGTCCTGCTTCAGCGACAGGACCAGGATGACCACGCTCCCGGCCAGCCAGAGGATCGAGTACTCCTCGCGCAGTTTCCGGCGCCGTACCATCTCCAGGATGTAGAGAAGGAACCCGGCGGAGGCGCAGATCGAAAAAAGCGTTACCCGGTTCACCCGAATCTCCGGATGCAGTTGATGAGGAAGGAAAGCGTCACCTTCACCATATAGTACACCGCGCGGAAGGGGGTGATGGAGGATTTCCCCTCCTCCCGGTCGTACATCCGCACCGGCACCTCGATGGTCCGCGCCTTGAGGCGGTGCATCAGGATGTAGGCGTCCACCTCGGGGTAGTCGGACGGGTAATGGAGCGAGTAGAACTCGATCAGGGAGCGATTGATGGCGAAGAAGCCCGAGGTCGGGTCGGTCACGCGGTACCCGGTGGTCACGTTGACGAGAAGGCGGAAGAACCGGATGCCGAAAATGCGCGGAATGCTTCCGTGGTACTCCGTCTCGCCTAAAAATCGGGAACCGACGACCGCGTCCGCCTGGCCCGCCAGGATGGGTTGCAGCACCTTCGGGATGTCCTCGACCTCGTGCTGCCCGTCCCCGTCGATCCGCACGACGATGTCGTAGCCGCGGTCCCTGGCATACTGGAATCCGGTCTGCACCGCGCCGCCGATCCCGAGGTTGCACGGCAGGTCCAGGACGGTCGCACCCGCTTCCCTCGCGGCTTCGGAGGTCCGGTCCGTGGACCCGTCGTTCACGACGAGCACGTCGTAGGGGAATCGCTCCCGGAGCGAGCGGACCAACCCCCCGATCGACCGCTCTTCCCGGTACGCCGGGACGACGACCAGCATGCGCGGAGGAGTATCTTCCATCCGGGGATTCATATCACGAATGTATCAGGATCGCATGGGGCAAGTCGAACGCGTGGGGGATCTCCTGCCGGTTCGATTGGAAGGGAAGCGGGCGCCGCATCGGAACCGTTGGTACAATAAGAACATGGCGCCACGGAACGAGACGACGCCGGGGGTTCCCGGGTGAAGACGACGCGGACGCTTCGGCGCGCCTCGCAGTGGGTAGTGTTCCTTCTCTTCGTCTTCCTCTTCCTGAACACGGAGTACAAGGACAACGACGTCCTTCCGTACGCGGTCAACCTGTTTCTCCGGCTCGATCCCCTGATGGCGGGGGCCGCCACCCTCGCGGGGCGGGCGCTCATC
>Ga0079037_100001127_pt1 | contig 13468 bp, 9 predicted proteins | sample Mud3Dept4metaG_FD_71479 | JGI IMG/M metagenome (GOLD analysis project Ga0079037, IMG submission 71479) | Freshwater wetland microbial communities from Ohio, USA, analyzing the effect of biotic and abiotic controls - Mud 3 Core 4 Depth 4 metaG | ecosystem: Environmental > Aquatic > Freshwater >... | reverse complement strand
GGATTCGGTTCGACCCATGTTGTACTCAGGAGGCGACCCGGTGCCGATGCCCGGGTAGACTCCGCCGCAGACGATCAAGGCCGCATCCGGGTTCCAGCGCATGATCGCCCGCCACCCCGATGCGTGCGCACGATGGCAAGTGAGGCAAGAAATCGTTTCCTGGGTTCCCGGTCCGGTGAGACACGAGCCGTCGGAACAGGCCACCGCCGCCATGGAGTTGCGGTCCCGTGGGGCATTCGTGAGTTCCATCTGGAAAGGGACCAGCGAAGTAAATGAACTGTTCGATGTTCCTGAAAGGTCTCCAGTTTTCACATACCGGTTATAGTTGTCCGATATCACCCCGGCGAGATTTTGGGTCGTGTGCCCGTACTGATGATGGAAAAGACTGCCGGATCCTCCGGTCAAGTGGCAGTTCCCGCACCATTCCGAAACATTGGACCCGTACGCCACGCGCGTCTGGGCCGTGGACTCGGCGCGATTATAGCTCGCCGGCGCCATGGCGGCAGGCGGATTCGCCGTAAACGCTTGTCCTGTCAAAAAAGGTGGCTGGTACCCAACACCGGCCAGCAACCGGTAGGTGCCAACGCCGGATCGCCCCGCCACAGGATTCCGCGCAACCCCGCCGGCACTAATCGACCCCGAGCCTTCGATGGGGATCCCCGTGGTTCCGACCGTGCCGTCGGCAAGCACCCGATACCGTCCATGCGGGTCGTGACAACTCGTGCAGTGGAGTCTCTGGGCAGGGTAGCTGCCACCCGGTGCCACGGCAAGGGTCGCGTCCGATGCGTACCCGTAGTCCGTCGCCACGATGTTGTGGCCGTGCCGATCCCCCGCCTCCCGTTTGATAATCGAGCCAGATGTCCATGTATAGGTCTTCTTGAGCCAAGCGAAATCCCCGCCGGGGGTCATCATGTTGGGGGGAAACCCGTCCACCAGGAGGGCGCCCGAGGTAGAGACAAAGTGTTGGTAGGGAAGTTGGCCTTCGTGGCAGTTGAGACAGAGCGAACTGGGTGATGCCGCTTGAAGCAAGTAGGCGTTCGGGCTTGTCTTCATCCCGCCCCGCACATTGTGCATCGTGTGGCAGCCATCGCAGGGCGCGGTGCCTCCATCGTGAAATCCCCAGCATGGATCACCAGTAATGAGCCCCCCTGCCAACACAACCAACATTCCAACGCTCGCCAGGCCCCTCGAGAAGATTGGATTTCCCATGGAAGATGTATTCCGTGGCAGCGCCAAGGAATAGTTCCCTCAGCGCAAAATCCTGTAGAGTTGAACCCTGTTGTTCTCTCGATCCGCGAAGACCGCCATCTCTCCGCCGGATATGCACATCTGGGCCGGGTAGTAAAGGAGTCCCTCCTTCCACCCCATGGCCAATTGCCGGCCGCGGTAGGAGCCGTCCTGGCCGAGCACGAGTACCCCGCCGCCATCCTGATCCACGACGTAGACGGTCCCTCTGCCATCGGTGGTCAGGTACGTCGGAAAGCTCGCATATTCCCTGAGGTCTTTTGTCAATAGAGTGAACGCCTCTCCTCCCTTTTCGGCTGCGTAGAGACTTCCCTGAACGCTGTCCAGCAGGAATATCGTCCCCCGCGCGTCCACCGCCAGGTCCGAGAAAAACCCGAATTTCTCAGGGAAGGGGATCTCCCGCTGGTAATTTCCTGTCGGGTCCGTCAACAACACCCGGCGCGAAAATATATCCAGGAAATAGATCCAGTCTTCCCGGTCCAGAGCAAAGCTCTTCAATACCACATTCCCCTTGGGAACACCCTTGGGCTCCACTGCGCCCAGAAATGCCCCGGCGGAGTTCACTCGGAATACGCGGCGCAGTTTTCCGTCCAGGACCAGGATGTCGCCGTTCGAGCAAGTGTGGACCCGGACGGGATACGGGACCTGGGATAATTTTATCGGGCTGCCCCCCGTCACAGCCTCCGCGGAAACCGCAAAAAGAACGAGACGGCCATTCTCCGTGTCCGCTACGACAACAGTGGAGGCTGGACCGCAGGCAACCCCCTCGGGGTGATTCAGCGCCACACCTTGACCATCTGCGTACACGGACCGGATATGAACGAACTTCACCGCATCCGCTGCGTAGGCGTTCCCGGCCAGCGTCAGCCCGAAGATCAAGGAGAGAATTCTCAACGTAGACTTGGACATCGTCTCACCTCTTGTATTGCTCATGGCACTGAACGCAAAGGTTCGTGGTGGTCGCAAACGGGATCATGTGCTTGTACTCCGTCCCATGGGAACGATGACAACTCAGGCACTGCACCGTCGCGTTCGGGTTTCTCGGATCCTTCGCCTTCTCGCCGATCGGGTGGGACGAATGCTTCTGCCAGTCGTGGCACGCGGTGCACATCTCCATCACGGAGGCCTTATTGACCAAAAAACTGCTGTTGCCCGCGTGGGGGTCGTGACAGGCGGAGCAGTCGCCCTCCTGGATCGGTTTATGCTTGGTCTCCGAACGATCGTGCCGTCCCGCCGTGTCGACGTGGCACTTGCCGCATACCTGTTGGGTCGTCCCGATTAGCAGGGCTTTCGCCGAGGAAGCATGAGGTCTGTGGCAGGTCAGGCAACCCTCCCGGCTCAGCAGAGGCCCGTGCACACGGTTCTTGCCCATCGTCACGTTGACCATTTCGCTGTGACAACCCCGGCAAAGCTCATAGCCTTCCCTGCGGATCTTCAGAGCGTCCTTTGCATCCGGGGGCTGGTGGCACTGGGCGCACAGCCTCTTTGCCACCGGTTGGTGCACCTGGTCGTACAGGATGGCTTCCTTGTTCGAGCCGTGGGGATTATGGCAGCTTGTGCAGAGCGAATTTGAGACAGGGTAGTTGGCGTGAAGCGAGGAAAACGCCTTGACGTTTGTATTGTGGCACCCCTTGCAAAGCCCAGGCACGTCGGCTTTGAGCAACGATGCGCCTTTTGCCGAGGCGTGAGGGTTGTGGCATCGCAGGCAGTCCTGGTTCACCGGCACGTGCGGGTGCTTAAGGCCGGCCAACGACTTCCGTGTCTGCTCGTGGCAGCCGAAACAGAGCTCGTTGCCGCCCTTGAGGAGGTTATTCTTGTGATCCGCAGAGTGCGGGTCGTGGCAACTCCCGCACTTCCCCTCCGTTACCACGCGGTGCTCGCTCCTCGCTCCCTTCGGCACGATCCCGTTATGGCACGTGTAGCACACCCGCCCTGGGTCGGTGCCCAGTAGCTTGCGGTGGTTGGACGTATGCGGGTCGTGACATCCCGTGCATTCCCTCTTCGCCACCGGGGTGTGCAGGAAGCGTTTTCTCAACTTGTCCCGGAAGTCCTCATGGCACTTGAGGCAGAGCTCCCCTTTTGCGCCCGTCTTGAGCTTGTGTTTGTCCTCCGAGCGCCCCTGCCCGGGAGAACAGATCAGGAAGACGAGAACACACCACGTCACCAGGAGAATCCCTGTAGCGTATCGCCATCTCATGCCTTGCTTCCTTCCGGATCTCATCGTGCCACCTCGTGGCAGTCGCCGCACGACCTCGCCGCAAAGGGGGGATGTGCGACTCCCTTGAAGAACTTGGGGTCTTTCGATGCGTGGGGGTCGTGGCAGCCTTTGCAATCCATGGCGCCCGGCTCGATCCTGATGTGGGCTCGTGCAAACGCGGCGTCTTTGACCTCGTGGCACTCCGAGCACAACTCCTGCGTCGGCTTGGCCAGGAGAGACGTCTCTCGCGAAGAGTGGGGAACGTGGCAGGTCTCGCAATCGCCCTTAACCGGCGAATGGGCCATTTCCGACGCGATCCGCTTCTTCAGGCCTTCGTGACAGGTCAGGCACGCGTCGGCTCCCCGGGCGAGGAGCAGCCCTTTCAATTTGGCCTTGTGGGGGCTGTGACACTTGGTGCAATCGCCTTGCTTCACCGGTGCGTGCCGACTCTTCCCGGTCGAGAGCCGGTCGCTGATGTCCGAATGGCATTGGAAGCAGATCTTGTCCTGTTTCCCTGTGATCATGCCCGGGAAATTGCTGGCGTGCGCGTCGTGGCAGGTAAGGCACTCGCCGTCGGAAAAGGGCGCGTGGTTGGAACCTTCCACCACCTTCTCCATGAAGTCTTTATGGCATGTGCTGCACAGGTCCTTCCCCTGAGCCTTCAAGAGCTTGTCCTTGCCCGAACCGTGGGCGTGATGGCAGGCGCCGCAATTGGAATCGGCGACCGGTTTGTGGGTGTTGGTTCGAAGGAACTTCGCCTCGGCATCCCGATGGCACTGAAAGCAGACCTCGTCCAGGCGCTTCCTCGCCATGTACCGCTGATCGGACCCGTGCGGGTCGTGGCAACTGCCGCACTCCTGGCCGGCGAAAGGCCGGTGCGCCTTCCCTGCGGAGAGAGACTTGCGGAGAGCGTCATGGCAGGTAAAGCAGAGCTCCGCGACCGGCGTCTTCAACATCCCCTTCACCGGCGCGGAATGTGCCCCGTGGCAGGACAAACACCCTTCCGCGTCGGTCACCGCCGCGTGGGGCACAGCCACCTTCCGACCCTTCTCAGCGTGGCACCGGACACAGACCCTGTTCACTTCGGCGGAGAGCAACTTGCCGGCCTGTGCCTTTGCCGTGTGGGCGTCATGGCACTCCAGGCAGGCTCCTTCCCGGAACGGTGCGTGTTCTGTCTCTCCCGCTCGCATCAGGGATGATTTGTCGTGGCACTGGTAACAGAGCGCGCTGCCCTTCTCCCGGGTCTTGAAAGGCTCGGGACCCGTTCGATCCAGGTGACAACTATCGCAGCCCGCTTCGGCCACGGGAGGGTGCGCCGCGCCCAGAAGAAGATTGCGGGCAGTAGATGAGTGTGGGGCATGGCAAACCCCGCAGGGACTCTTTTCCACGGGATACCCCCCGTGCGGCTTCTGGAACCTGGTTTCTCCCGTCTTGTGGCAGGAGATGCAGAGCCCGGGGTCCTTGGCAGCCAGGAGCTTGGGGTTCTCCGAACCATGAGCGCGGTGGCAAGCCCTGCACCCCTTCTGCGTGAGGACGGTATGCACCACCTTCCTCTCGTACTCTTTCCTGTCGTGGCATGAATAGCAGATCCCGCCTCCCTCGCGCACAAGCAGGTGATCGAAATCCGAGGCATGGGGAGCATGGCATTGGGTGCACAGCCCCCCCTGGAGGGCGGAATGGGCCTTCCCCTTTTCCATCCCGATGGAGCCCTTGCTGTGGCAACTCAGGCACAGGGTGTTCCCGGTCTCCTTCAACAGCAGCTTGGGGACGAGCCCATGCCGGAGATGGCAGTCCTCGCATCTCCCATCCTTGGCGGCCGAGTGGACAACCTTCTTGGAAAGGTACTTCTTGGCGAACTCCGCGTGACATTCCAGGCAGTCCTTCTGCTTGAACTGCCTGGCCGCAATGGAGTCGGAGGTCCATGCGACGGCAATGGCAAGGCCCAGGAGGATCAAAACAGGTACGGCACCGCGTATGGATCTGCAGTTCCCTGGAAGCATATTTCCTCCCGGTCGATTACGGAGCCGACTCGCTGAACCCTGTTGCATAAACCTTTGCGCCGTAGACGTCCTTCAGCCGTTTCATCCAGTCCCCCAAGGCACTTTCCAGCTTCTCTTTGTACACTTGCTGGAGCACGCGTTCCTGCACTTCCTCAAACGGTTGCGCTCTTGAGGGAACGCGTTTTTCGACGTTCAGCACCATGAAGGAACTTTCCCCTTGCCTGTAGAACACGAAGTCGCCTTCTTTCGCCCCATCCAGAGCGTTCCGAATCGCCTCCGGAAGGCTCCGCACGACTACCAGTCCTTCGCCGGTGCCGCCTTCATCATTGCTCACCGGCCTCACCTGCCCCTCTGCGTTGGCTTTCATCCAGCGGGAATCCGTCCCCTTCCGCAACTTGTCCAAAGCCGCCTGGGCGGCAGATGCGCTCCCGAAAACGATGGAGTCATACTTGACCATCTCTGGATAAGAGTATTGATCGATGTGCCCTTCGTAATATTTCCGAAGATCGCTCGGAGCAATTTTGATCTCCGGCTTAAGCACCTTCTCCACGAAGGCCCCGAAGAGGACGGCGTTCTCGTAATCCGCAACCGCGTCCAGAAACTCCGGCGTCTTGTCGATCCCCTGAGCCCGAGCTTCCTTCAGAAATGCCCTCTTGGCAAGGATCTGGCTCAAGGCCGATAACTTTCTCTCGTTGACCGTCCCCTGCTCGATCGCCTTTCCCAGGCCGTGGTAGAACTGCTCCCGAATCCCTTGCGCCAACTGGGAGACCGTCACGGGCTCCTCCCCTTCCACCCGGGCGATTTCCCGATCGTCCTTCAGCATTCGCAGGAAATTGTCCTCGCTCCCCCCGAAGTCAAGTTTCGTGAAGAGTGCGTTGTCGACCGTCACGTACTTGCTGATGAGTTGCGGGAGATATCCCTCCAGCGCGGTGTTCTGGGAGAAGTTCCGCGCTCTTTGTCTCGCCTGCACCAGGGCTTCCGTACTTTCCGACAGGCGCATTTCCTCGACCTTGATGACGGTGAATCCTGCGCCCGTCCGGAACACCGGGGAAACCGAGCCGACCTCCAACGCGGCAATCTTCTCCCCCATCTCGGGCGAAATATCCTTTGCCTTCACAAACTCGCCGTCCTGACCGCCCCTCGCCACCGCCTTCCCTTCGGAGACGTATTTCTTTGCGGCTCCTTCGAAGGTCATCCCGGCCTGGACATCCCCCTGGAATGCATCCGCATCCTTTTCTTCCTTGAACAGCAGCGCCTTGATCCGCCATTCCCGAATCGCTTCCCGGTAGAGCCTTGCAACATCCGCTTCATCCGCCTCCACTCCCTTGGCGTACCGCAATATCAAAGTCTCCCGAAGGGTCTTCCGCGAAAACGAATCCACGTTATTCCGGATCTCGGGCAGCTCGTCCAGTCCGATCTCCCGGGCCTCCCGGACGATCAACCGCATGTTCACCAATCGCCCGAGGAACTCCATGGGATTCCCCTTGATCCCGGGGGAGGGCTCCTCGCCTCTTTCGTGCCCGGCCGGCGCGATGGCCCGCCGAAATTCGCCGAGAGTGACCGGCTCTTTGTCCACCTCGGCCAACGGCAGGCCGGCCAGCTGTTCGGATTTAACCGGCACCCGTAGTCTGACGAGATCGTCCGCGGCCGTTCCTACAATTACGGACGGAGGAAGAATCTGTTGTTGGGCAGAAGTTCGGGGCAGGTCGATGGTGACAAATAGGTTATCGATGGCTGCACCCGGTTGTCCCACCACTTCTCCGTGTGCAATATCGCCGGCAGACGTCAATAGGACTAGTGCGAAAAACCAAAATAGAATCCGGTGATCCATGATCTCCCCTGCCCTGAAAAGGTTGCGGAGCTGAATAGAAAAAAACTTGTTCATATTACCACAAGATCAGGAGCGGCGATAAAATTTCCGGCGCCCGGTGGGCATATCCGCCCCCTCCCGGGCGAACCTCGCCGGCGAAGCATCGGCCTAGCGAATCCGTTGGATCACCGCCGCCATCATCTTCGAGGCCAGGGCGTCGGCAGTCGTCACTCTTCCCGCGCCAAAAAAGAAGACGCCGTCATCCCCCCGGTTCGTGCTATGGGAGGCCCACACAACTTGCCTGCTCTGCCTTTCGATGACCTGCATGTAGAACGTCACATTGGGCGCCCCTCCAGGTCCCCTCGAGTCATCGTAATCCATGACCTTCCCGGTGATTAGGAGGTCCACCTTGGTCCGCTCAAAGAGGATATCCGCATCGGCCATCGAGGCGCCTTCGGGGAAAATGATGCGGAACTGCAGGAGCTCGTCCCGCACGATGCCGGGTTCCAGCACCTCAAACCCCTCGGATTTCCTCAGCTGCTCTATGATCTTGAGGGCGATAAGTTCCCCAGCGTACCGGCGGGCGCTTTGGTTCACGAACGGCAACACGGCGACGCTGTATCTCTTTCCCTCGCTCATGACGGGGGAGCGGTAGAAGCCCCGCGGCCGGTATCGCGTCCCCACCCTCCGGTCGGCCGTCGGGGGCTTCTCCGAGAGCAGGTGAGCCGCCAAGGAGTTCGCCAGCCGATCGAGGGCCCTGGGCATCAATACCTCCACGCTGTACACCAGCCCAAGCCCGAGAATCCCCGGCGCGTCGTCACCTGACAGCGACACGCTGTCCGCCCAGATCACCGTGTATGGCGCATCCGTCCCGGCCAGACGGGACACGAGCGTCACTTTTGGCGGGATATGATCCATATAGAGCCCCAGCGACGTGATCAGGACTCCCCCGACTCCGGCCTCTCCACGGAAGGATTCCGCCACACGCGGTTCGACTCCCCCGGTGTACCGGACGCGATACGCCTTCATCAAGGCAAGGAGCTCCTCCTCTCCCAGCAGCTTCATCCCCCGCATCTGGAGACGTTTCACCAGATGGGCCCTCATTTCCTTGAGGGGCGCAGAACTTGCGCTCAAGTTCTCGAATGGCAATACCGCGATCAAGGGGGGCTGAAGACTCTCAACCCGTAGGGGCGGGGCTGGAACGGCCGTCGTCGCGCACACGAGCAGTACGGGGATTGCACAGAGGACCACCAAGGCCCGGCAACGCCATGCAACAACCCCCTCTTTCGACCTTTCCGGTCTCCGCCCCCGCTCTCTCCGCATCCCGTTATGCCGCCCTATTACTGTTTGGTTTTGGTTTTAGTTTTGGTTTTGGTTTTGGTTTTGGTTTTGGTTTTGGTCCCGAAGAGCTTGTCCATGAGCTCGTTTACCGCCTGTTGGGTCACCACATTCATAGGCTCACCACGTGCACCAAAGAGCCGGTCCCTCAGGGTGATCCCCCCCTTGGTAGTCTCGGCGGCCCAGACCACCTCGCCCGTCTGTGTCTCGATCATTTGGAGGCTGACCGAGACCACGTTGGCAGCTGTCTGACCGGAGCGCACTTCCCCATATTCACGTACTACGCCCGTGATCACTGCATCGACGCCAATGATCCCTCCCAGGCGTTTTACTTCCTCGGGCGAGGGACGGGCGGGGTCCGCCGGGGTGGTGCGGGTGATGCCCCGGAGCACCTCCCCGGGAGGCACCACGTAAATGGAGCCCGTGGCCAGCAGCATCGTGCTGAACACATCCCGCACCCGTTCGGCTGCACCCGTGTCCCGGCTGAGGTTGGTGAAGGGGAGAACCGCCACACGGCGGACCGTTCCGAAGTCCATGGTCGGATTCTGGTACCGTTCGCCGCTTGTCGCGCATCCTCCCAGCAGAAAGATCAGGAGTTGGGCGACGACCACTTTCCTTGCAAGTTTGAACATATTGCCCCCCTTCATCTCTCTACACCAGAGCTCGACACCCCAAGGCCTGTTGCGCCATCACCCTCTACCTCGTGCCTAAAAATTCGCATTGAAGTTGGCCGAATAGACACTGTTTTCCGTCTCCTGGCTGAACGTCTTCGACTGGATGTGGGTGTAGGAGAGGTCGAGGAAGGTGCCCCTCCTTACCTCCCATCGCAGGCTCGGGGTGAGCACCCGGTCGTAGCCGTCGTCATCGGGCCGGAGCGTCTCGTTATATGCGAAGATCATCTGGAGGGTCCCTTCACGGAAGGGGGACCAGTTCAACGACCAATTGTATACCGTGATACTGCCGGTATCCATATTATTCACCACCGCTGCGGAGGCGAACATGCCCATCGTGGGCAAAGGATTCCATGATACGCTTGCCCTGACCTGTTTAGTAGAACTGGTTGAATCCGGCAGGTCGCCACCGCCGCGCTCGGTCTTCTCCTCGGAGCCGAAGAAGCTCCAGGTCATGGTATCGTTGGGCGTTAACTCGACGCCGAAATTCGCCGTGTAGGAAGTCACCCATACACCGTTATCCAGGCTCGTCCAGCTCGCCCCTCCGTTCAGGAACACGTTGATCCCCCGGTACAGGGTGGCGCGGTTGGTCAGGAAAATCGAGTTGCGCACTCTCTTGAATGTCCCCGTACCTATCATCGTACCTGCCTGCGTGGCTACCTCGGCCGTCTCGTTCGAGCCGCTGAAGACCGCCGATTGGTAGATGGTGGGAATCGGGGTCGCGTTGAAGGATACGCTGTAGCGATAGCGCGTCAGATTCCCGGCGGGTCCGTTTTCGTCGTCGCGGCCCACTTGGGCGCTACCCGTAAGCCAGGGATTCAGCTTGTGGGTAAGGGAGAGCCCGTTGGAGATGAACGTGGACGACACCGGATTCGGCTGGTTGGTGGTGTAGTAAAGGGTAAAATCGTAGAAGAGTGCCGGTTTGTCCAGGAGCTGGGCCCTGGCCGCCACATTCACCTGGTGGGTGGTCAAGTTAGACTCCCCGGTGATTTGTTCGGCTGAGAGGGTGAGATATGCCTGGAGCTCAGTTACGAGGATGGGAGAGGATAACAAAGCCCCCGGCACCGTGCCCGCCAGGGGGTCCACCACCACTTTCACATATCGGGTCAGGACTCTGGGGAATTGTATATTGAACCGGTTCTCGAACGGCTCGAAAGAGGCCGGCAAGGCGGCCTGCCACAAGGTCCATACCAGCCCGTCCGGGCTCACGTACACTGCCCAACGGAAGGAGCCGGCCACCTCGGGGGTCAGCGACCGGCCGACCCATACCCACAGCCCGTTCACATCGGCACCGGCCGGAGATAGGAAATTCCCCATATTGCGGGGCACCAGGCGGTTGGGATCGCTAAGCGCCGGGAGCCCGATGTCGATCCCCGCCGGCGCCGTTGCCGTCGCCGCCGGTGTCGTCAGATTGCCATCGATCAACGCCGGTACCGACGTGAGTACTCCATCCAGCGGCGAATCGTCCAGTGCGAAGAGGCCCTCGACAGCCCGAAACGGCGTGGTCACAACGCTCCCCGTGGTGGCGGAAGTTTTTATACGCTGGTTCGTTACATTGTAGTTGGTGTGCAGGAAGAGCCGATTTTTCAGGAAGTTGTCGTCGTACGTCACCCTTCCGCTGTTGGTCACGGACTCAGTCTTGGCATCTCGCAGCCGGTCTTCCACCTCTTCCCAATTCCCCGTGTAGAACAGGTCCAGGGATTTCGTAGGCTGGTACCGCGATGCGATCGTGACAATATCGTCGATAGTGTCTAAAGAGGTCCTCGCCGGGTCGTGATTATCGTAGTGTGTGTACGTCACGGTCAATTCCGGCAGTTTCACGGGCCGCCAGGCTGCCAAAGCGGTGTAGCTATCCCGGATCAGCTTGCTGCTATCGTTGCCGCTCTGCTGCTTAAACTCTTGGTGGTTGTACCCTATCGTTGCATTATACAAGGGGTTTCCCATGGCGAGTTCGACATAGGGATTAATCCGGGTGGCTGTCGAGTCCGCCTCGTTTCCCCCCGCCTCCACCGAGGTGTCGGCTTTCTCGAAGAGCCCTCCTCCACGTACCACCAGGGACGGATACAGGCTCTTGTCAAAGGTCAGGCGATATCGCTGGGTGAATCCCTGCACATCGGACCTCCCGGTCTCTACCCCCCCGTTCCGCGTTTTGCTTTCGGCCCGGGAATAGTCGAATTCGATATTGGCCAGCAGGGTGTCCGCACAGGCCGCCCCCGGCCCAAAGAAGACGGCCACATAACCGATCAGGGACACGGCCGCAAATAGCGCGGCCCGCAGCCCCCGGCGGACAACGGACCATGTCAATGCCGAGACCCCATCACATCAATGGATCGGGGGTCTCTCCCCACGTCCATCTTTCCCCGCAACTTCTTTGTGAACAAGTCTACTGCCACCACAGCGTCCACCTCGGGCATCGCCAGGAGGAGACGGTTCTCCTCGCGATCGATGACCATGTCCGCCGGCCAACCGGGTACCTCGACAAAATCCACCGGAAGAAGCGAGAATGGATCGTAGACGTCCATGACTGGGGAGTTCCGCTTGCCCAGGTAGATCAGGTCCGTGTCCTGGTCCACGATAAGAGAGCTGGCCCCTATGCCGACCAGGAGCCGGTCCAACCGGTCCAGGCGGTTCGCGTCGATCACGATGAGGTAGGGCGAGTCCCGATGAATCACGTACAGGCGGTCGGACGTCCGGTTGAAGGCTCCCCGAAAGGGGCCAACCTCGGTTGCCACCGACCCCATCACTGCCTGGCGTGCTATGTCGACAACGGTTAGGAAGACCGAACGGGTGTTGAAGACGTACGCCCGCCGCCCGCGTCGGTCCACCAGCACATATTCCGGCTCGATGCCCACCGCTACCCGACTCATCTCAACACCGGAACGGCCGTCGATGAAGCTCATCGTGTTCGACCCCCGGTTGGCGCACAGGACAATCCCGTTCGGGGCCAGAGCCAGCCACGTCGGCCTGTCACCGGCCCGGAGCTGCGCCCTCGCCACGACCAGCCCGGCAGCTACGTCCACCACTTGTACCGCGTCCTCTTCCGAGAGCGCCACGTAAGCACGTCTCTCCCGCTCGTCCATCACAACAGAAGCAGGCGCATTCCCGGTGGCAATCACCGAGAGGACCTCCAGCGTCTTCCGGTCGAACACGGCAATATGATCCTCGGTGGAACTCACCGCATAACCGGTCCGGTTTACGATCGGCTTTGGCGGAACGTGGGCGGTAAACTCCGGCTCGAGCCGGAACCCCTGGCGCACCGCCCCCTTCTGTCGATAGGCGGTATCCAGGAGGACCGCCTTGGCCTTACCCACCGAGAACGCCACATCAACGAAGACCGGCTCCTCGGGAATCAACAGCGCCGTCTCCCCCTCCTCGCCCCGCAGCCACGCCTTCCCGATCGTGATGGACATTCCTCGGTAGGAGCCCGGCGGCAACTGCCCCACCGCCAGGAGCCGTTGGCGTCCCTTTTCCCGTCCGCCGATCTCGGCTCCCCCCCGAAGCCTCAGGGGCACGTCCTCTCCCCCTGCGCCAACCGCCGCGACTTCGGTGACGGCAAGACGCAACCGGTCCGCCGTCTCGGGCAGGGGCCGGATATATACATATAGCGACGCCTGGTCGCCCCGGGGCGGTTCTGGCCGTACAGCGCGAGCCTGGCATCCAGACAGGACCAATAAACCTAAAATGAGGAACGCGCGTGCCCTCACCTTTCCCTCCCGGAAAAAGGAACAGTCTCGCGGCCGCGGATGCGCACATCTACGTTCCCCCGGAACAGCTTTAGATCGATGCGGAAACAGGTTTTCCATGCGTCGCACTCGATGGTTTTCGGGACTGTTTGCATCGGTTCTCCCCGCTGAAGGATGCCTTTGGTACCTCGCACGGCAACCGGTAGTTGGATTTTGCAATAAATGATCCCAATGAAATTCGCATGATCAATCCCATGTAACCAATTGATATAACATATATTTTCGGAATATAAGGAGGCCATACAGCATATATTCCGAAAAGCCATTTGTCATACAGAAAAAACAATATACCCGCATTGGCGAAATAAATACCACCCCAACAATCTCCTCCTTCCCGCGGGGCCGGGGTACTGACGCGGGCTCATACCAACGAATCGATTGCATAAGAGGTTTGCATTAAGTAAGATCCCGGATTGTGTCGAGGGGTTATGAACGGTTCAGGAAGGTCACTTCCCGCTCCGACT
>Ga0079037_100001126_pt1 | contig 13468 bp, 11 predicted proteins | sample Mud3Dept4metaG_FD_71479 | JGI IMG/M metagenome (GOLD analysis project Ga0079037, IMG submission 71479) | Freshwater wetland microbial communities from Ohio, USA, analyzing the effect of biotic and abiotic controls - Mud 3 Core 4 Depth 4 metaG | ecosystem: Environmental > Aquatic > Freshwater >... | reverse complement strand
CTCAAGGCGATGCGCGAAACGAGGGGCGGCCTCGACCTCGGACGCGCATTCCGAGCGCTCGTCACGCCGGCGAGTGTCGGCGACTGGGTACAACTCGTGGGGATCGTGGCCTTCGCGCTGATTGGCGGCCTATTTGCCGCGGCCGTCGCGGCCGCATGGCATGGGGCGGCGATCAGCAGCGAAACCCCGTAGCTGGACCAGTTTCAATACGACAGAATCACGCCGGTTCATGGTCCATGGGGCCTGGTCCCGGGTCCGTTCGTCGTGGTCGTGCCTGCCCCGTCACCTCACGGCCAGTGAGCGGTCGTGGAGCGCCCGCTCGACGCGCCGTACCGAGAACGAAGCACCAAGGACGGACCAAGAACGAAGAACCATGCACCAGGAACCGGCACCGGTCTTGACGGATTGGGGCTAGGTCATCCGCTTTTCGAGCTGAATCTCGTCGAGCGCCGGGATCCCCGCGAAGCCCGGCGCGTTGGGCACCTTCGAGTGATCGGCGAACGCATTGGGCACGACAGCCGTGATCCGGTAACCGTGCCGCTGGAAGAAGTACAGCGAAGGCAGGTTGTCGTTGCTCGTCGCGGTGATCACGCGCGCGAGGCCCTGCCGGCGCGCCAGGATCTCCGCCTCGGCCACGAGATACCCGCCGACGCCGGACCGCTGCCAAATCGGATCGGTGGCGAGCGCGACGATCTGCAGCGCATCGCCGTGGGGCCGCCAGGCGAGGGCGCCACCGATGTCGCCGTCCATGTCAGCCATGTCGGCCACGAGCGCGGCTTCCTGGTCGGCGTGCATCACTTCGCCGAACGCCACCACGGTGAGGTGGCCGAAATCGCTGATGAAGAGCGCCTGCACCCGTTCGCGGTCGCGCTCCTCGGCCGGGCGGACGAGGACGGGCGGCAACTCGAGCTGCGTCCGGCAGTTGCAGACGACCTGCAGCCGGGCCTGCTCCCAGTCGACGAACTTGCCGCACCGCGAGCAGCGCAGGACCGAGGGTTTGGCGCCAAACGCCTGACGTGCCATGTCGAGTCGGACTCCTGGATCGGCCGGCAGCCGCGCCGGCACCGGCATCGACTCTAGCACCAACGGCCGTTCGCGTCCGCGCGTGGTCCCCCGGCGGCGCCCTCGCCGGTCTGTGCATTACGGATCGTCGCCGCTCGAGCAAGCGCCCGAGCGCCGTCGAGACGCGGCTGGCAACGACCGGCTCCCTGAACACGGTGTCGGACCGCCCGCCCTTCCGTCGCTCGGCGTAAGGTGGAGGACGTGGACGTTCGCCATCATCCCTGGTACGCGTCGGTACTTCGTGCGTTGAGTCTCGGTTCGACGAGCCACGCACGGAGAACAGGGCACCAGGAACTGGCCGGGTTCTGACGGATCGCGGTTTTAAACCCCCCAGGCGTCTTCGCGGGTCTATCTCCATCGAACAGCACCGGCGGTCGCGGCGCGGTCGCGCAGCCACCGTGGCACCCGATGGAGGTCCCGATGACGATTGGCGTTCGTTCGACCCTGGCGGCAGCGTGCTCCGCCGTGACGCTCACCGCGTGGCTCGCCCCGCTCCCCGTGCTCGCGCAGCCGGCGGCGGGCCAGGCCCCGCCCGCGCGCCCGGTCCACGCGCGCAAGCTGATGGCCCAGGGGGCCCAGGAGTTGCGGCTGGCGATCCACAAGCTCGATCTCACCGAGGCGCAGCGCGCGCAGGTGCAGGAGATCCTGCAGCGCCACCGCGAGGAGACGCGGGCGGCCGTCCAGAAGACGATGGCGGCGCGGCGCACGGTGGGTGATGCCGCCACGGCGACGCCAGTCGACGAGGCGGCGATCCGCGCGGCGGCGCAGGCGTTCGGCGAGAGCGAAGCCGAGCTGGCGCTGCTGCGTGCGAGGGTCCGCGCGGAGGTGTGGGACGTGCTGACGCCGGATCAGCGCGCGAAGGCCGAGCAGATGCGCACCGAGTATCGCGAACGCGCGCAGCGCCGTGCGCGGGGCGCTGCGGCACCCGCGGGCGAGGCGACGGCGGCGCCGGTCAAGCCACCGGCGCGGTAGCGGCGCTGGCAAGAAAAGGTGACACTTTCCTTTCTTCCCGGGGGCGCTCTTGGGAAAAAGGAAAGTGTCACCTTTTCTTGCCCTGTCACCTCTTCATCGCACCGCCCGTGCCCGCCCCGTCCGCACGACCCACCAGATGATCGCGGCAAGCAGCAGCAGCGCCGCGCCCACCGACACGCCGAACACGAGCATCGTCCGCGCGAGGATCGACTGCGCGTCCATGCGCACCTCGATGTCGAGGGTGCGGCCGGCCAGACGGTCCGAGAGGGTCTGCTCCCAGGCGAGGATGTTCCCCCGCTGAATCTCGCGCGTCGGCGCGTTGTGGTAGCGGATCTGGCTCGGCACGTGGAGCCGGACGGCCACCATTTCGGAGCCCGTCCAGCCGGCACCTGCCGGCACGTCGGCGCGGGCCGGGGGCCCCATCACCTGCCTGTAGGTGGCGTGCCCGCCCGCGCGCGTGAAGTCGTACCGTGACCAGGCGAACGGCGCCACGCGCCCCAGGGTGCGAACATCCGACGTGCTCACCCGGACCTGCACGTAGCGGCGGCCCGACCGTCGCCACGGACGGCTCACCCGCACCACCTCCACGCCGGGGGCGGCGAAGGCGTCCCGCACCTCGTCGCGGTCGAGGCGCGCGGTCGCGCTCGGATCGAAGGGCAGGCCGCGCAGTGCAACGAGCGCCGGCACCGACGCATTGACGACGAGGTCGGCCGACCCGTCGAGCGAGAGGAACAGCTCTTCCTCGTACTCGTACTGCCTGGCGAGCCCGGCGCGGCTGCAGGCCGACAGCGCCAGGATCCCGACGATGGCCGCGAGCGCGGCGGCGCGGAGACGCATGGGCCCGATGATATACTCGCTGCCCCGCCCGCTCGTCCCATGACCACACGGCGCCGCATCTTCCTCATCGACGGCTCCTCGCAGATGTACCGCGCGTATCACGCGATCCGCGGGCTCACGGGCCCCGACGGCCGCTCGACCAACGCGGTCTACGGCTTCGTGACGATGCTGCGGAAGCTCATCGTGGATCACGCGCCCGAGTACCTCGCGGCGGCCTTCGACCTCGCGGCGCCGACGTTCCGGTCCGATCTCGCGGCCGACTACAAGGCCAACCGCGCCCCGATGCCGGCCGACCTCGCCGAGCAGATCCCGCTCGTCCACGAGGCGTGCGCGGCACTCGGGGCACCGATCATCACCCACGAGCGGTACGAGGCCGACGACGTGCTCGGCACGCTGGCGCGGCGGGCCGTCGAGCAGGGCTTCGAGGTGGCGCTCGTCACCGGCGACAAGGACTTCTTCCAGCTCGTCGGCGACGGGATCCGCGTCTACAACCCCCGCGACGAGGGCACGTGGTACGACGCGGCGGGCGTGCACGCGAAGTTCGGCGTCGCGCCCGGCCAGGTGGTCGACGTCCTGTCGCTGATGGGCGACGCGATCGACAACGTGAAGGGGGTACCGGGCATCGGCGAGAAGGGCGCGCGCGACCTCATCGCCACCTGGGGATCGCTCGACGCGCTGCTCGCCAACGCGGCGTCGTTGCCACAGAAGAAGCATCGCGAGGCCCTCGTCCAGCACGCCGACGCGGCGCGCCAGGCACGTGCGCTGGTGTCGATCCACACCGACGTCCCGCTCGACTGCGACCTCGAACGCTTCCGGTACCGGGGTGCGTCGCAGGCACGCTGCTTCGAGCTGTTCTCCCGGCTCGGGTTCCGATCGCTCGTGGCGGAGTATGCGCCAACGGCCGCAACGGTGGAGACCGACTACGCCGTGGCGGCATCGCGCGAGGCCGTGGCCGTCCTCGCGAGCGAGGTGCGCACGGCGGGGTGGATGAGCCTCCACCCGCTGTTGGAGGGGGGGCCACCGATGCGCGCCACGCTGCTCGGTCTCGCGGTGTCCACCGCGGCCCACCGGGCCCGCTACGTGCCGCACGTGGCGGCGACGGCGGAGGCCACCGCGGCGGCGCCGCGTGCCGAGGGGCCCGCGCCCGACCTCTTCACGGCGCTCGACCAGTCGGCGGCGGCGCCCGGCGCCGCCTCGCCGCTCGCGGATCTGCGCGGCGTGCTGGAGGACGACGCCATCCGCAAGATCGGCCACGACCTGAAGACGACGGCGATCCTGCTCGCGAATGCCGGCATCGCGCTGCGCGGCCTCGACGCCGACAGCATGCTCCAGAGCTACGTGATCGACGCCACGCGGCCGGGTCACGACGTGGAGGGCCTCGCCCTCGAGCACCTGGGCTACAGGGCAATGGCCACCGAGGCGCTGACGGGCCGCGGCGCGAGGGCCGTGCCGCTCGGGCAGCTCGCTGCCGACCGGCTCTGCGCGTTCGCGAGCGAGCGCGCCGACCTTGCCGCGCAGCTCGTGGCGCAACTCGGGCAGCGGCTCGCGCTGGAGGGGCTCGACGGGGTCTATCGCACGCTCGAGCTGCCGCTCGTCCCGGTGCTCGTGGACATGGAGCGCGCTGGCGTGCGCGTGGATACCGGCGTGCTCGCCACGCTCGCCGCGCGGCTCGATCGCGAGCTGGAGACCCGCACCGAGCGCATCCACCGGCTTGCGGGCACCGAGTTCAACATCAACTCCCCGCGGCAGCTCTCCGAGGTGCTCTTCGACAAGCTGCAGCTGCCGGTGACGAAGAAGACGGGCAAGACGCGCTCGGCCTCCACGGCGGTCGAGGTGCTCGAGGAACTGGCCGCCCAGCACGACCTGCCGCGCGAGATCCTCGAGTGGCGGGCGATGCAGAAGCTGAAAGGCACCTATGTGGACGCGCTGCCCGTGCTCGTCGACCCCGTGACGGGCCGTGTGCACGCGAGCGTGAACCAGGCCGTCGCCGCCACCGGGCGCCTGAGCAGCAGCGACCCGAACGTGCAGAACATCCCGATCCGCACCGAGCTCGGGCGCGAGATCCGGCGGGCCTTCGTCGCTGAGCCGGGGTATGTGCTGATCTCGGCCGACTATTCCCAGATCGAGCTGCGCGTGCTCGCGCACCTCTCCGGGGACGCCGCGCTCGTCGAGGCCTTCGCGCGTGGCGAGGACATTCACGACCGCACGGCCGCGGCGGTGTTCGGGGAGCAGGCTGGACTCGACCGGTACGAGCTCCGCCGGCGCGCGAAGATCATCAACTACGCGCTGCTCTATGGGAAGACGGCGTTCACGCTGGCGCGGGACATCGGGGTCTCGCAGGCCTCGGCCCAGGCGTTCATCGATGCCTACTTCGCCGGCTTCCCCGGCGTGCGCCGCTTCATCGACGACACCCTCGCCCGGGCCCGCGAAACCGGCACGGTGACGACGCTCTTCGGGCGGCGCCGGCTCGTGCCGGAGATCACGAGCCGAAACGGACAGGTGCGGGCAGGTGCCGAGCGGATCGCGGTCAACCTGCCCATCCAGGGCACGGCCGCCGACATCCTGAAGCTGGCGATGATCGACCTGCACGGCCGGCTCGCCGCGCGCGGCACCCGCGGGTCGAGCGCCGCGCGCCCGCCCGCGCAGATGATTCTCACGGTGCACGACGAACTGGTGTTCGAGGTCCCGCGCGAGGAGGCCGACGAGGTGGCTGTCCTCGTCCGCGAACGCATGGCCGCCGCCGCGGCGCTCGACGTGCCGCTCGAGGTGGACGTCGGCGTCGGCGAGAACTGGTGCGAGGCCAAACCGTAGGGCAGCCCAGCGCCGAACGCCAAGCGTCGACCGCCCGGACGGGAGACCGCCGACTCCTCGCGGAACTCAGATCCGCGTCCGCAGGGGTGCGTTCGGCCGCATGAAAGACGTCACCGTGATTCCGGCTTGCAGGACCAAGCGGCGCGAGGCGCTCGGCGTCAGGCGTGGGGCTGCTCCCGAAACGCTATAATCCGCCGCGATGGTCTCCCCCATCATCGTGCCCCGCGCCGAGCACACCCTCTCGCGGCGCGACATCGATCCCGACGCCTTGAAGGTGCTCTATCGGCTGCACGGTGCCGGTCACGTTGCCTACCTGGTGGGCGGTAGCGTGCGCGATTTGCTCCTGGGCCGGCGGCCGAAGGACTTCGACATCGGAACCGATGCGCACCCTTACCAGGTGAAGCGCCTGTTCCGGAACTGCTGGATCATCGGCCGGCGCTTCCGCCTCGCGCACGTCAAGTTCGGAACGAAGACGATCGAGGTGGCCACGTTCCGGACGCACCTGGTGCCGGGCACCGAGAGCGAGCCACCCGTGCCGCACGAGGCGCCGCCGCACGGCGAGGCGGTCGGCGCACCGGCCACCGCCCCCGGCCACGACCCGCTGGTCCACCGCGACAACACGTTCGGCACGCCGGAGGAGGACGCGTTCCGCCGCGACTTCACGGTGAACGCGCTCTTCTACGACATCGGGAGCTTCGCGGTCATCGACTACGTGGGCGGCCTGCACGACCTGCGGGACGGCGTGATCCGGAGCATCGGCGACCCCGAGGTGCGATTCCGCGAGGACCCGGTGCGGATGCTGCGGGCGGTCGTGCTGCAGGCGCGGCTCGGGTTCCGGCTCGATCCGCCGGTGCTCGGCGCGATCACGCGGCAGGGCGCCGAGATCGCCCGCAGTGCGCCGGCGCGGCTGCTCGACGAGGTGTACAAGATCCTGCGATCGGGGGCGGCCGCGGCGGCGTTTCGCGAACTCGCCGCGGTCGGCCTGCTCGGGCACATCGCCCCGCCGATCGCCAACCCGCTGCCGCCGGCCCTCGTGCGGTCGCTCGAGGCGCTCGACGCCTATCGCGCACGCCACGACGCGCCCCCCGACACGCTGACGAACCCGGTGTTGCTCGGCACGGTGCTGGCCCCGCTCGGACTCGTCGCGCGGCCCGCCCGGCGGGAGGCGGGACCTGCGGCGGCGGCGGAGCAACTCGCGAGCAGATCACCGCTCGGTGCCCTCCCGGTCGCGCGACGCGACGTCGAGCGCCTGTCGTACTCGCTCTCGCTGGTGCGCCGGCTCCGGGAGGCGGACGGGGCGCCGCGCACGCGCGCGAGCCTGCTGCGGCGCCACGCGTTTCCCGATGCGTTGACCTGGCTCGACATCCAGGGGGATGCGCCGGACGCAGTGGCGTTCTGGCGGGAGCAATTGGCGGAGGCCGTGGCCGCCTCGGCGGGGCCCGCGGCCCTGGCGGGACCGGACACGGCGCCCGGCGAAGACCTGCCACGCCGGCGGCGCCGCCGCCGGCGTGGCCGTCGTCGTCCGGCCTGAACCCGTGTCGGGCCCTGCCCCTACCCGTTCTTCTTCTCGAACTCCTTCATGAACGCGACGAGCGTGTCCACCCCCTCCTCGGGGAAGGCGTTGTAGATTGACGCGCGCATGCCACCCACCGACCGGTGGCCCTTGAGGCCGTCCATGCCGGCCGCCTTGGCCTGCTTGGCGAACTCGGCCTCGAGCTCCTCGCTCGGCAGCCGGAAGGTCACGTTCATGTTCGACCGGCAGTCCTTCGCCGCGTGGCCGCGGTAGAAGCCGGTGCGGTCGATCTCGACGTAGAGCTTGCCCGCCTTGCGCTCGTTCCGCTCGGCGATGCCGGCGAGCCCCCCGTTGGCCTTCAGCCACTTCATCACGAGACCGACCACGTAGATGGCGAAGGCCGGCGGGGTGTTGTAGAGCGAGTTCTCCTTCGCGTGCGTGTTGTAGTTCAGCATCGTCGGCAGCGTGGCCGGCGAGCGGGCGAGCAGGTCGTCGCGGAGGATCACGATCGTCACGCCGGCGGGCCCGAGGTTCTTCTGCGCCCCGGCGTAGATCAGCGCGTAGCGCGGCACGTCGATCGGCTTGCTGAACATGTTCGACGAGGTGTCGCAGACGAGCGGCGCATCGCCGAAGGCCGGCTCCTGCTTGAACTCGACGCCGTGGATCGTCTCGTTGGAGGTCGTGTGCACGTACGCGGCGCCGGGCGTGAGCTTGACCTCCTCGGCCTTCGGCAGGCGCGAGAAGTTGTCGGCCTCGGTCGTGGACGCGACGTTGACGGCGCCGACGCGCTTGGCCTCCTTCACGGCCTTCTGCCCCCAGGCGCCCGTGACGATGTAGTCGGCTGTGGCGCCGGCGGCGAGCAGGTTCATCGGGACCATCGAGAACTGCGTGCTGGCCCCGCCCTGCAGGAACAGGACGTGATAGCCCTCGGGCACGCCGGCCAGCTCCTTCACGTCGGCGACGGCCTGGCCGAGGATGGCCTCGAAGGTCTTGGAGCGATGGCTGATCTCCATGACCGACATGCCGACGCCCGGCAGGGCGAGCATGTCGCGCTGCACCTCCTCGAGCACCGGCAGCGGCAGCACGGCGGGGCCGGCGGCGAAGTTGAAGATGCGGTGAACGGTTGTGGCTGTGGACATGATCTGCTCCTTGCAGCCAATCGGTCTCTCGGTCAGTCAAGGGCTCACATTCCAACCAGTCTGCCGGTCAGCCGATCGGTCCACGTGCTGTCGGTCGTGCCGACCGACAGGGGACCCACCGAGAGACTCCCGCGAGACCTTGACCGACCGAGAACCCGACGACTGATCGACGCTCCGTAACGCCCTTGACGAACCGAGAAACCGACGGGCCGATCGACGGTACGCTACACATTCAGCGTCCGCGCGAGGTGGTGGCTCGACGCGGGCGCGCTCAGCGGGACGAGCTGGATGTCGTAGATGTGCGCATTGCCCGCCAGCACCTTCTGCAGCGCGGCCTCCGACGGCTCCGCGTCGAGGTTGATCCGGGCCACGCACGCCTCCGCACCGTTGAACACGATGTTCTCGGTCTCCTGCACGTTGACGTTCTCCTCGCGGAGCGCGTCGAAGATGCCGGCGAGCACGCCGGGCTGGTCCTTGTGCCGCACGACGAGCACGTGGGTCGCGCGGGTCTCGCGTGAGAGGTTCACGACGTTCACGACGCGGCCCGTCTCGACGTACGTCTTGATGATGCGGACCGTCTCGGCGGCGATGGCCTCCTGCGCCTGGTCGGTGGAGGCGCCGATGTGGTGCGTGCCGTACACGTTCGGGAGCTTCATGAGCGGCTCCTCGAAGTCGGCGACGCCCGAGCTGGGTTCCTTGGCGTACACGTCGAGCGCGACGCGGATGCCGCGCTCGCGGATGACCTGCTCGAGGGCGGCGTAGTCCACCACCTCGCCGCGCGCGGTATTGATGAAGAAGGAGCCGGGCTTGAGCTTGTTGAGGACACTCGCGTTCACGAGGCGGCGCGTACGGTCGTTGAGTGCGAGGTGCACGCTGAGGACGTCGGCCTGCTCGGCCACCTCCTCCGGCGTCGTGCACACGCGGATCACCGGCTCGATGGGCGAGCCGGTGAGCGGGCGCAGGCGGACGAGCAGCGGCAGGTCGATCGGCAGGCCCGCGCGGTCCACCTCGACGCCGATCTCGCTCCACACGGCGATGTTCATGCCGAAGGCCTGCGCGCGCTTGGCGAGCTCCTGGCCGATGTTGCCGAAGCCGAGCAGCCCGATCGTGCGGCCGTAGAGGCCGCGCGATTTCGAGTACTCCTTCTTGTTCCACTTGCCAGCGCGCAGGTCCGCCACGTTGTCGGGAATGCGCCGGTCGAGCGCGATGATCAGACCGAAGGTCAGCTCGGCCACGGCGAGCGAGTTCTTGCCAGGGCAGTTGGCCACGTAGATGCCGCGCGCGCTCGCGGCGGCCATCGCGATGTTGTCGTACCCGGCTCCGGCGCGGACGATCAGCGAGAGCTGTCCGGCGTCCATCATAGGCTCGGTGACCTTCGTGGAGCGCACCACGAGCACGTCGGCCCCGGTGTCGGCCACGGCCTTGAGCAGGGTGTCGTCCTTGAGGTCGGGCTCGTACACCACGTCGCAGCCGGCGGCCTTCAACCCGTCGATTCCACTCTTCTCGAACTTGTCGGCGATGAGGACTTTCATGGCACCCCTCGCGAGGATGAGGGTCAGATGAGGTGGTTGAGCACGCCGTCGCGAAGCTTCGGCTCGAACCAGGTGGACTTGGGGGGCATGATGGCGCCCGCGTCGGCGATGGCCATCAGCTCGGCCACCGTGGTCGCGAACATCGAGAAGGCCACGGCCGCCGTGCCGCCGGCGGCGAGCCGCTCGAGCTCGCCCGTCCCGCGGATACCACCCACGAAGTCTATGCGCTTGTCGGTGCGCGGGTCCAGTATGCCCAGCAGCGGCGCCAGCAGGCCGTCCTGGAGCAGCGACACGTCGAGCGAGGCGATGGGATCGTCGGCCGGGGGAGCGTCGGCCGCACGCAGGGTCACGGTGTACCAGCGGCCGCCGAGCAGCATCTGGCACACGCCCTTCCGTGCGGGGGACGCCCCGCCCGGCTCCACGGCGAACCGCTCGCGGAGGGCGGCGAGGAACGCCGCGGGCGAACGGCCCGCCAGGTCCTTCACCACCCGGTTGTAGGGGAGGATCTGCGTCTGGTTGTCGGGGAACGCCACAGCGAGGAACCAGGCGTGCTCGGCATCGGCACCGGCCTCGTGTCCAAAGCGCGCGTGGGCGCGCGCCGCGCTCGCCGCGCGGTGGTGCCCGTCGGCGATGTAGAGAGCGGGCAACTGGCCCACGGCGGCCACGAGCGCCGCAGTGGCGTCGGGATCGGCGCGCCACAGGGTGTGGCCCACCTGGTCGGGCGCCACGAAATCGTAGAGCGGCGCACCCGCGCACACGCGCTCGGCCACGGTGTCGATGGCGGCGGCGTGCCGGTAGGTGAGGAACACCGGACCGGTTTGGGCGCGCAGGCCGATGATGTGCCGCGTGCGGTCGTCCTCCTTCTCCTTCCGCGTCTTCTCGTGCTTCTTGATGATGTCGCTGTTGTACTCCTCGACCGAGTAGCAGGCCGCGAGGCCGGTCTGCGTGTGGTCGCCCATCCGCAGCCGGTAGAAATAAACGGCGGGGTGTTCCTCCTGGACCATCTTCTGGCGCAGTACCGCGAAGTTGGCAGACGCGCGTTCGTAGACGGCGTCGGCGTACGGATCGGTGTCGGCGGCGAGGTCGATTTCCGCCCGCGACACGTGCAGGAAGCTGAGCGGGTTGCCGGAGGCCAGCGCCACCGCCTCCTCGCGGTTCACGACGTCGTAGGGCACGGCCGAGATGGCAGCCGCGTGTTCGGGCTGCGGCCGCAGGGCGCGGAAGGGACGGAGGGTAGCCATGCGGAGGATTCTAGTGCCGGCTCCCGCCCACCGGCTACCGGCCGGAGACCTGGGTCCTGCGTCCGTTCGCGGTTCGTGCTCCGTGGCCCGAGGGTGATCGGACCACTTGACGGGCTCGGTAAATTAACCAAGAATATGACCATGAACAGGGTCAACATTCACGAGGCGAAGGCGATGCTCTCGGAGTTGATCGCGGCGGCAGCCGACGGCCAGCGGGTGGTGATCTGCAAGCGGAACCGGCCGGTGGCTGAACTGGTCCCCCTCGCCTCGGCCCGGGCCCGGGCGCGCCGGATCGGCGGGGTGCCGGACCTGGCCGTGCCCGCCGGGTTCTTCACCCCCCTGCCCGACGACGTGGTCGACGCCTTCGACGAAGGCCTGCCGGGCGTCGCGGAACGGTACCCGCTCCCCGGGTCCGACCGGGCTATCGTGGCCGATGGGCGGGGAGCGCCGGCAGCCGGCGACGCGACACGGCCTCGCCGCCGTGCGGGGGCGGCGCGCCGGTGAAGCTCCTGCTCGACACCTGCACGTTCCTCTGGGTCTTGGCCGACGCGCGGCCGCTCTCACGCCGGGCCCGCGATCTGGTGCTCGACCCCGGCAACGAGGTGTTCCTGAGCGCCGCCTCGGCATGGGAAATCGCCGTGAAGCACGCGCTCGGTCGCCTGCCGCTGCCGGCACCGCCGGCGCAGTTCGTCCCGGCCGAACGGGAGCGCCACGGCATCGACGCGCTCCCAATCGACGAGGAGTCGGTGCTGCAGGTGGCCAAGCTGCCGCACCTGCACCGTGACCCCTTCGACCGGGTGATCGTCTGCCAGGCCATCGTCCACGGGATGGCCGTGCTGACGCCCGACCCGCTGGTGGCTCAATACCCGGTGCGCGTGGTCTGGTAGCGCCGCTGCGGGCCGGGCGGGGCGCACGGGCCGGGCAACCCCGGTCCCTGCGGGGGTACACTCTGCCGCATGGACAGGCGTCAGTTCCTCGAAGCCGGCGTGGCAGGTGCGGTCGGGACGATGGTCACGGGCGGCGCGGCGCGCGCCGCCGGCCGCGGCGGGGAGGGCCTGCACCCGGCTGGCGTGGCCGCCTCGAACATGAAGCTCACCTTCCGTCCCTACACGCTCGAACTGCGGCACGTCTTCACCATCGCCACCAGCTCACGCACCACCACGCCCGTCGTCCTCACGGAGATCGAGTACGACGGGATCGTGGGGTACGGCGAGGCCTCGATGCCGCCCTACCTCGGCGAGTCGCACGAGACGGCAACCGCATTCCTCTCGACGGTGGACCTGTCGGGGTTCCGCGACCCCTTCGGCCTCGAGGAGATCCTGGCCTATGTGGACGGGCTGGCGCCGGGCAACCCGGCGGCGAAGGCGTCGGTGGACATCGCCCTGCACGACCTCGTGGGGCGGCTGATGCGCCAGCCGTGGTGGCGCGTGTGGGGCTACGACCGATCGACAACGCCGCCAACGTCCTTCACGATCGGGATCGACACGCCGGAGGTGGTGCGCCAGAAGACACTGGAAGCGTCCGGGTACAAGGTCCTGAAGGTGAAGCTCGGGCGCGACACCGACCGGCAGATGATCGAGACGATCCGATCGGTCACGCAGGTGCCGATCGTCGCCGACGCCAACCAGGGCTGGACCGACCGCCAGCAGGCCCTCGACACGATCCTCTGGCTGAAGGACCGCGGCGTGGCGTTCGTCGAGCAGCCGATGGCGAAGGACCGGCCCGACGACAACGCGTGGATCACGGCGCGCAGCCCCATTCCGATCCTCGGCGACGAGGCGGTGCAGCGGCTGCCTGACGTGCGGAGGGCCTCGAGCATCTACTCGGGCATCAACATCAAGCTGATGAAGTCCACGGGGCTGCGCGAGGCGCGCGAGATGCTCACCCTCGCGCGAGCACTCGACCTGAAGGTGCTGCTCGGCTGCATGACGGAGACGTCGTGCGCGATCTCGGCCGCCACGCAGATCGCCCCTGCCGTGGACTGGGCGGACCTCGACGGCGCGCTCCTGATTCGCAACGACCCGTTCGTGGGTGCGGCGCTCTCCGACGGCGTCGTGCGCGCAACCGACGCGCCGGGGATCGGGTTGACGAAGACGCCGACGCCCTGACGCGCGGCTGTCGACTCACGGTGGCGGCCGGCGGGCACCGGCGGGCGACCGGACCTCCGAAGCACGAGACCCGAGGCCCGCACCCACTGAGGCCCGAAGCACCGGGCCCGCCGAAGCACGAGGCACGACACCATCTCGCCCTAGGGCTGCACCGCCGGGATCCGCGCCTTGTAGGCTGGATACGGCGGCCGAACGATTTTCGGCGGCGGGTTCTTCGAAAGCAGGTCCAGGACGACGTCGATGGCCTTCTCGA
>Ga0079037_100001125_pt1 | contig 13479 bp, 13 predicted proteins | sample Mud3Dept4metaG_FD_71479 | JGI IMG/M metagenome (GOLD analysis project Ga0079037, IMG submission 71479) | Freshwater wetland microbial communities from Ohio, USA, analyzing the effect of biotic and abiotic controls - Mud 3 Core 4 Depth 4 metaG | ecosystem: Environmental > Aquatic > Freshwater >... | reverse complement strand
ACTCGGATTCTCTGCAACCCCAGAGGATATCTGCGCTACGAAGAGAACGTGGACTTTGATCCAGGCTGCACGGTTTCCATCGTCAACATCATCCGTTGATGCGCGGCGAGGCGCAGCCGTTGACTAGACCCCCGCCGGAATCTTCGCCGCCATCTGCCGGCGGCGGTCCAGTTTCCTGCCGTCCACGATGAAGGTCCCGTCACCGACCGCGTGCAGCGTGCGTCTCTCCTTGCGAGCAGACGCTTCGTGTGCCGCGACGCCTTCCAGCACCACGATGTTGTGCCGGTGAATGATCTCGACGACCCGGCACTCGATGTTGGCCACGCACTCTTTGATCAGCGGGGCCTTTACCCGCTTCGCCGGCACTGCCGTCAGTTTGAACTTTGCGAACTTGTCCGTGTCCGCACCGGAGCAGGTCCCGACGCCCACCACCGTATCGAGCATGTCCACGGTCGGAATGGCGATCACGCACTCTCGGGTCTTCCGCAGCGCCTTGTATGAGTAATTCCACGCACCGGTGGTGATCGCGAATCGCGGCGTGAAGTCCACCACCATCGTCCAGGAGATCGTCATCACGTTGCTACGCTTGCCGTCGTGAGTCGTCACCAGCACCACCGGCCCGGATTCCATCAGGGCAAAGACACTACTCAGCTTCCTGGTTCGCATGAATGGTTCATCCGGCTGTGGTCGTGACTCAGTTCATCGGGATCGGATTTGCGGCAAGATCGACTCCTGAACGCGAACCCCGACAAGCGCCGGGGTCCGATGTCAAACACGTCAAGACCGCTTACGGCCGCAGGGCGTGGCACAGTGCTTCGATGTCCTGTGCATAGTAGTCCACCTGCCCCGCACAGAAGAGCACCGCGAACGGATTCAGCTGGAAGACGATCCGCCCGGTGTTCAGGAAGACGTTGCCATAGCCCGGCACTGTCACCTTCCACGACGGACCGGTGATAGTTTCCGTCTGGTTCACAAGGTCATAGGTCGACAGCTCTCGTTCTCCCGGCCCACCGGCGAGCCAGTAGCTCGGATCAACGGAGTTGTAGACGAGCGAGGTACCGTTCTCGACAAGCGCCTTTCTGGTTGCGCGGGGCCTGTCGGGATTTTTGTGTGCGAGGCATGTGATGACCCACAGGAGTCGGTATGCCGAGCAAGCGCAAGAAGTCCGAAGTGGCCCTCGGTGTGGCCAGGGTGACGATTCCGCCTGAGCTGCTGGATCAGCTGGTCAAGGGTCCGATGACGCCCGAGGAGGTGCAGGCGGTCTGCCTGCGCTTCAAGAAGGCGCTGGTGGGTCATCATATGCCTCGCACACAAAGATCCTGACTGGCCCGACGGAGGGAACAGGATGCTGAGCAGGAAGTACGACCAGGCGCTGACCTTCGCCGCGCACCTGCACGACGGCCAGCTGCACGACGCGCTCGCGGACCGCGGTGACGGCTACACGAGCAACTTCCACGGCGTGCCGTTCTGGCAGCGCTTCGCGCCCAAGGTGAAGAGCGACCACCTCTGGTACTACGGCGCGCTGGCCGGGATCTTCGACGAGCGGGCCGCCGCGACGGGAGATCAGGGGAACCGGCGGATGGCGCAGGAGCTGCGCTTGGTGGTGGACAGGATTCGCGAACATGCGCCGGCGGGACAGGCAGGCGGCGCGCCCGAGACAGGTCCGGCGATCCCGGGCTGACGGTCCGGGCGGCACATAAGCCCACGGGCGTCCGCGCCGACGGGTATGATCGTCGGCCCTCCGCGCCCGGTTGAACGATGAAAACCCCTCCCGGGCTGCAGCCCCTGATCGACGACGGCGTGATCGACGAAGTGCTCCGCTCCCTCAAGAGCGGCAAGGAAGCGACCGTCTATCTCGTGCGCTCCGGCGCCCAGCTGCGCTGCGCCAAGGTCTATCGCGACATGTCGCAGCGCAGCTTCCAGAAGCGCGCCCAGTACCAGGAAGGGCGCAAGGTCCGCGGCAGCCGCCAGGCCCGCGCCATCGGCAAGAGCACGAGCTTCGGCCGCAGGGAACAGGAAACCGCCTGGAAGAACGCCGAGGTGGATGCGCTGTATCAGCTCATGGCCGCCGGCGTGCGAGTGCCGCGGCCCCTCGGTTACTTCGACGGCGTATTGATCATGGAGCTGGTGACCGATGCGGCGGGCGACCCCGCTCCGCGCCTCGGGGAAGTGGAACTGCCTGCCGAGACCGCCCGCGAATACCACGGCTTCCTGATCCGACAGGTCGTCCGCATGCTGTGCCTCGGGCTCATCCACGGCGACCTGTCCGAATTCAACGTACTGGTCGCTCCCGACGGCCCGGTGATCATCGACCTGCCGCAGGCCGTCAACGCGGCGGGTAACAACGCGGCGCTGGCGATGCTCGAGCGGGACGTCAACAACCTCCGTGCAACGCTGGGCCGCTTCGCACCGGAGCTGCTCGCCACCCAGTTTGCGCGGGAAATGTGGGCGCTGTTCGAGCAGGGCGAGCTTCGGCCGGACACCGAACTCACGGGTGTGTTCGCGCTCGACGAGTCCGCCGTCAACCCGGACGACGTCCTGCTCGTCATCGACGACGCGCGCGAGGAAGAGATCCAGCGCCAGCTGCGGCTGGCCAGCTAGCGCGCAGCCTTGGGCGGGGCCGCCCTGCGGCTCTGCCGCTCGAGCGCCGCAAACGCTTCGCGCGTGTACCGCGCCAGCCGGTCCGCGTTTGGCAGAGCCGACGCGTTGCAGGTGAACCCGATCACTACCTGCCCGGCATACGACATGAACGTGATGTTGAGGCCCATCCCGGAGATCAGCGTGGACACCGGGCAGAGGGCTTCGAGGCGCGCCCCGTTCAGGTACAGCGGCTCGTCCGGGCCGCGCACGTTCGAGATCAGCACGTTGGCCGGCAGGAAGAAGTCCATGGACCCGCGTGGCAGCAGCGCGAGCGTCTCGCCGACCGCGAACGTGAGCACCGCATACGCGTAGGCCACGTCCCGCGGCAGCGTGCGGATGCGCTCCTTGGCCTGACGTGTATTGGCGATCACCTGGCGCATGCGGCGGCCGACCGACGCAGACGGCAGGCCGAGCGGCGTCCAGAAGACCGAGACCTGCGTGGTCGCCTGCTTGACGTCCGGACGCTGCAGCGAAACCGGACAGATCGCGACCAGCGGCCGCGCGGGAGCCCTGCGCTGGCCGCGCAGGTAGCGGTTCATGCCGGCGTCCAGCACACACAGGGCGACGTCGTTCAGCGTCGCGCCCCAGGTGCGCGCGACGGACTTCATCGCCGTCAGCGGCAGCACGGTGTGCGCAATGGCCCGCGCGTTGTGGATCGGCTCGTTCATCGGCGTCAGCGGTGCGGTGAACGGGCGTATCTCCTTGCTCGAGAACCCGCGCAGGCCCGCGAGGCCTTCCTCGATCAGCCGCTGCGTGCCCAGGCCGACCGACAGCACGCTGCGCACGGCCTTCTCCGCCTCGTGCTCGAGCTGCGGCAGCAGTTCCTTGCGTGCAGCCCGGGCCGGGGCGGGCAACGTGGTCTCGATGACCGTGCGGATGCGCTTGTCACGCGCCGAGTGCGCCAGCGAGCGATGCACGAGAGCGATGCCCGACTCGCCGTCCACCAGCGCATGGTGGACCTTGATGAACAGGGCGAACCGGTTGCGCTCGAGGCCATCGATGACGTACACCTGCCAACCCGGTCGGTCCCGCTCGAGCATCGGCGCGTGCAGTCTGGCCACGAGTTCGTGCAGCTGGGCGTCCGAGCCCGGTGCCGGCAGCGTCAGGCGCTGGACGTGCCAGTCCATGTCGAGTGTCTCGACCTCGTGCCACTCCGGCAGGCCCGCCCGTCGAAACACCGGAATGCGATTGAACGGCGGCACCGGCGCGGCACGCCGGTACGCGTCGACGATCTGGCGCACGACATTGGTGCCGCCGCGGCGCGGCCGCTGGAAGATCAGCACGGCGCCGACGTGCCGCGGGTTGTCCTGGTTCTCCGTCAGGAAGAACATCAGGTCGAGCATCGGGATGGCGATACCCATGGCGTCCCTCCCCTGTCGCGTGAGTTTGCACCCAACGGCAACGCAATGGGGATACGCAACATTGGCAGGTGCCTCTGGAATTGCTGCACCGCTTTCTGCTTCCATGCGGGAACAGCCAACACAGCCCCAGGGGAAGACGACATGCTCTACGCAGCTCCCGGCGCCGCCGGCGCCAAGATCACCTACCAGGCGCAGTACGACAACTTCATCGGCGGCAAGTGGGTCGCCCCGGTCAAGGGCCAGTACTTCGACGTCTTCACGCCCATCAGCGGCAAGGTCTACACCAGGGTCGCGCGCTCGGGCGCGGAAGACATCGAGCTCGCGCTCGACGCCGCGCACGCGGCGGCTGATGCGTGGGGCAAGACTCCGGCGGCCGAACGCGCCAACGTGCTGCTGAGGATTGCCGACCGCATCGAGGCCAACCTCGAGCTGCTCGCCTACGCCGAATGCGTGGACAACGGCAAGGCGATCCGCGAAACGCTCAACGCCGACATTCCCCTGACCATCGACCACTTCCGCTATTTCGCCGGTTGTGTGCGCGCGCAGGAAGGCAGCATCAGCGAGATCGACGAAACCACCGTCGCGTACCACCTCCACGAGCCGCTGGGCGTGGTCGGCCAGATCATCCCGTGGAACTTCCCGATCCTCATGGCCGCGTGGAAGCTGGCGCCGGCGCTGGGTGCGGGCAACTGCGTGGTGCTGAAGCCCGCCGAATCGACGCCCATCAGCATCCTGATCCTGGCTGACCTGATCGCCGACCTGGTGCCCCCCGGCGTGCTCAACATCGTGAACGGCTTCGGCCGCGAGGCCGGCATGCCGCTGGCCACCAGCAAGCGCATCGCCAAGATCGCCTTCACCGGCTCGACCACCACCGGCCGCGTGATCGCGCAGGCCGCGGCCAACAACCTGATCCCCGCCACGCTGGAATTGGGCGGCAAGTCGCCCAACATCTTCTTCGCCGACGTGATGGACAAGGACGATGCCTTCCTCGACAAGGCCGTCGAAGGCCTGGTGCTGTTCGCCTTCAACCAGGGCGAAGTCTGCACCTGCCCGAGCCGGGCGCTGATCCAGGAGAGCATCTACGACAAGTTCATGGCGCGCGTGCTCGGGCGCGTGGCCGCCATCAAGCAGGGCAACCCGCTCGACACCGACACCATGATGGGCGCCCAGGCTTCCAGGGAGCAGCTCACCAAGATCCTCTCGTACCTGGACCTCGGCAAGCAGGAGGGCGCGCAGGTGCTCATCGGCGGCGAGCAGGCCAGGCTCGGTGCCGACCTGGCCGGCGGGTACTACGTGCAGCCCACGCTGTTCAAGGGCCACAACAGGATGCGCATCTTCCAGGAAGAGATCTTCGGCCCGGTGCTGGCCGTGACTACCTTCAAGGACGAGGCCGAAGCGCTGGCGATCGCCAACGACACGCTGTACGGCCTCGGCGCCGGCGTGTGGAGCCGCAACGGCAACGTCGCCTACCGCATGGGGCGCGCCATCAAGGCCGGTCGCGTCTGGACCAACTGCTACCACGCTTACCCGGCACACGCCGCATTCGGCGGTTACAAGGAATCCGGCATCGGCCGCGAGACCCACAAGATGATGCTCGACCACTACCAGCAGACCAAGAACCTGCTGGTGAGCTACAGCGAGAACAAGCTGGGCTTCTTCTGACCATGGTCGACAAGGTCATCGCCACCCCGGCCGCCGTCGAACTCATCGAGCTGCTGAAGGCGAAGCACGGCCCCGGACTGATGTTCCATCAGTCCGGCGGCTGCTGCGACAACAGTGCCGCCAACTGCTACCTGCTGGGCGAGCTCACGATCGGTGCGGGCGACGTGTACCTGGGCGAGATCGGCGGGTGCCCGTTCTACATCGGCAAGGCGCAGTACCAGTACTGGCGTCACACGCAGCTGATCATCGACGTGATCGAGGGCCACGGCGGCACCTTCTCGCTCGAGGGCCCCGAAGGCAAGGCGTTTCACACCCGGTCGCGAGTGTTCACCGACGCGGAGATGGCGGAGCTGGACGCGGCCGAGCGGCGCACCGCCTGAGCCGCACGCCGACCAGGGCGGCGCGCACGCTGCACGCCGCCCCGCCAGCTCGCTAGGGCCACGTGGTCTTGAAGATGCTGCCGAAGTACGGCGTCGGCACTGCGTCCGGCAAGAGATTGGTGGCTTGCGAAACGAACGTGACCACGCCAGGAGAGAACGGCTCGTGGTTGAGGCGCGGCGCGGCGCTGGCCTGGTTGCCCTGCACCCCGCCCTCACCCACCGACACGCGCGTGGTCGTTTCCTCGCAATCGGGGCGGCCGTTGCAGACGTGACGGACGTACACGTCCGCAAAGCCGTTGGTGTCTTCCGGCACGACCCCGTTGGCGGCCGTCACAAAGGGGATGACCTCGCCATCCCAGCTCAGGAAGCCCGGCGCCAGCGAAGGCTGGCCGACGATCTGTTGTCCCGCATCGGTCACCGAGATCCGCTGCGTGGACGGAATGCAGTCCGGGCGGCCGCGGCAGGTGTCGCGCATGAACACGTCCGCGACGCCGTTGGTGTCACCCGCGACCAGGTTGGCGGCGCTGGAGACGAAGGCGATGAAGCGGCCGTGGTAGTCGTATCCGTCCATGTCCGACATTTGCGGACCGACGCGCGGATCCGAGCTGGTGCCATCGGCCTGCACTCCGCCCGCGCCGATCGAAATGCGCTCGGTGGACGGCGTGCATTCGTCCGGCACCGCGATGCAGGTGTCCCGCATGAACACGTCGGCGAGACCGTTCGTGTCGTTCCCGACGAGGTTGGTCGCCACGGAGACGAACGCCACGTAGCGGCCCGTAAACGCGGGCGAGCCGCTGCTGCCGTTGGCATCGCCGCCGCCAGTCGCGACCGAGACGCGCTGGGTGCTCGGCGTGCAGTCGTCTGGCTCGTAGAGGCAGACGTCACGCACGAAGACGTCCGCGACGCCGTTGCCGTCGCCTGCGACCAGGCCGGCCTCCGCGCTCACGAAGGCGACCTGACCGTTGTCCTCCCCAATGGCCGGCGCGCTGCTCGGCGACACCGTCTGTGATCCGTCCGCTCGGACGGACACCCGCACCGTGTACGGCACGCAGTCGGGCAGCGCTTCGATGCAGGTGTCGCTCAGGAACACGTCGTCGACGCCGTTGGTGTCATCCTCAACGAGATTGCTGGCCGACGAGACGTAGGCCACGTAGCGCCCTGTGAAACTGACCGCCAGGGCATTGTCCGGACTGGTCGCCGTCGCGCCGCTGTTGCCGTTGGCCTGCGAGCCGTCCGGCGCCACGGAAATGCGTACCGTCGTCGGCGTGCACGGTTCAGCCGTGTACCCGCAGGTGTCGCGCACGAAGATGTCCCACGCATCGTTCGTGTCGCCCGGCACCAGGTTCGAGGCCTTCGACGCGAAGACCACGTAGCGCCCTTCCCAGTCCATGCCCCCGTTGATGCTCGGTCCGTTCGGCAATGCGCCGTCCGGCGCCACAGTCACGCGGACCGGAACCCCGGCCGGCGGCGGAACGTTGCTGATCACGAACTCGAGGACGTTGCTGGTTGCTCCGTCGGGACCCGGGTTCTGCACGGCGATGTCGACGTACCCCGGAGTCGCGACGTCCGCCGCCGGGATCGCCGCTGTCACCTGCGTCGCACTCAGGAAGGTCGTCGTACGGCTGGCGCCGTTCCACAGCACGGTCGCACCCTGCACGAATCCCGTGCCGGTCACGGCGAGATCGAACGCGGGGCTGCCCGCCTCGACACCGGTCGGGTCGAGTGAGGTGATTTCAAGCACGGGCACGACCGGCCCGCCCGGCTCGATGGTGAAGGTCAACTCGGCCGACGCACCGCCTCCCGGGGCCGGATTGACGACCCGCACCTGTGCCGCGCCGTCCGTCGCGACGTCGGCCGCGCCGATCGCCGCGGTCAGTACGCTGCTGCTGACGAAAGTCGTCGGTCGTGCGACGCCGTTCCACTGGACCGTCGCACCCGTGACGAAGCCGCTGCCGCTCACGGTCAGGTCGAATGCGGCGCTGCCGGCCGTGATGCTGGCCGGGTTCAGCGACGCCACGACGGGAACCGCGTTCTGAATCGCGAACGCAACCGCGGACGAGGTGCCGCCTCCTGGCGGCGGGTTCACCACCGTGACCTGCGCTGTCCCCGCTGCTGCCAGGTCGCCGGCAGGGATGGCTACCGTCAGCCGGGTACCGCTGACGAAGGTGGTGCTCCGCGCAGTGCCGTTCCAGTGCACCGCGGACCCGGCGACGAAGCCCGAACCCGTCGCGGTGAGCGTGGTCGCAGCGCCGCCGACCGTCGCCGAGGCTGGCGACACCGAAGTCAGCACCGGCACGGGATTGCGCGGCTTGTCGCCGTCGTCACCGCCGCAGCCGGCGAGGACGCTGACCAGGGAGACCAGCAGAACGAACAGGCATTGGGCGATCCGCGGCTGGCGCGGATGCCCGGTTGTCGTCCAGGACATGGGAGCCTCCTTGGAGTGGCTCGCGCGGCGCGAAGCGCCGGCCGAACCCGCGTCTGACGGCGCTCAGCATCAGCCTGATCCGCGGGCCGTGCAATGCGAGGAAATCGGTACCCTGCGACAGCCCTCCGGCGAACAACTGCAGGCGCGCTAACGCACAGTGTAACCGCGCGCCTCCAGGCACGCGGTGATCGCGCGGCGATACTCGCTGCGTCCCGCGGCGCTCTGCGATTCGGGCAAGCCGCCCCCCGGCTGGCTCGGATCGAAGCCGGTCTGCGACACGGCCCAGCGGTGGCACTCGTAGCGGTCGCTCCCCTGGGTCTCCTCGCTCTGCCCTTCCCGCGGGTACACGAAGAACTCTTCGCTGGTCACCGCGGTGGCCGGCTCGCTGCGACCCGTCGCGTAACCCGGCGGCTCGGTGACGACGTACCCCGGCCCGTCCCAGCGCCGCACGTAATAGACGGAGTTCGCGTAGTAGTACGGTACGCCGCCGAACCAGAGCGTCGTGTAGAAATCCGGCAGGAACGACACCGCGATGCCGATGGGCGGCGCGATCACCCGGTAGTAGGAACCGTAAGGCCGGTACCAGACACCGCCACCGTAGTAATAGCGGTCATGGTGGTGATGCGCCGCGTGGTAGCCGCGAGGCAGCGCAGGCACGACGTGCCCCGGCGGCGGGTAATGGCGCGCGTACTGGTTGTGCCAGTTGGGCGGCGGGCCCGGCGGTCGGCCCGGCGGCGGTCCCTGTGGCCTGGGCGGGGGTGTTCCACGAGGCGGCCCCGAGGCATAGCCCGGCGGCGGTCCGGGCGGCGGGCCCGCTGACGGGGTCGGCGTACGGCTGGGCTTCTCGGCGAAGACGGGCCCGGCGCAGAGCAGCGCCGCAACCAGCGCCAGCACCGCATGGGAAAGGACTGTTCCTCGTCTCATGGTCGCTCCTTCACTGCACCGAGTAGCCGCGCGCCGCAAGGCAGCTCTTCATGGCGTCGCGATAGGCGACGACAGCGGCGTCGGACTGCGCGGCCGCCCGGACACGTGCCGCGTTCTCCGCGGTCTCGATCCGCTCGGCCTGCTGTTGCCGGCCCGCATCCGCGGCGGCGCCGATCATCGCACCGGCAACCGCACCGATGGCGGCGCCCTCGGCGGTGTCCCACGGCTGCGACACGGCCGCCCCGATGACCGCCCCGGTCGCCGCACCCGCCACGACGCCGTACCCCGGCGGCGGCACCGCCACCACCTGCACCGGCGGACCGCCGTCCTGGCGCGGCAGGCTCGGGTCATAACCGGTCTGCTTGCGCGCCCAGAGGTAGCACTCGTAACGGTCGCGGTCCCGCCGCCCGGCCGATTGCCCGTGCAGCGGATAGAAATAGACGCTGGGCGACGGGCGGACCACCGGAGTCGCCGGGGCCGCGGGCGCGGTCGTCTGAGTCTGGCTCGCGCAGCCGGCCGCGATTGCCGCCAGCGCGACGGGGATCAGGGCGAAGTTTGCAGAGGTGCGTTGGCGCATACCGGAACCGGCCGCCACGGGGCGGTTTCCTGAATAGTGCAACGCGCGACGTGAAGAGCCGTTGACAGCAGCGGCGGGCAGCCGGCGTCAGAGCGTCGTCAGCAACACTGCAGGTTGCTCCCGTGCCGGGGATCCCCCGCCGACCCTGACAGCACTGCGATCTGCCGTTGTGCATGTTCTCGTCTGCCCTCCTCTTGCAGAACCGGGCCCCGCGGTCGTCTATATTGCGGTGTGTGCTGCAGCGTTCGACGCAATGATGCTGGTCGCACGAGCAGCGCGCCGCGCCTGGGAGAGATCCATGATCGCCGCCATGACTGTCCTGCTCGTCTATCAACTGGTGGGCGAAATCGCCGTCGTCGCGTTCCGACTCCCGGTCCCGGGCCCCGTCGTTGGCATGGCGCTGCTGTTCGTCTCCCTGATGGTGCGCGGCACCGTCTCCGAGGACCTGCGCGACACTGCGCACGGCCTGCTGCGGCACCTGTCGCTGCTGTTCGTGCCGGCCGGGGTCGGCGTGATGGCGCACCTGCACCGGCTCACGAACGAGTGGCTGCCGATTTCGGTCTCGCTGGTGTTCAGCACGCTGCTGACCATCGCCGTCACGGCGCTCGTCATGCGCGCGCTGCTCGCACGTCGCCTGCGGGGTCAGTGACCATGGCCCCGCCGCTGGCCGAAATCTGGGTGTATCTGTCGGCCACGCCCCTGCTGTTCCTCACGCTCACCCTGCTGGTCTACCAGGGGGCCTACTGGATCTACCGTCGTGCGGGGTTCCATCCGCTGCTGAATCCCGTGGCGATCTCGGTCGCGATGCTGGTGGCGCTGCTGCGGCTGACCGGGACACCGTACGAGACCTATTTCGGCGGAGCGCAGTTCGTGCATTTCCTGCTCGGCCCGGCCACCGTGGCCCTGGCCGTGCCGCTGTATGCGCAACTCGGCAAGCTGAAGCACGCGTTCTGGCCGATCTGCGGCGCGCTGCTGGCGGGCGCCGTGACGGCACTCGTGTCCGCCGTGGGCATCGCCTGGGCCCTGGGCGCGACCGACCTCACCCTGCTGTCGATTGCGCCGAAGTCCGTGACGACCCCGATCGCCATGGGCATCGTCGAGCGTCTCGGCGGGCTGCCCTCGCTCACGGCCGTCCTCGTGGTCACCACCGGCATCGTCGGTGCGGTGGGCGCGAAGTACGTGCTCGACGCCCTGCGCATCAGCGACCACAGCATCCGCGGCTTCGCGCTCGGCACGGCCGCGCACGGCATCGGCACCGCGCGCGCATTTCAGGAAAGCGATGAAGCGGGCGCGTTCTCCGGGCTCGCCATGGGTCTCTGCGGACTCGTCACGGCGATACTCTTCCCGTTCGGCGTGTGGCTCGTTCGCGCCCTCCAGTGAGCGTGGCCTCGTGCCGAAACCGCTCCCCGGCATGCCTGCAGCATCTCGACCGGGCCGTCTGCAGCCCGCTTGGTATGATCGGCCAAACTAAGCAGCCAGCCCCACGATGTCACTCCTCTCTCGTCTTTTCGGCAAGTCCCCTCCCGCGGCCGACGCACCGGCCGGCAACAGACCGGAAACCCCGGTCGAGTCGCCGCCGCCACCCGACCCGCAAGCGCTCGCGCGTGAAGAAGAAGCGAGCCTGTCGCAGGCCATCGCGGCCGGCGACATGGCCGCGGTCGGCAAGTGGGTGCTCGAGGGAAGCTCGACCCGTATCCGCCAGAGGGCGGCACGGAGCATCACGGATCCGGACCAGCTGCGCGAGCTGATCCGGGCGACGCGCCACGGGAACGACAAGAGTGTCCACCGGATTCTCACCACCACGCGTGATGAGTTGCTCGCCGAGGTCCGCAGAACGCAGCAGCAGGAGGCGGACGTCAACGCGGCCGCCGCGGCCATCGCCGAGCACGGCACGCGACCGTGCGATGCATCGTACGCGGCGACGCTCGGACAGCTCGAGGCCCGGTGGCGCACGCTTGCGCCCCACGCAACACCGGACGTTCAGCGCGAGGTGACACAACACCTGGAACGTGCGCGCGAGGTCCTCGAGCGTCACCGCCAGGCGCTCGCGGCGGAGGCGGAGCAACGGCGATCCGCCACCCTCGCCGCCGAAGAGGCGCGGCGCCAGCGGGAACTCGAGGCGGAGGTCGCGGCGTCGGCGGCCGCCGAGCAGGCCCGGATGCTCGAGGCCGAGCACCAGGCCGCGCGGGCGAAGCGGGCCGCGGACGAGGCGGAGGTGCGGCACCTGCTGGGACTGCTGCGCCAGGCGCAGGCGGCGCTCGATCACGGCGGGACGGCGCGCGCCGCCCGGCTGCGCGACGCCATCGCGGAGAAGCTGCCGCAGGCTTCCGCCCTGCCCGAGTGGTTCGGGCGCCAGTTGCAGCAGGTCGACGAGCGACTCGAGGAACTGAAGGACTGGAAGACCTTCAGGGTCGTGCCAAAGCGCGCCGAGCTGATCCAGCGGATGCAGTCCCTGGTCGGCGCCGACATCTCACCCGAGGAACTCGCGCGGCAGATCCGCCGGCTGCGGGACGAATGGCGGACGCTCCACCGGGGCGCGGGGGAGGAGCCCACGCCGGAATGGCAGCAGTTCGACGAGGCAGCCGAACGCGCGTACGAGCCCTGTCGCGAGCACTTCGCCCGGCAGGCCGAACATCGCAAGGAGAACCAGGCACAGCGCGAGGCGCTGCTCGAGCGGCTGGCGGCCTTCGCGGCGGAACAGGCCGGCGAGCAGGCGAACTGGCACTCGATCCGCCAGGTCCTGTTTGAGGCACGACACGCGTGGCAGCAGTACGCGCCGGTGGACCAGGCGGTGGTGAAGCCGCTGCAGGCACGCTTTCATGCGCTGCTGGACGACCTGCAGGCGCACCTCGATGCCGAGTACGCCCGCAACGTGCAGGCGAAGCGCGACCTGATCGCCCGCGCCGCCGCGCTGGCGGACCTCGAGGACACGCGCCAGGCCATCGAGGAAGCGAAGAGTCTGCAGCAGGCCTGGAAGACCGTCGGGTTCGTTCCGCGACACCAGGACAACGCGCTCTGGGAGGAGTTCCGGCGGCACTGCGACGCGGTGTTCCAGCGCAGCTCGCAGGAATGGGCGGCGCACGGCGCCGCTCTCGAGACCAACCAGGCGCGAGCGACCGGCCTGTGCGAAGAGGTGGAGCGCATTGCCGCGCTGGCCGGCGAACCGTTGCTGTCCGCCGTGAAGCAGCTGGACGAGCTCCGCACTCAGTTCGAGTCCCTCGACCTGCCGCGAGCGTCGGCGCGCGGCCTGTACCGGCGATTCAACCAGGCGGCCGACCGCTGTACCGACGCCGTGCGTCGCTACCGCGAGGCGGCAGCGCGCCGCGGCTGGACCGACCTGTCAGCGGCCGCCGCCCAGGTCCGCGCGTACGCGCTCGCGACCGCCCTGGGCCGCTCGCCGGCCGACTGCGAGGCACTGCGGGCCTCCGCCGCTTCCGCAGTGGCGGAACTCGCGCACGCACCGAAGGGGACGCGCGCCATCCTGGAACAGCAGATGGACCACATCGCCGC